>Ga0194124_10000117_pt1 | contig 124360 bp, 106 predicted proteins | sample TA2KigCas0mmetaG_FD_148605 | JGI IMG/M metagenome (GOLD analysis project Ga0194124, IMG submission 148605) | Freshwater microbial communities from Lake Tanganyika, Tanzania - TA2015031 Kigoma Deep Cast 0m | ecosystem: Environmental > Aquatic > Freshwater > Lake | place: Tanzania: Lake...
CATGCCGCCGCCACCACCGCCGCCGCCTTGACCGCCGCCCTGGCCACCTTGCGCAACCGCCGGGGTCATGCCGGTGACGCTCTGCAAGCCCTCCATGAAGGTGTTCGGGTTGACGCGCCACCAGCGGGAGTGGAGCTGACTGGCCTCCGGGAGACGCTGGCGGAACATGATGCCCCACTCTTCGACGGAGTACTTCAGCGGTTTTTCCGCCACGCTGGTGATGATCTCCAGCACATCGGCAAGGCGAAGGTCCCGGAGAGCCGGGTTGATGCGGACCGGAACGTTGTTGAGGTCGACCGGCTCGGCCGCCTGCTGCGCCTGCTGCGGCTGACCGGTCAGCGGATCCACCCCACCGACCCCCTGGGTGGCGAGCGGCAGGTCGGCCTGCGAGTTCACCACATAGGCCAGACCCTTCTTCTCGGGGTCCCGGAGGCGGGTCTGCTCGTCGAGGTACTTGACGACCTCACCCAGGGGAAGCCCGTCGAACTTGATCTCGTTGATCCGGATGGTGTCCAGCTTGTGGTAGATCGCCTGGCGGCCTGCGCCGGTGTAGACCCGGTTGGTCTTGGCGATCGGATTGGCGATCGGGAGCTTGGACTTGGGCTGCTCCCAGTACTGCTCGACCTCCAGGAGCTTGTCCTTGTCAGTCAGGAGTTTCTCGCGGTGGGCGCGGGTGTACTTGGATTCGCGGATGATGTTGAGGTATTGGTAAGCGGGAGCGCTGTCGGGATCGATCTTGATGGCCTCCTGCAGCTTGGCCTCGGCGCGATCGAAATGGCCCATCTCGAAGGCCAGCTTGCCGTCCTGGACGGCGATGGCGGCGGCGAGCTTGTTGGTCCGGTCCTGGCCGACGTGGCTCAGGGCCTCCTCCGAGGGCACGCGACCCACGAGGTTGGCCAGGCGCTGGTCGTTCTCACGCTTGAAGTTCTTGGCCTTGATGTGGTTGGGGTCGACCTTCAGCAGGCGCTTGACCTGGAGGTCGGCTTCCTTGTAGTCGCCGGCCTTGGCGGCATTGTAGGCCAGCGCCAGGCGGGTCGAGGTGAAACCCTCGATGGTGACGGCTCGCTCCTTCTCGACGCTCGAGCCCAGCTCCTCGGTGAGATTCCAGGCATCCTCATAGGACTTCGCGGCCGACACGAGGTCGCCCTGCCGCGAGGCGTTGGCGGCGGTCTCCAGCGTCTTGCGAAGGACGATGGCTTTTTCCTCGCGCCGTACGGCGATCTCTCCGGCCTCCTGCGCCACGGCGCGGGTGGAGGCGGCATCGAACGCGGCAATGAGTGCGACGAGACTCAGGATCTTCGAGACTTTCGTCATGGGGGTCTTCACGGGTTGGGCTGAAAAGGGCATGGAACGAGCCGGATTTGGGGATTACCGTGCCACGGTGGTTCTTACGGAATTGGGGGCGGACACTACAAGTTCGTCTTTCTCGATGGCAACAATCTTGTGGACCGCGCCGGAGAGGGTGATGGCATCGCCGACACGCTTCTGGGGGAAGTCGCGGCGGTCGGCCTCATAGCGGAGGTCGGCCGAATACCCCTGGGTGCGGCGGAAGTTCTTCCCCTTGGAGAGGTTGAAGGTTTCCCGGGTGGAGATGAGTTCGCAGACGAAGTTCGTCGGCGCCTCCTTGGGACCCTGGACCTCGACCAGCCGGAAGAGCTGGTCCTTGTTCTCGGAGCCGACGGCGACCGACTCGACCATGGCCCGGCGGGCATTGACAGTCTTCTCGTAGTCGCGGCGTACCGAGAACTGGTAGCGCGGGGACTCCGGAGTCCCGGCCACCTGCTCAAAGGCGATCTCAAGCACCAGGTCGTGCGGGGCCACGTAGGTGAGTCCGGCGGCACCGGTGTCCGGACGGGCACGCGTGGGCTCGAGGCGTCCGCCGGCGGCGCGGGCCCAGGTGATCGGGTTGAAGGTGTAGTGGTCGGGCTTGGCCAGCACGACGGGCGCCTTGGCCGTGACCCGCTGGAGCGAGGCGAGGTTCGTCTCCAGGTTCTCGGGAACCAGGGGCTTTTGCTTGGCCCCGGCGAACTGTTGGAGGGCGCTCTCGAGATCGGAGCGGACCTGGGAGACCGCGAAGACGAGGTAGACGGCCAGGCCGGCGACCGCCAGCAGCACGACGCCCAGCACCAGCTTCTCGTAATGTTTCTTGATGAATTCCATGGGTTCCGGGAATTGCTGCCTATCGGCGACCCGCCTTCGGCGACTGGGCCGCGGACGGGGGCGGTGCCAGTCGAACCACCTCGAAGCCCACGGTGACCTTGATCGACTTCTGCTCGAGCACGACGTCGCCCACCTTGCCGGAGGCCGCCGGGGCGGGAGCGGCCGCCTGCGTGGCCGGGGGCATGGTGCCCATGCCGGGTCGCAGGCCGTAACGGGCCATCATCGCCATCATGGTGTTGGCCTGGCTGACAGGAGCGGCCTCGCCCCCCTCGGCGCCATCAGCCGACGGACGTTCGACATTCAGGGTCTTGAGCACGTAGGCGTTGGAGGCGCCGACAAACCGGCCGAGCACCTCGCCCAGCTCGGAGCTGAAGCACTGGAACTGGATCTCGTAGGGGTGGATGCTGGCGCCGATGACGGAGTTGGTGCCCACCTTCTTCGACAGGAGGTCCCCCGAGCCGGCCATCTCATTGGTGCCGATGGACGTCCGCTTGATCGAGACCAGCGAGTGGATCTTGGAGGCGAAGAGGATCTCGGTGAACTCGCGGATGTCGGTCAGCGCCAGCGCCAGCGGCTGGAGGGTGTTGGGCGCAAGGCGGAGTTCCCGGCGCTGGGTGTCGAAGGTGAAGCTGTACTTCGAGGACCCGGACCCCGTGGCGGAGGAGCCGGAGGGGAGCTTGACACCCCGCCGTTCGGCCGAGCGCTCAAGGTCGGTGATGGTCCGGGTGAGCAGGGCCTTGAAGGAGGCGTCATCCAGGGAGGCGAAGACCGGGGACTGGGAGAAGGTCGCCAGCGACTGGGCCTTGAGTTCGGCCACGCGGGCCTGCTCGGCCTTGGCCAGCTCGATGTTCTTGGCGCTGGGATACGGCTCCCGCTTGACGAGGGTGTCGTACTCGTTTTTCTTGGCCTCCAGTTCCCCGCTGGCCGTCTCGGCCTCGGACTGCGTGGAGAAGAGGTAAACCGCCCCGCCGATCAGCAGGGCCACCGCCACAGCCAGGCTGATGACGAAGGCAAGGTTTCGCTTGATCCAGGGCATATCAGAGCTTGATGGGGCGCTTGAGCTTGACCTTCAGCGGGAAGCTGAAGGTCGGGGTGGAGTCCTCGACCTGCTCAAGCTGGCCGGAAAGCTGGGTCTCGGAGGCGTCGAAGAGGGGGCTGGCCTTGGCGAGCTTCTCGAGGTCGTAGGCGACCTGCCCGTTGGCCTCCTGCTTGACGCGCTGTAGATTCACTGCCTTGATGTTGAGGGTCAGCACGGAGACCTCATTGGTGTTGGCCGGCTTGGCCTTGGCCCCGCCACCTGCCGTGGCACCGCCCTCGGCAGCCGCGCCACCCTCTGCCCCCTCCGCCGACGGCATGGCCGTCCGTGGGATCAGGCCATAACGCATCATGAGCTCCTTGCTCATCATCGGCACCTTCGGAGCCTCCTCCTCGGCGGCGGCGACCTCCTGCTTGGGCGGCTCGGTGGAGTAGAACGTGTCGACCCAGATGCCGACCGGCACCCCGAGCTTCTGGGTGGATTCGATCTCGGTGGAGCGCAGCACGCGCCGGACCTCGGCGAGGATGTCAGGCCAGTAGCCCCGCTCGTGCAGCCAGTCGCCAAGCTGGTCGACCTGCTTGCGCGCCTCGGCCAATTTCGCCTCCTCGGCCTTGAGGGAGGTCTCCACACGGGCCAGGGGCTCGACCTTCTCGGAGATCGTGGCCAGACCCTCGCGGCGGACCGTCGCCACCTTGCCGTAGAAGAGGCCGGCGGCCCAGACCCCGGCGGCGGCCACGAAGGCAGCGGCCACGAGGAAGGGCTTCTTGGAATTGAACTCCTGGCGCGAGCGGGAACTCTTGGGCAGGAGGTTGAGCTCGACCGGGCAGTCGGCGATGTTGCGCAGGCTCAGGCCCACGACCTCGCCCAGGAGGGAGGCCGAACGCTCCAGCTCCTCGACGTTGACCGAGGGGTCGATCTGGACGTTGCGGAAGGGGCTGAAGTATTCGACCGGCAGGTTGAGCTTCTCCTGGAAGAACTCGGCCGAGTAGGCCATGACCGACCCGCCGCCGCACAGGTACACCCGCTGCGGCACCGAGCCTCCCTGCTGGGTGCGGTAGAACTGGATCGTCTGGTTGACCTGCATGTGCAGACGCGTGAGGACGTTGCGCGCGACCTTGGAGACGGCGGCGACCTTCGGATCGTCAGGCTCCTCGTAGGCGCCGCCGAGGCTCACGAACCCCTGGGTGATCTTGAACTTCTCGGCCTCGGCGAAGGGCGTCTTGGACTCGGCGGAGAACTCCTGGGTGATGGTGTTCGCACCGACCGGCACCGTGCGGACGTAGAACTTGTTGGCCTCGAAGAGCAGCACGTTGCTGGTCTTGGCGCCGATGTCGATGAGCAGGCTGCAACCCTCGACGTCGCCGTAGTTGTAGCGGAAGGCGTTGGCCAGGGCCGACATCGAGGCGTCGACGACCTCCATCTTGAGGCCCACCGACTCGCCGACGGCGAAGAGCTTCTCGACCACCTCGGACTTGATGGCCACCAGGAGCACCTCGCGGGCGCCGTCGGCGGCCGTGCCGAGGATCTGGTGGTCCCAGGCGCTCTCGGTCAGGGGAAAGGGGACGTTCTGCTGGGCCTCGTACTGGATGATCTGGGAGATCTTGGAGGCGTCGACCGGCGGCAGCTTGACGAACTTGGAGAAGACCTGGTAGCCGGGCGCCGAGATGTTGGCCTGGCGCGACACGAACCCGCCCTCGGCCAGGAGTTCGGTCAGGGCCCGCTTGAGCACCCCGTCGCGGGCGGCGTCCTGGGAACCGGGAAGGCCGAGGGAGCGGCTCCCGAAGCGCAGGAGCCTCAAGCCGCCGTCATCGGCCGGCTCGAACTCAGCGACCTTCAGGGTTCCCGCCCCGAAGTCGATCCCCAGAAACGTCTTGGCTTTTAGCATTGGGCTTTCGGCAATGGCCTATGGCACGACTCGTGTCCGATCTTCAGCCCCCCAAGGACCAAAAAATCGCTCGGGGACGGTTGGCCCGGCGACGCGCGATCACGGATATCGCGGAGTTGCTAAAGAAAGCCAGTGGAAGGGTCAAACATAAAAGACGGAACGGGCCTGAAACTTGTTCACAGTTGTTGACCATCCCGCCCCATCCCGCCCGTGGAAGCGGGCATCGCCACCACCGGACCCCCAATTCAGGCCGCCGGGGCGAACAGCGCGCCGGCGGGAACGGCCATCAGGTCGTCGACCACCCAGGTCGCCCCGGCCTCCTGGAGTTCGGCGGCCGACCCTCCCCCGGTGCAGACCCCGAGGGATCGGGCGCCGATCGCCCGGGCGCATTCGACATCGCGATGGGTGTCGCCGACCACGACGATCTCCGGCCCCTCGAGCCGCCGCCCCAGGACCCGCGAAGCCCGGTCGCGCGCGATCCGGGCCAGCTGGTTGCGGTCCTCGTGGTCGTCGGCGAAGGCCCCGCAGGCCCAGTCGCCCCAGAGGGCATGGGCCCCGAGCTTGATGCGGGCCCCCAGGAGGATGTTGCCGGTGAGGAGGCCCACCGCCGGCGGCTCCGGCAGGGCCCGGAGGGAGGCCAGGAATTCCGGCACGCCGGGACAGACCTCGCCCGGTTGCTCGCGCATCCGCTGGTCGAGCAGGAAGACGTAGGCGTCGAGGAAATGGCGGATGTCCCAGGAGCGACCCTGTAGGCCGTTGCCCAGGAAGAACTCCTTGACCAGCGCGGTGTCGGTGCGTCCGTGGAATCGGGTGCGCTCGGCGACCCCGGGCACGCCGTACAGCAGCTCGGCGGTCCGCCCGAAGGCGTGGACCCCGGCCCCACCGGTCCGGACCAGCGTGCCGTCGATGTCGAAGAGCACCAGCCGGGTCGGCGGACCGGGCCGGGGCGCCGGGGCGGTTTGGGCGGCTGCGTCGAAGGATTCCGGCGGTTCGGTCAGGGGCATGGGTCCGTGGAGAGCGATGCGGCCGTCGGGCCGCTACGGGGCGAGGGTGCCGCCCTGGAGGTCGGGCCAGAGGGGTTCCAGGTCGGGGTCGGACAGGGCCATGGAACGGACGGCCGACGGGTGTTTGGTGAGCCGGGAGGCCCGGCGGAACCAGTCGCGCGCCTCGTCCTCGCGGCCGAGCTGGGCGCAGTAGCAGGCCAGGTCGTAGGGGATCTCGAAGGCCTTGGGCCAGCGGTCCTGCAAGGGCAGCAGCAGTTCGAGCGCCTCGGCCGTGCGCCCCAGCCAGTGGAGGGCCTGGGAGCGGTAGAGCCATCCCCAGAACTCCCCGGCATCCACGTCCATCAGGATCCGGGCAAGCTCCAGGGCCGCCTCGTGCCGGCGACCGGCGCGGGCCGCGTGGAAACGGAGCTTGAGCACCTCGGGCTGGCGCTGGGTGGCCTCCGGCAACAGGGCGATCTCGGCCTCGGCCTCCGCAGGCAGGCCGAGCTCGAACCAGCCCTGCGCGGCGCGGACGCCGTGCTCGACCTTCGGATCATTGGTGGATGTTGGGTTCACCGACTGGTCCGAAGGATGCCAACCGCCACCCGGGAAAATAAAGCCCCAAGCTCCGGAAACGGTTGGGGATTGAGAGTTGGGCCGCGCTGGCGGAGGTTGGGCGCGCCCGATGCACCTCGTCCTCCCGCTGATCGCCGCGATCGCCTTCGCCTGCGGCTCCCTGGTCTTCAAGCGGGCCTTCGCCGAGGGGGCCACCCTCTCGCATGCGGTGGTGCTCAACAACGTGGTGCTGGGTCTGCTGTTCCTGCCGCTGGCGGCCCTGGATCCGGCACCGATCCCCTGGGAACGGATCCACCTGCCCTGCATCTCGGCGGCCAGCTTCATCACGGGCCACCTGCTCAATGTGGCCGCCCTGCGCACGGGCGACGTCTCGGTGGCCACCCCCCTGCTGGGGGTCAAGGTGGTCTTCGTGGCGCTGATCGCCCGGTTCGCCTTCGATTGGCCGTTGTCGACCGGACAGCTCGTGGCGGCCAGCCTGACCAGCGCCGGCGTGCTGGTGACCGGTCTCACCGACCTGAAGCCCGGACGCCGGGCCGGCGCGACCACCCTGCTGGCCCTGGGCTGCGCGGCGGCCTTCGCGGTGACCGACGTGCTCATCCAGACCTGGGCCTCGGGATTCGGCACCTTCAACTTCCTGTCGATGCTCTTCGCGGCGCTGGCTGTCGAGTCGCTGCTGGTGCTGCCGCTGCTCGGGTTCCGGGCCCGTCCGGGGACGGAGGACCTGCCGATCCTGCGTGCGGCGGCCGCATCGCTAGCCGCCCCCCGGGGTGCCTGGCGCTGGATCGCGCTGGCCACGGCGCTCTCGGCCATCCAGGCCGTGCTGGTGGCCGGGTCCATCGCCCGGTGGCGCGACGCGGCCGGGGTCAACGTGGTCTACGGCACCCGGGGGCTCTGGAGCCTCGCCCTGGTCTGGTGGGCGGGATCCTGGTTCGGCAACGCCGAGCGCCGCGAATCCGGCCCCCGGGTCCTCGCGTCCCGGGCCCTGGGGGCGGCGCTCATCCTCTCGGCGGTGGTGCTGGCGCTGCGATCGGCACCGACCGGCGCCCGATGAACCCCGGCACGGCGTGGCGGGAGGGCCATCCCGGCCCAAGGGAGTCCGGAGGCGGCGGGGTCAGGGAGCGGCCGGGACGATCTTCCACACTTCGCCCTTGCCGGGCGTGAGGCCGATGTTGCCGTTGGTCAGCACGTAGAGTTCGCCGTCGTTGTCCTCGCCGAAGCCCACGATGTACGAAGCCACCTTGGTAGGCGTGCCGAGGGCCAACGGCTCCACGGCCCAGGAGGCGTCGCCCGATTTCGGCCGGTGGGCGACCAGCAGGGTGCCGCCGGGCACGCCCCAGATGCGGCCCCAGTCGCCGTAGACGTAGTCGCCCCGCAGCTCCGGCAGGGCCTTGCCCCGGTAGACGAAGCCGCCCGTCACGCTGATGCCATGGGCGTCGGGGTCCTTCTTGAAACCGTTGCGGTTCTTGTAGACGGCGACCGGCCCGACGAAGGCCTCGCCGCGCGCGCCGGTGCCCGGGGCCTCCGGCAACGGCTTGTCGGGCGACTTGGGATTGAAGCCGACGGCCCCCTCGCGCAGGCGCCAGCCATGGTTGCCGCCCTTGCGGATGATGTTGACCTCCTCCCAGAGGGTCTGGCCGACATCGGCCGAGTACAGGGCGCGGTCGCCGGCCCGATCGAAGGACAGGCCCCAGGGATTGCGGATGCCGTAGGCCCAGATCTCGGGCCGGGCCACCTTGCCGTCGGCGAAGGGATTGTCCCTCGGGATGCCATGCCCGGCGGGCGTGTCGACATCGATGCGAAGGATCTTGCCCAGGAGGGTGTCGAGGCTCTGTCCGTTGCCGATCCCGGGGCGCTTGCCCTCGTCGTTGGCGTTGCCGCCGTCCCCGACACCGACGTAAAGATACCCGTCCGGCCCGAAGGCGATGCGCCCGCCGTTGTGGTTGGCGTAGGGTTTGTCGATCTCGAGGCGGACCTTCTCGCTGGCCGGGTCGATGATGAACCCGGGTGAGGCTGCGACCGTGAACTCGGAGACGCGCAGGGTGCAGTCCCAGTCGGCCGGCGCGGTCGGCCGGCGGGGGGCGGTGTACGACACCAGCACGCGGCCGTTCTTGCGGAACCTGGGATGGAGCGCCAGTCCCAGCACGCCGCGCTCGTCGAAGGCCCCATGGTTGATGGGCGAGAGCCTCGGGCGAAGGTCGAGGGCGGGAGCCTCGCTCAGCCTGCCGGGTGCCTCCAGCAGACGGACGAAGCCGGGCTGGTCGACGATCAGGGCCCGGCCGTCGGGCAGGGCGACATACGACAAGGGCGTGGTGAGGCCGTCGGCCACCCGGGTGAGGGACACACGGGGGGCGGCCGGGACGGCTTGGGCGACCGGGACGAGCCGGGAAAGGGACACCCCAGCCACGGCCAAGGTCAGGGCGAGGGCGGAATTGCGGCGCAGGGACATGGTCCGGGGGGGTGGTTCGTTGTTGCGGTCGACTGTGTCGCCGGAAGGCCGTCGTGGCAACTCCCCGCCGCCCAGGCCGACCCCGGGGGGAGCGGGGCGGGCGGCGTGCGAGACACCCGCAGGCGACCGGGAGTCCCGGCGCACGGGGCGGGTGCCGGGTTGACCCGGGACCATTGGGTTGACCCGGGACCATTCTGGGCAATCAATCTCCGTCCGATGAGTTCCCCGACCGAGTCGCCCGCCGATCCGCACCCGTCAGCGCCCCGCAGCCCCGACCTGCTGGACCGCCTGCTGGAGGCCGACGTGCTCCCCGACGCCGTGATCCGCTTCGGCATCCGCCGCCTGCTGCGCCAGCGCCTGGCGGAGGAGGCCGGCCACGGCGACGTCGAGGGCCGGCGGGAACACCAGCGCCGGCTCGTCCCGGAGCTGTGCGGGCTGCCCATCGCCATCGAGACGGCCGCGGCCAACGAGCAGCACTACGAGGTGCCGACGCGCTTCTACGAGCTGTGCCTGGGACCGCGCTTCAAGTACTCCAGCTGCTACTACCCCACCTTCCGGGAGAGCCTGGCCGAGGCCGAGGAGATCATGCTGGCGCTGACCTGCGAGCGGGCCGGCCTGGCCGACGGGCAGGACATCCTTGAGCTGGGCTGCGGCTGGGGGTCGCTCTCGCTGTGGATGGCCGCCCGCTATCCCCGGGCCCGCATCACCGGGGTGTCGAACTCGCGCACGCAACGGGAGCACATCGAGGCCGAGGCCCGACGACGGGGGCTAGGCAACCTGAGGATCGTCACCTGCGACATGAACCGGTTCGAGCCCCCGGGCGGCGACGGCGCGTACGACCGTGTGGTGTCGGTGGAGATGTTCGAGCACATGAAGAACTACCGGCGCCTGATGGGCAACATCGCCCGATGGCTGCGGCCCGACGGCCGGCTCTTCGTGCACATCTTCACCCACCGCGAACATGCCTACCACTTCATCCCCAAGGGCCCGGGCGACTGGATGGCCCGCTACTTCTTCACCGGTGGCATCATGCCGAGCGACCACCTGCTGCTCTACTTCAACAAGGACCTGCGCCTCGAGGACCACTGGGTGGTCAACGGCCGCCACTACGCCCGCACGGCCAACCAGTGGCTGGAGAACCTGGACGCCCACGAACCGGAGGTCCGCCGCATCCTCGCCGAGACCTTCGGCCCGGACCAGGAGACCCGCTGGTGGGTCTACTGGCGGGTCTTCTTCATGGCCTGCGCCGAACTGTGGGACTTCCGTGGCGGCGACGAGTGGCACGTGAGCCACTACCGCTTCGCCAAGGCGGGCGACTCCGGCGGGCCGATCCATCCGGGCTGAGGGCCAGAGGGGGGAACTAAGGGCCTCAGGCGCTGGCGCTGGTGTAGCGGCGGAGCGAGAAGCGCCAGAACAGCTCGCTGGCGACGAAGCAGGCCACGGCCATGCCCAACAGGGCGATCCCGTCGGAGGCCGACCCCAGGCGCCGGGCCAGCAGCTTGGCCGGCACGTTGGAGACCAGCAGCATCGGCAACACCCAGGTGAAGACCGCCCGGTAGGCCCCCCTCGGGAAGGCCTCGGCCGGGAGCCGGGCGATGTTGAAGAGGTTGTAGTAGCCCCAGACGATGCCCTGGGCTCGGACCGTCCAGAAGGCGATGCAGGCCAGGAGGAACATCAGGGAGTAATGCACGCTCAGGCCCGCCACGCAGACCACCATGAAGCCGATCCACTGGGCCGGGGAGGGCGTCGTGCCGAGCCGGGCCAGCGCGTAGACCACCACCGCCAGGCCCATCAGGGCGTTGACGATGTTGCCGATCTCGAACTTCTTCACGGAGATGAGGAACCGGGTGTTGACCGGCTGGAGCAGCAGCAGGTCGAGGGTGCCCTTGCGGATCAGCTCCGAGAGGTTCGAGAGGTTGGTCACGAAGAGCACGTGGAAGAGCTGCTGGATGAACTGGTTGCACCCCACCAGCAGCACCACCTCCCAGCGCGACCAGCCGGCGATCCGGTCGGTGTGGCCGTAGATCACGGTCATGAAGGCCAGCTGCAGGCCGAACCAGAGGGCCTCCACGACGATCCACAGCAGGAAGTTCACCTTGAACTGCATCTCGTGGATCAGCGAGTAGCGCACGAGCGCGGCATGGATGCCGAGGTGGCGAGCGAGGGTGGATTGGCGGAGGGACATCGGGGCGGCGGGGCGGCGGGGCGTCTCGGTGGCGCGGTTCAGCCGCCGACGGCGGTGTAGCGGCGCAGACCCCGCGACCAGACCAGGCGGGCCAGCAGGAAGACCCCGATCACCCAGCCGGCCTGCGCGGCCAGGCCCCACCACAGCCCGGGCCCGGAGAATCGGCCCAGCGACACGCCCACCGGGAAGTGCAGCAGGTAGGGATAGGGGGTCCACATCAGCCCCCGGTGCAGCGCCGGGGGCAGGATGTCCAGCGGGAAGAGGTGGCCGCTGGCGAGGTACTCGAAGGCGAACTGGATGAAGATGAAGGTGCTGACATCCAGGACCCAGAAGGCCAGCAGCGCCACGGTGTAGGCGATCAGGAACTGCAGCAGCGCGGCCAGGCCCACCGACACCGCCGCCAACGCCCATCCGGCGGCCCCGGAGGGACCGACCAGGAACTCCCGCTGGTACCAGAGGAAGCCGGCCACCGGCACCAGCGCGACCCCGGTGTAGACCACCCGGCCGGACAGGTAGAGGCAGAGCCGGTAGGCCAGGTAGTCGACGGGCTTGAGCAGGAACTGGCTCACCGCGCCATCCTTGATGTCGGCGGCGATCTGCCAGTCGTCCTCGGCCACGGCGGTCACCGAGTCGACCACGGTGACCCCCAGGTAGTAGCTGATCATCTGCCCCAGGGTGTAGGCCCCGACGAGGCCGTCCGGGGGGCGGTCGGCGTAGATGGACCGCCAGAGGAACAGCGTCGCCGCCAGGGGCACGAGCCCGAAGGCGGCCCGGAAGAGGAAGTTGGCCCGATAGACCAGCGTGTTCTGCAACCCCACGGACAGCACGTGGAGGTACTTGCCCAGGAGGCCGGGTGGACGGAGGCGGGGGGTGGCGACGTGCGTCACTCGTCCCCCTCGTCGCCCGGGTCGGCCCCCAGGAAGTCGTCGTCCCCGCCCCCCTGGGCGGCGCGGTTGGCCTCCGCCAGGAGGAACACCACCAGCTGGCGCAGCCGGTGTTCCGGGTCGACGGCCTCGAGGATCATCTGCCGGGCCATCGGGTTGGGCAGCAACAGGGCCGCCACCAGGTCGGCGTAGCGTCCCGGCTCGCGGATGGCCTTGAGCGCCTCGAGGCAATCCTCGACGCGCGTCTCGGGCAGGCGCTGGCCGCCGCCGGCGAGCTGGCGGATCAGCTCCAGCGGCACCGGCTGGTCCTGCCGGAGGCGGGCCTCCACCAGGTCGAGGCTGCGACCCAGCAGCGCCTCGATCTCCGGGGACCGCTCCGAGGTCTCCTTCAACGGGGTGATCAGGTGCTGGCGGTACGGCTTGGTCTGCACGATCTTGCCGAGGCGGACCCGGATCAGCCCCTGGAGCACCAGGTTGGAGGTCCCGTTGGAATTCTTCACCGACGCCCGCACCAGGCCGAGGGTGGCGATCCGGCTGGGCGACTCGCGGATGGCGTCCATGCGCTGCATGGCCAAGCAGAACATCCGGTGGGTCGCCAGCGACTCGGAGAGCATATCCCGATAGCGGGGCTCGTAGATGAACAGGGGCATCATGGCCTGCGGGAACAGGCTCCCCTCCCCGAGGATCATCACACCCATGCGGTCGGGTATCAGCATCGGCCGACGGTAAAGTGGGCCTGCGCCGAAGCAAGACGCCGGGAGATCGCGGGGCCAATCGCACCCGCCGCCGCCGTCCATCGGAGATTGAATGTCCGGGGCGATTCGGTGTCCAATAGTCAATGCAGCCTGAGGATTCCCCCCAGGCCGTCCCCGAACTCTCCGACCATGAACTCGAAGCTCGTCCCCGCGGTGCTGGTGCTCGTCTGCCTCGGCCTGGGCGCCGGGTGGTACCTCAACTCCAAGAAGGCCGAGGAGACCCGGCTCAGCCTCGAGGGTCAGCGGGCGGCGCTGTCGAACGAACTGGTGAACACCACCGGCAAGCTCACCGAACAGGTCCGGGTCAACGCCAACCTGGAGACCAACCTCACGCAGCGCATCGAGGACATCCACCTGGTCTCCAACAAGTGGGTGGCCGTGTCGGCCGAGCTGACGCGCACCAGCGCCGAGGCCGCCAAGGCCGCCGAGGCCGCCAAGGCCGAGCTGGAGCGCCGGGACCGACAGATCGCCGGCCTGGAGGGCGAGAAGGACGACCTGACCAAGAAGATGGGCGACCTCACCGGCCAAATCGGCAACCTCGAGTCGCAGATCAAGGTCACCGAGCGCAAGCTCGCCGCCAGCGAGGGCGATCGGGAGGCCCTCAAGAAGGAGCTTAAGCGGCTCATCGCCGAGAAGGCCGACCTCGAGAAGAAGTTCAACGACCTGGCCATCCTGCGCGAGCAGGTGCGCAAGCTGAAGGAGGAGCTGAGCATCGCCCGGCGCCTCGAGTTCATCCGGCGCGGCCTCTATGGCTTCGAGAAGAAGGGGGCGCAACTGCTCCAGGAGGGCATCCGGCCGAAGGCCCCGCCCGCGTCGGCCACCAACGCCTACCCCCTGAAGGTGGAGGTCGGGACCGACGGTTCCTCGAAGGTCGAGGCCCCGGCCAAGCCCTGAACGGCCCGGGGCCCACCATCCTGCGGGTTGCGAAGCGTCCCCCGGGCGACCCATGATGATTCCTGTGCAAGGGTTGCTCCGGGATTCCCACGGGCGGGTGATGCGCGACCTCCGGGTCAGCGTCACCGACCGCTGCAATTTCCGCTGCCTGTACTGCCTGCCCGAGACCGAGGAGGCGGCCGACTTCTACCGCACCCGCCTCGACGGCCTGCGGCAGGCCCATGCAGGGACGCGGCCCACGCCGATCCACCGGGAGTGGAAGCCGCGCTCGGAGATCCTCCGCTTCGAGGAGATCACCCGGGTGGTGCGCGTGGCCGTGGGACTCGGGATCGAGAAGGTGCGGATCACCGGCGGCGAACCCCTGCTGCGCCAGGGCGTCGAGCGGCTCGTGGGGGAGATCGCCGGCATCCCCGGCGTGCGCGACCTGGCCATGACCACCAACGGGGCGCTCTTCGGGCCGGTCGCTGCGGCGCTGCGCCAGGCCGGCCTCCGGCGGGTGAGCTTCAGCATGGACTCGCTGGACCGCGACAACTTCCGCCGCATGACCGGCCGGGACGGCCTTGGCGAGGTGCTCGAGGGCCTGCGGCTGGCCCGGCAGCTGGGCTTCCATCCGGTGAAGGTCAACGCGGTGGTCATCCGCGGCATGAACGACCACGAGATCCCCGACCTGGTCCGCTTCGCGGTGGCCGAGGACCTGAGCCTGCGCTTCATCGAGTTCATGCCGCTGGACTCCAGCCGGGCCTGGCAGAAGGAGCTGGTCGTGCCGGGGCGCGAGATCCTGGGGCGGCTCCGGGCCGGCTTCGACCTCACGCCCGTGGACGCCGGGGCCAACCCGTCGGAGACGGCCCGGCGCTGGCGCATCGGGGGCGGGCGAGGCGAGGTGGGGATCATCGCCCCGGTGAGCGAACCCTTCTGCGGGCACTGCAACCGGCTGCGCCTGACCGCCGACGGCAAGCTGCGCACCTGCCTCTTCAGCCTCGACGAGCACGACCTGCGGCCATTGCTGCGGGGCGGCGGCTCCGATGAGGACCTCTCGGCCCTGCTGCAGGACCGCGTGCGCCACAAGGAGGCCGGCCACCGGATCGGCCAGGCCGACTTCGTGCAGCCGCAGCGCTCGATGAGCTGCATCGGCGGCTGAGAAGAACCCCCGGACGATCCGCAAGGGATGGCCGGAAGGCGTGGCCAGAGCGGGCCGTGACCCCCCACCGGTCCACAGGCTCCCGATCCGACGCCGTTTTTTCGATCAGCCCTTGGTGAGCGTCTCGTCGAGGTTGAAGAGCACGTTGGCGAGGGTCATCCAGACGGCCAGCGGGGCATCCTTGAGGTCGGCGGGCCTCGGCGCGGAGCCCACCTGCACCAGCGCCGCCGCGGCCTTGGGATCCTTGCGGAACCCGCGCTCCTGCGCCTTCACGAACTCCAGTAGGCGGCGGTGCTCCGACGCCGTCGGCGCGCGGCCCAGGCAGCGGCGGAAGGCGTAGTCGACCCGGGCGGCATCGTCGGTGCCGCCCTCGGCGAGGATCCGCTGGCCGAAGGCACGCGCGGCCTCGAGCAGGGTTGGATCGTTGAGCGCGGCCAGGGCCTGCAGCGGCGTGTTGGTGCGGGGCCGCCGCGAGACGCAGACCTCGCGGCTCGGCGCGTCGAACGTGGCGAAGGTGGGATAGGTGCAGACGCGCCGCCAGAAGGTGTAGAGACCCCGCCGGTACAGGTCGGGCCCGTCGCTCACCGGCCACTCGTCCATGCCGATCTCCGGGCGGAGGAACCCGATCTCCTTCCAGAGGTTGGGCACCTGCACTGGGTTCACGCTCGGGCCGCCCACCTTCGGGTGGAGCAGGCCGCTGACGGCCAGGGCGTGGTCGCGGATCATCTCGGCGTCCATGCGGAAGCGGGGGCCGCGCGAGAGCAGGCGGTTGTAGAAGTCCTTCTCGAGGCGGGTGGCGTCGGTGGCCGCGCCCTGGCGGTAGGTGGCCGACATCACGAGGAGCTTCTGCATGGCCTTGACGTCCCAGCCGCGGGCGACGAACTCGGTGGCCAGCCAGTCGAGCAGCTCGGGGTGGGAGGGCGGCTCGCCCTGGCGGCCGAAGTCCTCGCTGGTCTTGACGAGGCCGGCGCCGAAGCAGCGCTCCCAGAACCGGTTCACCGTGACCCGGGCCGTCAGCGGGTTGGCCGGATCGACCAGCCAGCGGGCCAGGGCCAGCCGGTTGGCCGGCATGCCCGCAGGCAGGGGCGGGAACACCGCCGGGGTGCCCGGCTCGACGACCTTGCCGCGGCTCAGGAAATCGCCGCGCACGTGCAGGTAGGTCTCGCGGGGCCTGGGGTCGGAGCGCTCCTGCATGACCAGCGTGGTGAACTTCCGGCCGGCCCGCTGCTTCTGCCGCTGCTCGAGCACGAAGAGTTCGCGCTCCAGCATGCGGACCCGCTCCGAGGCGGACCTCTGGCTGGAGGCCAGCAGCGCGGCCTGGTCGGCCGATCGCCGGGCCGCCGGGAGCGCCGCGGCGACCCGGACCTCCTCGCCCAGGGGCCACAGGCGCTCCGGGTCCGTCTCGGTGGTCACCGACAGCCGGAAGCGGCCGATGCAGTGGCTGTTGCCGTGGTAGTGCTCGAATCGGAAGGTCAGGTGGCTGCCCCCGGCATGGCTCACGGGCTTCTGCAGCCGGGCGACGAGCACGTGCCGCTCACCGAAGCGCGGGCCGATGGCCCAGCCGGTCTTGGGATTGCGGTCCACGGCATGCTCGGCGCGGTAGTACTGCTGCTCCCAGTCGGCGGTGGCGCTGGCGAAGACCACGTTGGTGTCGGCCGGCACCGGCCCGCGCCGGGGCGCGGCCGCCAGGGACATCTCGTCGAGGATGAAGTTTCCGGTGGCGCCCCAGCGGCCCGGCCCGTTCTTGGGCAGGCTCGGGTCGGGCAGCACCTCCAACCGCACGGCGGTGACGCCGGCCAGGTCGGTGTCGGCCTCCACGGTGATGGTGTCGTAGATGGGATTGACGCCCGTGCCCAGGAGCGAACCGTCGGCGAGGTTGGTGTAGCCGGAGCCGCCGGTGGAGTGGGCGTTGACCAGCCTGAGGGTGCGCCAGGGGTCGGCCCTGCGGGCGATCGATTTCTCCCAGGCGGGCCGTTCGGCCAGCAGGCTGGCGGTGGCGCGGTCGAGGGCCTGGCGGGTCTCCCCGAGGCGGCGGGCCAGGTGCGCGTCGCTGTCGGACAGGTCGGGCTCGGGCACCTCGACGGAGGGGCCGGTGCTGTAGTTGCCCGAGTCGGCGGTGTTGTTGAAAAAGGCGTAGAAGCGGTAGTACTCCTCCTGGGTGATGGGGTCGTACTTGTGGGTGTGGCACTCGGCGCAGTTGAGGGTGAGGCCGAGCCAGGCCGTGCCCACGGTGGCCACGCGATCCTTCACCGCCTTGGTGCGGTATTCCTCGGCGTCGCCGCCGCCCTCGTCGTTGACCTTGGTGTTGCGGTTGAAGCCGGTGGCGATGCGCTGGGCCAAGGTGGCCTGGGGGAGCAGGTCGCCGGCGAGCTGGTCGATGGTGAACCGGTCGAAGGGCTGGTTTTGGTTGAAGGCCTCGATGACCCACTGGCGGTAGGGCCAGATGGAGCGGGCCAGGTCGACCTGGTAGCCGTTGGAGTCGGCATAGCGGGCCAGGTCAAGCCAGCCGCGGGCCATGTGCTCGCCGTAGTGGGGCGAGGCGAGCAGCCGGTCGACGAGGTTTTCGTAGGCCTTGTCCGAGCGGTCGCCCACGAAGGCGGCCACCTCGACGGGCTCGGGCGGCAGGCCGGTGAGGTCGAGGCTCAGGCGGCGGATGAGCGTGGCCCGGTCGGCCTCGGGCTGCAGGGCCAAGCCCTCCTTCGCGAGCCGGGCGATGATGAAGCGGTCGATGGGATTGCGGAGGAGCGCACCGGCCGGCAGGTCCTCGGGCGGCCTCGGCCGGACCGGCGCCTGGAAGGACCAGTGCCTGCGGGCGTCCACCTCGGGCCACACCGCGCCCGCGGCGATCCAGCGCGACAGGCCAGCCACCTCGGCCGGGGTAAGCCGGGGTCCCTTGGGGGGCATCACCTCGTCGGGATCGGTGGACGTGACGCGCCGGATCATCTCGCTGGCCTCGGGCTTGCCCGGCACCAGCGCCGCCTTGCCCGACTCGGCCGGCCGGAGCGCCGCCGCCCGCGAATCCAGGCGCAGGTCGGCCTTCTGCTTGTCCGGGCCGTGGCACTCGGAGCACCGCTTGATGAGCAGCGGCTCGATCTCGGCCGCGAAGTCGGTCGCCGCCGTCGCCCGCAGGACGAGGGCCGTGCCGGCGATCAGGGCCATCGCCTCGGGAATCAGGGGAATCTTCATGGGCTCTGGAGTGTGCCTGCATCCTCGGCAAAACCCCGCCCGAACGCCAGAGCGGAACGGGTCGGAAGGGCGGGACAGGCTTACGCCGGACGGACCGCGCCGAAGGCATGGCCAAGCGGGCGGTGGCCCCGTAGGCTCGGGGGCACACGGTGAAGCCCTCGTCCATCCTGCTCGTCGCCGGGGAGCCCAGCGGCGACCAGCTCGCCGCAGAGCTGGTCCACGCGCTACGGCGGCGGACCGGGCCGCTGGAGCCCCGCTTCTTCGGGGCGGGCGGTCCGGCCATGGCGGCGGCAGGGGTGGAGATCCTCTGCGACCTCACAGCCCATTCGGCCATCGGGCCGGCCGATGCGCTCCGGCAACTGGGCCGCTTCCGCCGGGCCTTCGCGGAGCTGTCGCGGGCCGCCCAGGTCCGGACGCCCGACATCGTGATCGGGGTGGATTTCGGCGCCTTCAACCTGCGCTTCCTGACGGCGGTGACGGCCATGGCCCACGGGCGTGAGGGCCGGTTCCGCAACTGGAGGCCACGGCGGGTGCAGTTCGTCTCGCCGCAGGTCTGGGCGTCGCGACCCGGCCGGGCCCTCCGGATGCCCGGGATCCTCGACCGGCTGCTGTCGATCCTGCCCTTCGAGAAGGACTGGTACGCCCGCCGCGCCCCCGGGGTGCGCGTGGACTTCGTGGGCCATCCGCTGGTGGACCGCCACGGGCCGCCCCCGGAGCCCCGCGCCGCAGCCGCCGGCAGCCGCCCCCACCTGGTGCTGCTGCCCGGCAGCCGGGCCGGGGAGCTGCGTCGCCACTGGCCGGTGGTGGCACCGGCCGCCCGCCGGGTGGCGGCGGCGACCGGGGCACGGTGCACGCTGGTGCTGCCGCATGAAGCGGCCCGGGCAGCGCTGCCGGCGCTGCCGGCGGGCCATCCCGGGCTGGCCGCCCCGGATGACCTGGTGGTGCAGGTCGGTGGCCTGGCCCGGGCGCTGGCCGACGCCGACGTGGCCATCGCCTCGACCGGCACCGTGACTCTGGAGTGCGCCTGGTTCGCCGTGCCCACGGTGGCCCTCTACAAGACCTCGCGGAGCACCTACGAGATCGGCCGGCGCATCGTCCGGGTGCCGCACCTGGCGATGCCCAACCTGCTGGCGGGGCGGCCGGTGATGCCCGAGTTCCTGCAGGATGCCGCGACGCCGGAGGCCCTGTCGGCGGCGGTGCTTGGGCTCCTCGGGTCGCCAGCGGCGATGGCGGCGGCGCAGGCGGCGCTGCGGGAGGTGCGCGGGCGGCTGGGCCCGCCGGGGGCGGCCGGACGGGCGGCCGAGGCGATCCTGGCCGATTGAGGCCCGAGGGGCCGTCGGCCCGGCCGCGTCAGCGGCGGGCGACCTTCGACCGGGCAGCCTCAAGGGTCTGCCGCTCGGCCGGTGTCAGGCTGGCGATGCCCTCGCGGGCGATCTTGTCGAGGATGGGGTCCACCTCGCGGGTGATGAAGTCGGCGTCGGTCCGGCCGCCGCGCGGCGCCAGGTCGGCCCCAGAGGCCCCGGACGACCCGACCCTCGGCCTCGGCGCCTGGCCTCCCGACGCCGACGCCCGGGCGGGCGAGACCTCGTGGGAGGGCGAGCGGTCGGGCCGGATGCGCCGCCGGCGCCGCTCGGCAAGCCAGGCCTCCCAACGGTCGGTCCACTGCCGCCAGGGACCCTCCCCCCGGTGGCCGCCGCTGGCGACCCAGAGCCAGCCGTAGAGCAACCCCCCGAGATGGGCGGCATGGGCGACCCCGTCCTGGGGCGGGACCGCGGTGAAGAACAGCGCCACCCCCAGCGACAGGTAGAAGAGGAAACGGGCCGGCACCGGCACGATGAGGGCCAGGAGGATCCGTGCGTCGGGCTCCAGCCGGCAGAAGATGGCCAGGAAGGTCATGAGCCCGGCCGAGGCCCCGACGACGCTCGTCGAGAACGGCTGCGGGAAGGCCGCACCCACGCCCAACTGCAGGAGCCCGCCGACCAGCCCGCCGGCCAGCCAGAGCGTCAACATGCGCCGACCCCCGAAGGCGGCCTCGATGGGGCGGCCGAACATCCAAAGCCCCAGCCCGTTGAAGAAGAGGTGGGTGAAACTGCCGTGCAGGAACTGGAAACTCACCAGCTGCCAGACCCAGCCCGCCCGCCACACCTGATCGGAGAGGGCACCGTAGCGGTCCAGCGAGACCCCGAGGTACACCTTGGCCACGGCCTCCAGGGCGAAGACCACCACCAGGGCGATCAACAGCCAGATCGTCCAGGAGAGGCCCCGGAAGCCGTCGTCGTCGCGCATGTAGTCCCGATCCGAGATCATCGGACGGGCACAGTAGAACGTCCGGGGTCGTTTTTCCAATGCCGATCGGGTCCCGTCTTTCAAGGGTGGACTAGTCGGCGGGCCACACCGCCTGGCGGTCCGGCCTCCGCACCGCCCCCGCCCCCGCCCCCGGGTCCGGAGTCCCGGTGCTGGAACCCCAGGGCCAGGGCCAGCCCGCCCATGAAGCCGCCGAGATGGGCGAGATGGGCGATGGATCCGGGGGCGAGGACCGCGCCGAGGGCGCTGACCACGATGCCGGCCAGGAGGATGAACTTCGCACGGACCTCCATGGGCAGGACCAGCAGCACGAGCACCCTCAGCCGCTCCTCGGCATGGTAGGCGCCGAGCGCCGCCAGGAGGCCGCAGAGGCCGGCCGAGGCCCCGACCACCGGCCGGCCGAAGGCGTCGGGCATGAGCCAGGCGCCCATCACGTGGAGCATGCCCCCGACGGTGCCGCTGACCAGGTAGAGGGCCAGGAACCGGAACCGGCCCAGCGTGGTCTCGAGGATCGGACCCAGCGAGTGCAGCAGCAGGAGGTTCATGGTCAGGTGCACCCAGCCACCGTGCAGGAACTGGAAGGTGAGGCACTGCCACCAGGCGCCGTGGCGGAGGCCCTCGAGGCTCAGGGCATGGTTCAGCTCGAACCAGCGACGGCGACCGGGGTCGACCCGAAGGAGCCAGACCTCCCAGGCGAAGAAGGCGAGGTTCAGGGCGATGAGCACCCGGGTGGCATGCCGCTCGAGCGGGGGCTCATCCCCGGGCGGCGGCTTCGGGGGGACGGGGCGGGGCATGGCGCGGCGGGCAGGGGCCCCCAAGGGTTCACTCGACGGCGACCATGGCCTTGATCACCCCGGTCTCGGGCTTCAGCCACGAGGGGAACCGCGGGATCATGTCGGCGAAGTCCGCCCGGTGGGTGATCCAGGGGCGCGTGTCGATCCGGCCTGCCTCGATGTGGGCGATGATGCTCCGGAAGTCCTGCGGGAGGGCGTTGCGGCTGGCGAGGATGGACAGTTCGCGGCGGTGGAGGATCGGAGCGTGGGGAAAGCCCAGCCCGGCCTGGGTGATGCCGACGTACACCAGGCGGCCGGCGAAGGCGCAGAAGGCCAGGGCGCCGCTCATGGACTGGTGGGACCCGGTGGCGTCGATCACTGACTCGGCCCCGTTGCCGCCCGTGAGCGCCTCGATCTCCGCGACCTCCGAGCCGTCGCCCCGGCCCAGCACGGTGTCGGGCACGCCCATCACCTCGCGCACGAAGGCCAGCCGCTGGGCGTTCATGTCGAGGACGATCGGGCGGGCGCCGCTGAGCTTGGCGAACTCGAGGACGCTCAGGCCGATGGGCCCGGCGCCGATGACCAGCACCGTCTCACGGGGCTTGGGCGAGGCCCGGAACACCGCGTGGCTGCCGATGGCCAGGGTCTCCACCAGGGCCAGTTGCTCGAAGTCCAGGGCGGGGCCCAGATGGAGCTTGCGGGCCGGCACGGTGTAGTACCGGCGCAGGCCGCCGTCGCAGTGGACCCCGAGGGTCTGGTTGTGGTGGCAGCAGTTGGTGTGTCCGCGAAGGCAGGCGTGGCAGCGCTGGCAGTTCAGGTACGGCTCGACGCTGCAGCGGTCACCCGAGCGCAGGCCGGTGACGCCCTCACCCACGGCCACCACCTCGACCCCGAGCTCATGGCCCGGGATGCGGGGGTACGAGAAGAAGGGCATCTTGCCCAGGTAGCCGCCGAGGTCGGTGCCGCAGATGCCCACCTGATGGACCCGGACCAGGGCCTCGCCCGGGCCGGGCGCCGGCGGCTCGTCGAGGTCGATGAGGCGGAAGGAGCCGGGCTTCTCGAGTTGGATGGCCTTCATGCAGTGGCGTGGACCCGCCGATCATGGCCCCGGGCCGGGCGCCGGGGCGACAACGGAATGGTCCGCCGGACGGGAAGGTCAGCGCGCCGTCTGCCAGGTCGCCGTCGACTCGCCGGCCCAGATGTCGGCGACCGCCTGGCGGTGGCGCACGACCGCGGCCTTGGAGCCCCGGACGAGGATCTCCGCAGGCAGCGGACGACTGTTGTAGTTCGATCCCATGACCGAGCCGTAGGCACCGGCGCTGAGCAGCGCCAGCGTGTCGCCCTCGCCCACCTTGGGCAGCGAACGGTCCTTGGCGAAGTAGTCGCCGCTCTCGCAGACCGGGCCGACCACATCGGAGGACACCAGGGCGCCGGCCTTCTTCGTCAGCGGCACGATCTCATGGAAGCTGTCGTAGAAGGCCGGGCGGATGAGGTCGTTCATCGCGGCGTCCACGATGACGAAGTTCTTCTTGCCGGTCTTCTTGATGTACTCGACCCGGGTGACGAGCACCCCGGCATTGCCGCTCATGAACCGTCCGGGCTCGAGCAGGATCTTCAACCCCAGGGGCTTCAGGAGGGGCAAGAGGGTCTTCGCGTAGAGGTCCGGCGTGAGGATCTTGCGGCCGGCGGGAGTCTTCCACCAGGACGCGTCACCGGAGGCCAGAGCGTGCTGGTACACGATGCCGATGCCGCCCCCGATGCTGAAGAAGTCGAACCCGTGGCGGGCGTTGAGCTTGGCCACCAGCGGCGCGACCTTCTCAACGGCCTTGCGGAAGGGCTCGACGTCGGTGAGCTGCGAGCCGATGTGCATCTGCAGGCCGCGCAGTCGCAGATTGGGGAGCTTGGCGGCCCGGGCGTAGACGGCCTCGATGGACTCGAATTGGATGCCGAACTTGTTCTCGTAGGTGCCGGTGGTGATCTTGGCGTGAGTGTGGGCATCCACGTTCGGGTTCACCCGGACGGCCACCGGGGCGATCTTCTTGAGCTTCACCGCCACCTTGCTGATGCGGGCCAACTCGGCCTCGGACTCCACGTTGAAGCTGTAGATGCCCTGCCTGAGGGCGAAGGCGATCTCCTCTCCGGTCTTGCCGACGCCGGCGAAGACGCACTTGCCGGGGTCGCCACCGGCGGCGATGACCCGCTGGATCTCGCCCGCGCTGACCGTGTCGAACCCGCCCCCGAGGTCCGAGAAGGTGCGGATCACGGCGAGGTTGGAGTTGGACTTCATGGCGAAGCAGATCAGGTGATCCAGCGGCGCCAGGGCTCCATCGAGCTTGGAGTAATGGTCGGTGAGGGTCGCCTGCGAGTAGACGTAGAGCGGGGTGCCGTGCTTCCGGACGAGGCTGGAAAGGGCGACGTCCTCGCAGAACAGTTCCCGACCGACATAGCGAAACGAATGCATCGCCCGGGGTTTTGCCACAGGCGGCCCCCGGAGATCAATCGCGGGCCCCGCCCCCGCATCCCGGGGCCTCGGGGCCGGGGAAGACGGGGCCGGGAACCGGCCAAGGGACCAGGCCGCGGGACCAGGCGGTCATCCGATGGACCCCAATGGACCCCAATGGACCCCAATGGACCCGATAGACGCGAAAAGGCGGCGGGAGATACCCGCCGCCTTCGCCGGGGCCGGACACGGAGTCCGGCCAGCCTCGGAAACTGTCCCGGCCGGGATCAGGCTCCCATGCCGTCCTCGAAGCTGCCTGCGGCCTGCGGGAAGCAGAGGCTCTTGGCCGTGTAGGCGATGCCGTCGGCCGAGCAGTAGTCGAGGGCCTTGTGGGCGCTCTCGGCCTCGACCACCAGCGGGGCCGACTCGCAGCCGTGCAGCTTGCAGTAGCGGTCCTGGTAGCCGACGGCCAACAGCAGCTCGACATAGCGCTGCATGTTGAGGTCGCCGCTGCCGAGGTCGGTGAACTGCATGGCCCGGCGGGTCCAGTTCGGCTCCATGGTCCGCAGCGGGAAGCCCGGGCGGATGACGAAGTTCTTCACATGGGCCGCGTAGATGTGCTTGCCGACCTTGAGGAAGCGGCTCTCCCAGGACTCGCCCTCCCAGCAGTGCGACGGATCGGCGTTGACCGCCAGGCAGGGGTCGTTGTCGCAGATGTCGACGAGCATCAGGAAGTCGTCGGCCGTCATGGCGGCGGTGCCCGGGTGGATCTCGTGGCACAGCTTCAGGCCCAGGCTGTTGGCGTGCTTGCGCAGCTTGGCCGTCTTCTTGACGAAGCGCTCCTGGCCCTCCTTGAGGAGGTCGAAGCCGCCACCGCTCCAGAAGCCCCAGGGGTAGCCGCTGGCCAGTTCCCAGCCGAAGGCCACGCCCCAGAACATCGGCATGGACTTCACGCCGAGCCCGGCCGACAGATCCATGAGCTTGAGCAGGTACTTTTCGTGCCAGGCCTCGATCTTGTCGGGCGAGAGCTTGGCGACTTCGGGCGCGATGAAGGGATTGCCCGACTTCGTGCCGGTCCAGGCGCTGGTGTGCACCCAGAACGGACAGTGGGAGGAGATGCCGTCCAGGCGCATGCCGCGGCTGCCGAAGGCGGCCGCGATGTCCTTGGCCTTGCGGAAGCCGCCCTTGCCATCCCCGAGCATGTAGTTGCTCGGCTGGGCGCCGGCCGCACCGGCGGCCTTGGCGTAGTCGAGGAACTGCTCGAGGGACTTCGCGCCGTGCTGGGCGCCTTCGATCGAAGCGTGGTAGGCGTTGGGCATAAGAAGGGTGTCGATGGGATTTCCGGACGTTGAACGGCCGTGGAACTAACCGCTCGAACGACTCCAGGCAAATCCAAAACCGATGAAATTGTTCGGCAGGTCGCTCCCCGGGGGCCTCCGGATCAGCGGACCGGACCCACGCAGACCAGGTGAGAACGGTCCCTGAGGAACCACCGGTCTTTGGTCAACGCCGGCAAGGCGCGGGCACCGGAGCCGCTGGCCTGGAAACGCGACAGCTCCACGGCCCTCGCCGAATTGGCCTCCAGGATCCTCGCCTCGCCGCTCTCCATCAGCACCAGGAGCTTCCGACCTGCGGCCAGCACCGATCCGGATCCGGCCCGGTCGAGGGACCACTGGATCTTTCCCGTGGCGGCATCGATGCAGCGGAAGTCCGGCCCGGACTCCTGCCGGCCGTGGAAGCCGTAGAGGAACCCACCGACGGCCACCGGCGTGGCGAAGTGGGCCGAGAGCGACTCGTCTCCCGACCAGACGGGCTCGAGGCGAGCCCCGTCTCCCGGCTTCAGAAAGGCCCCGCCCGTGGCGTAGCTGGCGCTCACGAACACTCCGCCCCCGACGACGACCGGCGAGGCGGCGTTGACGCTGGCATGCATCCGGGCCCGCCAGGGGAACCGCCCGAGTTCGCGCCCGCCCTCCGGGTCGATCACCGACAGCCCGGCCCGATGGAAGCAGAGGACTTCGCGGCGGCCGGACCGGAGCCACGGCACCGGGGACCCGTAGCCGGCCTCGTCGGTTCCCGACTTCCAGAGCACCCGGCCATCGGCGGTGGCGAAGGCGACCACGCACGCGGCCGGCCCTCCGACCTGCACCACGAGCCGGTCACCCAGCAGCAGGGGCGAGCTGCCAAAGCCGAAGAAGCCCGCCTCGGCCCCGAAGGTCCGGGCGCAGTCCACCTGCCAGAGCAGGCGTCCGTCGGCGGCCGAAAGGGCCCGCAGCGTGCCGGCGGCCCCAAGGGCGAACACCCGGTCCGCGTCGGCGGCCGGGGTTGCCGAGGGTCCGTCGCCACCGCCGAATTGCGCGGAGTGGGTCGCGGGCATCGAGTGCGTCCAACGCGGCTTGCCATCGGACACCGAGAAGCAATCCAGGACCTCGCGGTCAGCGGTCCTGTGGAAAAGATACACGCGGTCGGCAACCACCACCGGTCCGCTGAACCCCTCGCCCACGGCACGCTTCCACCGCTGCGGCCAACCCTGGGCGGGAACCCCGTCGAGGGCCGTCGGGAATGCCTGGCCATCCCGGCCGGGACCGAGGAACTGCGGCCAATCGGCCGCGGCCGGTGCCGGGGCCTGTACCGGTGCAGCCGGTGCGGCCGGTGCAGTCAGGGCGGAGGCGACGATGGACCCCGCCAGGAGGAGGAGGCCGGGCATGGCGGAGGGACGGATCATGGCGTCGGTGGGCTGGCGGTGGGCTGGCGGTGACAGAATGCCCGCGGGCCCATCACAGCCCGGGAGGTCCGTCTTGTCCATGGGATCCCCGCATGGTGGGCAAGCCCACGACCACGCCACGACCACGCCCGGGGTCCGAGGGGAAGACGGAAAGGACGCCGTGCGAAACGCCTCCGGGGCAAGGGGCCTCGGGACCCGGGTCGGCCAACCCCCCTTCCGGTCGGGGTTATTTTCGGTCCGCGCCGGTCACGTCGATGGCCATGGAGACCTTGTTGCCCCCGGCGGCCTTGATCGTGTCGAGCACCCTCAGGACATTGCCGTGGCTGGTCTGGAAGTCGGGCTTGAGGTAGAAGGGGTAGTTGGTGTTGGAAGCCACCTTGGCCTCGACCCGACCGGTCAGCTCGGAGAAGGGCAGCAGCTTGCCGCCCACCTTCAGGTCGCCCTCGCGCTCGATCACGATCTCCATGATGTCGGGCTTCTCGGAGGACTTCGGCGCCACCGCCGAGGGCAGGTCCATCTGGAGGGTGCGCAGGCGGTTCATGGTGAGGGTCACCATCATGAAGGCCGCCAGGAGGAAGAACATCACGTCGATCAGCGGGATGATCTCGACGCGCGCCTTCTTGACGGAGAGGGGGGATCCCAGGTGCATGGCGGTTTGGGGGTCGGGTATTCTGGGGTCGGGCCTAGTTGCTCTTGCGCTCGGCTTCCTTGGTCACGAACGAAACCCTCGTGAACCGCGCCATCCTCACCTGCTGCAGCACCCCGCCGACCGACCGGTACGGGGCGGACTTGTCGCCGGTGATGAACACGGGAGTCTTCGGATTGGCCTTGTAGCGGGCGTTGAGTTCCAGTGCCAGCGCGGCGGTGTCGACCACATTCGTGCCGATGGCCACGGTGCCATCCTTCTCGACCCCGATGTTCAGCACATCGGGCTTGAAGTCGTCGCTGGCCTTCTTGGCGTCGATGAGTTCCATGGGCCGGGTCTTGGACTGCTGCAGGCTCAGCGACACCATCATGAAGGCAGCCAGGAGGAAGAACATCACGTCGATGAGCGGCACGATCTCGATGCGCGCCTTCTTGATGGGGATGGGCGAGGAGAACTTGCCCTTCCTCCCGCTGCTCGATGCGGCGCTGCGGCCGCCACCTCCGCCGGCCATGGCTCAGGCGTTGCGGGTTGCGGTTTCGCGGCGGAAGGCGGCCGTGTCGAAGCCCTCCTGCCGTGCCTTGGTGACCATGACCTCGACATTGGTCGCGGCGGTCTCCAGGTCGAACTTCAGCTTCTCGAGCATCTCGTTGTAGATGTTCAGGAAGAACACGCCGAGGATGGCCAGACCCAGGCCGGCGGCCGTGGCGATGAGCGCCTCGCCGATGCCTCCCTGGATCTCGGTCATCGCGCCGGCGATGCTCGACTCGCCCATCTTCTGGAACGATCCCATGATGCCGGTGACCGTGCCGAGCAGCCCGAGCAGCGGCGCCAGCGTGATGCAGGTGTCGATGAGCACCATGAAGCGGCCGGCGCGCTTGATCTCCTGGCCGGCGGCCACCTGCAGGGCGCCCTGGAGCGACCCGTGCACGTGGGTGAGCCCGTGGAAGATCATGCGCAGGATCGGGTCGGTGGACTCGCGGGTCCGGGCCACGGCGGACTTGAAGTCGCTGTTCTCCATCGCGCCGAGGGTGCCCTCCAGCTGGGCGGTGTCGCGCCGGCGTCCGAGCAGGATCCAGAAGATCCCGCGCTCGGCGATGACGGCGGCCTGGATGATGGCGACGAGGGCGATCGGATACATGATCGGACCGCCCTTGGTGAAGTATTCGGCGAGGGTGTTGGCGAGCATTGTCGTGGGCGAGGGTGGAAGGTGGCCCCTTTGGAAGACGGGGGGGCGGCAGGTCGGGGACGGTCGGTGCGGACTGGGGAACGATTTTGGGGCGGGGGGAGATCGGGTCGGCGGACTTCAGCGGAGGCGGTACTCGAAGGGCACGATCCATTGGCCGGAGTCCTCGGGTCGGAAGCGCCACAACCGACGGACATGCTGCCGGAAGGAGTTGTCGAGGGTCGGGCTTCCCGACGAGGTCAGGAGCTTCAGGTCCACCACGCCTCCCGTGTCGTCGATGGTCACCAGGAACTCGCCAGAGCCGGTCTCGCGCCGCACGAGGGCCTCGCGCGGATAGGGCGGATCGGGCGTGAAGCGTCCCTCGCCACCGGTCATGCCCTTGTCGAGGCGCCTCGGTCCCGGCGGGGCCGCCGGGGCTCGACGCTGGGTCTCGCGCGGCGGCGGCAGGGCGAAGTTCAGGTTCTTGGTGACGATCACCGGACCGTTCACCGTCACCGCGAACGGAACATCGGCGTTCGAGGGGGCCACGAGCACCGGTTGCACTGGAACCGGTTCGACGGGCGTGGCCTCCGGCTCGGGTTCATCCTGCTGCTCAAGGCGATCCTGTGGATCCAACTTGAGCTGCTTGAGCTCCACCTGGGGGGGCGCCTCCTCGGGCGCGAACTGCTGCAGGATCAGGCCCGGGGGATGGGCGATGCCCAGCACCCCCCCGGCTAGGAACAGGCTGCAGATCGTGTTCATCCAGATCAGCCGACGCTCGGAGTCCTCGGCCGGCTGCGGAAGACAGGCCCGATACAGCTCATTCTGCAGGACGTACTGCGGGAAGGACTCGGCGGCCAGGGAGGAGGCATTCATGGCGGGAGGTGACGGCGGGTCGGAAACTCAGCGGAAACCCCCGGAATCGGATCGGGAGGGAAGGCCTTGCCACCCCGGCAGGCCACCCAGCGGGGGAACGCGTCGCTCCATAAATCGGGGTGGTTCGGGGGTTGGTCGAACGAGGACGGATCGTGTGGGGACCGATCGTATGGGAGCGCATCGTATGGGGTCAGGGCCTGCCGGAATTGGGGCCAGACGGGACGCCGGGAAGGCCAGAAACGAAGGGAACGGGTGGCCGGAACCCATACGGACCCCGAAGGTCCACCCGGGACCTCCAGCCTTGTGCGCGGCGAACGCCGCCCACTGGCGGACCGGTTCGATGGTCCGAAGGAGGACAGTGTGCAAAAAATCAGCCAAAGCCTGCGTCATCGTTCGTCTTCAACCTATGAGCGAACTTCGTGCCAGTCCGTACCCCGGTCCGGGGGCGGAGCATGAACGGGATTCACGTTTCGGCAACGTTTCGATTCATGGAACCCAAGACCCCCAAGTCGGCCGGATTCAGTCCCTGGGAGCGAACACCACACGGGTTCCCGAGATCAGGTCGTGCAGCGCGCGGCGGGACGGGCCGAGGATCAGGAGATAGCCCAGGCCGAGGGAGAAGACCGTGAGCAGGCCGGCCAGGTAGCGCCGGAAGGCCGCCGGGTAGCCGGGCCGCCCCCCCTCGAGGGTGACCACCGACAGACCGACCATGCGCTTGCCCGGGGTGGCCCCCCAGCGACCCATGAATCCCACCATGTAGGTCAGGCTCACCCCGGTGCATAGCGCGGCGAACAGCGCCTGGAGGCGCACCAGCAGCGCCAGGTCCGGCAGGGAGTCGCCTCGGGAATCCAGCTGCACCTGCACCTGCTCGAGCAGGGAACGGATCTCCTCCTGCCACGGCAGCAGCACCAGGTCGACCAGGAAGAGGATGATCATCCAGTCGGCCACGCAGGCCAGCAGCCGGGGCACGAAACCCGCGTCGCGCAGCCGCGAGGGCTCCCCCTCATCCCGGACGGGGGCGGGCGGAGGCGGAGAGGGCAGATCCCAGGCCAGCTCATGCCGGCCGGAGGCCTCGATCCAGCGCTCGTCGACGGCGCTCCACACGAGGGTGGAGGGGCCGAGCCGGCCGTCCTGGGCCCACTGGCGCAATTCTTCGAGCGAGCCGGAATATTCGCGCCCATCCGCGCCGATCATCGTGTAGGGTGACGCCATGACGGACACCGACCAGATAGGGCCGGATTGGCAAATGGGCAACCGCGTTCCTTCCCCCGCGGGCGATCCGGCCGCAGCCCCGGAAGGCGCGGGTGCGGCTCGCTGGCCCGTGAAACCGGATCCGGTTCCGAAGGTCCCCAATCCCGGCAACGCCCACGTCCTATCGATGAACCCTCCCGAACCCACCCCCGTCTCCGTCGCCGCGATCGAACAGTTGACCGCGCACCGACAGGCGCTGGTCGAGGAACTGGGCAAGGCCGTGATCGGCCAGCGGGAGATCGTCGAGAACACCCTGCTGACGCTCTTCGCCGGCGGCCATGCGCTCATCACCGGCGTGCCCGGGCTGGCCAAGACACTGCTGATCCGCTCCCTCAGCCAGGCGGTCGACCTGCAGTTCAACCGCATCCAGTTCACCCCCGACCTGATGCCGGGCGACATCACCGGCACCGACGTGCTCGAGGAGGACCCCGAGTCGGGCCGCCGCCGGCAGGTGTTCCTGCCCGGGCCCGTCTTCGCGAACCTGGTGCTCGCCGACGAGATCAACCGAACCCCGCCCAAGACGCAGGCGGCCATGCTCGAGACCATGCAGGAACGCCAGGTCACCGTCGGCGGCCGGACCTATCCCCTGCCGAGGCCCTTCCACGTGTTCGCCACGCAGAACCCCATCGAGCAGGAGGGCACCTACGTGCTGCCCGAGGCGCAGGCCGACCGCTTCATGTTCTGCCTCAACACCACCTACCCGTCGCCCGCCGACGAGGAACGGGTGGTGCGCGAGACCACCGGCACGGCACGGCCGGAGATCCGTCCCGTGATCACCGGGCCCGAGCTCATCGAGGCCCAGGCCCTGGTGCGCAGCGTCCCGGTGAGCGACGAGGTCATCGCCTACGCGGTGCGGCTGGTCTCGCGCACGCGGCCGGAGTCGCCCGAGGCGCCGGCCTACATCCGGGAATTCGTGCGCTGGGGCGCCAGCCCGCGGGCCTCGCAGTTCCTCGTGCTCGGAGCCAAGGCCCGCGCGGCCACCACCGGCCGGCTCTGCGCCGACGACGAGGGGATCCGCCACGTCGCCCGCCAGGTGCTCCGCCACCGCATCAGCCCCAATTTCAACGCCCGCGCGCAGAAGGTGGGGATCGAGAGCCTGATCGACCGCCTGCTGAAGGACGTGCCCGTCCGCTAGGCCCAGGGCACCTGCCGGACCATGAACCCACGCCTCGAGATCGACCCCGGACTGCTGGCCTCGGTGGAGGACCTGCCGCTCCTGGCGCGTACGATCGTCGAGGGGTTCCTCGACGGCCTCCACCGCAGCCCCTTCCTGGGCTACTCGACCGAGTTCGCCAGCCACCGGCCATACGTCCAAGGCGACAACCTGAGGCACCTCGACTGGAAGGTGTGGGCGCGCAGCGACGCGCTGTACGTGCGCCAGTTCGAGGACGACACCAACCACCAGGCCCGCATCTACCTCGACACCTCGGCCTCGATGGACTTCGGCAGCGGACCGGCCCACAAGTTCACCTACGCCCGGCGGCTGGCCGCGGCGCTGGCCCACCTGATGGTCCTGCAGCGCGACGCGCCCGGCCTCGTGCTCTTCGGTCCGGAGGGCCGCTGCGTCCTGCCCTGCTCGGCCTCGCGCGACCAGACGATGGAGTTCTTCGCCGAACTGGCGCGCGCGCGGCCCGGGGGCACGACGACCGTCGGGTCCGACCTGCTGGGCATCGTCCAGGCGGTGTCGCGGCGGGGGCTGGCGGTGGTCGTCTCCGACTTCTTCACGGCCGACGACTCGGCCTTCGAGCTCTTGCGCCAGCTCCACGCGCACCGGCAGGAGACGGTGGTCTTCCAGGTGCTCAGCCCCGACGAGCTGGAGCTGCCCGAGGAGGGCCAGTGGCTGCTCGAGGACGCCGAGACGGGCGAGGAACGGGTGGTGGACCTCGACGCGGCCCGCCGGGGCTACCGGGAGCGTCTCGAGGCCTTCTGCGCGCGGGTGCGTTCCGAGTGCGAGGGCCACGAGTTCGACCACGTCCGGCTGTCGACGGGCGAACCGGTCGACCGGGCGCTGCGGGCCTACCTCGAGCGGAGGACCCTGCTGTGAACCCGACGACGACGATCCCGCGACGGACCGGTCCCTGTTGAATCCCCTGCCGGCATGCCGTTCCTCTTCACCCATGCCTTCCTGCTGTCGGCCCTCGCCGGCCTGGGCATCCCCGTGCTGCTGCACCTGCTGCTGCGCCAGCGCAACCCGCGCAGGCGCTTCAGCACGCTGCGCTTCTTCGAGGTGCAGGACACCCGCAGCCACGCCCGGCGGCGCCTCCGCAACCTGTGGCTGCTGCTGCTGCGGCTGGCGGTCTTCGCCCTGGTCGTGCTGGCCTTCGCCCGACCCTACCTGCCCGACGGGTGGAACGGCACGCCCCGCCGGCAGCGTCGTGACGTGGTGATCGTGCTCGACCGCTCGCTGAGCCTCCGGGCCCGCGACGGCGCCGGGTCGCGCTGGGACGCCGCGCTGGCCGCCGGCGGCCGGATCCTCGACGGGCTGGCCGAGGGCGACCGGGCCGCGCTGGTCACCCTGGGCGAGCGTGCCGAGGTGCTCTCGGGCTTCGCGCCGGCGGAGCAGGTCCGGGGGCGCCTCAAGGACCTCGGGCCCGGGGCCGGCCGCGGCGACCTGGCAGAGGGCCTGCGCGAGGCCCTGGATCTGGTGGGCGGGCTCGATGCGCCGGGCGCGGCCTCGGTCGAGGTGGTGGGCGACCTCCAGCGTTCCGGGGCCGACGGCCTCGGCGCCGTGGCGTTGCCCCGCTGGCTGCCCGTGCGCTGGAACCGCGTCGGGGCCACTGCGGTCCCGGCCAACGTGGCCGTGACCGACCTCCGGCCGGCCTCGGGCATCGACCCGGGCGCGCTGTCGGTCACCCTGGCGAACTTCGGCGACAGCCCGGTCACCGACCGCATCGCGGAGCACTGGGTCGACGGAAAGCTGGTGGCCCGGATCCCCTTCACCCGGGCGGCGGGCCAGTCGGCATCCACGGAGTGGAAACCACCCCGGATGGATCCCGGATGGCACAAGATCGAGGTGTGCCTGAAGGACTCCGACGCGCTGGCCGACGACGACGTCCGCCGCCTTGTGCTGCACGTGCCGGAGCCCCTGTCCGTGGCCGCCGTGGAGAACCGCACCGGCGTGCGGTCCTTCGAGGAACAGACGTTTTTCCTCGCCGCCGCGCTCGACCCCTTCCTCGGGGGCACCAACGCCGGCCGGAACGGCTTCCGGGTGGAGGTGCTTCAGCCCGAGGCGCTGGACGGGGCCCTTGGGCGGACGGGCGGCTCCCCGGCGCCCCGGGTCGTCCTGCTGCCCGCCCAGCGGTCGCTGCCCGCCCCGGCCGTCACCGCATTGAACACCTGGGTGGAGCGGGGCGGCGGCCTGCTGCTCTTCGGCGGCGAAGCCCTCGAGCCCTCGCGCTTCAACGCCGAATTCGGCGCGCTGACCCCGGGGCGGCCCGGGGCGGAGATGGCCCCCCCGGCGGAGGTGCCATGGCGGATCGGCCTCTTCGAGCGCGACAGCCCGGTGTTCCGGCCGTTCGCCCGCGCCCGGTCGGGAGGGCCCGCGGTGGCCGAGTTCACCCGGAGGCACGTGCTCGAGCCGGTCCCGGGGGCGACGGTGCTGGCCCGCTTCGACGACACCCAACCCTTCCTTCTGGCGCGGCCGGCCGGCCGGGGCCGGGTGCTCTTCGCCAACACCTCGGCCGACACGGCCTGGACCGACTGGCCCAAGCACAAGAGCTTCGTTCCCTGGGTCCACGCCGCGGTCTCATGGCTGGCCGACGGGGGGGCCGAGCGTCGTCCGCACGCGCCGGAACCGCTGGTCACGGGCACGGAGGCGACCGTCGCCCCAACCGGAGCCGCAAGCCCGCGATCCAACCCGATCCTGAAGGTCTCCCCGAGGCCGGCAGGGCCGACGCCCAAGGTCGCCCTGCGGGCCGACGGCTCGGCCGTCTTCGACGTGAACCACGCCGGGATCTACCGGCTGGACGACGCCGACGGCACCGAGCTCTGGCGCCGCGCCGCCAACCCGCCGCCGGTCGAATCCGACCTCGCCGCGCTCGAGGCGACCGCCGCCGAAAGCCTTCTGGCCCGCCGCACGGACGCCGAATCGGACCTGCCGCCCGGCTGGTTCGGCAACGAGCCCGGACGGCGGGAGTGGTGGCGGGTGCTGATGGGCGCCGCCCTGGCCCTGCTGCTGGTCGAAACCGTCGTCGCCAACCGATCCACCCCATGAACACCCCCGCCGACCAGGCCCGCGACCGGCTCGCCCGGAACGCCCACCGCAAGGATGCCGCCCGCCGGCTCGGCCTCGCCGCCGCCACGGTCTCCGGCCTGCTGCTGGGCCTGCTGCTGATCATGCTCCTGGACTACGGCCTCGGGCTGCCGACCTGGGTGCGGGCCGCCGCCGGCGTCGCCCTGCTCGCCGCGCTCGGGGCAGGATGGCGCCGGTGGCAGACGGCGCGGCGGCGGCGCACCTCGCTCAAGGAGGCGGCCCTGGACCTCGAATCGGCCCGGCCCGGTCTCGGCTGCGAGGTCTCGACGGCATCGGAATACCTCTCGGGCGGCCGCACGCCCGGGAACGCCCACGAGTCGGAGCTGGCCGCGGCCCTGAGCCTCCGGGCCGCCCGGGTGGCCTCGGAGGAGGAACAGGCCGGGACGGTCGACTACCGCCGGAGCCTCGGGCTTCCCGGGCTGCTCTTCGGCGGCGGCGTGCTGACGGGCCTGCTGGTGTTCCTGGTCGTGGCGCCGCAGTCGGGAACGGCGGTGCGGCGGGCCCTGGCCCCCTGGTCCGGGGCGCACTTCACCGGGCTGGCGGTCGAGCCGGCCGGCGGCGAATTCCCGGTTGGCCACCGGCTCACCCTGACCAACCGACTCTCGGGCCGTATCCCGCGCTCCGTCGAGTTCCAGTGGCGCGAGGATGGCCAGACGGGCTGGCGCACCGAGATGGTCGATGTGGCCTCGAACCTCCCGGTGGCCTTCCACGCGCTGACAGTGTCCGCCTCCGGAACCTTCCGCATCCGCGCCGGCGACCATCTCTCGGCGGAGTTCCCGCTCGTGGCCTACATCCCGCCGGAGGTGTCGGCCCTCTCCGTGCGGCTGGTGCCACCGGCCTACTCCGGGCTTCCGGAACTGCGGCAGTCCTCGCCGGCCCTCACCGCACTGCGGGGCACCCGGGCCCTCGTGGAACTGGAGGGCAACGTGGCGCTGGGCCGGGCCGAACTGGCGCTGACCAACGGCACGGTGGTGGCGCTGGTTCCGGCCGCTTCGAACCTCTGGCGGGGCGAGTTGACCCTCTTTGCGGACTCGTCCTACTCGATCGTCATCGCCGACTCCCGGGGACGTCCGGGTCTGGCCAACTCCGTCCGCCACCCCATCCGCGCGCTGCCCGACCTGCCGCCGAAGGTGGACGTCACCGAACCCGGCGAGGACATCCGGGCCGACCCGGATGAGCTCATCCCGCTCAAGGTGGCCGCCTCGGACGACTTCGGCCTCGAGTCCATCACGCTGGTTTACCACGTGCTCGGCGGCCCCGAGTACCGGCTGGAGGTGCGCGACCGGCACACGAAGGACGGCCAGACGCTCGGCGCGGTGGTCCTGCGCCTGGAAAGCCTCGGCGTGAAGCCCTACGACGTGGTCGCCTACCACGCGGAGGCCCGAGACAACAACACGCTCGACGGACCCGGCATCGGCCGTTCGCCGACCTACTTCATCGAACTCACCGACCGCTCCGGGCCGCCGCCCACCCAGCGCAAGAGCCAGGGTCCGCCGCAGCAGCGCCTCAACCTGATCGCCATCCAGAAGGGCCTCCTGGCCGACACCACGGGCCTGGCCACCAACGCGGCCCCGAAGGCCACCGCCGACCTGGCCGGCCGCCAGCGGGAGGCCCGGGCGCTCACCGCACGCTATCAGGAGCGCCTCGAGTCGATGAACGCCCCGAAGGGCGCGCAATTCGCCCTCGACGAGGCGCTCGAGGGCATGGACGACGCCGCGAAGGCCCTGGACCAGCGCTCCCCCAAGGCGGCCATCCCGGCCGAAGAGAAGGCGCTGGCGGCGCTCTACCGGGCCATCAAGGCCATGCCGCAGCTCAAGAATCTGCCGACGAATCCAGACCTGGCCCTGCAGCCCCCCGACCCGTCGGCCGAACCACCTCCGCCGCAAATCGTGCTGGAGGCCATCGAGAAGAAGCCCAAGACCCCGGCCGAGTCCGCCGAGGAGAAGAAGGCCCTCGAGGAGGCGCTCCAGGAGGCCCTCGCCCTGGCCCAGGCACAGTCCGAGCTGACCGACCGGATGGATGGCAAGGACTCGAAAGGCGACCAAGGCGACCAAGGTGACAAGGGTGACAAGGGCGACAAGGGCGACAAGGGGGGCCGAGGACAGGACGGCAAGAAGGGACGGGACGGCCAAGGCGACTCACCCGGCGAACCGGGACGGCAGGGACAGGGCCGGGGCCAGCCAGGCCGGAATCCGGGCCAAGGCTCCGGACCGGGCCAACCGGGCCAACCGGGCGGTCAGCCGCCGGGTCCCGGGGCGCCGGCCGATCCGTCGATGGCCGGGCGCCAGCGCCAGTTGCAGGAACGGGCCCGACGCCTGGCGGAGCGGATCGACCGGCTGGCCAAGCCGAAGACCGGCGAGTCGCCCGAGGCCAAGGCGGCCGGCCAGCGGGTGGCGGGCGCGGCCGACCAGATGGCCCAGGCCGCGGAGGCCTTGGGGAGCGGCCGCTCCGACGCCGCCGGGTCCAGCGGAAGCTTGGCCGCCGCCGGGGTGCAGTCGGCCGCGGACCTGCTCGAGCGGGCCCTGCGCCCGGGCACGGAGCGCACCGACGTCTCGGCCGAGGAGGCGCCGGCCCAGTTCGAGGAGCAGATCGCCGAGTATTTCCGGCGGTTGACCCGGGCCCAATGACGCCAGGCCCGACCTTCGGATCCCGATGATCCCTCCCCCGTCGCCATGATGCAGTTTTCGCAATCGCCGGATCCCCGCTGGCTGATCGCCGGCAGCCTGGCCGTCACGGTGCTGGTCGTCGTCAGCCACGCGATGGCCCGCGGCCGCTCGAAGCCGTGGATCCGGGGCATCTGCACCTTCCTGCGTCTGGCCTCCCTCACCGGCGTGGTGCTGTGCCTGCTCGACCCGCAGTGGGTGGAGAAGATCGTCCATCCCCGGCGCGCCCGGGTGGCGGTGCTGGTCGACACCTCGCGCAGCATGGCCACCGGCGACGAGCCCGGGGGCCGGCTCGGGGCGGCGCGGTCGTGGATTTCCCGGCACGTGCTCCCGGCCAAGCCCGACACCGTCGATCTGGTCGGCCTGCGCTTCAGCGGGTCGGTGACGCCCGAGACCAACGGCGTCGCCCCAACGGCCGACGGGGCCTCGAGCGGCCTGGCCCGGGCGCTGGAGAGCCTCCTGTCGCTGCCGCCGGAGGAGCCGCTGGCGGGCGTGCTGCTGGTCTCCGACGGGATCGACACCGAGGGCCGGGATCCGGAGGCCGCCGCGCGCCGCCTGCGCCGCCACGGGCTGCGCGTGCACACCCTGCTCAGCGGCACGACCAACGAGCTGCAGGACGTGCGCATCACCGGCGTCGAGGTGCGGCGGGCCGTGGCCGAGAAGGCCCCCACCCGCGTCTCTGTGGGCCTCCGTTCGCCGGGCTTCGCCGGGAGGCGCGTGACCGTGCAGGTGCGCAAGGACGGGCGCATCCTGGCCGCGCGGCCCGTCGACCTCGACGGCGGGGGCCAGCGCATCGAGCTGGAGTTCACGCCCGGGGCGCGGGGCTTCCAGGTCTATGAGGTGGCCGTCTCGGGCCTGCCCGGCGAATGGCTGGCCTCGAACAACCAGCGACCCTTCGGCCTGGAGGTCGTCGATCCCACGCTGCGGGTGCTCTACATGGAGGGCACCCCGCAGAACAACCAAAGCCCTCAGCCCGAGTGGAAGTACCTCAAGGACGCGCTGCAGAGCGACCCGGGCATCCGGGTGACCACGCTGTACCGGCAGTTCGGCAACAACGGCCAGTACCTCAACACCGTCGACTCCGACCCGGAGACCGGCGAGCGCATCTACCCGGTCGAGCACCCGACCCAGGGGTTCCCCCGCACCCTCGCTGGCCTGCTCGACCACGACGTGGTGATCCACAGCGACATCCGGCGCGATTCCTTCAGCCCGCTGCAGCTCACGAACATGGCCCGGCTCGTCGAGGAATTCGGGGGCGGGTTCCTGATGATCGGCGGCAACTCGGCCTTCGGACGGGGCGGCTACCACCAGACCCTGCTCGACCGCCTGATCCCGGTGGCGATGGAGGGGGCCTACGACTCCTCGCGCGAGGACTTCCTGCCCAAGGTGCCCCGGGGCGCCTGGACACACCCCATCGTCGCCATCGGGGCCGACGCCGACGAGACGCGCCGGATCTGGACCGAGAAGTTCCCCGTGCTGCACGGCATCAACCGCGTGGAGCGGGCCAAGCCCGGCGCGCAGGTGCTGGCCTACGCCGACAACGCCCCGCAGGGCTTCGAGGGCGACGTGCTGCTGGCCGTCCAGGAAGTCGGCCGGGGCCGCACCATGGCCTTCACCTCCGACACCACCCGGTCGTGGGGCGCGGACTTCGAGACGCTCTGGGGCGAACCGCGCAATCCGAAGTGGCCGGTCACCGAGGACAACTGCGACTCGCGCTACTACCGCCGCTTCTGGGTCAACGCCATCCGGTGGCTGGCGGCCGGGCGCTCCAACCGCACCAACCCGCCGGTGCAGCTCGACCTGTCCGGCTCGCTCATCGCCCCGGGAGCCACGGTTTCGGCCTCGGTGCAGGTGCGGGATCCCGGCCGGCGGGAACTCGCCGATGCCGAGGTCACGCTGTACGCCGGGTCGGGCGCCTCGAGCAACGCGGTCGGCGTCGCGCGCTTCGATCCATCGCTCCGGGCCTACGTGGGACCGCTCACGCTGCAGCGGCCCGGCACCTTCGTCGTCACGGCCGTCGCCCGGCACCACGGGGAGACGGTCGGCACCGACCGCCAGCTGCTCGTGGTCGAGTCGGTGGACCCGGAACTGGCCGACCTGCAGGCCCGGCCACCGGTGCTGCAGGCGGTGGCCCGGGCCGGCGAGGGCGGGTTCCACCGCGTCGGGGAGGCCGATCCCAAGGACCTCGACGCGCTCTGGGGCGACCTGCCGCCCGCACGGGTCGAGTTCCTGCGCCGGTCCCTGTGGGACCGCCCGACCACCCTGGCGATCCTGCTGGGACTGCTGGTGCTGGAGTGGTCCCTGCGCCGTTGGAAAGGCTTGGCCTGAGGCCTCATGGAACGCCCTTCGGCATCCCCGACCCCGATCCCCGCCCCGGACCGCCCCGGACCGGGCGGATGCGTCCGGACACCCCGGATCCTTCTGGCCGGCCTGCTGGCGCTGTGGACCGCGACCCTCGACGCCGCCATCGGGGGAATCGCCTTCCGGGCCGCCGGGCCGGGCCTGGCCGTGGCCCATGTGGAACGCGACGAGCCCTGGTCGCTCCACGTGGTGCGCGTCGATCGGCGCCACCCCGGGCTGGGGTTCTTCCCGTCGCTGGCCTTCCATGACCGCATCGGGCTCAACCCGCTCTCGGAGCAGGTGGCCCTCTTCCCCAAGGCGCTGGGCACCGCCGAGGCGGCCATCAACGGTGATTTCTACGCGCTCGAGAACGACCCCCTGCCGGGCGATCCGCGCGGCCTCTTCCTTCAGCGGGGCGGGCTGGTCAGCGCGCCCATCGCACGGGACTGCCTGTGGTTCGACGCCTCGGGCGCGCCCCACATCGACACCGTCCAGCCCCGCTTCCGCCTGCGGGTCGGGTCCTCCGCCCCGGTGGACTTCGGACTGAACGAGGATTTCGACGGCGCGCGCCCGGTGGTGCTCACCCGGGCCGCCTCGCCGGCCCCGGAGCCCTGGGATCCTCGCGCCGCCACCGGCTGGGTGCTCGTCCGCGACGGCTCCCACCCGTGGCTGCCGCTGGCCCCGGGGCGGACCCTCCGGGCGGTGGTGCGCGGACCGGCCCCGACGGGGGGAGGTCGGCAGGAGATCGCCCCCGACACGCTGCGGCTGCAGGCGGGACCGGACCTCCGGGCCCACCTGCGCGCCGGGGCGCCCGTGGTCCTGGAGACGGCCACCGACCCGTCGCTCGCCACGGCCGTCTCGGCCATCGGCGGCGGACCGGCCCTGGTGCACCTGGCCCGGCCGACCGGCAAGTCGGCCGCCAGATCGTTCGAGCGACACCCCCGGTCGGCCTTCGGGTGGAATGCCCGTCACGCCTTCCTGGTGGTGGTCGACGGCAGGCAGGCGGGCCTGTCGGTGGGCATGACCCTGGCCGAGCTGTCGGACTTCCTCGTCGAGCTGGGCTGCGAGGAGGCCCTGAACCTCGACGGTGGCGGCTCCACCGAGCTGATCCTCGGCGGACGGATCCTCAACAGCCCGTGCTACGGGCGCGAGCGGGCCACGGCCACGGGCCTCCTGGTGGTGCGCGCTCCGGCCGCGTCCTCCCCCGGCCCCACCGAACCCCCGGGCACCCCCCAGGCCCCTCCCGCCCCATGAGCCTCCGCCTCGCCGCCCGGCTCGGACTCGCCGCGCTCATGGGACTCGGAGCCACGTCAGCCGGGGCATCCCCGGGGTCGTCGGGACCCTCCGTGGCGAACCCGCCGCGCGCGCGGCTCTCCGAGGCCTTCAGCTACCGCCAGAAGACCCTGCCGGAAGGACCCTGGTCGGTGCATGTCGTCCGCATCCGCCGGGATCGTCCCGACCTCTCCCTGCAGGTGCTGCTCGGCGGCGGCGAGCACCTCGGCGTGTCGACCCTCTCGCGGCAGGCCGCCGCCGTCGCCCGGTCCCGCGGCCGTCCGCTGGCCGCACTCAATGGCGACTTCTTCGCGCGGGGCGGGCCCTGCCTCGGCGATCCGGAAGGCCTGTGCGTGCGGGATGGCGAACTGGTCTCGGCCCCGAACGGCAAGAGCGCGTTCTGGATCGGGGCCGACCGCTCCTTCCATCTGGGCCCGGTGGTCTCGCTGCTGTCGATGATCGCCCCGGACGGCACCCGGATGCCGATCGGCCTGAACGAGGAGCGCCAGGAACGTCCGGTGCTCTACTCGCCGGCCCTGGGCACCCGCACCCCGTCCGCCGCCGGGACCGAGGGGGTGTTCCTGGCCGAGCCCGGTACGGCGATGCCCATCCGGCCCGGGCTCCATTCGGCCTTCCGGCTGGCGTCGATCCACCGGGACGGCAACGTGCCCATCCCGGCCCGTGGCGTGGTGCTGTCGCTGCCGCCGGAGTCCGGGACGGGTCAATCCATGCTCGAGATCGGATCGGTATGGACCCTCTCGACGGCCACGCAACCCGACCTGGCCGGCACGACCAGCGCCCTTGGCGGCGGGCCCGCCCTGCTCAAGGACGGCAGGCCCACGGCGTTCCAGGCGTCCGACGCGAGGCACCCGCGCTCGGCCATCGGCTGGAACGACACGTTCTTCTTCCTGGTGCAGGTCGACGGCCGCCAACCGGGCGTCTCGGTGGGCATGTCCCTGACCGAGCTGGCCGATCATCTGGCCCGGCTCGGATGCACCGAGGCCCTCAACCTCGACGGCGGGGGTTCCTCCACGCTCTGGGCGCGGGGACAGGTGATGAACTCGCCGTGCGAGGGGGTCGAGCGCCCCATGGGCAACGCCCTGCTCATCCGACTCGAGGACGGTCCGCCCGCCCCGAAGGACCGGCCGGCGCCGTGACCGGAGCCGTGCGGGCCCCAATCCCGATTCGGTCCCCCAATTGCCAACTCGTTCCCCGACACCGATCGGGTTCCGCCTCAGCCCCGCTTCAGCACGAGGTTGCGGAACTCGTCGAAGAGGCCCGAGGAATCGTGTGGACCCGGGGCGGCCTCCGGGTGGTACTGCACGCAGAACACCGGCTTGGTCTTGTGACGCAGACCCTCGACGGTCTGGTCGTTGAGGTTGATCCGGTTCACGGCCACATCGGACGGGAGAGACGACGGATCGACGGCGAATCCATGGTTCTGCGCGGTGATCTCCACGCGGCCCGTCTCGAGATCCTTGACCGGCTGGTTGCCGCCGCGGTGGCCGAACTTGAGCTTGAAGGTCCGCCCCCCGAGCGCCTGGCCGAGGATCTGGTGTCCCAGGCAGATGCCGAAGATGGGCACACCGGAGTCCACGAGCGTCTTCACCTCCCGGACGATGCCGCCCAGGGTGCCGGGGTCGCCCGGACCGTTGCTCAGGAAGACCCCGGCGGGCTTGTGGGCCAGCACCTCGGAGGCCGGCGTGCCGGCCGGCACCACCCGCACGCGGAAGCCCCGCTGGCGCAGGCGCCGCAGGATGTTGTACTTCACGCCGAAATCGTAGGCCACGATCGGCAGGTCGGCCGGCGGCAGGGGCAACCGGACGTGGCGGGGATCGCCCGGCGAGTGCTGCTGGGTGACCGTGAACTCGGGCGACTCCTGGTCCTTCTCGTCCCACAGGAAGGCCTCGCGGTGCGTCACCTCGACCACGTAGTCGCGGCCCTCCATGGAGCCCCACCCCCGCGCGCGGCCGATCGCCTCGGCCTCGTCCATGGGCTCGGTGGTCAGGAACCCGGCCATGGCACCCCGCACCCTCAGCTTCTTGGTGAGGGCCCGGGTGTCGACCCCCTGGATGCCCGGGATGCCGCTCTCCTCGAGGAAGGAGGCCAGCGTCCGGTCCGAACGCCAGTTGCTGACCACCGGGCTCAGCTCCCGGATGACGAAGCCGGAGGCATGCGCCCGCCACGACTCCATGTCCTGACGGTTGATGCCCGTGTTGCCGATCAACGGATAGGTCATCGTCACGATCTGGCCCTTGTAGGACGGATCGGTGAGGATCTCCTGATATCCGGTCATCGAGGTGTTGAAGCACACCTCCCCGGACACCGAGGCCCGGGCTCCGAAAGCGTTGCCGCGGAACACCGTGCCGTCTTCGAGGGCGAGAATCGCGTTCATGGGGGACTTCAGGGCGCCAAACGCCCCGGCGATGGCCGGGGCGGGCGGAGTGTGCGCAAGCCCCCCGCCGAAGCAAGGCCAAGCCGATGAACTGTCGGCGTGCGCCCGAACGGCGACCGCGCGGGCCCCAGGCCGCCCCGAATCGCCTTGTCGAGCCGATACCGCATGGTGAGATCACCCCATGACGATCCGAGGGTTGCCGTGGTGGCTCGGCGGCCAGGCCGCCTTGGCGACCCTGGCCCTCGCCGCCGTGACCCTCGAGCCCGACGGGTACCATGTCCGCCCGGGCGACCGCCTGCAGGACGCCCTCGACCTCGCCGCGACCAATGCGGTGCAGAAGACCGTCCGGGTGCATCCCGGGGTGTATCGCCCCGAGTCGAAGCGGCAGGCGCTGGCATGGTTCAACCGCCGCCATGACGGCATCCGCCTCCTGGCCCTGGGGGAGGTGACGCTCAGCGCGGCCAATCCGGCGCTGTCGTCGACCAACGAGCCGTCCCACCCGGCCGTGGTCAACCACGTGGTGTACTTCGGCGACGGGATCTCGACCAACACGCTGATGCGCGGGTTCCGTCTCACGGGCGCCAACGCCTTCCTCACCAAGGAGGGCACCCCGGCGCTGGAACCCAACCGGACCATCCTCAAGAACCACTTCTTCTACTCGGACGGCGGGGCCGTGAAGGTCTTCGGGCGCTCGGCCCCCCGGCTGGTCGAGCTGACGATCGAGGACAATGTCACGCGCCCCTGCGGCGCGGGCATCTCCGTCCAGCAGCAGGGCTTCCGGGACACACCGGTGCTCATCGCCAGCTGCCGCTTCCTCAACAACCGGGCCCAGGGGACCGGACCGGCCATCGACCTGCTCGCCGGCAGCTCGGCCCGCATCCTCAACTGCCTGTTCGTGGGGAACCTTTCCAACACGGGGGAGGACCTGGTGGCCAAGGCCTCGGGCGAGAAGCCCTTCGCCAACAACGGGGCCATCACCATCTTCTGGGAATCGCTGGCACTGGTGCAGAACTGCACCTTCACCGGCAACCGCAACGGCGTGGACGACATGGGCGGCGACAGCGTCTACGTGGACAGCCTTTTCCACGCCAACCGGGCCGAGGGCGGGCTGCCCGGCTTCGCCCGCTACGAGCTGGCCGTCAACGCCGGGGCCCGGGTGGAGGGCTGCGCGGTCCTCGGGGCCGTGCACGACCTGAAGCGGGTGATCGACCCGGCACGCAACCGGCTTGCCGGCCCCGACCCGCGCTTCGACGCCGACTGGGTGCCCCAGGCCCCGGAATACGCCCGCATCGGATACCGTCCCCCGAGGCCGCCCCCGGGGGCGCCGGCCGGCGCGACCACCCCTCCACCGGTCACCTCGGCTCCACCAGCTCCAGCGTCCCGTTGAGCGGGATGGGGCCGGTGCGGACCTGCCGCCGACCCGAGGGCCAAGCCACCTCGATGCGGTCCACGGCCGTCTCCGACCCCAGCCCGAAGTAGAGCGGCAGGCTGCTCTGGGCGAGGTATCCCGCCTTGCCGTCGTGGAAGCGGGTCTGCACCCGCGGGCCGCAGTGGACCCGCACCGTCGCGCCCAGCCCGTCGCGGTTGGACACCGTGCCCACCAGCCGCACCTGGAGGAAGCGCAGCGCGGTCCGCTCGGACAGGTCGCTCAGCAGGACCTGCGGCGCGTCGTTCCACTCGTTGGTCACCAGGTCGAGGTCCCCATCGCCGTCCACGTCCAGGGCCACCGAGGAGCGGGAGCTGGCCGTGCCCCTCACGCGCACCGTGCCGGTCCGTCCCTTGGCGAGCGCATGGCGCCGGCCCTCCGCCGTGGACGTGTCGAGCACGAAGGCCTCGCGCCGCACGGGGTCGCCCCGGCGCGGTTCGAGCCCCAGCACGGCCCCGGCCTCCACGAAGCGCCGGCCACCGTCGTTGAGCAACAGCGAGTTGGCGACGTAGCGCAGGGGATAGCCCATGCCGGCCGTCACGAAGACGTCCTCGTCGCCGTCGGCGTTGAAGTCGGCCACGCTGACGCCCCAGGGCCAGTAGGTCTCGGCCCCGACGGCCGCGGACACCTCGGCGAAGGCCTGGCCCGCTCCCTGGTTCTGGAAGAACGCGTTGCCGAAGAGGCTGCGGGCGGCCTTGCGGAACTGCTCGGGCTTCCACTCGGCCGCACACCAGGCGTCGCTCTTGGTCTTCTCGAAGGCCGAGGTGAGATTGGTGTCGCCGGCGTTGATCTGGGCCGTGGTCATGTCCGAGTGCATGTCGGTCACGAAGAGATCCATCAGGCCGTCGCGGTTCTGGTCGAAGAACTTCACGCCCATCGAGCCCCACGGCGTCTTCGGGAAGAAGGCCGCCGTGCGGTCCTCGAAGCGGCCGCCCTCGCGGCGGGCGTAGTAGCGGTCCTCGCCCGACATGCTCAGCACGTACAGCTCCGGATACCCGTCGGCGTCGAGGTCGCAGAAGGTCGCGTCGCCGCTCCAGCCGCGATGGACCAGGCCGGCGGCGGCCGAGCCGTCCTCGAAGCGCCCGTCACCCCGGTTGCGCAGCAGGAGGCTCGTCTCGCTGCGCTCCGGGTACTGCCAGCCCTGGAAGGCGTCAGACCGGCCGACATACTCGCCGGCCCGGCCCTTCTCGTTGCGGGTGTACACGCCGACGTGGCAGACGAAGAGATCAAGCCGCCCGTCGCGGTCGTAGTCGAAGAACACCGAGCCTGAGCCGTGGGCGGGCTTGCCGCCGGCCAGGCCCGCCTCGGCCGTGATGTCGCGGAAGCGCCCGCCACCCTCGTTGCGGAAGAGCGCGTGCCCCTGGCGCACCGTCGTCACCAGGAGGTCGGGCCGGCCATCGTTGTCGAGGTCCGCGAACGAGGCTCCCACGCTCACCTTGCCCGCCATCGCCACACCGGCCGTCGCGGTGATGTCGGCAAAGCGCCCGCCGCCGAGGTTGCGCCAGAGCTGGTTGCCCCCGCGCTGGTTGGTGAAGAAGAGGTCCGGCCGGCCGTCGCCGTCGACATCCCCGGCCGCGATGGCCGTGCCGTGGTCGTAGTGCACGGCCTTGTAGTCGCGCGCGCCGTCATCGACGGGCACCTGGCGGAAGGTGATGCCGCTCTCGGGCAGGCGGTCCCGGAAGGAGAACCCGTGGAAGACCTTCCAGGACGACGCCTCGGCCCGCTGCCGGCGCCCCTCGGCCTCGAGGGCCGCCCGCACCGGTTCCTGCAGCGCGGGATCCGGCACGTCGACGACCGCATCGGCGCCCAGGCGGCCCGCCAGGACGGCAAGGAGACAACAGGTCGACCGGGACGGGCACAGGGGGGCGTTCATGGAGCTTTGGGTTCCTATTGGAGGCTCTTCTACCACCGTGGGTAGGATTCTGCAAAGGCTCTCTCCGGGAGGCCCTGGCACCGGACCGGATCGCCACCGGGGTTGGGGCTTTCCAAGCCCGGGGCGGGCTGGTTGATTCCGACGCATCCTCTCTGACTGCCCATGAACCGCTTCCCCTGGATCCTGGTCGGCGCGGTGCTCTGGAGCCTTTGGACCCCGGTCGCGGCCCAGGCCCAGGGCCCCGGGCCGTCGCACGCCCTGCGCACCAACGACGTGATCGCGCTGCTCGGAGGCGGCACGGCCGAGGCGCGCGCGCGGGGCGCCCACTGGGAGACGCTCCTGATGGCCACCCACCCCGGCCACCGGCTGCGCGTGCTGAACCTCGCGCGGGAGGGCGACACCGTCTATAGCCAGTTGCGCGACGTGAACTACCCGACGCCCCTGCGCCAGGTGGCCGAGGCGAAGGCGACGGTCTGCGTGCTCGATTTCGGCCAGGGCGAGGCCTTCGCCGGCATGGACCGGCTGGACGCCTTCGCCGAGCGGCTCGACCAGTGGGTGGTCGACCTCCGGGTCATGGGCGTCCGCGTGGTGCTGGCCACTCCGGCCCCGGTCGTGCGCCCCGACCCGCCGCCGGTCGAGGCCTACGCCGAGGGCATCCGCCGGATCGCCCGGCGTCGGAACCTGGCGCTCCTCGACGTCTTCGAGGCGGCCCGAGGCCGCCGGGGTCTCTCCGAGGACGGCCGCCGGCTCAGCGACGCCGGACACGCCCGCATCGCGGCGGCGGCGCTGGGGCCGTGGCTCGGGGGGCGGGCGGTGCCTCCGGTCGACGAGGCGGGCCGTTTCCGCGAGCCGTCGTGGGAGGCCCTCCGGCAGGCGCTGGTCGAGCGAAACACGCTCTGGAAGGGCTACACCCGTCCGACGAATTGGGCCTTCCTCGCGGGCGACCGCACCGAACAGCCCAGCAGCCGCGACCACCGGGATCCGAAGGTCCGCTGGTTCCCGGCCGAGATGGAGCAGTTCGTGCCCCTGCTCCAGGCCGCCGACCGCAAGGCCGATGCGCTCGCCGCCCTCGCGACGGCCCTGCCCACCGCCAACACCCGCTGACCCGCCATGATCCGCCTCCACCGGTTTCCGACCCTCCGCCCCGGCCTCGCCCGGGCCCTCGTCGCGGCGACCCTCGGCCTGTTCGCCCCGTGGCCGCTCGTCGCCACCCAGACCCCGGACGAGGAACTGGCCACGCTCCGGGCCCTGCCCGGGTATTCCATCAGCCTCTTCGCCAGCGAGGAAGGTGGCGTGGTCAAGCCCACGCAGATCCGCTTCGACGGCGACGGCCGCCTGTGGGTGGCCACGACCACCAGCTACCCGCAGCTCCGCCCGGGCGAGACCCCGCGCGACCGCATCGTGGTGCTCGAGGACACGGACCACGACGGCCGCGCCGACCGGACCACGGTCTTCGACGACCGTCTGCACATGCCGCTGGGGCTCGAGCTGGGCGACGGCGGTGTGTACGTGGGCGCGGCCGACCAGCTGCTCTTCCTCAAGGACACCGACGGCGACGGCAAGGCCGACCTGAGGCGGGTGATCTTCAGCGGCTTCGGCACCGGCGACACCCACCAGACCCTCAACTCCTTCACCTGGGGACCGTCGGGCGAGCTGATGATGAGCCAGGGCCTGCATGCGGTGAGCCGCATCGAGACCCCGTGGGGCAACGAGACGCTGCACCAGGCCGGCCTCTGGCGCTTCTGGCCACGCAGCCTGCGGCTCGACGCCTTCTGGGACGGCGCGATGGGCGCCCACAATCCCTTCGGCACCACCTTCGACCGCGCCGGCCAGCCCTTCGTGTTCGCCGGCAACGGGCACGGCATCGCCCACCTGACCCAGGCGATGATCCGCACCGAGCACTTCGAGGCGCATCCGCCGCTCTGGAACCAGGGCCGCAAGTTCGGCGGCGCCGACATCGCCGACAACGGCCACTGGCTCCCCGAACACCGTGGCGAATTCGTGGCCGGCGGCTACCTGCACAACAGCGTCGAGCGCTTCCGCATGACTCCAAAAGGCGCGAGCTTCCAGGTCGACCGCCTGCCACCCTTGGTGGAGTCCACCAACACCGCCTTCCGCGTGGTGGACGTGCGCTTCGGTCCCGATGGGGCACTGTACCTCTGCGACTGGTTCAACTCGCTCATCGGGCACTACCAGACCAGCTTCCGTCATCCCGACCGCGACAGGACGCGCGGCCGGATCTGGCGTGTCACCGCCAACGGCAGGGTCCCCCTGAAGGCACCTGCCCCCCTCGAGAAGGCGGCATTGCCCGCACTCTTCGACGCGCTGCTCTCGCCCGAGCGCTGGAACCGGCAGCTCGCCGCCCGGGTGCTCAAAGACCGGCCGACCGAGGCGGTCGTCGCGGGGGTGCGCGCCTGGGTCGCCGCCGCTCCGTCGGGCGAGGGCCGTCTGGAGCGGTTGAACGAGGCCATCGGCATCCTCGCCGCGCATGAGGTGCCCGAGCCGGACTTCCTCGCCGCGCTGTCGCGCTCACCCGACCCCGACCACCGCGCCCGCGCGGCACGCGTCACCGGTCATTGGGCCGGACGCCTTATGGATCCCTTGGAGATCCTCGGACGCCTCGCCACCGATGCCCAACCCAGGGTGCGCCTGGAGGCCGTGGTCGCCTGCGCCTACGTGCCGGACGCCCGGGCGGTCGAGGTGGCCTCGCTCGCCATGGAAGGGCCCGAGGAGGCGCCGATCACGTATGCCTTCACCCAGTGCGTGCATGCGCTCAAGCCGTTGTGGAAAGGCCCCTACGGCCGGGGATCCCTGGCCTTCGGCGGCAGCCAACGACGCAAGGATGCCTTCACGCGCGCCGACCGCAGCGCCGACACCGTGGACGAGGCCGCGACGCGGTTGCGCCGGGTGCAGGAGGTGGCCCTGCCGGCCGACACGCAAGCCTCGCTGGTCGAATCGGTCCTCGCCGCCGCGCGCCCGCAGGACCTCCCGCTGCTCCTGGCCCCTCGGACCCACACCGTCGGGGCGGCCCACGATGCCGGGGCCCACGCCCGGGCGTTGCTGCGGCTCGACGCCCTCGGCCGCGACTCCGGTCTCAAACCCTCCCAGGATGTCCGTCCCGCGCTGGCGCCTCTGCTCGCCGGAACGAACGCCGCGATCCGCGCCGCCGCCGCCCGGCTCGTCGGCCGCTGGCAGGTGGTCGGCCTCGAGGCCGACGTGGCGCGCCTCGTCGAGGCGGCGGACACGGAGGAGGCCGTCCGGGTCGGGGCCATCCTTGGGCTGGCGCTCTTCCCCGCCCCGGAACACACCGGCCGCATCCTCCGGGCGGCCGGGCCGGGGGCGGGTCGGGCCCTGAAGACGGCCGCCGCCGCCGCCTTGCCGGCCCGTGACCCCGACACCTCGGCCCGCCTGGCGGCCGAGGTGCTCGCCCGGGAGACCGACGCCGCCTCGATCGAGGCGGTCGCCGCCCCGATCCTTCGGCAACCCAGGGGGGCGCCATCACTGGCCCGGGCGCTGCAGGCCACCCCGCCCCACCCCGCCTCGGCCCGGGGGCTGGCGGCCTTCCTGGCGCAGGCCGGCCGGAATATCCCGGAGCTGGCGCCGGTGCTGGGACCGGCTGTCGGCCGGGCCTCCTCCGGACCGACCCTCACGGAGCGGCTGGCCTCGCCGGCCGCCCGGACGACCTTCCTGCAGACGGTGTCGACCTCGGGCGATGCCGCCCGGGGAGCCCGGATCTTCGCGCAGGCCGAGCTGGGTTGCACCGCCTGCCACGGGGTCGGCGCCTCGCAGCCGGGCCTCGGACCGGACCTCGGGGCCCTCGGCACCGCCCAGACGCCCGAGTTCATCCTGCGGGCCATCCTCGAGCCCCAGGCCGAAGTGAAGGAGGGCTTCATGAGCTGGAACGTGACGCTGCGGAACGGCGAGGAGGTCCAGGGCCGCATCGAGAGCACCTCGGAGCAGGAAGTCGTGCTGCTCGACGCCGCCACCCGGAAACCCCTGCGCCTGGCCCGCAGCGGGATCGTCTCCCAGGCCCAGGCCGGATCCATCATGCCCGCCGGCCTGGTCGACGCGCTGGCCGAGGACGAGTTGCGCGACCTCATCGGCTACCTCGCCGGCCTCGGCCGCCGGGACCGCTGATCCAACCGGTCGAGGAGGCGCATCTCCAGCGCCGCGGAGCGGTCCGGACCGTTGACGGGGTGGAAGGCCTTCGGGGATGGTCGGCCCATCGTGCCGGCCCATCCGCTCATCGAGCTCATCACGTCGCCAGAGCCTTCGGTGCGGGACCGTCCGCTCGAGGCCTGGGCCGGGGCGGCGAGCCTCGCCGACCTGCGGACGGCCTGCGAGGCCCTCGACGGATTCCGGCGGGACGCGCAGAACCTCTACGAGCGGGTGCGGGCGCTGTTCTTCCTGGCGGCGCTGCACCGCTACCACCTGCCGCCCCGGCTGGCCTCGTCGGCTTCCGGCGGGCCGGCGGGCCGGGGAACCCACGCCGGCCTGATCCCGTTCTCCGGGTTCGAGCACCTGCTGCACCGGCGCTTCGAGGAGGCCATCGACGGCTTCTTGGCCGAACAACGGGCCGGGGTGCCCTCCGACGGCCTCTGTTCGGCCCTCGCAACCGCCTACCACCGGCTGGCCTTCCAGACCCTCGCCGACCAGGTCCGGCGGAGCGTGCGCACCGTGCGTGGCAACCAGTGGATGTTCCGCATGGGCCACCCGGCCGACCAGCCGCTGCGCCTCCGGCCCGAGCTGCTGCAGCGCTCGGCCGACGGCACCCATCCCATCCTGCGCGAGCGGACCCCCGTGCGCATGGACCTCACCCATTCGGCCTGGTCCGACATCTTCTTCCTGGGCATGGACTATCCCGAGGGGGCCCGGGTGCTGAACCTGTCGGTGGACCTCGGCGTGCACGGACGTGATGCCGGGCCCCGGCCACCGGTCAGCGCCTGGCTGCGGGTGCTGGACGAGCCGGTGCTGCGGCTCACCTCGGTGGACCTGGGTGCCACCGCCGACATCGCCTCGCTGGCGGAGGTCTTCGACTTCGCCAAGGACCATCTCGGGCTGCTCAAGGCGGCCGTGATCGCCTCCGGGCTGGTGCCTCCCGGCATCGAGGGCTCGGGCCGGTCGCTGGCCGACCTGCTGGCCCGGATCGTCGGCCCGGGCCTTGGCCTGGAACTGTGCTCGTGTGTCAACGACATCCCCAAGGGCTCGCGGCTGGCCGTCAGCACCAACCTGCTCGGCTCGCTCATCAGCGTCTGCATGCGGGCCACCGGGCAGGCGGGTTCTTTGACCGGTCCCCTGGACGAGTCGGAACGCCGGCTGGTGCTGGCTCGGGCCCTCCTGGGCGAATGGCTCGGCGGCTCGGGCGGCGGATGGCAGGACTCCGGGGGCATCTGGCCGGGCATCAAGCTCATCACGGGCGTGGCCGCGGGCGAGGGCGACGCGGAGTTCGGCGTGTCGCGCGGCTGCCTCATGCCGACCCACCACGTCTTCAGCCGGCAGGAGATCCCGGAATCGTCGCGGCGGGCCCTCATGGACTCGCTGGTGGTGGTGCACGGCGGCATGGCCCAGAACGTGGGCCCCATCCTCGAGATGGTGACCGAGAAGTACCTGCTGCGCTCGGCCGCCGAGTGGGCCGGCCGGCAGGAGGCCCTCGGCGTGCTCGACGAGGTGATCAACGCGCTCCGGCGGGGCGACATCCGGGCGGTGGCCCGGGCCACCACCCGCAATTTCCGGCAGCCGCTGCAGACCATCATCCCCTGGGCCTCGAACGACTTCACCGAGCGGCTCATCACCCGCTGTGAGACCGAGTTCGGCGACGACTTCTGGGGCTTCTGGATGCTCGGAGGCATGTCGGGCGGGGGCATGGGCTTCATCTTTGCGCCCGCGCGCAAGGCCGAGGCGCTGACCCGGCTGCGCGAGCTGATGCTCGAGACCAAGCGGTCGCTGGCCGCGGCGCTGCCCTTCGCCATGGACCCGGTGGTCTTCGACTACGCCATCAACGAGCACGGCACCGTGGCCGACCTGCTCGGCGGGGACGAAGCGCTGATGCCCCCGGGGTACTACGCCCTCACGGTGCCGGCGCTCCTGCGAGCCGACCGCCGTTCGCTGACCGCCGCCCGGCGGGCCGAGCTGGACCGCGTCGGAATGGCGGCCCGGTCGCGGCCGGAACTGGCCGGGCTGATCACCAGCCTCTTCGAGACGCTGCTGCCCCGGCCCCGGGGAGGCGCCTCCGGGCGCGACGACCTGCGCTCGCTGCTCGGGCAGAACGGCTTCGACCCAACCCAGCACGAGCAGATCCGCTCCGACCTGCGGGAGGGCCGCATCGGCCTGGCCCAGAACCGCCTGCGGGCCGACAGCCGCATCGAGGACGTGGAGGACGACGACCTGGTCCGCTGGGACTTCTCGGGCACCCGCGTTGCACCCGAGGCGGTGGCCGCCGGCGAGGCCGCGTTGCGGGCGGGCGAGGTCGCGGTGGTGACGCTGGCGGCCGGGGCGGGCTCGCGCTGGACGGGCGGGGCCGGAACCTGCAAGGCGCTGCATCCCTTCGCCAAGCTGGCCGGCCGTCACCGGACCTTCCTCGAGACCCATCTCGCCAAGTCCCGCCGCTCGGGCCGTCTCGCCGGCCACGCGCTGCCGCATCTCTTCAGCACCAGCTACCTCACGCAGGGTCCGACCGAGGCGTGGCTGCGGGAGGCCGGGGGCTACAGGTATCCCGGTCCGCTCCTGCTGTCCCCCGGCCGCAGCGTCGGGCTGAGGCTCATCCCCACCGAGCGCGACCTGCGCTTCGCCTGGGAGGAGATGCCGCAGCAGGTGCTCGACGTGCAGCAGCAGAAGGTGCGCGAGAGCCTGCGATCGGCGCTGATCGGCTGGGCCCGCTCGGCCGGCGAGGCCTCCGACTACACCGACAACCTGCCGCTGCAATGCCTGCACCCGGTGGGCCATTTCTTCGAGGTGCCCAACCTCTTCCGCAACGGCGTGCTGGCCGGGCTGCTGGGCGAGCGTCCCCAGCTCAAGTACCTGCTCCTGCACAACATCGACACGCTCGGCGCCTCGGTGGATCCGGGCCTGCTCGGCCAGCACCTGCTCAGCGGGGCCTGCCTGACCTTCGAGGTGATCGGCCGACGGCTCGAGGACCGCGGAGGCGGGCTGGCGCGGGTGAATGGCCGGCCGCGGCTGGTCGAGGGCCTGGCGATGCCGCGCGAGGAGGACGAGTTCCGCCTGCGCTTCTACAACTCGATGACCACGTGGATCCACCTCGACCAGTTGCTCGAGGCCTTCGGGCTGACCCGTGCGGACATCCTCGCGCAGGACGACGCCCGGATCGCGGCGGCCATCCGGGGCCTGGCCGGGCGCCTGCCGACCTACGTGACCCTGAAGGAGGTCAAGAAGCGCTGGGGCCATGGCCAGGAGGACGTCTTTCCGGTCACCCAGTTCGAGAAGCTCTGGGGCGACCTGAGCGCCCTGGACGACATCGACACCCGCTTCGTGGTGGTGCCCCGCATCCGCGGCCAGCAGCTCAAGGACCCGGCGCAGCTCGACGGCTGGCTGCGAGACGGGTCCGCTGCCGCCGTCTCGGCCCTCTGCGACTGGGAGGAGTGACCGGAACCGAGAGGCGGGCTCGGACTCCTGCCCGGGCCGGGGCCTGTCTGGGCCCGGGCCGTGCATCCGTGGCACTCCCCCCGAAACGGCAAGGCCTGCCCCGCTGTCTGCGGGACAGGCCTTCATGCCAAGAGGCGACGGAGGACGGGGAGCCCCGGGGGCCGTTGCCGCCGGGAGGGCAATCCCCGACCGGTCCGGATGACGGGCGCCAGGCTCAGGGGCGCTCCATTCAGGCGCGCTCCATGTACTTGCCCGTGCGGGTGTCGACCTTGATCTTCTCGCCGGTCTTGATGAACAGCGGCGCGTTGATCTCGACGCCGGTCTCCAGCGTCACGGTCTTCTGCACGTTGTTGGCGCTGTCGCCCTTGAGCCCCTCGGGGGCGTCGGTCACCGTGAGCACCACGCTGGAGGGCAGCTCGATGATCACGGCCTTCTCCTCGACGAAGGTCATCGTCACCTGACTGTTCTCGGTCAGGTAATTCTTGGCGTCGCCGACAAACTCCTGGGTCACCGAGACCTCCTCGTAGCTCTCGGGGTCGACGAAGACAAAGTCGTCGCCGCTCTTGTAGCTGAACTCCATCTTGCGGGTCATCAGCGGCACCGTCTCGACCTTCTCCGCCGAGCCGAAGCGCACGTCCATGCTCTTGCCCGTGCGGATGCTGCGCAGGATGGCCTGCACGAAGGCGCGCAGGTTGCCCGGGGTCCGGTGCGTGACCTCGAGGACGACGCAGATGTCGGAGTTGTACTGGATCGCTTGACCCTTGCGGAGTTCGTTCGCGTTGACGGCCATATTGGGACGGATTGAACCGCTGGGGCATCCAGCGGAAAGAACCGTGAGCCTATCGGCCGGCGACCGACTGGCAAGCGTCCAATTCGGGCCTGTCCCATTCCCCCAATTCCGGTACGCGCCGTCCGGGGCCCCGGGGTGCGGCTGCGCGTGGAATCGGCCGCGCCCGGGAGCTGGCGGGGAATTGGCTTCACCTCGCTCGGGCGCCTGACCCATCCTCCACTCCCGTCCGCGTTCCCGCCGACCATGAAAGCCAAGCTCGTCATCACCCCGAAGAAGGCCGTGCTCGATCCACAGGGCAAGACCGTCGCCAGCGCCCTCGAACACCTGGGATACGCCGGGGTGGCCGGGGTCCGCATGGGCAAGTACATCGAGATCGACCTCGCCCCCGGCACCTCGGCCCCCGAGGCCGAGCGCGCCCTGAACGAGGCCGCGCGACGCTTCCTGAGCAATCCGGTGATCGAGGACTACCGCCTGGAGATCGTGGAATGACCTCCGGCATCCAGGCCCCAAGGCTGGCCATCCTCCAGTTCCCGGCCTCCAACTGCGACCAGGACTGCGTCCACGCGGTGCGCTCGATGGGGGCCCGGGCCCGTATGGTCTGGCACAAGGAGACCTCCCTCGGCGACGTCGACGCGGTGATCGTGCCGGGCGGGTTCAGCTACGGCGACGCGCTGCGGTGCGGGGCCATCGCCCGCTTCAGCCCGGTGATGCAGGCCGTGAGCCGGTTCGCCGAATCGGGCGGCCTCGTCCTGGGCATCTGCAACGGCTTCCAGATCCTCTGCGAGGCCGGCCTGCTGCCCGGGGCGCTGATCCGCAACCGCGACCTGCGCTTCCACTGCGAGCAGGTCTTCCTGAAGACCGCCAACTTCGACACGCCCTTCACCTCCGGGATCGCCCGCGACGGCGCGCCGCTGCGCATCCCCATCGCCCACGGCGAAGGCTGCTACTTCGCCGACGCACCGACCCTCGGACGCCTCGAGGCCGGCCGGCAGATCCTCTGGCAGTACTGCGATGCGGGCGGGGCCTTGACCGAGGCGGCCAACCCGAACGGCTCGGTGCACCACATCGCCGGCATCGCCAACGAGCGGTTCAACGTCGCCGGGCTCATGCCCCACCCGGACCGGGCGGTCGAGGGCCTGCTCGGCAGCGAGGACGGCCGGGCCATCCTGTCCGGCATGATCGCCTCGCTGGAGTCCCGCCGGGAGGCCGCCGCCTGAAGGATGGGGCTCCTTGCGGCCCCGCAGGATCCAAGACCCCGACGTCGTCCCCACCGTCGTCCCCGACATCGTCCCCGATATCCCCCCAACCCGGGGCCTCACCACCGATCCGGCAGACCCACGGCGTGCTCCAGCCGGGCGAGGTAGTCGTCGCGCGGGATCTCCACCGCGCCGAGGGCCCGGGTCACCGGCGTGACCATCTGGCAGTCGAACAGACGGAAACCGCGCGCCGCCAGGTGGCGGTCGAGCGCGTGCAGGGCCACCTTCGATGCGTCGTCGGCCCGATGGAACATGGACTCCCCCGCGAAGAATGCCCCGATCGCCACGCCATAGACCCCGCCCACCAGCCGGCCGTCCTGCCAGCATTCGACGCTATGGGCGTGGCCGGCGCGCGCCAGGTCCAGGTAGGCCGCGACCAGGCCCTCCGAGATCCAGGTGGAACGGACTCCCCGCCTCGGCTCCGTGGCGCAGGCGCGGATGACCGCCTCGAAGTCCCCGTCGAAGCCCACCCGGTAGACGCCACGCCGGAGCGTCCGGGCGAGGCTGCGGGAAACATGCAGGCCACCGACCTCGAGGATGCCGCGCGGATCCGGCGACCACCAGGTGACCGGATCGGCCGACCACGGGAAGAGGCCGCCACGATAGGCCTCGAGCAGGCGCCCCACCGACAGGTCGCCCCCGACGGCCACAAGCCCGTCGCCCCGGGCATCGCGGGCGTCGGGCAACCGCTGGCCCGGGGCCACGCAGGCGACGGCTCCGGGGGTCCGGCTCATCCCGGGAAGGCGGCCGAGAGGAGAAACCCCTGCACCCGGCTGGCGACCACCAGCTCGAACCAGAAGCGGAACTCCGGGGTCCCGGTCGAGAGATCGTCAGGCGGCTCGGGCGGGTTCGGATGCCCAAGGCGTTCCCAGGCGGCCAGACGCACATCGTTCAGCACCTGGAGGAACAGCTCGAAGTCGGTCCCGGAGAGCCGGAGCAACCGGCCCGGGGCATCCCCCTCGACCGTGTCGGCCCCCGGGGCGTGCTCGAGCAGGTCCTGCAGGCGACGGCGCGTCGAGGCCCGGTGGGCTTCCAGCTCGTCGGCCAGCTCGACGCCGCCGAGCGCCTGTAGCTTCCGGGCGGCCAGGCTCAGGCGCGGCGCGGATCTCGGCCCGGGGGGCAATCGGAGCATGGAAACCAGCAGGCCGCACTCGTCCTGCGAAAGCAGCCAGGACGTGCCCTCGGCATCCTTGCCCAGCAGCCTCATGGCAGGCCGGGCTCGATGGTGGCGTTGAGCGAGTATTTCTGGAGCGCGTGCACGTGGTGCTCGGCCTTCTCGAAACTCTCGCGCACCAGGGCGCTGCGACCCTTCTCGTGGACCTCCAGCATGTGCCGATGGGCCTTGTCGTGGCTCCAGCCGAACACCTGCTGGAAGACGTGCGTCACGTAGGGCATGAGGTTCACGGGATCGTCCCAGGCGACGACCACGTAGTCGCGCTCCCGATCCACTCGGGTCTCGGCCTCGGGGTCGATCTGGGGAACCGGGATCTCCACGGTTCCCGGGGCGTTGCCGGTTGGATCGGTCATGGGGGTGGGCGCGGACACCGTCCGGAAGCCGATCCTGAAGCTAACGGGGCGGCCCGTGAAACGCAACGGCCGCCGGGATGCCGCGGCCGCCGGGTGGACGGGTTGGAGACCGCCCGACCCCGTGCCGGCATTCAGCGCTTCTGGCGCCGCTTGAGGGTGAGCTGGGTGAGCGAGTGCATGAGCGCGGCCTGCGCCAGCGCCTGCTCCTCGTCACCGAGCTTCTGCGCCAGGCGAGCCTCGGCCTGACGGCGGGCCTCCTCGACCTTGGCCTCGTCGATGTCGTCGGCGCGGATGGCCATGTCCGTGAGGATGGCCACCCGGCTTCCGGTGATCTCGGCAAAACCCTCGCCGACAGCCAGGAAATGGTCCTGGCCCCCCTTGCGGGCGATGATCTCGCCGTGGGCGATCTGGGTCATGAGGGGGATGTGCATCGGGAAGATGCCCATCTCGCCCTCGACCCCGGGCAGCGTGACCATCTCCACCTCCTCGGAGTAGATGCGGGCCTCGGGGGTGACGATCTCCAGCTTGAGCGTGGCCATGACGTCGGTGGGTTGGTTTCGGAATCTTGGGGACGTTGGGGACGTTGGGGACGGCAAGGAAGGCCATCGCCCGGCCGGGTCACTCCTTGATCTCGTCGATGCCGCCCTTCATGTAGAAGTTGGCCTCGGCCACGTCGTCGTACTTGCCCTCGAGGATCTCCTTGAAGCTGCGCACGGTCTCGGCGACCGGCACCTGCTTGCCCGGGCGACCGGTGAACTGCTCGGCCACCGTGAAGGGCTGGCTGAGGAACTTCTGGATCTTGCGGGCACGGAAGACGGTGAGCTTGTCCTCGGCCGACAGCTCGTCCATGCCGAGGATCGCGATGATGTCCTGCAGGTCCTTGTAGCGCTGGAGCACCTTCTGGACGCCGCGGGCGACATTGTAGTGCTCCTGGCCGACGAACTCGGGCGCCAGGGCGCGGGAGTTGGAGGCCAGGGGATCGACGGCCGGGAAGATGCCCAGCTCCGCGATGGAGCGCTCGAGCACGATGGTCGCGTCGAGGTGGGCGAAGGTCGTCGCCGGGGCGGGATCGGTGAGGTCGTCGGCCGGCACGTACACCGCCTGGAAGGAGGTGATCGAACCCTTCTTGGTCGAGGTGATGCGCTCCTGGAGGTTGCCCATCTCGGCGGCCAGCGTCGGCTGGTAACCCACCGCCGAGGGCGTGCGACCGAGCAACGCCGACACCTCGGAACCCGCCTGCGAGAAACGGAAGATGTTGTCGACGAAGAGCAGCACGTCCTGGCTCTTCTCGTCGCGGAAATACTCGGTGACCGCGAGGGCCGAGAGCGCGACGCGCAGACGGGCGCCGGGCGGCTCGTTCATCTGGCCGTACACCAGGCCGATGCGGGAGCCGGGCTCGAGCACCGGCATGCCGTTGGCGCCGATCTCCGGGTGGCCCTTGGCGTCCTTCTTGGTCTTGATGACATTGGCCTCGATCATCTCGTTGTAGAGGTCGTTGCCCTCGCGGGTGCGCTCGCCGACGCCCGCGAACATCGAGATGCCGCCGTGCAGCTTCGCGATGTTGTTGATCAGCTCCATGATGACGACCGTCTTGCCCACGCCGGCGCCACCGAAGGCGCCGACCTTGCCGCCCTTGAGGAAGGGGCAGATCAGGTCGATCACCTTGATGCCGGTGGTCAGGATCTGCGGGCTGGTGGACTGGTCGACCAGCGGCGGGGCGCCGCGGTGGATCGGGTAGTGCTTGTCGGCCGCCACCGGACCCTGCTCGTCCACGGCCTCGCCGGTGACGTTGAAGACCCGGCCCATGACCCCCTCGCCGACCGGCATGGAGATGGGCTGGCCCTGGTCGACCACCACCTGGCCGCGCTTGAGGCCCTCGGTGGCGCTCATGGCGACGGCGCGCACCCAGTTGCCGCCGAGGTGCTGCTGCACCTCGAGCGTGAGGCGGGTGGCGGAGCCGCCGGGGGGCGTGAAGTCGACGGTCAGCGCGTTGTAGATCGCGGGGAGGGTTCCGGAGAACTCCACGTCGACGACGGGACCGATGATCTGGACGATCTTTCCTGTGTTCATTTCCGAGAGGGTCAGTTGCCCATCGCCATGGCGGCGCTGGTGATTTCGAGAAGTTCCTTGGTGATGTTGGCCTGGCGGAGCTTGTTGTACTCCAAGGTGAGGTCCTTGATGAGCTGCTTGGCGTTGTCGGTGGCGCTCTTCATGGCGACCATCCGGGCCGAATGCTCGGAGGCCTTGGCTTCCTGGAGGAACTGGAAGAGCTGGTAGTTGACGTAGTGCGGCAGGAGGTTGCCCAGGACCGTCGGCGCCGACGGCTCGAAGAGGTGGCCGGCCTCGGAGGAGGGCGTCAGCTCCTCGGTCGTACCGTGGCCGGACAGGTCGGCCTCCAGCTTCCCGAGGCGGCCGACCGGCAGCAGCTGACGGGTCTCCGGCTTCTGGGTGAGCGTGTTGATGAAGTTGGTGAACACCACGTCGACCGCGTCGACCTGCCCGCTCAGGAACAGCTCCTGGGCGAATTTGGAGATGGCCCGGGCCTCGGCGAACTGCGGCGTGTCCTTGTAGGAGAACTCGGCCACCAGCTCGCGCTTCAGGCGGGCCACCCACTGGGCGCCCTTGCGCCCGGCGGCGATGTGGACCGTGGTCGAGCCCGGCAGCTTGGCGGCCTCGCGCAGGAGGTTGGTGTTGAGCGCCCCGCACAGTCCCTTGTCGGTGCTGATGAGGATGAGGGCCCGCTTCCGCACCTCGCGCCGCTCGGTCAGCGGGTGCTGGAAGTCGCCGGCGCCCGCCGTGGCCGCGGCCAGCACCTCGTTCATGAGGTTGGCGTACGGACGCCCGGCCAGCGCCGCCTGCTGGGCACGGCGCATCTTGGCCGAGGCGACCATCTGCATCGCCTTGGTGATCTGCGCCGTGTTCTTGACCGACTTGATGCGGCGCCGGATGTCGCGTGTGCTGGGCATGGTGGTTTGGACGGGTGCCCGACGGGGTCGTGCTTAGCGGTAGCTCTGCTTGAACTCGGTGACGGCGGCCTTAAGTTCGGCGGCCAGCGCGTCGTTGATGGCCTTCTCGGTGCGGATCTTCTCGAGCAGAGGCGCCTTCCGGGTGTTGAGGAAGTCGGTGATCCTGCCCTGGAAGTCCTTGACCTTGTCGACCGGCACGTCGTCCAGCAACCCGTTCTGCATGGTCCAGAGGATCGAGACCTGGATCTCGACCGGGATCGGGTTGTACTGGTTCTGCTTGAAGAGCTCGACGATGCGCTTGCCGCGCTCGAGGGTGGCCTGGGTCTTGGCGTCGAGGTCGGAGCCGAACTGCGCGAAGGCGGCCAGCTCGCGGAACTGGGCCAGGTCGAGCTTGATCTTGCCGGCAACCTGCTTCATGGCCTTGATCTGTGCGGCGGAGCCCACGCGGCTGACCGACAGACCCACCGAGATGGCCGGACGCACGCCCTGGTAGAACAGGTCGGTCTCGAGGTAGATCTGGCCGTCAGTGATGGAGATGACGTTGGTCGGGATGTAGGCCGAGACGTCGCCGGCCTGGGTCTCGATGATCGGCAGGGCCGTCAGCGACCCGTTGCCGCTCTTCTCGTTGACGCGGGCCGAGCGCTCCAGCAGGCGGCTGTGCAGGTAGAACACGTCGCCGGGGTAGGCCTCGCGGCCGGACGGACGCTTGAGCACCAGCGACACCTGACGGTAGGCCGTGGCTTGCTTGGAGAGATCGTCATAGATGATCAGGGCATCCATGCCGTTGTCCATGAACCACTCGCCGATGGAGGCGCCGGAGAACGGCGCCAGGTACTGGTCCGCGGCCGAGTCGGACGCCGCCGCGGCCACGACGATCGTGTACTCGAGGGCGCCGGCCTTCTCGAGCTCGGCGATGACGCGGGCGATGTTGGACTGCTTCTGGCCGATCGCGACGTAGATGTTGTAGACCGGACGGAAATCCTTGGCCCCGGCGTTCTGGCGGTTGATCCTGGCCTGGTTGATCATCGTGTCTACCCCGATGGTGGTCTTGCCGGTGGAACGGTCGCCGATGATGAGCTCGCGCTGGCCGCGGCCGATGGGGATCATCGCGTCGACGGCCATGATACCTGTCTGGAGGGGCTGGCTGACAGACTTCCTCTTCACGATGCCGGGGGCGATCTTCTCGACGGGATAGAAGGTCGTGGCCTCGATCGGGCCCTTGCCGTCGAGCGGGCGGCCGAGCACGTCGACCACGCGGCCGAGCAGGCCCTTGCCGACGGGCACCGAGAGGAGCTTGCCGGTGGTCTTGACCTCGCTGCCCTCGCGCAGGGAGGTGTACTCGCCCAGGATGATGGCGCCGACCTCGGTCTCCTCGAGATTCAGAGCGAGGCCGATCACGCCGCCGCCGAAGTCGAGCATCTCGTTGGCCATGCAGTCCGAAAGGCCCTCGATCTTGCAGACGCCGTCGGAGATCTCGCGGATCTGTCCGACGTTTTGGCGGGTCACGGACGCCTTGGCGCCGGCGATCTTGGCCTCGATTTCTTGGAGCAGGGAACTCATGTCGTCAGTGGGATTGGTCGGCTGTTGGAACGGAAAGGGGGGATCGTCAGAAACTCTTCTCGAGGGCCGCCAGGCGGGCCTTCACGGTGCCGTCGTACACGTCGTTGCCCACTTGGACCCGGAGGCCGCCGATGTGGGCGGGTTGCACGGAGAACTGGAACTCGAGGCCCTGGCCGTACCGGCGGCCGAGGGTCTCCCGGATCGACGCCTTGACCTCGGGCGACGGGTCGACCGCGCTCTCCATGCGGGCCGTCCGGCGGCCGACGTCGATCTTGACCAGCGACAGGAAGTGCTGGAGGGCCGCCAGGTGGTTGCGCGGCTTGGCTTGGATGACCTGATCGACGGTCTGCCGGACGCGCGCCTCGTCGAGCATGCCGTCCCGAAGGCAGGCCCGGTAGAGGTCCTTGCCGTCGCGTCGTGCCTGTTTTCCGATCTTCATCCGGGGGTCGGGGTTCCTTGGGGGAGACTGGGGAAACTCGCTTCGTCCGGGTCGCCGGTTCAGGCGGCGAGCTGGCGCTGGGTCTCCTCGGCCAGGCGCTTCTGGTCGTCGAGGGTCAGGATCTTGCCGGTGACCTCGAGGCTCGCGGCCACGACCAGCCGACCGAACTCCTTCTGCAGCTCGGCCTTCAGGCGGTCCAGTTCGGCCTCGTTGGCCTGACGGGCCTTGGTGACGATCTCCTCGGCGGCGGCGACGGCCTTGCGCGTCTCGGCCTCGGCGACGCGGGCTGCGGCGGCCCGGGCCTCCTCGAGGGCCTTGGCCGACTGGACACCGACCTCGGCGAGAAGCTCCTCGGCCCTGCATTGGGCCGAGGCGAGATCGTCCTTGGCCTTGGCGGCATCGGCCAACCCCTGGGCGATGACCGCGCGACGCTCCTCGAGGGCCTTCTGGATGGGACCCACGGCCCACTTCTTGAGGATCAGGGCCACCAGCACGAAGCTGATCGTGTTGGCGACCAGCGCCGGCACGTTGGCACCGAAGGTCTTGGCAATCTGTTCGACGGGTCCGCCTTCGGCGGCCGCCAGAAGGGCGACGTGGCTCATTTTGAGGAAAATCGGGTCAGGTGGGACGGACTGGGGAAGCGCCCGGGGGCGGCCGTCGAGCATCCGCCTACGGACGCAGGAGTCCGTTGATGCGGGATCCTGCGCCGGCGGTGCCGGTCACTTGCCGTTCCAAAGGAACAGCGCGAAGAAGACGATGCCCTCGGCGAAAGCGGTGCTCAGGATGGCCTGCACGAGAATCTTGGTGGCGGCCCCAGGGTTGCGCCCGACGGCCTCGGCGGCGCCTTTGCCGATGAGACCGACGCCGATGGCGGCACCTAAGGCGGCCGCGGCCACGTGGATGTTTCCGGACATTTCTGCGATCATGTGGGTGGGTGTCGTGGTTGTTGTTGCGCGGACGCCCCGGCGGTCTGGCCACCGTCTGGCGCCCGAAATCGGACTAGTGGTGGGAGCCCTCCTCGCCGGGCTCCTCGTCATGCGCACAGATGAGGAGGGTGAAGACCGCCGTCAGGAGCATGAAGACCAAGGCTTGGACAAGTCCTACCAAAAGTTCCATGAAGTAGAACGGCAGAGCCGTCAACCAGCCCCAGTTGACTCCCCCAAGGTGAGTCATGGATTCCAGCATGTTCTCGCCGGCGAAGACGTTGCCATAGAGGCGGAAGCTCAGGGAAACCGGACGGAAGAGAATCGACACGACCTCGAGCAGGCCCGCCGCGAAGAACACCACCACCAAGACCAGACCAATGAAGCCGCCGAGGCCACCTTTGGCGCCGAAGAGGTGCTTGAGGAACCCGACCGGCCCGTTGGCCTGCAAGGCCCAGACCGTCCAGAGCACGAAGAACACCAACGCCATCGCGAAGGTCATGTTGAAGTCGGCGTTGGCGCCGCGCAGCAGCGGCTCGGAAACATGGAAGCCGTGGTCGCCCGGATGACCCCAACCGATGGTGCCGACACCCGGCAGGAGGCCGAACCAGTTGGTGGTCACCACGAAGAGGAAGAGGGCCGAGAAGAACCAGAAGGTCTTGCGCACGAGGTCGGGCCCGATGATGCCGCCCAGGAAGTCATAGAGGCCCTCCACGAGCCACTCCCAGAAGTTCTGAGCCCCCTCGGGGATCTGGCGAAGGGTTCCGACCCCGAGGCGCACGGCCAGCACCAGGATCAGGGCGACCACCCAGGTGAGCACCATGGAATTGGTCACCGGCAGCGGCCCGACATGGAACAGGATCGGCGCCGCGGAAGGCAGCCCCTGCTGAGCGGCGGCTTCGGCGTGCGCGCCGTGGTCGGCGGCCAAGCCGCAGACCTGGAGGCCTGTGGCGGCGGCAAGGGCGACTGGAAGACTGGACCAACGCATCGTGAAGGGACGATCCGTGGGCGCGACCTCGCCTCCACGGCGGATCGACGCGTACACGGCCCGGATCAGTAGAGGCTGGGAGATCGTGAATGTTTTCACAAGCGGTTTTTGCGCGGGCTCTTCGGGGGGGCTCGGAAGCCGCCGGGCAGGCCGTCAGCGGCCCAGCCATTGGCGGAACCATTGCCAGGAATGCTCCGCCGCGAAGAACATGACCCAGGTGACCAGGGCGAAGTAGACGAGCGTCACCGCTAGGCTGAGGAGGGCCAGCAGGTACATCGCTCCATCGCGCTGGAGGCGGCCCACGCAGGCGAAGAAGATGATGAGCGCGGGCAGGGAGTTCTGGAGGGGCACGACCAGGAAGGGCACGGCCACCAGCAGCCCGCCGACGAGGATCAGCCAGGCGGCCCCCCGACGGCCCACCCACTCCACGAGGCACACCATCCGGTCGGGCCGGCTCACCCGTCCGAGCAGCCGGAGCAGCGCGCAGCCGAAGCCGGAGAAGGCATTCCACGTGGACGGGCCGGGACGCGTCGATCGGATGCGCCCGGGCAGCCAGACCGACTCGTCACCGCGGCGCAGGCGCCATCCGATCCCGGCGAAGGCCAGGCCGCCGAAGGTGGCCATCGGACCCGTGGGCAGCGGCTGGATGAACGGCAGCGTGAGGATGAGGGACATCAGCCAGGCGTTGCCGTTGCCGAGCCGGTCGAGGAACTCCCCGATGGTCTGTCCGCCGGAACGCGCGGCCAACGCCGAGGCGCGGAGCGCCTGGATGAAGTCCGACGCGGTGGCGCTCGGGGTCCGGTGGGGCGTCGGGAGAGGGGGCATCCGAGGGCTTTCCGGCCTCAGGGCAGGAGCCTCGAGACGAGGGCGCTGACGCTGCGTCCGTCGGCACGGCCATCGATCTTCGCCTGGGCGGCCTTCATGACCGCACCCATCTCCTTCTTGGAGGTGGCGCCGACCTCGGCGATGACGGCACGGATCAGCGCCTCGAGCTCCTCGGGCGAAAGCGCCTTGGGCAGGAAGCCGGCCAGCACCTCGAGTTCGGCGCGCTCGTTGGCGGCCATCTCGGCCCGGCCGCCCTTCTCGAACTCCTCGATCGCATCCCGGCGCTTCTTGGCCTCGCGCTGGATCACCGCCATCACCTCGGCGTCCGACAAGGTGTCGGTCTTCTTCTCGATCTGGGCATAGCCGAGGGCCGCCTTGAGCATGCGGAGGGTGGCGGTGCGGACGGCCTCGCGGGCCATCATGGCGGATTTGAGGTCGTCGGTGACGCGTTGCTGGAGGCTCATGTCTCGGAGGCTTGGAGTCTGCGGAGCTGGTCGCGGACACGGGCGGCGGTCTCGTAGTCCTCGATGCGGATGGCCTCAGCCAGGGCCGACTGGAGGCGCTCGAGCTCGTTCTGGGGCGGCCGTCTGCGAAGCTCCTCGAGCCATCCCCGCAGCGACAGGACCTCGCCGCACTGCTCGGCCTGTTCCTCGCGGTCGTGGTCGCCGTGGAACCCGACCAGCTCGTCGAGGCCCGTCTCGATGGCCGCCATCGCACCGGCCCGGTCACCCCGTTCGAGACACGCCGCACCGCGGGCCCGGGTGCGCATCATGAGCAGCTGGGGCGTGAACTGCACCACGCTCCAGGACAATTCGTCCGACTCGGCGAAGCGGTCCACGAAGCCGAAGACCTCGAGGTTGCGGGCACAGTCGCGCTCGACGGCCGGGTAGTCGGCGAGCTGGAAGAAGCAGATGTAACGGTGGTGGTACTGGATGGCCTCCTGCTGCAGGCGACCGCACTCCTCGGAGCCGAGGACGAAGTCGGAATTCTCGCCGTCCGCGTCGGCGGGGGCCTGCTCGGCGCGCTTGCGGTAGAAGTGGAACCAGGACTCGTGGCCCATCGGCTTGCGGCCGTCGGGCCGGCCCTCGGCGTTCATCTGGAGGATGCCGAGGTCGACCCGGAGCTGGATCTTCTCGCCGTCCCGGCCCTGGAAACGGCGGGCAACCACCTGGCCGGGCTTGTATTCCCAGTCCTGCAGCATCGCGGTGAGGTCGAATGACATCGCGAGACCAATATGGGAACGGGCCGGGGCACCGTCAACGGGAGGCCTCCCGGGTTGATCGGCCGATGGAGCCTAGGCGAGGATGCCTCGCACCACCTCGCCATGGACGTCGGTCAGCCGGTAATCGCGTCCCTGAAAGCGGTAGGTGAGCTTGAGATGGTCCACGCCGAAGAGGTGGAGGATCGTCGCGTGCAGGTCGTGCACATGGACCTTGTTCTCCACCGCGTAGAAGCCGAACTCGTCGGTCCCGCCGTGGACGGTGCCGGGCTTGATGCCGCCGCCGGCCATCCAGATCGTGTAGCCGTGGGGATGATGGTCGCGGCCGATCTGGTCCGGCCGCAGGGCTCCCTGCATCATGGGGGTGCGTCCGAACTCCCCACCCCAGAGGACGAGGGTCTCGTCGAGCAGGCCGCGCTGCTTGAGGTCCCGGATGAGGGCCACCGAGGGCTGGTCGGTCTCCGCACAGCGCTTCTTGAGGTCGAAGACGAGGTTGCCATCCGGCCCGCCATGGTGGTCCCAGCCCCGGTGGTAGAGCTGCACGAAACGCACGCCCCGCTCAACCAGGCGCCGCGCCAGGAGGCAGTTGTTGGCGAAGGAGGCCCTTCCCGGGGTGGTGCCGTAGGCCTCGTGGACCCGTGCCGCTTCGCCCGAGATGTCCATGACCTCCGGCACGCTGGTCTGCATGCGGTAGGCCAGCTCGTAAGAGGCGATGCGCGTCTGGATCTCGGGATCCTGCAGCACATCGTAACGGGCCTGGTTGAGGTCCTTCAGCACGTCCAGGGTCTGCCGGCGACGCCTGCGGTCCATGCCCGGGGGATTCCCGACATAGAGCACCGGATCGCCTTGCGAGCGCAGCGTGACCCCTTGGTGCACGGTGGGAAGGAACCCGCTGCCCCAGGCCGCGTTGGTCAGGGGCTGGCCCACGCCGGTCATCAGCACGACGAAGGCGGGAAGGTCCTTGTTCTCGCTGCCGAGGCCGTAGCTGAACCAGGATCCCATGCCGGGACGCCCGGCAAGCTGGGCCCCGGTGTTCATGAAGAGCGTGGCCGGGTCGTGGTTGAAGGCCTCGGAATGGAAGCCCTTCACGAAGCAGACCTCGTCGGTGATCGACGCCAGGTGCGGCATGAGCTCGCTGACCCACGCCCCGGACTTGCCGTGCCGGGCGAACTGGTAGGGCGAGGCCAGGAGCTTCGACTCCTTGCCGATCTGCGCCAGGCGGATGTTCTTCACCAGCGCCTCCGGCACCTTCTGCCCGTTGCGCTTGGTGAGCTCGGGCTTCGGGTCGAAGAGGTCGAGGTGCGAGGGCCCGCCCGACTGGAACAGGTAGATGATGTTTTTGGCCTTGGGGGCGAAGTGCAGCGTGCGCAGCGCGGGCCCGGCATCCATCGCCGCCGGGGCAGCCGCCCGAAGGGCCGGATTCAACAGGCCGCCCAGGGCGAGGGCCCCGATGCCCGTGCCGCAGTCCCGCAGGAAACGCCGCCGGGTGGCGGCCTTCAGCGATTCGAGGACCGGGGAACCAGGATCCATGCCGGGCAACTGCGGGTTCATGGGCCCCAAAATGACCCTGCGCGGACCGGCAATCAAGCGCCGGGAGCCCTTCGGAACTCCACGGCGCACGGTGGCCACCTCCCCGGTGGGCCTCAGGCTCCGTACTTGTCGAACATGCGGCCATTGGCCTGCATGAGGCGGATGAGGTACTTGGCCTCGAAGATCCCGAGCGATCCGGAGTTGGCCCCGGTCTCGGTGAAGCGCTCCAGCTTGTCGCTGCCGCTGATCTCCGAGTGCAGCAGCACCGGCTGCGGATGCCACGAGTGCCCCTTGACGGCCACCGGCGTGGAGTGGTCGCCGGTGATGGCGAGCACGTCCGGCTCGCGGGCGAGAAGGATCGGGAGGGCCGCGTCGAAGTCCTCGATGGCCTTCACCTTCGCCGCGAAGTTGCCGTCCTCGCCGGCCTTGTCGGTGTACTTGTAATGGATGAAGAAGAAGTCGTACCGGTCGTAGTCCTGCACGTAGCGCTCAAACTGGGGGGCGATGGTCTCCGGCCCCTCGATCTTCACCATGCCGACGAGCTGGCTCAGGCCCTTGTACATCGGGTAGACCGCGATGGCCGCCGCCTTGAGCCCGTAGCGCTGCTCGAAGGTGGGGATGTCGGGCTGGTGGGCCACGCCGCGCATGAGGAACCCGTTGGCCGTCTTCTCGGCCGCCAGGAGCGGGAGGGCCAGCTGGTAGAACTCGGTGATGAGCTGGGCGACCTTCTTTTGGCCGGCGCTCTTCGGGTCGACGGGCCGCGCCTCGGCGATGGGCAGACCTTCGCGGTTGGGGTCGGTGTCCGTCAGGGGCCCCTCCAGTCCCCTGCCCCGGAAGACCACCACGAAGCGGTGCTCCTTGCCGGGATAGATCAGGACCTCGGTCGATCCGATCTTCCGGATCTTCGAGGCCAGGAGGCCGCACAGGCGCTCACAGACCTCGGTGGCGATGCGGCCGGCGCGCCGGTCGGTGACGAGGCCCTTGGCGTCCAGCGTGCAGAAATTGGCCCGCGCCGCCACGTCGCCATTCTTGAGCTCGATGCCCAGACCGAGCGTCTCGATGACCCCGCGGCCGACCTCCCACTCGATGGGATCGTAGCCGAAGAGCGCCAGATGGCCCGGCCCGGAACCCGGGGTGATGCCCGGCGCGACCGGGATCATCCGGCCCTGGGCGCACCCGGAGCGGGTGAGGGCGTCGAGATTCGGGGTCCGCGCCGCCTCGAGGGGCGTCATCCAGTTCTGGGATCGGGTGGCGAGGTCTCCCAGGCCATCCAGGACGATGAGGGCCATCTTGGCACCGGTCTTGACCTGGAGTTTCGCGTAGACGGAATCGAGTGTGCTCATGGTGGAGAGGAACATGCAGGAGGGTGGGCAGGCGTCGTTGGGGGACTCCTGCCGGCGACCGGGGGCCGACCCTGTTGGCCGGCCGGCCGGTCGTCAACGAGACTTTGGGCCGGGATTTTGGGCCGGGATTGGCCCCGACGGCCGGAGGGCAGTCGCCGTGGACACACGCGAGGGGACGCACGCCAGGGGACGTTTCAGGACCCGGGAGGACTCACTTCTTGAACCAGCCCTTTGACTTCGGCGCGGGCGCCGGCGGGGACTCCGGCTTCACGGGCACCCGCTCCAGGAAGCGGTTGAGGTCGTTCTCGGAGATCGAATTGGTCAACAGCGAGGCCTTGTGGGTCTCCGGTGTCGTCAACTGGGCCAACTGGGACGGCGCCTTGAGGATGTAGGGCGTGAGGAAGATGAGCAGCTCGGTCTTGGCATCGCTCTTGGCGCGGGTCTTGAAGAGGTTTCCCAGGCCGGGGATGTCGCCCAGGTAGGGCACCTTCTTCTCGGTCTGGGACTGGTTGTTGGAGATGAGCCCGCCGATGACGACGGTCTCGGCATGCGGCGTGACGACCACGGTGTCGGCCGAGCGCACGTTGATGTAGGGTGCCGAGACATCCTCGGAGAGCGACTGACGTTCGTTGGCCGAGACCGAGGAGATCTGCGGCTGGACGATCATCTCCACCTGGCCGTTGGCACCGATGAAGGGTGTGACATTGAGGATGATGCCCACGTCGTTGTAGGTGACGTTGATGATGGGGATGACGTTGGCGCCGGAGGTGGCGTAGGAGACGCCACTGGGCAGCGGCACCTGCTGGCCGACGACGATGCGGGCGAGCTGTCCGTCGCGGGCGATGATCGAGGGACGCGACAGCACCTGCGCCTTGCCCGAGGTGGCCATGGCGCGGAGCGTCGCCTGGAACTCCGACCCGGCGATCTGGTACAGCCCGCCGGCCCCGCCCCCGGTCGCCGACGGGGTCAGCGCCGAGCCCATGGAGGAGCCCAGGCCGTTGAGGTTGGTCGTGACGTTGTTGACGCCGGAGAGCCCGAAGACCGTGCCAGCGCCGCTGCTGACGTTGTTGCCGATGTTGTTCTTGGCCCAGGCGCCCTCGACCCCGAGCTCGGAGCCGTTGTTCCGCTGGACCTCCATGAAGACCACCTTGATGAGTACCTGGGGCTTGGGCGAGTCGAGGTTGCGCAGCACGTTGCTGATCTGCAGGGCCGTCAGCGAATCGGCGATGACCACCAGGTTGTGGGTCTGGGGATCGACCGAGATCAGGGCGCTGCCGACCGTGCCGTTGTTGTTGTAGAGGCCGGAGGAACCGCCACCGCGGTTGCCGCCGCCCCCACCAAACCCGCCGCCGCCACCAAACCCGCCACCAAACCCTCCGAAGCCGCCCCCACCGCCACCGAACCCGCCGCCGCCGCCCCGGCCCTGTTGGGCGGAAATCGGCGGGCTGATGGCCAGCGCCAAGGCCAAGGCCAGGAGGATCGGCGACCACGCTGGGAGCCGGAGGATCGAGGCCATCCCATGCGGGGAGCCGACAGGGTGAGATCCGGGGAGTTTCATGAGGAACGTGTTGGGGTGCGCGGGATTGGAGGATGTCAGAAGAGCTGGCCGCCGCGGCCGCCGCCGCCGCCGCTGTTGCCGAAGGTGCCGGTGCCCCCGGAGCTGTTGCCCATCGTCTGGTTGTTGTTCTGCTGGCGTTGCATGAGGGCGCTGTTCTGGTTGTTGCCCGAGGTGCCGGCCCGGCCCGAGGTGGTGCTCTGGAACATGTTCTGGAGCACCTGGGCGGCCTGCTGCGGATCGCCGTTCTCCAGCCGGAAGACATGGACCTGCTGGTCGCGGGTCGAGGGCACGTCGAGTTCGCGGACCATGCCCGCGATCTGGCCCATGAGGTCCTTCGAGGCGGTCACGATCACCGAGGAGGTCCGGGCGTCGGCCACGGCCAGCACCTGTTGGGCCCGTTTGATGCGATCGTTCTGCCCGGAGGACGAGGAGCCGCCCCGGCCACCGCCACCGCCATTGCCGCCACCGCCACCTCCGCGTCCGCCGAACCCGCCCATCATCGCCGCGAAGCCTCCGGCGCCGCCGCCGAAGGGCCCACCGCCGAAACGCACCGGAGCCTGGTTGTTGTTGCCGGAGCCGCTGCTGCTCGGGAAGACCCCCGAGAGGGCCGTGGCCACATCCGTCGGGCTGGCATGCGTGAGGTGGAAGACGCGGATCTCGGTCTCCGCCTCGGCGCTGGAGTCGATGGCGCGGATGATCTCCACCATGTGCCGGATGTTCGACTGGGTGTCGGTCATCACGATGGAGTTGCCGGCCGCATTGGCCACGAAGGTGGCCTGCGGCGAGATGAAGGACGCCAGGTCCTTGGCCAACTGGTCGGCCTCGACATAGCGGATCGGGATGATCTGAGTGACGATCTCGTCGTTCTTGGGGATGAGCCGCGGGTCGTTGCTCACCTTGACCGGGATGTTCCGGCTCTTGGCGGTGGTACGATCGACGATGGTGAGGGTGCGGCCGTCGCGCAGGGCCGCGAGTCCGTTCCGGTTGAGCACCGTGTTGAGGAAGTCCACGGCCTCGTCCTGGCTCATCGGCTTGGCGCTGATGACATTGACCGTGCCCTTCACCGGGGCCTCCAGCACGATGACGAAGCCCGCCGCCTCGCTGAGGTGCTCGAGCACCTGCTCCAGCGGCGCGTTGCGGAAATTCATCTGGATGCCGGGCCCGCCGCCCGCCGCCGGCCTCGTCGGTGAGGTCTCCGGTGGCGCCGGGGCCTTGGCCAAGTCGTCGGCCGGGCGCGCGGACTCCTGCGCGAACATGCCGCCGACGAGGCATCCGAGGGCCCAGGCGGTGCCCATGGCGCGAGTGATCGAGGTCTTCATTTCATCTCCTGTTCCCGTTTCTTCAGCAGACGCTTCAAGATTTCTTCGGATCCGGGCGGATCCTCGGCCCCGGCGGCCGAGGTGCCGGCCCCCAAACCGGAGGACGATCCGGACAGCGTGCCGGACGCCCCCCTGGAGGAGGCGCCCCGTGAGAAGGAGCCTTCACCGCCCGTCGAGGCCACCGGTTGCCAATGGCCCTCCGGATCGCGGCGCAGACGCTGGCCCACCCGGAGCTGGACCGGCGGAAGGTTCGAGGCCACCAGGGTCACCGACTGCGGGGAAATCGCGTCGACGGCATGCCCCGCGATGGTCGCCGCCACGGCGAGCGTCTTGCGGTACTCGGGATCGTTGCCGTCAAAGAAGGCGAAGGTGCCGCGGGCATAGGACAGGACGCCCACGAGGCCGAACTCCGCCGCGTCGGCGGCGGCCACCGGCCGCGGTTTGGGAGCCGGCCGGGAGTCTCCCCGGATCCGGGGCTGCCGATCGGGATCGAAGATGTTCCGCTCGGCGACCCGGCGGGCCAGGGCGGCGGGGTCCGACGACGCCGGGGCGTTGGTCTGGGCGGCACCGAGCCCTGGCATGGCGAGCCCTAGGCAGGCCAACACGAGGAGGCAGACCCGGGCGACGGTCGGGCGCAAGGATCGAGAGAGGGGGAACCGCCGGCCAATCTCCTGCGCCGTCGTCGGAAGGAGTGGAGGCATCACGGCTTCGTCGGGGGGTTGAGCACGAGGCCGTTGACCTGCAGACCCAGGGTCAGCTGTCGGCCGGCGGTGTCCCGGCTGAGGAGTTGCAGGCTGTCGAGCTTCACGGCCAGCGGGCCTTCCTCCATGCGCTGAAGGAACTGGGTGAGGCTGGCCAGCGACCCGGCCGCCTCGAGCCGGCACCGGAGCATCTGGTAGGCAGGCTCATCGCCCTTCCACTGCGGCATGCGGTCGACGATCTGAGCCCCGGAGGCCCGGGCCCATTCGTCGCAGGCCCGCAGGAGGCGCTGTTCGGCCTCGGAGGCCTCGGCGGGCAGGGCGTGGGTTCGCAGGCGTTCCCACTGGCCCCGGAGACCCGCCTCCCGCTGGACGAGGGCCCGGCCGGCCGCGACCTGACGCTGGAGCGCCTGGATGCGCGCCGAGCGTGCCGACCACAGGCGGCCCAGCGGCGAGAACACCAGCAGGTCGGCGAGGTACAGGCCCACCGCGGCCAGGGTGACGATCGTCAGCAGACGTTGGCGTTGGGCGGGGTTCATCGGGCCTGGCTTCCCTCCCAGACGAAACGGAGGTTGAATTGCAGGGGCGACGAGCCGCGGGACTGGTCGTGATGCACGCGGCTGACCCCGGGCACGGAGCCCAGCCGGGCCGTCATCGCGAGGAAGGCCGGACTGTCGGTCGCCGTGCCGCTGCACACCACCTCGCCCGACTCTCGGATCTCGACGGCCTTGGCGGTCACGGAGCCATTCTCTGGGAAGGCGCTGGTGAGGGCCTCGAGGATCGCCAGACCACGGGCTGAACCGGTGGTCCAGGGACGGAAGAGGCGCAGGTCCTCCTGGATGCGCTCCAACTCGCGGACCTTGCCGGACAGGGCGCCCCAGCGCGACTCCAGCAGGCTCAGGCGCACCTGTTGCACGCCGAAGGCGAGGACGGCCACGGTGGCCAGGCCGCCACAGACGGCCCACGCCGTGCGCCGTGGACCCTGCGCATGGCGGACCAGGAACTGCTGGAGCACCGAGGGCTTGGGCGGGAGGAACTCGAGGGTGGCCGGGACGGTGCCCGAAAGCACGCGGGCGGCCACGACGGCCGAGACCGACGCCGGGGAAACGCCGGGGAGGCCGGCCGTCCCGGCGGCGGATCCCATCGCGGACATCGGGGCCATGGACACCATCGTGGACGCCCGTGGGGCGATCTGAACCCGGAAGCCCGAGAGGGCCAGACGGGCCGACAGGCCGTCGGCCAGCGCCTGAGCCAACGCCTGCGGACCATGGATGCGGAGGTCGCGCAGCGAACGGCCCCAGGGCTCCGGCAGCTGGGCGAGGGTGATCCGGATCTCGCGGGCCACGCTGTCGATCTCGAACACGGGCCGCCCCTCGGCGTCCTCGGAGACTCCCTCGAAGGACCGCAGCGCCAGGAGTCCTTCCCGGCCGGCAGTGGCCTGCAGGCCGATGGACCCGGATCCCTGGCCCAGCTTGAGGGTGATGGCGCCCTCGGGAGGGTCGGAGGCCGGCGGTTGAAGCTCGACGAGGTCGGCTCCGATGCTCACCGGCTTGAGACGGGCGGCCGAGAGAAGGCGCTCGAGGGCGGCCAGGCGGGCCTGTGGCAGGGCCGCCAGGGTCGCCCACTGGCTTCCGTCGGGCAGGGTGCACCGCGACGAGGCCACATGGAGGGTCGACGCGTCGGTGTGGAAGCCCTTCTCGGCCTCGAGCTGGAGGAGGTCCTGCGCGTCGGCCTCGGACATCGCCGGAATCCCGGTCTGGGTCACCCAGAGGCTCCGGACCGGCAAGGCCACGGCGCACTGGCGCTCCTTCAAGCCCGCCTCGTCGAGCCGAGCCCGGAGTTCCCGGCCCAGCGCCTCAGAGTCCGCCCCATCGAAATCGGCCGACAGATCGGCCTCGAACGCCCCGGAAGGACGGAGGCCGTCGGGCGTGCGGCGCAGCAGCGTGCCCACGACACGCCGACCGTCGAAAGCCAGGCCGAGCACGGCCGAGGGCGCCTTGCGGGTGCGGGAAATCCGTTGGAGGAACGACGTCATGGGTTGTCCCGGGCCATCAGGGGCAGGCCCTCCGGTTCAGCGAGTTGCCTTCGGACACGGTCCCCCAGCGCCCAGCCCAGCCGGCTGAGGTCCTGTCGGTGGATGACCTTGGGAACTCCATCACTGATGTCAAACACGAGCCTGACCCGTCGGTGCCCCCGGCCCTGCGGCCCCACGGCCACCAGGTCGGCGGTATACTGGAAGCTCCGCGTCGTAAGGAGATCGCGGCCAGCCAAAGTGGTTACGGCCTGATGATCGCGACCCAGCGCCGCCACAACCCAGGCGATGGACCCGAGGCTCGAGCGGTTCTGGTCCCGGTATTGCACCAGGGTGGAGACCGCCCCCTCGGCCGCCTCGGCCGAAAGGCCCGCCCCGACCAGGAGCGCCGTCAGGACCATGGCACTGGCCGTGTTCACATTGACCCGGCCGTAGCTGTAGGCGTTGGTGGTGACGCCCAGTTCGGGGGCGATGCGCTCGAAGTCGTCCTGGCTCAGCCCGCTGGACAGGTAGAAGCGCAGCAGGCTCGGGAAGTTCGGAGCCGCAGCGCCACCGCCGCCGCCTGGACCGCCGCCCTGCGATAATCCCAGGCGACCCAGGATCTCCCGGCTGCGCCCGGACCCGAAGGCCGAATCGAGCAGGCCCTGGAGCTGGACCCGGGTGTTGACGTTGGTGAGCTGGGTGCCGTCGGCGTGGAAGTTGGGCTCCCGGCTGAACACCGTCGTGGTGTCCAGCAGCCCGGGGGTGACGAAGAGCGATCCGCCAAGGCCCGGCTCGTCGGGATCCAGCACGCCGTTGAGGTTGCGGTCGTCGCCGTAGAGATGGTCGAGGGTGATGCCCTGCACCAGCCGCAGTTCGTCGACGCTCTCGAAGGGGGACCGCTTCGCCTCGTAGCCCAGGCCCGCGTAGCCCAGGCTGAGGGAACCGTTGGTGCTGCGCCAGTCGATCACCGCAGCGGCCAGCTCGGCCGTCATGCCCGGCAGCATCACGAGCGCGTTGGAATTGGCCCGGTTGAGATTGAGCTTCGCCGCCTCGTCCAGGAGGTTGAAGACCACCTGGTTGAGCCCGTTCTGCGAGGCGGCGGGATCGCGGCCGACGATCCAGACCCGTGATTCGCCGATCGGCAACGCCTCGCACACGAAGAGGTTGTTGGTGGTCATCACGCCATTGGTCGCGACATTGGCCAGCGCCCAGCCGACGTAGCGGATCGCCCCCTCGATGGCCTGCCCAGCCGCCAGGTCGGCGGCGCGATTGGCCGACGCGCGCAGCTCGAGGCCCATGGAGGCGGCGAAGTAGAGCACCAGCGCCGTCAGGCCGGCGGTGATCCACAGGACGACCACCAGCACCGAGGCCTCGGAGGCGCGACGCGCCACTGCGGCCCGGGGGGCGGGGCTCCGGCGGACGGACGGGTTGGGGGAAATCCGGGTCATCCTCCGACGGTGCTGGTGGAGTTGGTGCGGGATTGGATGCCCAGGGGCACCAGGAGCTCGACGGGACTGGCATCGGCCCCCCAGGTCGGCCCCCGCTGGAGACGGATCCGGACGGCGACCGGGAGGTTGGTGGTCGCGCCCGAGGTGTCGGAGGTGTCCCACTGGGGCAGCCACTGGAGCCCGTCGAAGGACTCGACGTCGATGCGGGCCACGTCCCGGAGCAGCAGCTGGTCCTCGACCGGGGCCACCGAAAGCGAGAGCAGGTTGCGGCAGACGCCCCGGTAGAGGTCGAGCGATCCGCCGCCGGGATCCACCGGGGTCCTCAGGCTGTAGGAGACCCGCTGCACCGCTCCCCAGGGCTCCGTCTCGCGCAGCGACCCGGTGGTGGTGTTGAACTCCAGGGAGACCGGCCGGGAGTCGACCGTGCTCTGGAGCGGGCCCGCCCGGAAGGAGCCGGAGAGGATGCCGTTGGTCTTCGGCGTGACCACGCCCTGGAGGTCCAGGCGCAGCGTGTCCAGCGTCAGCTCCAGCGGGAAGGCCGACTCGACCGCGCCGGAGACCTTGTCGCGCAGGCGCAGGCTGGTGAAGAGCACCTGGTTGGCCACGATCAGGATGAGGGCGGCCGCGCCGATCGAGAGGATGAGCTCGATCAGGGTGAACGCCCCGGCGGCGCGGGACCATGACGCCCCCGGCCTCGCCGGGGTCGGCGTCCATCGGTGCCGGTCCCCTCTGGGGAAGGTCGCCTGGGGGAGGGGTTTCATCGCGTGGCCGTGGGACCCGCCCCGGCGACGGCATCCACCGCGTGTCCCAGGGTGGTGAGGCGGACCGACGATTCCTGTCCCTGGGTCAGGAACCTCACCTCGGCCGTGACCTGGGGCAGCCCAGGCACCACCCAGTTCCCGCGCGTGAGGGTCCACTGGTAGTCGACCGATCCCTCCATCTGGGTTCCGCTCTGGGCGGTGGCGTTGAGGTTGGTCTGCAGCGTGTTCTCCGTGAGGATCCGCTCGGCGATGCGGGCGGCGACGGCTCGACGGACCGACGCGGTGCCTGCCCGGCCTGCCACGTGCAGCGCCTCGACCACCGCCGGGATGACGATGGCCAAGAACAGCAGCGCCGCGAGCGTCTCGGCCAGCGTGTAGCCGGCGCGGCGCCGCCTAGTCGAGGGTCGTGCGGATCTCATAATGTCGCCGGTTCGAGGCCTCCACCAGCCACAGGACCGCCCCGCCCGCATCCTCCACCCGGATGGCGTTGGGGCTGTCCTCGTCGATCGTCCCGTCGGGGTCCCAGCGGATCGATGGACCCTGCCGGGTGGTCGAGACCGGGGTGCGCCTGAGGCCGGACTGGCCGGGCAGGACAGTGGGCATGGGCACGCCGGTGGCCGTCTGGCCGATGAGGCGCTGCGAACGGTCGAAGGACACCCGGACCTGGTCGTCCGGATCGAACTGCCGGGCTTGGGGGTCGCCGGAGCGGCCGGCGTCGACGCGTTCGAGGCCATAGGTCCCGGTCCCCGAGTCGAGCCACACCAGGACGGGCAGGCCTTCGGTGATGGCCCGGCTGCGCGCGGCATGCGTCACAGCCAGGAGACGCCTGGCCTCCGACTCGATCGCTCGGCCACGGAGGAAGTCCGACAGGCGGGGCGAGACCATCGAGACCGCCACGACGAGCAGCGCCATCACCAGGATCATCTCGATCAGGGTGAAGGCGCTCCGCCGGCAGGCCGACCGGGGCCCCAGGTCACTTGGCCGTCCAGTTTCCAAAATCGTCCTCCGTTCCCGCCCTGCCATCCGGTCCGATCGACGACAGGTCGAAGGAGTTGGCGTTCTGCCGCCCCGGCTGCGCGAACTGGTACTCGTTGCCCCAGGGGTCCTGCGGGATCTTGTCGAGGTAGGGCCCGCGCCAGTTGCGCGCCTGCCTCGGCGCCTGGAGCAGGTCCGCCAGCGCCTTGGGGTAGCCGCCGTTGTCCACCTCATAGGCGTCGAGCGCCGTCTTGATCGAGGCGATGTCGGCCCGCGCGGCCGCCTGCCGGGCCTGCTCGCTGCGGCCCATCATCTTGGGCACCACCAGCGCGGCGAGGATGCCGATGATGGTGATGACCAGGAGCATCTCGACCAGGGTGAAGCCCCGCGAGCGGCGACGGTCGGGACCGGAGGCGGCAGGACGGCGGCGGTGGGGGTGGGGGTTCATGGGATCGTGGGCAATCACTTGATGTAGTCTTGGAGCGAGAACACCGGCAGCAGCATGCCGATGAAGATGAAGCCGATGAAACCGGCGATCAGGAACAGTAGCAGCGGCTCGGCCAGCGCCACGGCGGTCTTGAGGCGGCGGTCCAGCTCGCTTTCCGTGACGTTGGCGATCCGGATCAATTCAACGTCCAGGCGTCCGCTCTCCTCGGCGACCGAGATCATCTCCATGACCGAGCCGCTGAAGAGTGTCGGGCACTCGGCGAGGCTCTGGCCCAACCGGCCCCCCTGCTGCACCTGCTCGATCGAGCGGGCCACCGCGTCGACGAGGATCTGGTTGCCGATGGAACGCCGGGCGACATTCAGCGCCTGCACGAGCTGGACGTCCGCGCCGATGAGCGTGCCGAGCATCCGGCAGAACCGCGCCATGGCGAACCGTGCGCTCAAGGGGCCCACCACCGGGGCCTGCAGCGTCAGCCCCTCCCAGATGCGGCGGCCGGCCGGCGAGACGATCCAGGTCCGCAGGAAGAAGGCCCCGAGCACCGCGCCGCCGAGCACCAGCAGGCCGTAGGACCTCAGCAGGTCGCTGGCGGCGATGATGATCTGCGTCACCAGCGGCAGCGCACCCTTCACGCTGGTGAAGACCTTCTGGAACTTGGGGATGAAGAACACCAGCAGAACCGTGAGAACGACCAGCGCCATCACCAGCAACACCGCCGGGTAGATCATCGCCGTGAGCACCTTGGATCGGAGTTCCTTCTCGCGGGCCTGGAAGTCGGCGATCTGGGCCAGCACCACATCGAGGAAGCCGCCGGCCTCGCCGGCCTCGACCATGGCGGTGTAGACCTTGGGGAAGGTGTCCGGCGAGCGGGCCATGGCTTGGGCCAGCGACATGCCGTCGACCACCAGGCCATGGATCTCCTGCCACTTCGCGGCGGCCGCCGGCGAGGAGGCTTCCTTGCCGAGGATGGTCAGCGCCCGGCTCAGGGGCACGCCTGCGGCCAGGAGGCTGGAGAGCAGGCGGGTGAAGTTCTCCAGCTCGGCCGAGCTCACCGTGGCCCCGCCCAGGGAGAAGCCCGGAAGGCCCGCCGACCCGGCCTTGGCCGATCCGCCCGCCCGCGACGACAACGCTGCAGAGGCTCCCGTTCGGGCCTCGACGACACGCACCGGGCGCAACCCCTTGGCCTCGAGCGACCGCACAGCCTCCGGCCGGCTGGCCGCCTCGGTGAGGCCCTCGGCCATGCCGCCATCGGCCTGCAGGGCCCGGTACGAGAAGGTGGCCATGGGTCAGGGGCGGACGGCGGTGGACCGGGAGGCGGAGCCGGGGGCCGTGTCGTCACCCGGGACCCCGGGCTCACCGGAGGAATCCTCGGCCTCGCCCGCGGCGGGCCGGGGGCTCTCCTTGTCGGTGGTGACTCCCAGCACCTCCTCGACCGTGGTGATGCCCTGGGCCACGAGCCGCCAGCCATCCTCGGCCAGCGTGCGCATGCCGCCAGCGCGGGCGGCCGCCCGGATCTGGTCGGTGGAGGCGCCCTCGAGGATGAGCCGGCGGATCGTCTCGTCGGTGTCCATCCACTCGAAAATGGCGTGCCGCCCGTTGAAGCCGGTCTGCCGGCAATTGCGGCAGCCGACGGCCCGGAAGAGCGGCGTATCCGGCGCAATCCCCATGCGGGACCGGAAGGCCCGGGCGTTGGCCGATGTGTCTGGCTCCTTGCACTTGGGACAGAGCACGCGCACGAGGCGCTGGGCGAGCACCGCCTCGAGCGACGAGGCCACCAGGTAGGGCTCGACCCCCATGTCCACCAGGCGGGTGACCGAGCCGGGTGCGTCGTTGGTGTGCAGCGTGGAGAAGACCAGGTGACCGGTGAGCGAGGCCTGCACGGCGATCTGCGCGGTCTCCCGGTCGCGGATCTCGCCGATGAGGACCACGTCGGGATCGTGGCGCAGGATGGAACGCAGGCCACGCGCGAAGGTCAGCCCGGCCTTCTCGGAGACCTGGATCTGGTTGACGCCCCGGAGCTGGTACTCGACCGGGTCCTCGATGGTGATGATCTTGCGGACCTCGTCGTTGATCTCGTTGAGCGCCGTGTAGAGCGTGGATGTCTTGCCGCTGCCGGTCGGGCCGGTCACCAGCACGATGCCGTGGGGCAGGTCGAGCACGCGCCGGAAGCACTCCAGCTCGCGCGGACCGAGCCCGATCTCCGAGAGGCCGCGCAGGGTGGAGTTCTGCCGCAGGAGGCGCATGACCACCGCCTCGCCATGCAGCATGGGGATGATTGAGACACGGATGTCCACCTCGGTGTTCTCGATGCGCACCCTGATGCGACCGTCCTGCGGCAGGCGCTTCTCGGCGATGTTCAGGTGGCTGAGGATCTTGACTCGGGAGACGATCGCCGGCTGGAACTGCTTGAGCTGGGCCGGCAGCGGGATCTCCTGTAGCTCGCCGTCGATGCGGTAGCGGATGCGGAACTCGTGCTCGAAGGGCTCGAGATGGATGTCCGAGGCGCGCAGCTCGATGGCGTCCTTGAGCACCTGGTTTACGAAACGGATGATCGACGCCTCGTCCTCGGCACCGGCGTCGAGGTTCGATTCGTCGCGGACCTCCTCGACCACCTGGACGGACTTCTCCTCGTCGAGCGCGCCGATGGTGTCGGCACCCACGCCGAGGTTCTTCTTCATCTCGCGCAGCAGCGCCTCGCGAGGGCACAGGACCCGCTTCAGGCGCAGGCCGGTGAGCGAGCGCAGCGTGTCGATGCCGCGGTTGGAGAAGAGCCGGCAGGTGGCGATCTCGACCGAGCCCTGGTCGCGCCGCAGCGGCAGCAACTCCTCCTTGAGCAGGATGCGGGCGGGAAAGAGCCCGAGGACCTCCCGGTCGGCCTCGACCGAGTCGAGCGCGAGGAAGGCCACCCCGTATTCTCCGGCCAGCCACTCGAGGACCTCACGCTCGGTGATGTCGGGAGCAGTGGCGCCATCGACGGCCGGCAAGCGGGACCGGGAACCCTGGAACGCCTCCGCGTCGGTCGGCGAGAGCTGGTGCTCCGCGATCATCTGGTCGAGGAGCGTCCGGGTGGGTGTGGAAGGTTCGGCCATCGAGGGCGTGGTTGGATCAGGATCGGTGGGCCCCGGGAATAGGACCGGGAGGTGGCTCCCGGGGCATCGGCGGGCCGAGCCAGCGCGCCGTTCCTCCGGAAGCCCCTCCCGGGGTCGTCGACCGGTGGGACCGTTACTTCAGCAGGCCCAGCAGCACCGCACGGGCCTCCTGCTTGACGGAGAGGAGCGCCCGGAGCTCGTCGTGGGCCTTCTCAAGCTGGGCCTCCTTCTGCTTGGCCGCGGCCCGGTAGGCCGAGAGCTTGGCCTTGACGTCATCGGCCGAGGCTCCCGAATCGAGCGCCGTCTGCAGCGCCTCGGCATCCGGGTTGGGCTGGCCAAACCCGCTGCGACCCTGACGGCCCCCACCGGGGCCACCCGAACCACCCGTACCTCCAGGGCCGCCGCCCGGGCCTCCACCAAAACCGCCAAACCAGCGGCCCATGCCCATGCGGGAATCGGTGATCTTCTTGATGCGGGCCTCGATGAGCCCCCACTCGGCATCGTCCTTGATGGCGAGCTGCTCGCGGATGCGCTCCATCACGCGCTGGCGCATCTGCTCCGGATCCCAGTTGCCGCGGCCCTGACGACCCCCGGGGCCGCCCTGACCGCCACCGCCTCCCTGCGGGGCCGGCGGCGCGTCGTTCTGGGCCAGGAGCGACCCGGTGGTGGTGGCGAGGATCAGGCCGCAGGCGGCCAACATCGAGGCTAGCGAGGAACGGTTCATGGCGATGGATGGTGTGTGGTGGCGCGGTCGGGTGGCGGGGTGCTCGGACCCCTTGGTCGTCCATGGAGACCACCCCGGGGCGCGGGCGGTTACGGTTGACCGGGACACGGGTGCGGTCCGAACCTCCATCTCACGATGCCGCATCTGCATGAGAAGATCGATTTCACCGTCGCCGTCTTCCTCGTCCAGGAGGCCCGCGTGCTGGTGGTCCTCCACCGGAAGCTCGGCAAGTGGCTGCCGATCGGAGGCCACATCGAACTGGACGAAGACCCGGAGCAGGCCGCCAATCGCGAAGCGCGGGAGGAGAGCGGCTACGACATCGAGCTGGTCGGTGAACGCCCTCCCACGACCGAACCAGGCACCCGTGCGCTGATCGCTCCGCGGTTCCTCGACATCCACCGGATCTCCCCGACCCACGAGCACATCGGCCTGATCTATTTTGCCCGGCCGACCGGTGGTTCGCTGGCGCTGGCCGCGGAGGAGCATCTCGACATCCGGTGGTGTTCCCCGGACGAGCTCCTGGCGCTTGAGCCGCCGATGAGCGGGGCCGTGGCCTGGTACTGCCGCAAGGCCATCGAGGAACTGTCCCGGTAAGGGCCTCGGGGCTGCTGGGCCAGGCGGCGGGCTCAGGGCCGGGCCTCGGATTCGACCCGAAGCTCGATCGCCCGCGCCGGCCGCGCCTCCGGACCCAGGGGCACGCTGTCGGAGAAGTCCTGGAAGAGCCACAGGTTGGTCTTCGATCCGCCCTGGATCCGCAGCGTCGCAGGCTCGATGACCGGGGCAAGGTCCGCCCCCGTCGGCAGCCCGACCGGCCAGCTTCTTTGGTGGGAAGCCGAAGGGCCCGCCTGGCGGAGCCTCAGTTCCCCGGTGTTCGCGGGGTCCTCAGGCAGGAACCACTCCAGGGGCACGACCGTCTGGCCGTCCACCTCCCAGCGGTCCAGTTCCCGGGGGTTTCCCCCCTCCCAGAGCCGTAGGATCCATCGCACCCGGACCCCTTCCGGGACCACCAGTCGCAATGAACGCTGGGCATAGGAGCCCGGCTCCCTCGGGCCTTCGTAACGCCGATTCTGTCCGCCCCCGCGGACCACCTCCGGCCGGAACGTGGCGAAGGCCTGGAAGAACGAGACCGGCAGTGCCGCGATGAGCAGGAGATGGAGCAGGATTCCTCCGGCGAAGACCCACCAACCGCGGCCGGAACGCGCCCGGCCCAGCGCACGGTGGCGCGCCCTGAGGTAAAGCCCTGCCACCAGGAGGGTCGCAGCCAACCCGGCAATCCATCGCGGCCACAGGAACTCCGGTTCCCCGGCCGGTTCCCCTCCCCGGCCCAGAACCACCGATCCCAGCGCGCCGGCAACGACCATCAGGAGCGCCCTTGATCCGGTCGAGGCCAGGAAGGCTCCGGCGCGACCCCGCCGAAGCGGTTCCGGCCCCTGATGATGCCGCACGCCCAGACCGCCGAGGATGCCGCCCACGAATCCTGCCCAGACGGCGACGAAGAGCGTCCCGAAGACGGGCCCCACCCCTTCCATCTCGAAGGCGACCAGCCGCTGGAAGAGCCAACCCGGCAACACGAGGACCAGGATCGACGACGGGAGCCCGAAGAGGCCCGCGGCAATGGCGAGCTTCGCCCACCGGCGCGGGCCGGTGGGCGGCACGGGCTGCATCGAACCGGGATCGATGGGGGGCGGAAGGGGATCGGAGGAGGTCACGGTGGTCGCTGGGCCGCGAGGGTGGCGCTTTGGGCGGACGAATTTGACTTTCAGCCCCGACGGGAAAGCCCTAGGATTTGGCTCGGTCAGGCCGATGGTGTAATGGCAGCACAGGGGTCTTTGAAGCCCTTAGTCATGGTTCGAATCCATGTCGGCCTACCAAGGTTCCGGGAGGGAGGTGGTTCACCCGACCGCTCGACTCGGCCAAGCGCCCACGCCACCGGACCCCGGAACCGGAATGCCAGGAGCCTGAAATTCCAAGAGCCTGAAAACACATTGGCCCCCGGCTACGGGGGCCAATGTGGCTAGGTTGGTTTCGACATCGGAGTCGACATCGGAGTCGACAAATCGCAAGAGCCGCCGCCGCGGGGGTCTCACCCCGGGGCTAATGGATTGGTCCCGGACCGGGGAGGCAGTCTTACTTGACGGCCTCGATCTTGGTCACCGCCAGTTCACCGTGCTCCTTGTCGAGTGTGCCGGTGACCTTGACTTTCTTGGTCTGGCTGCAGATCTCGCCGTGGAAGCCCTTGGAAACATCCCCGGTGAGCTTGTAGGTGGCGGTCTTGTCGCCGTCCTTGACCTCGACCACGTTCTGGCACTTGTCGGCCTTCTTGAGGGCGCACTTCAGGCACTTGCCCTCGCCGGTGAGGGTGACTTCCTTGGCCAGGGCCGCGGAGGAGAAGGCGGCCAGGGCCGCGATGGCAACGATGAGTTTCATGGATGGATTGGAGTACGATTGTTTTGGAATGTGAATTTCTGAATGTAAACTCTCGGTAGGTGGATGGACGCCTGCCGTCAGCTCCCAAGGTCCCGGAAATCCTGCCGACAACCGCTTCCGGCGCACGGACGGACGCCGACTCCAGAGTCTAAGGTTCAAATCCCGGGAGATCCTTTGGCCTATTCGGGGGAAGTGTGCGCTCATCCATCGATCTTGGCAAGTCCCGAAATCCGTCCGTGGCGACAAGCCCACGACCCCGGGGGGCCGCTGGGGCGGCCGATGCGGACGAAAAGCCCAAGGGGCCGGCGACGACCGAAAGATGGAACGACCACCCTGAACGACCGGCTGCCCGGGCTGATCCATCCCTGCTACCGCCACCGGCATCGCCCGCCAGCGACCCCACCCTATCCAGGACCCCGGATCGCGCCCGCCTCCAGGCGATGCCCGGATGCAACCGCCCGACCACCGACCCGGGGGTTGGGCGGGAAAGCCCTTCGGAACGGCCAGAATCAGGGGGAGAAATACACCGTCGGTATCGTTGACCCTTCAAATCTGCCGATTTATTTAAATCTTTATCGTTATTGTTTTTGGTTTCTTGATCGTAGTCTCCATGGATCCCTGAAGGGATGCCAACGACTAGGGATTGATGATCCCGAAACCGATCGATACCCTTCGGCCATGTTCATCTATCCGAAGCGATACGATGTCATCGTCGTCGGGGCGGGGCATGCTGGCGTCGAGGCGGCGCTGGCCGCCGCACGGATGGGATGTGAAACCCTCCTGCTCACCATCCACCTCGACACCATCGGACAGATGTCGTGCAACCCGGCGGTTGGTGGGTTGGCCAAGGGCCACCTCGCCCGGGAAATCGATGCCCTGGGCGGCGAGATGGGCAAGACCACCGATCTTTGCGGGCTTCAGTTCCGCATGTTGAACACCAAAAAGGGGCCCTCGGTCTGGGCGCCCAGGGCCCAATGTGACAAGAAGGCCTACCAGTTCCGTTTGAAGTGGGTCTGCGAGCGCCAGGCCCGGCTGGACTGCAAGCAGGCCCAGACGATCCGCTTGGTTCATGGCGATGGCCGGGTTCTCGGCGTCGAAACGTCGATGGAGGTGCAGTTCCTGGGACAGACCGTCGTGGTCACCACCGGCACGTTTCTCCGGGGCCTGATGCACATCGGTTCCCATCAGCAGCCCGGAGGCCGGGCCGGCGAATCGGCCGCGATGAGCCTTTCCGGATCCTTGGCCGAGATCGGTCTCCGATTGGGCCGGCTCAAGACCGGCACACCCCCCCGCCTGGTGCGCTCCTCGATCGATTTCCATCGGATGGAGGTCCAGCGCGGTCATGAGCCCGTTCCCTGGTTCACCTACTGGAAGGAGGATCTCTGGGAGGATCCATTGTTCCACGTGGAACATCCCAACGGCCAACCCTCGAATCCTGCTTACCCACCCGGATCGATCCTCGCCCGCCACGGAGGTCAGGCCGTTTGTCATCTCACCCACACCACCGATTCCACGAGGGACCTGGTGATGCGGAACCTCCACCGGTCCCCCATGTACTCCGGCGTCATCGAGGGCGTGGGCCCCCGGTACTGCCCCAGCATCGAGGACAAGTTCGTCCGCTTTGCCGACAAGCCCCGGCACCAGATCTTCCTCGAACCCGAGGGCATCGCCACCGACGAGATTTACGTCAATGGGTTCTCCACCTGCCTCCCGTTCGAGGTCCAGGTCGGGATGGTGCGATCCATTGCCGGATGCGAGCGCGCGGAGATCCTTCGTCCGGCCTATGCGGTGGAATACGACTTCTCGGATCCAACGCTCCTGCTGCCCAGCTTGGAGGCCAAGTGCTGCCAGAATCTGTTCCTGGCCGGACAGATCAACGGCACCTCCGGCTACGAGGAGGCCGCCGCCCAGGGACTGTTGGCCGGGATCAATGCCGCGCGGCGGGTCCAGGGCCGGGAGCCGGTCGTCCTGCGGCGGGACCAGGCCTACATCGGGGTGTTGATCGACGACCTCGTGACCAAGGGCACGCAGGAACCCTACCGCATGTTCACCAGCCGCGCCGAATACCGCCTGCTGCTCCGTCAGGACAATGCAGACCAGCGACTCAGCCCCATCGGCCATGACATCGGCCTCTTGCCGGCCCGAACGTTTGAGCGCTTCCAGGCCAAGGCTCGCAGCATCCAGGCCGAAATCGACCGACTCCACGCCGCGCGGCATGGACAGGACCTCCTCTCGGATCTGCTCAAGCGGCCCGAGGTCGACTACGCGAGCCTCCCGGGTCGGCGATCCGATCTCTCCGAGGACGTCGCGCTCCAGGTCCAGATCGCGCTCAAGTATGCCGGCTACATCGACCGCCAGGAGGCCGAGGTGGAACGGATGCGCCTCTGGGAGGAACAGCGGATTCCAGCCACCCTCGACTACCAGCAGGTGCCCAGCCTCCGCTCAGAAGCCCGGACCAAACTCCTCTCGCTTCGACCCTCGACCCTGGGCCAGGCCGGCCGCATCAGCGGGGTGACCCCGGCCGATCTTTCCGTGCTGAGCCTGTTCCTAAGGCGCCTGTCGGCCCCGGGCCGACCTGCGCAGGACTCCGGACTCGCCTGCGTACCTGAGGAACATCAGGATGGCCCGGACGGCCTCGGTACCTGCTGCGGCGACCTCTGAGCCGTATCGCCCTGGAATCGGTTTGGACCATTGCCGAACCCCCGGGGTAACGGGTAGGTTCGGTGGGTGGCTAAATCCTCACGTCTCAACCAAATCCACGCCGAGGTGGCGGCCGCTCTCCATGAGGGAGGCAACGTCCATCACGACCCGCAATCGCTGAACCAGCTCCAGCGGTTCACCCACTTCTGGGCGTTGGTGGTCCGCTTCTTCTGGAGGAACCGCTGCCAAGTCCGCGCCTCGGCCCTGGCCTACACCACCCTGATGGCGCTCGTCCCGCTCCTTGCCGTGTCGGTCAGCATGCTCGCCCTCTTCCAGATCTCCAACGCCAAGAGTGCCATCGACCAAGGGATCGCCCAGTTGGTGCAGCACGTGGCGCCAACCCTGGGGCTCTCCGGCCAACAAGGGGCCGACGCCTCCCGGGAAGCGGTGGTGACCAGCATCGTGTCCTACGTCTCGAACATCCGCTTCGGCACCATCGGTGTCACGGCCATGATCGGCCTGGTTTTCGCAGCCATCTCTCTCATGCGGACCATCGAGGCCGCCTTCAACGACATCTGGGGCGTCACCCGGTCCCGCTCTTGGTGGAACAGCATCCTCCTCTACTGGGGCGTTCTCACCCTCGGGCCGGCGGTGCTCGCCCTGGTGACGACCTCCAGCTATGTCCGCGCGACCTTCGACCGGGTCGAGTGGATGCAACGCCTGCCCCTCCTCGGAGTGTTCAACACCGCCCTGCTGCCGATCATCACCCTCACCCTCGCCTTCGGTCTGTTCTACCTGCTCATGCCCAATACCCGGGTCGATCCCCGGGCTGCCGCCATCGGGGCCGCGGTCGCCGCCACCCTGTGGTGGGCCAACACGCAGCTGGGAGCCCTGTACAACACGCGGGTGGTCACCTACTCCAAGATCTACGGGTCGTTGGGCGCCGTGCCGTTGTTCCTGCTCGGCCTGTACTTCTCGTGGCTGATCCTGCTCTTCGGCGCCCAGGTCGCCTACGTGTTCCAGAACCGGGGAGCCTACCTCCAGGAACGGCAGGCTGAGGCCATCCACCAGAATGGCCGTGAATTCGCCGCACTGCGACTGATGACCGCCATCGGTCTGGCCTTCCAGGGGGGCGATCGCCCGGCTTCGGCCGACTCGCTCGCCAACGGGCTGGGCATCCCGCCGCGATTGGCCCGGCACCTCCTGAAATCGCTCTCCTCGGCCGGCCTGCTCCATGAGACCTCCGGAATCGACAGCATCTATGTTCCCGCCAAGCCGTTGGGCGACCTCACCGTGCATGACATCCTCCAGGCGATCCGCACCGCCCACGGGCGCGACCTGACCACCGCAGAGGATGCGGCCCGAGGTCGCGTGGCCGAGGCACTCGGTTGGGTCCGATTGGCAGAAGAATCCAAAGCGTTATCGATCACGCTTGAGGATCTTGTGGCATCCGAGGCGTCCCGGGCTCCGGAACGCCTTCCGGGGTGAGGAAGGATGGTGTCCTGCGGTCCTCGAGGAGCGCCTACCGGGGAATCGCCGCGCCGTCGAAGGACAACTCGGTCTTGGTACCCCGGCGGTCATCCACCATGCTGACGCTGCAGGACCATCGATCCCCCTGCTCCCGGAACTGGGTGACCGAAAACTGTTTCAGGCGCTGCTGGCGGCTGTCGTAGACCTCCGCGCTCAGGAGCACGTCCAGCTTCTCGTCGATCCACGAACGCACGCTGACCGCCCCCTCCGTCTTGCCCGAGCGGCTCTCCAGCACCCGGCACCAGCGTCCGTTGCTCAGCTCCCGACCCCGGATCCGTTGCTCGGGCCAATGCAGGAACTCCATGCCGAGTTCCTGCAGCAGGAAATCCCCTCCGGCAATCGGGCGGTCCCCGAGGGAGGCCTTCGGCGATGGACCCTCGAGGCCTGGACTCCCGGCCGGTGGACGACTCGACGGGGTCCCCTTCACCTCCGGTACCCGCTCCTGCTGATAGGTCGGCGCCGCGTCGATCCGGTAGTGGATGGTCGACACCTCGCACCCCTCCTCCGAATCCGGGTCGCACGCCCGGTACTCCACGCTCCAACGGTCGGCTTCCCCACCCCGCCCCGGACGGGTCAGGACGGTGACCGGCACCTGCCGGCGACCCTGCGGACCCCTCATCCGGAGGACGGCCCGGTGGGTCGATGGCTCCTGAGGAACCAAGGTCCGAAGGTGGCGGGCCAGGAGCTGACCCTCCGAGGATGGGACCCCGGTCTGGGAACCCGTCCCGCCGTCCGCCGCCAAGCTGCGATGGGCCAGGCCGAAAGCCAGGATCAGGGCTAGACCCAGGGCGACGCGCAGGACCTTTGGGATCACCAGTGGGGCCAAGAATGGGCCCCGGGGCTCGAGGCCCGGGGCGGGTCCTGCAGTCCTGCCACGTCGAGGCCCGGTCGGGTCGACTGACGGCCGTGCGAGCGCGGCCCCGAACGGCTTGGCGAGCCTGGCGCTCATCGCCAACGGAGCATCGGCCGCTCACCCTTGCGGCCTTGGACCACGAGACCCCGGACGGCTGGACCACAGTCCGAGGCCCCGGACGCCCGCCGGGCCCCGGACGCGAGGCAGTCGCAGCCGGACCCGACCCGGCGCCGGCGCAAGGCCCTCCCTAGGAAGCACCCCAGCGTGAGGATCACCACCCCGAGGGCCACCGGTTGTTGCCAGTCCATGGACGCGGAGTCTAGGCGGCCAGGTCGCCGGCGGCAACCTCTGGGGGGCCACCGATCTGCGATGTGGCAGGTCCCTCTCGGTCGGCGGGAACCTTGGGACCGGTCATGGCGTCGGGAATCCACGCTCGAACCCCGGGTGGCAGGGATTCCTGGGGGTTGACCGGCAGCCCTGGCCTGATTGGCTAGGGGGCCGATGCCTCCTTCGAACCTGCCTCCCCCCGGTCCTGCCTCGCCACCGGGCTGGGACATGGCCTGGCTTGGGCTGTTGCTGGCCCTCGCCGGGTCCTTCCAGGTCGGCTGCACGCAGGCCTCCCGGGAACGGTTGCTGACCCCGGCTCCGGTATATCCTTCAGTCATCCGGCCGCTGGATGGCAGCCTGGGCTCGGTGATCCTCGTCCAGGAACGCCTGAAGTTCGTGGTCCTCGACTACACCCTCAGCTCGCCGCCGGCTCCCGGCTCATTCCTCGAACTCCTGCGGGGAACCAACCGGGTGGGCCGCCTGCGTCTGACGCGGTGGACCGCCACGACGACGGCCGCCGCCGACATCGTCGAGGGTTCGCCACAGGTCGGCGACCTGGCCCGGCCGGAATAGGGTTGCCCCGGGACCTCCCGGGTGGACCGGCCTTCGTCGCCGAGGTTGCCGCTTGTCCTCGACCTCAGGCTCTTCTCCCGCGATCGTGGCGGTCCGGTTCTTTTCAATCGGGCCCTTCCGGCCTAGAATCCCGGTGTGCGATCCATGTTCGTGGGCCTCTGCCGATTGATTGTCGCCACCGCCGGACTGCTCGGGTTCACCGCCGGATTTCCGTTGGCGGCTTCGGCTGCCGACGCCTCACCCGGGCTGGCACTCACCGTGCGCTCCGGCGGCCTCTCCGATCACCGGCTGGCCGAGGGCATCGCCCTGTTCGTACCGGCGGGTCAGCCCGTGACACCCTTCGTTCCCGTCGGCCCCTTCACCGCCATCTGGACGGGCGAGATCACCGTCGACCTGCGTGGCGACTACCTGTTCCACGCCGCCTTCAACGGCCGCCTCAAGCTGCGGATCAATGACGCGCCGGTCCTCGATGCCGAGGGTCTCAGCCCCTCGTGGATCGAAAGCCCGAAGGTCCGCCTCAACAAGGGAGCCAATGTCATCGTGGCCGAATACTCCGCCCCTCCCCAGGGGGACTCCGAGATCCGGGTGTATTGGTCGGCCAAGGACGTGGCCTTCAATCCGATCCCGCTCGCCGCCCTCGGCCACCGGCCCTCGCCGGAGATCGGGCAGTCGGCCCTCCTGCGCCGTGGCCGGGATCTCTTCGCGGAGCTGCGCTGCCATCGTTGCCATTCGAGCGGTGGCTCGATGCCCGAGCTTGCCGCCGATGCCCCGGCCTTCTCCGGGATCGGCTCCCGGAGACAGGCCGAGTGGATGGCCCGCTGGATCTCCAACCCGGCCGCCCTCCAGACGGGCACGCCCATGCCCGCCCTCTTCCATGGGCCCGAGGCCGTGGCCCAATCCGAGGCCATCGCCGCCTACCTCGCCTCGTTGAAGTCGACCGCTGGACCGCCACAGGCCCCTATCCCGTCCACGCCCTCGGCCGACTCGGTCGAGAAGGGTCGGGCCCTCTATGAAACCCTCCATTGCGTGGCCTGCCACGTGTCCCCGGAGGGCTCGGACCCCGCCCCGTCCAAGGTGTCCCAGAAGGCAGTCCGATCGAAGTTCAGCCCGGGCTCCCTAGTGGCCTTCCTGCGCAAGCCTTCCGAGCATTATGCCTGGATCCGCATGCCCGATTTCAGGCTTTCCCTCGACGAAGCCAACCATCTGGCGGCCTACCTCGAGTCGGTGGCCGACCAGCCTTCGGGCAAGACCCTTCCCTCCGACGAGGCGCTGATCCTCAAGGGTCGGTCGCTGGTCTCGGGCTCGGGCTGCCTGAACTGCCATTCCCTCGATGTACCCAACGCGTTTCGGACCAAGGCCCTGGCGGAACTCAAACCCGAAGCCTGGTCCAGGGGCTGCTTGGCCGAGTCCCCCGTCGACGGCTCTCCGGCTCCCCGATATTCCCTCTCCGCCGCCGACCGGGCCGCCCTGTCGGCCTTCGGTCGCAGCGACCGATCCTCTCTCGACCGCCACACGGCCGCCGATTTCCTGGAACGGCACGCCGTTTCCCTCAACTGCCGGGAATGCCATGGCAAGTTCGAGGGCTTCCCCTCGTGGGATCTCCTGGGCGGGAAGCTCAAGCCGGAATGGGCCGCGCGGTTCCTCTCCGGCTCGGAACCCCGCAAGCCGCGCCCCTGGCTCGAGTCCCGCATGCCCGCCTTCCCCACCCATGCCCGTTGGCTGGCCCAAGGTCTGGCCACGGCCCACGGCCTTCCTCCCGCGGCAGCCGTCGATGATCCCCCGGATGCCGATCTGGCCAAGGTCGGCCACAAGCTGGTCGGCGCCTCCGGTGGCTTTGCCTGCATCTCCTGCCACGGCGTGGCCGACTTCGGTGCCACCCAGGTCTTCGAGGCTCCCGGCATCAACCTCGCCCTCTCCTTCGACCGGCTCCAGCCGGACTTCTTCCGTCGCTGGCTGCGGAATCCGGTCTCCCTGGATCCCAACTCCAAGATGCCGGCCTACTTCGATGAGGAAGGGCGCAGCGCCCTGTCGGACGTTCTTGGTGGCGACGGGCCCAAGACCATCCGGGCCGTGTGGGAGTATCTCAGACTCGGGAGCCGGATGCCCAAGCCCGAGTGATCCCCGCGGCCGACTGGCCCCGGCCCTCCCTGGATGCCGTTCTCGGTTCCCATGGGCGCGGGGATCGTTTGACTTAGGATTCGTCGCCGGTACAGGCCTGAGTTTCCGGTGCGCCTCGGCTTGCCGCCGTGCCGGCTGGGGCCTCCGTCTCCAGGGTCACCAAGAAACCTGCTCGAGGTACTTCAACGACTGCGGTATCTGCTCGACGCTGGAGGCCGACTCGTCCTCGATGAAGTAGTGCTCCACACCAGCCTTCCGCGCCGCCTTGAGGATCTTTGGCCAGTCCATCTGCCCGGTCCCGAGCGCGACGTCGTTGTTGGGATCGGTACCCCCGTTGTGGAAACCCGTCGGAACCCCCTTCTTCAGATCCTTGAGGTGCATGAGCTCCCAACGCCCCGGATACTTGGCCAGCCAGGCGGCCGGATCTTCCCCGGGATATTGGACCCACAGCACGTCCATCTCGAAGGCCACAAGGCGGGGGTTGGTCTCCTGGATCAGGATGTCCATCGGCGTCCGTCCCTGTCCGTCGCGGTGTTTGAATTCATAACCGTGACAGTGGTAGAAGACCTTGATGCCGTGCGGTGCGAGTGCCGCCCCGGCTCGATTGAAGTCCGCTGCCGCCTTCCTCGCGGCCTCGAGGTCGAATTCGCCCTTGCCCTTGATCCAGGCCGCTCCCACGAAGGCGATGCCCAGCTCCCGACACTCCCGGGCCACCGCCTCGGTGTCGCCGGTGATCCGCTCCATCGGGAAATGCCCGGCGATCGGCTTGAGCCCGGCCTCCTCGAGCCTCTGGCGGAGATCGGCGTTCTTCAGGTTGTAGTTTCCCGCCAGCTCGACCTCTCGGATGCCGAAGCCCTTCACCGTCCCGATGCTCTGCGGCACGCTCTTGGTGAACTGCGCCCGAAGGCTGTACAACTGGAGGCCCACCGGGCCCCTGAAGTGGCTGCCGGTTCCGGGCGCGGACGTTCCGGCCACACATCCGGCGGCTAGGAGGGCGCAGCAGAGGAGAAACCACAGCGAGGGCAAGGGCAAGGGCGACAGCGCATTCATGGGAGGATCACTGGAGTCAACCCCACGGATGCCTTCGGTGGCAATCCATGAGTGAACGCCATGAGTGAACGCCAAGATCGGCCCCCCTGGATTGCTGTTTTTCTGGATACCTGAATATCCGAGCTTCTGGCCACTTGGCCACCTGGCCACCCGAGGCGATCTGAAGAAACCATCCGCCCACAGGATGCCTGCGACCGCCGCCTCGACCCCGGGGCTGGCCTCCCACCGGGAGGGGATCGGTCTGACGGTGCTACCCCCCTTTGGCCATCGGCTGGGTCACCCTGACCCGGCCTCGTTCAGCTCATGCGCATGGGCATGATCACGTAGAGGAAGGGCTCCTGGGTCTTGAGCACGCCGGGGCTGAGTTCATCGATGAGTTCGAAGAACACCTCGTCGCATTCCAGGGCCTTGAGGGGATCCATGAGGTAGCCGGGATTGAAGGCGATCGCGAAGTCCTTGCCCTGGTACTTGATTGCAACCGTCTGACGGGCTTCGCCGACCTCCGGGGCATTGGCCGTGATGGCCAGCTGGTTTCGGCTGAAGGTGAGCTTCACCGAGTTCTGCTTGTCTGTGGTCATGATCTCGGCCAACCGCAGGGCCTTCAGGAATTCTTCGCGGTTCAGCGGCACCCTCTCGAGCGGCTCGGCCGGGATCACCTGCCGGTAGTTTGGATACACGCCGTCGACGAGCTTCGTGACCAACACGGCCGACACCCCCCCTTCCACGGCCGGCACCATCGAGAAGGACGCCTGATTCTCCGTGAACTTGACCTCCAACGTGCCCCCGCCCTGCAGCAGTCGGGTCAGCTCGTTGATCGCTTTGGTGGGCAGGATGAAGTCGGCCTGGTTCTCCGGCGAGACCTCGAGCTCCTCCTCGCAGAGGGCCAAACGACGCCCATCGGTCGCCACGAGGATGAGTTTGTTCTCCTTGAGGCTGAAATAGATGCCGTTCAGAACGAAGCGGCTCTCGTCGGTGGACACCGCGAAGCTGGTCTTGCGCAGCATGCCCTTGAGCTTGTCCTGCGGCACCGAGACGGTCTTGTTCTGGGCGAAGACCGGCAATGGCGGAAATTCCTCGGCCGCCAGCCCGTTGACCTTGAAGAAGGCGCTGCCGGCCCGGATCGACGCTACGGATTTGTCGCCGATCTCGATCTCGATCTCGGTCGCCGCCAGCTCCCGGGCGATGTCCACCAGCTTCTTCACCGGGAGGGTGGCACGGCCGGTGGTCTCGACCTGGGCGGCCACCGAGCAGGTGATGGTCACGTCAAGATCGGTGGCGGTGAGGGACAGTCGGCGGTCACCGGCCTCGAGGAGCACATTCGACAGGATGGGAAGGGTCGACCGGGACCCCACGATGTTCTGGACGGCCTGCAAACCCACCAGCAACTGATCCTTGGCGATCGTCAGCTTCATGTCGTCCCTACTATTGATGGAGAATCTTCAAAGAGAAAGTCCTTAGTAACCGGCGTGAACAACCCGCACTACCTGCCCGAAAGGGCGTGTTCTCAGGCCTCTTGGGCGAGGCCTAGTCGTGAACCGTTTTGGGAACAACCGGAGGCTAACCCCCGCCCCGAGGTTGTTGGGATCCTTCTGGACCGTCCTGGGAGGGTTGTCCCCAACGGCCTGCGAAGAACTTTCCCGGAGCCGCCGCTTGAGCCGGGTCCTGATGCAGGTAGGATGGACCTGCATGAAGGACTGCGCCAAGGCCCGATGGTCGGCGCCCCCGCCCTGGTTCGTGCGGGGCGGTTGGCTGGTCCGCATCGAGATCTTCGAGGATTTCCCTCAGGCGATGTCCTGGGTACGGAGGGTCGCCTTCGAGGCGGAACGCTGGAACCATCATCCGGACATCCATGTCCGATGGAACACGGTCACCCTGAAGTTGAGGACGCATGATGCCGGGGGGCTCACTGACCGGGATCGTCATTGGGTCGCGGCGACGCAGGCCCGCCTACGCCGGCCCAAAGGGGCAATGGGTGTGAGGCCACTCGGCCAAAGGATGCTCAATCGCGGCTGAGGAAGAAGCCCCGTTGCCTATCGGTGATCGGATAGCCGGCCCGCGCCAGGACCTGCATCATGTCCTCCCACACCTTGCGCTTCTCCGAAAGGGCCTGGTTGCGCAGCAGGTAGGCCGGATGGTAGGTCGGCATCACCGGGATGCCCCGATGCTCCTGCCAAGATCCCCGGAGCAGGGTGATGCCGGCCAGGCCCTTGCCCAGAAGGCCTTCGACGGCCGTGGCGCCGAGGGCCACCAGCACCTGGGGCTGGATCAGGTCGATCTGCTGCTCCAGCCATGGAAAACAGGTGGCCATTTCCTCCGGTTTCGGTTTCCGGTTTCCGGAGGTCTGGCCCGGAGTGTTGGGCCGGCATTTGAGGATGTTGGCGATGAACACCGACTCACGGGTGAGTCCCATGGCGGTGATGATCTTCGTGAGCAATTCGCCGGCTTTCCCGACGAAGGGCTCACCCAGGAGGTCTTCCTCGGCACCCGGGGCCTCGCCAACGAATAGGATCCGGGCAAAGGGATCGCCGATCCCGAAGACCACCGAGTGTCGCGAGGAGGCCAGATGAGAGCATACCGAACAGGTCAGGATGCGGGTCCGGAGGTCCTCCAGGGCCGCGACTCGCGCCTCGGCAGGCAGGGGCGCCGGCAAGGGGGTGCGGAACGAGAGGGGCGCGGAGGAGGAAGAGGCTTTGGGCATGGGGGAGATGGCCTTGGCCCATCGGGTGAGGGTTGCGGGATTCAGGCTGGGCGCCTTCCCCTCGACCGGCGGCGGAACGGGAACGCCCTCCGGCATGGATTCCGGACTTCGGGAGGAGGAGGAGACCAGACGTTCGGACCGTCCGACCGGCGGGGCCGTAGGAAGGGCCGTTGGAAAAGAGAAGGCCCTGGGCGGGACTCCCGGGCGCTCGGCAGGAGCCGAGAGCGCCTCGAGGGTCTCCCGGCGCACGGGAAGCCACGTCACCCCCTGAAGCTTCAGGGCCTCAAGATGCGCGATGGTAGCATCCAGCAGTGGCAGGTCGGCAGTGGGCATGGGGCCTGAGCGCCGATCTTCCGGGAAGCCGGACCGGTTGCCAAGCGCCGTTGACCACGGCGGCCGACCGGTGATCCTGTGGGGGCCCGGCCTCCTTCCACCTCGAACCCCATGAACCCCCAAGGATTCCGCAAGACCAGGATCATCGCCACGCTCGGCCCGGCCTCGGAAAGCCCCGACATGCTCGAGCGCCTCATCCTCGCCGGGGTCAACGTGCTGCGGCTCAACATGAGCCACGCGAAGCCGGAATGGGTACGGAGGGTGGTGTCCGACATCCGATCCATCTCCCAGAAGTACCGCCGAGCCGTCGGCATCCTGCTCGACACGCAGGGTCCGTCGATCCGAACGGGCGACCTTCCGGCCAAGATCCCCCTGGCCATTGGCGACCGGTTCACCTTCACGGTTCGCGGCCGCGTGCCCGGGGCAGGCAAGTGGACCAGCGTGGGCTACGACGGGTTCGTGGACGATGTCCAGACCGGCGACACCCTCATCGTGGACAACGGCGAGATGAAGATGCGCATCCTGTCGAAGACCGTCGACAGCGTGGAGTGCGAAGTCCTCACCGAGGGGTCGATCGGCAGCCGACGTCACATCAACCTTCCGGGAGTCCACGTGTCCCTGCCGGCCCTCACCGACAAGGACAAGGAGGACGTGCGGCTGGGACTCGAAGTCGGTGTCGACTACGTGGCGTTGAGCTTTGTGCGGGACCCGCGGGACATCGAGGATCTGCGGGCCTTCCTGCGGCAGCACCCGTCGGTGCACCAGCCCCAGATCGTTGCCAAGATCGAACATCAGTTCGCCGTCAACCACTTCGAGGCGATCGCGCGCGAGGCCGACGTCATCATGGTCGCCCGGGGCGACCTGGGCATCGAATGTCCCTACGAGGAGCTGCCGATCATCCAGCGCCGCATCGTCAAGACGTGCCAGAGGCTAGGTCGACCGGTCATCGTGGCGACCCACATGCTCGAGAGCATGATCCAGAATCCGCTGCCGACCCGGGCCGAGATCACCGACGTGGCCAACGCCGTCTTCGAGCAGGCCGACGCGATCATGCTCAGCGGCGAGACGACCGTCGGACGGCATCCGCTGGCGTGCATCGAGGTGATGGACACCATCGCACGGCGCATCGAGCGCAGCGGCGGGGCCAATTACCAGGAGAACGCCGAACTTACCTCGCCGAGGCAGAAGCTGGTGCGCAGCGCGGTGTCGCTGGCCGACGACCTGAAGGCTGCGGCCCTGCTGGTGTTCACCCGGCGGGGCCACATGGCGAGGTACGCGGCCTGGATGCGACCGCGGCATTCGGAGGTGCAGGTCTTCACCGACCGTTGGCCGACCGCCGACGGCATGACCCTGCTGCGGGGTGTGGCGCCGCGCGTGGTGGCCTTCGATGCCCAGCACCCCGACCGGACCGTCGACGAGGCGGTGCTCCAACTGCTGAAGGACGGGGAGCTGAGCCGGGGTGACACGGTGGTGGTGGTGACCAACATGGCCTCCGGGGAACGCATCGTGGACGGGGTGAAGATCCGCACCCTCGATTGAGGCCCGCACGGACGACCGACCCGGAAACGGAGGAACCAGACCGGTGACGGAACCCAAGACAACCTGGAGGGCATGGCTGGTGCTGGCCCGGGCCTCCAACCTGCCGACGGTCTGGTCGAACTGCCTAGCTGCCGGGTTGCTCGGCGGGGGCCTGGAGCCCGGGCGCCTCATCGTCGTGGGGATCGCGGCCAGCCTGCTGTACACCGGAGGCATGGTGCTCAACGACGCGTTCGATGCGGAATTCGACCGGAGGTTCCGGCGGGAGCGCCCGATCCCGGCGGGCATCCTCCCGGAAGCGAGGGTCTGGCGGGTCGGATGGTCCCTCCTGGCGGTGGGATTCCTGGGTCTGGCGGTCCAGGGGCTGGAGCCGGCGTTGATGGCCGCGGCCCTGGCGGGCGCGGTGGTGGTCTACGACGCGCTCCACAAGCGCACCCCGCTCTCGCCCCTCCTGATGGCAGCCTGCCGGTTCCTGCTCGTGCTCACGGTCGCCTCGGCCGGGGCCCGAGGTATCACCGGCGAGGCGATGTGGGCCGCCCTCGCCCTCTCGGGCTGGATCGTCGGATTGAGCTACATCGCCCGACGGGAGAGCCGCCGAGGGCCGATCGCCTTCTGGCCGCTGGGGTTCCTGGCGATGCCGGCGGTGCTGGCGGTGCTTGTCCATGGGGATGGGCCCGGTCCGGGAGTCCTGCTGGCCGGGGGATTGTTCCTCGGCTGGGGATCCTGGTGCCTGAGCCACACGGTCGGACGGGCCGAGCCGCATCCGGGGCGGACCGTGGCCGGTCTTCTGGCCGGCATCTGCTGGGTCGATCTTTTGGCCGTGGCTCCCGATGGCCCGAGCCTCCTGGTCCATGGGGGCCTCTTCCTGCTCTGCCTGCTGGGGCAGCGCTTCGTGCCGGCGACCTGACGGATCCCGGCCTCCGAGGCAGCCTGCGCCGGGAGCGACTTTCCTTCTGGCGGGGAGGCCGAGTCGGTCCATAATGCCTGCGGCGTTCGGGGAGCCGCTGATGCCGCGGCTGAGAGGGAGGCGGGAGCCTCCGACCCGTGGAACCTGATCCGGATCATGCCGGCGAAGGGACAACCCTCCCTTCTCCTGCCCCCAGAACTGGGCCATTCAGCCGGCTGGTCTCCTCCCCCGGGGAGTCCATCCGGAGACAGCGCCAATTGCCCAGAAGGAAACCGACCGCCATGATCGCCGATCCCAAGACCTCGTTCGAGCCCCACAGCCGCGACCAGTTGCCCAATTCCACCCGGGTGTACGTTGCCGGCCGACTGCATCCCGAGATCAAGGTGCCCTTCCGCGAGATAGCGCAGGCCCCGACCCAGACGGTGCGGGGCACCCGTGAGGAGAACCCACCGGTCCGGGTGTACGACTCTTCAGGTCCCTGGGGCGATCCGTCCTTCACCGGCACACCCGAGGAGGGCCTGCCCGCGCTGCGGGCCCCGTGGATCCGGGCCCGGGGCGATGTCGAAGAATATGGTGGCCGCGAGGTCAAGCCGCAGGACAACGGGTACCTCACCGGCAAGCATGCCGAGTACGCCAGCAAGGCCGAGAAGAACCGCCTGGTGGAGTTCCCCGGCCTGACCGCCAGCCGCCGCAGGACGCTCCGGGCCAAGGCGGGCAAGGCCGTCACGCAGCTGGCCTATGCGCGGGCCGGCATCATCACGCCGGAAATGGAGTACATCGCCATCCGCGAAAACCTCGGACGCGCACAGCTGTCGGACCTGGCCAACGATCCCGTGCGCCACGACCTGGCCAAGCAGCATGCCGGGTCGAGCCAGGTCCCGGGGAGCCCCTACGCCCCGTCGGTCTTCCGCAGGTTTCCCCAGCGCATCCCGGCCGAGATCACGCCGGAGTTCGTGCGCAGCGAGGTGGCCGCCGGCCGGGCGATCATCCCGGTCAACATCAACCACCCGGAGAACGAGCCGATGATCATCGGCCGCAACTTCCTGGTGAAGATTAACGCCAACATCGGCAACAGCGCCGTGGCTTCGAGCATCGAGGAGGAGGTCGAGAAGATGCGCTGGGCCACCAAGTGGGGCGCCGACACCGTGATGGATCTCTCCACGGGCAAGAACATCCATGCCACCCGCGAGTGGATCCTGCGCAACTCGGCCGTGCCCATCGGCACCGTGCCCATCTACCAGGCCCTGGAGAAGGTCGGGGGCAAGGCCGAGGAGCTCACGTGGGAGATCTACCGCGACACCCTCATCGAGCAGGCCGAGCAGGGCGTGGACTACTTCACGGTGCACGCCGGCGTGCTGCTGCGGTTCATCCCCATGACCGCCCGTCGCATGACCGGCATCGTGAGCCGCGGCGGAAGCATCCTGGCCAAGTGGTGCCTGGCCCACCACCGCGAGAACTTCCTCTACACCCACTGGGACGAGATCTGCGAGATCATGGCGGCCTATGACGTGAGCTTCAGCATTGGCGACGGCCTTCGGCCGGGATCCATCGCCGACGCCAACGACCCGGCGCAGTTCGGGGAGCTGCAGGTGCAAGGCGAATTGACCACCCGGGCCTGGAACCATGGAGTCCAGGTGATGAACGAGGGTCCCGGGCATGTGCCGATGCACCTGATCGAGGAGAACATGGCCAAGCAGCTCGAGTGGTGCCATGAAGCGCCCTTCTACACCCTCGGGCCGCTGACGACCGACATCGCGCCGGGCTACGACCACCTCACCAGCGGCATCGGTGCGGCGATGATCGGCTGGTACGGCTGCGCGATGCTCTGCTACGTCACGCCGAAGGAGCACCTGGGCCTGCCCAACAAGAAGGATGTGAAGGACGGGGTGATCGCCTACAAGATCGCCGCCCATGCGGCCGACCTGGCCAAGGGTCACCCGGGAGCCCAACACCGCGACAACGCCCTGAGCAAGGCGCGCTTCGAGTTCCGCTGGCAGGACCAGTTCAACCTGGGCCTCGACCCGGTCACGGCGCGCGAATTCCACGACGAGACGCTGCCCCAGGAGGGGGCCAAGACGGCCCATTTCTGCTCCATGTGCGGGCCGCACTTCTGCTCGATGAAGATCACCGAGGACGTGCGGAAGTACGCGGCCGAGCAGGGCATCTCCGCCGAGGAGGCCCTGAGCAAGGGCCAGGAGGAGAAGGCCCGCGAGTTCGTCGAGAAGGGCGCCGAGGTGTACACGAAGGCCTGAGCAAGGGCCCGGGGACGGAGCCCACCGGATCCCTTCCCGCACGCGCCCGAGGCGTTCGGATTGCAGGCCGCCCGGGCCTCTAGAAGGTGAAGGTCCATTCCACCCAGGCGTAGAGCGCGTCGCCATTCGGGTTGGCGTTCGGGGCCCGGTCGAGGAACGACCCCTTGAAGAGCGCGGTGACGCCGGTGTCGAGGCGGCAGTGGCCCGGGACCACGTCCCACCGCACCCGGCCCTCGAGCTGCTGGCCGACGAAGGACCCGGAAAGGCCGGATGGGTCGCGGACCCCGGCGGCGGTGAAGGCGTCGGATGCGTTCTCGAGCCAGACCCATCGGTGACTGATCGAGGTCTCGATGCGTCGGAACGGCACGACCGACGCCCGCACCTCCGGCGAGCGGAGGTTCGACCGGGCGATGGCGCCATAGATCCCGGTCGGGCCGAACTCGAAGCGACGCGCCCCGAAGAGCGAGTCGAACCGGCCGTTGCGGCCATCCCCGGGGTCGGAGTCGCCGCTGGCCTGGTCGAGCCGGATGCCGAGGCGCGGCCGGCACGTCGACTCCCAAGTGTAGCCGGCGCCGGCCTGGAACATCCAGGCCGTGTGGTCCAGGTCGACGACGGATCCGGCCGACGCCCGGGACGATCCGCGCTGCAAGGTGCCCTCCACCTCGAAATCCAACCTGCCGGGTGAGGTGTTGCGGAAGAACCGGCCTCCCCCGGTGTGCAGCCGGCGGTGCCGTCGCGCCGGGTCCCGGTCCTCGAAGAGGCCCAGCCAATAGGCGTCCAGCCGCGCGTCGAAGGCCAGCGGTGCCGAGGTGGCGTAGAGGCCGTGCAGTTGCTGGCCGAAGCCCTGGGAATCGGCGACCACCTGCTGGTCGAGCAACGACTCCACATCCTCCGGCAGCCGGCGCACTGGCAGCAGCGCAAAGGTCCGGATCGAGCCGCCCGAGTCGGAGGTCCACAACCAGTCCACGCCGGTGAAGGCGTTGATGGTGTTCCGGTAGGCGTTGCGCGCAACCAGCCGCCGGTTGCCCAGGTCGAGGGTCTCCCGGCCCACGAGGAGCCGGTGCGAGCCACCGGACCCGAGCGGTCCGGCGTTCCAGCGGAGATGGGCCTGAAGCACGTCCACGGTGTTGACCTGGCCGGTGTCGATCGGGCTACCGGCGTCCGAGAGGTACTGGCGGCTGTCCATGAGCTCGGCCACGGCACCCAACGGTTCGGTTCGGATCTGGCCGAGCAGGCTGGTGCGCAGCGCCAGCGCCTGGTCGCTCCCGGGCCGTCCGGCTCGGAACTGGTTGCCGAGCGACTCGTAGCGGATGCGGTGTTCCCCCCCGAGGTCGGCCCAGTCGGGCAGGTCGAGGGCCGAGCGCAGGCGCCAGGGTGTCGGCTCGGCGGCCAGACCCGACACCGCGCCGAGGAGAGGCAACAGCAAGGCGAGGAATCTTCCAGGGCCGGACGGAGGATGCATCATGAGAGGCCCCGGAAGGAGCGCGCGGGCTGCATCCAACGCTGACCGCCGGATCCAAGGAAGGTTTTTTACGGCCGCCGACCAACAAAACCCTCGACGTCCCCGGCGGGCCGCGGGATACCGCAGCCGTGACGCAACCCGTGCAGCGACCCCGGTTCATGGAACCCGTCCGTCCGGCCCCTGCATCCTGGATCCGCGTCCCGGGGAAACGGTTTGCCCGTGGTTTCGGCCCGGTGGAAGCCGGGTCGCCGTCGACGATTCCCAGCCGGGCTCTCCGGCTCTCCGTAGCGCCATGAAACTGGTCTTCTCCGAGGCGGAGGCGGACCCGGATCGCTACGTCTATCCCTATGTCGTCTGGGCCTTTCCCGAGGAAGGTGAGACGCCGGCCGACCTGTTCGAGGCGGGATTCCTTCCCTCATCCCCGGACCTGTCGATATTCTACCTGGCCCGGCAACTGAGGGTGCCGCTGGCACCGTGGCGTCCCACCTCCGAGAACCGGCGCGTGCGACGCAAGGTCGGCGATCTGCGCTGCGAGCTGGTGCCCAGGGCCCGCTTTGAGATCACCCCGGAACGCCGGTCGGCCTGGCTGGCGTTCGCGGAGGCTCGTTTCGGTCCCGGGATCATGCCCGCCGCGCGGCTCGACCGGCTGCTCGCCGGGCGGGTCATCACCCACGTGCTCGTCTTCCGCGATGCCGGCGACCACGGTCCGGAATGCGGGGTGGCCCTCCTGCATCTCGAGAGACCCCGACTGGCCTTCTACTACTACGCCTTCTACGACCTCGCCTCGGTCGGACGCTCCCTGGGCATGGCCATGATGGTCCGGGCCGTGGAATGGGCCCGCGATTCCGGTCTGGCCCACCTTCACCTCGGGACCTGCTACTCCCCCAAGGCCCTCTACAAGACCCAGTTCGAGGGAATCGAATTCTTCAACGGCCACCGCTGGTCGGACAATCTCGCCGAGTTGAGACACCTGCTGGACATCCGCCCGGAGACCCACCGGCTCGAGTCGCCGGAGTATCTGGCGTTTCTGGAGGGCGGTCTGGAGACGGCCGCCTTGGTGTCGCCCTTCCGGGTTCCCATCCGGGAGGACCATGGGTCCTGATCCGGAAGCGGGATTGGCTGCCGGATAGGGCGTTGGATTGGACGTTGGATTGGGCTCGGGATCAGGCCCGGGACGTCGCCGGCGTCCCCGAACCCTTCGTCGGGCTGAACTCGTCGGCGTGGTAGGAGCTGCGGACCAGCGGGCCGGCGGCCACGTGGACGAAGCCGAGCGACTCGGCCTCCTGGCGCAGGTGGTCGAAGACCGCCGGCGGGATGAACTCGACCACCGGCAGGTGGCGGAGGGTCGGCTGGAGGTACTGGCCGAGGGTGAGCAGGTCGCAGCGTGAGGCCCTCAGGTCCCGGAGGGATTCTGACACCTCGGCGCGGGTCTCGCCCAGGCCCAGCATCATCCCCGACTTGGTGTGCACCGCGTCGCCCAGTCGGTCCTTCACCTTCGCCAACACCCGCAGCGACCGCTCGTAGGTGGCGCGGTGGCGCACCGACGGGGTCAGCCGGCGCACGGTCTCGAGGTTGTGGTTGAAGATGTCGGGCCGCGCGGCCAGCACGGTGTCGATGGCCTCGTCCCGGTCGAGGAAGTCGGGCGTGAGCACCTCGACCACGATGCCCGGGTTGAGCGTTCGCACCGCCTCGATGGTCTGGCGGAAATGATCGGCCCCGCCATCGGCCAGGTCGTCCCGGGCCACCGCCGTGATCACGACGTGCCGCAGGCCCATCCGACGGGTCGCCTCGGCCACCCGCCGGGGCTCGTCCGTCTCGAGGGCCAGGGGCTTGGCGGTCGACACGGCGCAGAATCCGCAGGCCCGGGTGCAGCGGTCGCCGGCGATCATGAAGGTCGCGGTGCCGCGGCTCCAGCACTCCCAGTGGTTCGGGCACTTGGCGCTTTCGCACACGGTGTGCAGGCCCAGGTCCTCGAGCAGGGTGCGCGTGGCCGTGAAGGCGCTGGAGGTCGGCAGTTGCACCTTCAGCCATTCGGGCAGGCGCCGGCGAGGCACCAGGGGAACCGAGGCCGCCGGGGCCGCCGGCGTGGACGAACAGGAACTCATGTGCGGCCGACAACCTCAAATCCGGCCGGGCCCTTGGCAACAGCTTTCCCGCGCGCGGCGGTGGCCTCGACGAAATCGACCGCGTTGGCGGCGACGACCGACCAGTCCAGCCGGGCAGCCACCCGGCCCGCGGCGGCGAGGCCCATGGCCTTGCGTTGCTCCGGCGGCAGGTCGAGGAACCCCGCCACGATCCCGGCCAGCGACTGGCCGTCCCAGCCGGAGAACCCGATGGCCGGCTCGCCCGAGAAGTAGCCGGAGAGGTTCTCCAGTGGTGTGCTCGCGCAGGGGATGCCGCAGCCCAGGTATTCGACCGCCTTGGCGACGAAGGCGCAGTGGACTCCCTCCGACTCCTCGTAGGGCACGAGGCCCACGGTCGCCCCGCGCAGGGCCCCGGCCATCGCCTCGTAGGGGATGAACCCGGGGCAATCCAGCCGGAGGTCCGGCGCGGCCGCCCGGACGGCCTGCACCAGCCGGGTCAGCGCCGGGGTATCCCGGCCGAGGAAGCGGAACCGCACCCCCGGCCGCGATGCGTGCAGGTGCAGCACGCAGTCCCGCGCGATGGGTCCCAGGTGATGGGTGTCGAACGACCCGTGCATGACCACCACCGGGGCTTCCGGTGGCGCGCCGGCCTCCGGCTCGCACGCCTCCGGCCGGAACCGCCGGGCGTCGTAGCCATACTGGATCACCTTGAGGCGGTCGGCCGGGTATCCGGTGGCCCGGAAGCGTTCGGCCAGCGGAGCGGACACCGTCATCACCCCGTCGGCCAGGAACCGGCGTGGCAGCGACCGTTCGAAGCGGTTGAGCCATGGCACGAAGCCGGTGCGGGTGAACACCGCCGGCCACGTCTCCATGAAGCCTGTGAGGTAGTCGAGGAAGTTGAAGACCACGGGGACCTGCCATCGCCGGCCCAGAAGCCCCGCGGCCACCGCCGAGATCGTATGCTGCGAGAGCACCGCATCGAACCCGAAGGCCCCGCCCCGGTCGCGGCGCAGCCGGCGCAGCGTCCGCCCGGCATGCCAAGCCAGCGCCGCCGGGTAGGCGAGGTACTTGAGGTTGCGCAGGGCCGTGTACCGGCCCATTGGCCAGGCCGTGAATGGATGCACGGTGATCCCGTGCCCGGCGGCGACGCGTTGGGCGTCCTCGAAGTCGGGGCAGAACAGGTGGACTTCGTGCCCGCGCCGGACGAACTCGGCCACGAGGTAGATGGCCTCGGCCGACCCCCCGCCGCTGGGCGGGAAGTACGGTTCATGGGTCAGGAAGGCCAGTCGCATGCAGCGTCGGACCCTTCAGTCCAGGTCCCGGAGGAAGCGCTCGAGGATGCGGACGGCCGACTCCAGCTGGTCGATGGCCAGCCATTCGCAGGCGGTGTGGGCCTGGGCGATGTCGCCGGGCCCGAACACCACCGAGGGCGAGCCTCCGGCCGCCAGCGGTGCAGCGTCGGTGAAGTAGTGGACGCCGAGGGTGCGCCGCCTGCCGGCGGCCCGGGTGAGCGTACGTACCAGGGGCAGGGACGGGTCGGTGTCCAGCGGCTCGCAGGCGCTGGTGCGCAGCGTGTCGAACCCCGCGCGGAGGCCGTGGCGGCGCAGGAATGCGGCGATCTCCCGGCGGATGCCGGCCTCGGATTCGCCGGGAAGCGTGCGCCGGTCGATGTCGATGGTGCAGGACGCCGGCACGATGTTGGGCTGCCGTCCCCCCTCGATGCGGCCGACGTTGATGGTGGGCCATCCCAGCAGGGGATGCGCCGGCCGGGAGGCCAGCTCGGCGGCGTATCCGCCCTCGAGGGCCAGGACGATCGGCGCCATCGCGCTCACCGCGTTGCGCCCGCGATGGGGCGTGGCGCCGTGGGCCGGTCGGCCGGTGGTCTTCAGCCTCAGCCACACGTCGCCCTTGTGGGCGGTGACCACCTCGAGCCCGGTCGGTTCCCCGGCCAGCGCCAGGTCCGCCTTGGGGCCGATCCGCGCCAGGTGGCGTGACCCGAGCTGCATGTTCTCCTCGTCGACCAGGCCCGCGAAGACGATCTCGGTGTGCGCCGGCCGCCGGCCGCAGCCGGCGAGGTTCAGCACCGCCTGGAAGAAGGCGGCCACCGAGCCCTTGGTGTCGCAGGCCCCGCGGCCGAAGACCCGCCCGTCGCGCACCCGGGGGCGGATCTGCACCGCGTAGTCGGGTTCGCCCACGGTGTCGAGGTGCGGGGCGAGCAGCACCCGCCGCCGGACCGGGCCCGGGGGCCGCAGGCGGACCAGCAGGTTCGAGCGGCCCGGTACCACGGGTTGCCATTGGGTCTCGAGGCCCCGGAGGCGCGCCGCCGACTCGAGGAACCCGCCGACGCGGTGTTCCCCATGTAGGCTGGGGTCGTCGTGGAAGGCCGGGTTCACGCTGGGCAGCGCGATGAGATCCCGGAGCAGCCGGACGCTGGCGGAGTGGGAAGCCACGATGGGGGAAGGCTAGCCCATCCGGACCGCTCGCGCGACGTCCATCTTCAGGCCGGATTTCCCATGCCCGCCCTTCGCGCACGGCGCGACGACGACGATGCCGTCCGGTGGGCGTTCACCCCGTCCGCGAGGCGGCCCGTTGGGTGGGCGTGGCCATGGGGTAGAGGCCCGGGCAGCAGCCGAAGGTCTGGTGGAAGGCGGCGCTGAAGTGGCTCAGGCTCGAGTAGCCGACCTCCAGCGCGGCTTCGGTGACGTTGAAGGAACCGCTGCGCAGGAGGGCGGCGGCCTTTTCCATGCGCAACTGGCGCAGGTACTGCGGGATGGTCTGGCCCATCTCCTTGGAGAAGGTCCGGCTCAGGTAGAAGGGGCTGCAGCCGGCCTCCCGGGCGATGGCCTCGAGGCTCGGCGGATGGGCCGGGTCCTTCTTGAGCACCTCGATCACCGTGTCCACCCGGTCGCGGGCGGCCCGCTGCTGGCGGTGGCAGAACAGCTCGGAGTCGGTCGGGGGGGCGAAGAAGAATTCGCTCATGAGCTCCCGGACCTTGGCGCCGTACCAGAGCCGTTGCGCCACGGCCAGGACCGGGGGCTGGCGCAGCGCGAGCACCAGGTCGCGCCTCCGGGCGGTCAACGGTTCCGGGTCCGAGACGCCGCTGGCCTCCGGGCCATCCTCGAGGCATCGGCGGATGAGCGGATGGAGGTTCTCATCGAGTCCGTCCAGCTCGCGGCGGAGGAATTCCGGACCGAACTCGACCGTGATGAACCGGTGGCTCCGGCCCGGGGAGCGGACGGCCGAGAGGGACCGCTCGCCAGGTCCTCCCTGCCGGTAGAAGCCGGCGGTCTGTTCCCGGAACCGGGCCGTCCGGGAACCGCTGGTGACGGAGCCCTCGCCGTCGAGGTTCAGGCACAGCTCCACGCTGCAGGGGTGGAAGCTGCGCGCCCAGTCGATCGGTCCCGAGGCGGTGAAGTCGTGCCACTCGAGGCTGAAGCCGAGATTTTGGAAGCTCCCGAACAGTTGGCGCCACCCCGCCCCGACGGCGGACCAGGCGGCGATCTCGCCCTCGAAGGGCGGTGCTGGGGGTGTCTTGGGATTCCGGGACATCGCTGGTGGTTGGTGTCCGAGGGTAGGCGGGCGGGCCGGGCATCACAAGGCGGGCCGGGCCTCCGCCGGGGGAGGGCGATCGTGCCGCGTCCAGTCGGGACACGCTCCCTCCCGGATCCGGTGTGCCATCCTCGGGGGCCCCGGGCCAGGGCCCACCCCCGATCCCGTCACCGCACGAACCTTTCCATTTCGGGCGGAGCCGGTAGCCTTGAGGGAACTTCGCATGCCGCTGCGCCTATTCAATTCGCTCCACCGCCGGGTCGAGGAGTTCACGCCCATCGATCCCGGGGCCGGGTCGGTCGGCTTCTATTGCTGTGGGCCGACGGTCTACGACTTCGGCCACATCGGGAACTTCCGCACCTTTGTCTTCGCCGACCTCCTGCGCCGCCACCTCGAGTTCCGGGGCCACCGCGTGAACCACGTCATGAACATCACCGACGTGGAGGACAAGATCATCCGCCAGGTCGCGGCCACCGGCCTGGGCCTGGCGGAATTCACCGGGCGCTACACCGAGGCCTTCCTCGCCGATCTCGGCACCCTGGCCTGCCGCCGGCCGCACCACCTGCCCAGGGCGACGGAGTACATCCCGCAGATCATCGACCTCATCCGGCGCCTGGAACAGCGGGGCATCGCCTACCGGGCGGCCGATGGATCGGTCTACTTCAGCATCCAGAAGTACCGGGGTTGCGGCTGCCGCTACGGCCAGCTCATCACGCTCGACCCGGAGGCCCAGCGCCGCACCGAACGCGTCTCCGGCGACACCTACGACAAGGACGACCTGGCCGACTTCGCGCTGTGGAAGGCCCGGGTGCCGGCCGACGGCGCGGTGTCCTGGGAGTCGCCCTGGGGCCAGGGTCGGCCGGGCTGGCACATCGAGTGTTCGGCCATGAGCATGGCGCTGTTGGGTCCGAGCTTCGACCTCCACCTGGGCGGCGAGGACCTCGCCTTCCCGCATCACGAGGACGAAATCGCCCAGAGCGAGGGCGCGGGCCTTCAGGCCCCGGGTCGGCCCTTCGTGAAGCACTGGGTCCATGCCGCCCACCTGCTGGTCGACGGCAAGAAGATGAGCAAGTCGCTGGGAAATTTCTTCACCGTGCGGGATCTGCTCGCCCAGGGCTTCCAAGGTCGCGAGATCCGCTTCCTGCTGCTCGGGGCCCACTACCGGGAGACCTTCAATTTCACGCGCGAGGGCCTCGAGGCCGCCCGGTCGGCCCTGGCGCGCCTCGATGCGACGATCGCCCAGTTGGCCGAGCGGTCCGGATCGTCAGCCGCGACATCGACCGCCGTCGATTCGCCCTTCGTGGCGGCCTTTGGCGAGGCGCTCGACGACGACCTCAATGTGTCCAAGGCCTGGGCGATCGTCTTCGACTGGGTCCGCGAGACCAACGCCGCGTTGGCCGGCGGCACGCTGGGGGCTGCGGAGTCGGCGGCCCGGCTGGCCGACTGGCGTCGGGTCGACGGGGTGCTTGGCATTGGGTCCCGACCCGAGGAGGAGATCCCGGCCGGGGTCCAGGCCCTGCTCGAGCGGCGCCAGGTGGCCAAGGCCGCGCGGGACTGGGCGACGGCCGACGCGGTGCGCGGTGAGCTCAAGGCGCTGGGATGGACCGTCGAGGACTCCAAGGCCGGGACCCGGCTCAAGCGGCTCTGAGATGTCCTTTTCCCCCAGGGCTTCACTCAGACAGGCTTTCAGGCGGCCCGGTCTCGCGGCGGGCCGGCGTCGGAGGTCGCCCGGGCCACGGCCCAGACCGTGATCTCGTCAGCCCCGAGGCGGCGGAGCACCTGCGCCACGGCCGCGGCGGTCGCGCCGGTCGTGAGCACGTCGTCGACCACCACCCAATGGCCCCGCAGGACCCCGTCGCCCTGGGGGCCGAAGGCCGACCGGACGTTGAGCAGGCGTTCCTTTCGGTCCAGCGTCGCCTGGTTCCTCGTGGCTTCGACGCGCCGGACCTGGTCGGCCACCAGCGGGACGCCCAGTGCTCGCGCCAGCGGGAGGGCCAGGCGCTCCGCCTGGTTGAACTCGCGTTCCCGCCTCCGGACCGGATGCAGGGGCACCGGCACGAGGCCCTGCACCGCCCGTCCGGCGAGGTCCGGCAGCGCGGCCTCCACCAGCACCCCGGCGAGGAACCGGGCGAACCAGGGTTCCCGTCCGTACTTGAGACGGTGGATCGCCTCCAGGGCGACCCCCTCGGCGTGCACCGCCGCGCGGGCCCGATCCCAGGGGGGCGGGCTTTCCCGGCATTCGGCGCAGGGTCCAGGCGGCGACGGCACGGTTCCCGAGAAGGGCAGCCCGCAGCGGGGACAGGCAGGTCCGGAAATCCATCGCAGCCGATCCCGGCACGCGTCGCAGACATGTCCCGCCTCGGGCGGGGCCCGTCGCTCGTGGCAGAGCGCGCAGACCTGCGGATAGACCAGGCCGACCACCCCGCGGGCCATCCCCCCGAGGGCGTGCCGGCACCGTGCCAGAATGGGGCTGCGCAGGCTCATCCGGGGGAGGGTCGGGGTTCGACCCGGCCACCGGTCCGTTCGACCCCGCGCATGAGCACCAGGGCCGTCAGGCCCAGCACGAGGAGGGTCAGCCAGCCGTCGTGCAGGCGCGTCGATCCCCACCACCAGGCCCATGAACCGGAATGGAGCGCGGGCACGGTGAGGAACTGGTACGACTTGAACCAGAAGATCCACCCGGCATGGAGGCCCAGCGGGAGCCAGAGCGATCCGGTCCGTTCCCGGCACCAGGCGAGGATCCATCCGATCCAGCCGAGGGTGAGGAATCCGGGCAGCAGCCATGCGGGATCGGCCAGTCCGGAGAGCATCTTGGCCAGCATCCCGATGCCGGTCCAGGGACCGACGGAGTCCGGCGGGTCGGGTCGCCGGAAGAAGTGGATGACGGCGAAGAGCACCGAGCTGGCCAGGGCCGACAGCCCGAAGGAGTAGCGCCGCCGCAGCGCCCCCAGGATCATCCCCCGGAAGAGCAGCTCCTCCATGAAGGACACGGCGATGGCCGCACCGAGGGCACGCGCCACATGGAGCAGGTACAGCGACAACGGGTGGTTGGAATTCCACCCGCGCGCCCCGAAGCCGATGGCGGCACCGGCGACGGCGGCCAGCGAGAGCATCCCCCCGGCCCACCCGCGCAGCAGTTGGCCGCGCGCCCCGGGGTGCCATCCGAGTCCGACGGACCGCCACCCCGGGAACCAGCCGATCCGGGCCATGGGCCAAAGGCCCAGCAGGGCCACGCCGAGCAGGCACCGGTCGACATACCGGCGGAAGGGCTGATGGGCCAAGGCGGAGCCGGGGGCCAGTTCCTGCACGAGCGTCCAGGCCCAGGGGGCCAGCAGGGCGCCCCCGACGAACACCAGGGCGAGGTAGGCCAGCAGCAGGCGGACCGGGTCGGGGACCCTCCCGTGGACCGTCAGGTCGGGGACGTTCGGCTGGACTGGATGGCTCCGTGGCATCAGGGATGGGTCCCGGGCGGCTCAGGACCGTCCAAAGGATCCCTTCCGGGGGGCGGCCGTCCACAAGGAATCAGCCGGGGCGGCAGCCCGGGCAGATCCCGAAGAACTCCATCCGGTGGGAGATCGAGGAGAACCCGTGCCGCTTGGCCAGCAGCTGCTCGAAATCACCGAGTATGCAGTCGTCCAGCTCGACCACGCGGGAGCACTGGTTGCAGACCAGGTGGTGGTGGTGGTGGTCGCCATCCCCGTCGCTCGACAATTCGAAACGCGCCGCGCCATCCCCGAAGTCGTGTCGGCGGACCAGTCCCAGGCCCTCGAGGGTGTGCATGTTCCGGTAGATCGTCGCGACGTCGCAGTCGGATTTCCCGAGGGCACCGTGGATCTCCTTGATGGTCAGCGGGGAGGCGTGCCGGCGGAGCACCTCCAGGATCGCCTGCCTCGGGGCCGTGATCTTGAGTTCGCCCCGGCGCAGCTTCTCGGTCAGGTCCGAGAGCGGCTGCTGGATGAGCCGGAGCGGGTGCGGGTGCTGTGGACAGGGGCTCTTCATGGGGAGGGTGCCTGGCTGCGGCGGGCGCGGATCCCCGCCAGCGACGCGACGAACAGGACCGCCAGGGTGAGGGTGATGCAGGGTCCGCTGGGCAGGTCCATCGGGTACGACAGCGCCACCCCGCCGCCCGCCCCGGCCAGGCCGAAGAGCAGGCTCAGGAGGATCTGCTGGCGCAGGCTCCCGGCCAGGTTGCGCGCGGTGGCCGGGGGGATGACCACCAGGGAGGTCACCAGGATGATCCCCAGGAGCCGGATGCTCAGGGCCACCGTGAGGGTCAGGAGCGCCACGAAGGCGTAGTTCATCGCCCGCACCGGGACGCCGGCGACATGGGCGAGGTCGGGGTGGGCGGTCATGAGCGACAGCGCGTTGAGCCGCAGCAGCAACGCCGAGCCGACCAGCACCAGCACGGCCGCTGCCAGGACCACGTCGCCCCACCCGACCGAGAGGATGTCGCCGAAGAGGTACCGGTCGAGCTCCCCGCGGAAACCCTTCAGCCGGCTCAGGATCACCATGCCCAGCGCCACCGAGCCGCTCAGGAGCAGGGCCATGATCGTGTCGTTGAGCAGGTGGGTGCGTTCCTTCAGCCAGAGGATCAGCCCGGCGACCAGCAGGCTGAAGAGCACCATCGGCACGGTCGGGTCGCTCAGGCCCAGGAGGAACCCGAGGGCCACCCCGGCCAGCGCCGCATGGGCGATGGTGTCGCTGAAGAAGGACATCCGTCGGGCGGTGACGAACACCCCGATGAACCCGCACAACGGTCCCAGGAGCACGGCCGCCAGCAGCGCCCTCAGCATGAAGGGCTCAAGCTCCATGGGCGCCTCCGGGGTGGTGATGGTGGTGATGGTGATAGGGCGTGAAGTGGATGCCGTAGGCCTGCCGCAGCGACTCGGCATTCATGACCTCCTCGGGTGCGCCCTCGCAGCAGATGACCCCATTGAGGGCGTACACCCGGCTGGCATGGCGGTAGACCATCGACAGGTCGTGCGAGACCAGCACCACGGTGAGGTGGCGTCGTCGGTGGACCTCGGCGATCAGGCCATAGAAATCCTCCTCGCCGGGGGTGTCCACCCCGGCCGTCGGCTCGTCGAGCAGCAGGAGTTCGGGGTCGTTGAGCAGGCTCGAGCAGATCAGCACGCGCTGGAGCTGGCCGCCGCTCAGGCCCGCCACCGGGCGGTCCAGCAACCGGGTCACGTCCATCTCGGCGACCGCCTCGTGCAACTGGTCGTCCACGAAGCGGGTTGGCCGCCAGAACCATCCGGCGGTGCGCGGCCGGCGGATGGCCAAGAATTCGCGCACGGTGAGCAGGAAGCTCGGGTCCAGCGGCAGCCGCTGCGGCACGTAGCCGACCCGCCGGAGCAGGTGGGGCGTCGGCGGGCCCTCGTCGAGCAGGTGGATCGAGCCCGAGTCCGGACGGTGCAGCCCCAACAGGCAGCGCAGCAGCGTGGTCTTGCCCGACCCGTTGGGTCCGATGAGCGCCACCATCCGGCCCGCCTCGATGCGCAGACGGACCCCTTGGAGCACCGGGTTGCCGCCGAGGCGGACCTGGAGGTCGAGGACCTCGATGGCGGCGACGGCAGGCCTGGGTCGGAAGGCGATGTCCATGGGTCTTCAGCGCAGGGCCGACTGGAGCGACCGGAGGTTGCGCCGGAGTCCCTCGGTGTAGAAGGAGGGCGAGGCCGTGCCGGTCTCGAGCACGTCGAGTTCGGCGACCCCGATCCCGAGGTCGTCGGCCAGGCGGCGCAGCAGGCGCGGATGGAATTGGGGCTCCGAGAACAGGACGCGGACCTTCCGCTCCCGGATGATCTTGGAGAGCCGGGCGAGGTACTTCGGCGAGGGTTCCACCTGCGGGACCTCCTCGATCACGCCGACGAGTTCGAGGTCGTACCGGCGGCAGAAGTAGGGGAAGGCGTCGTGGAAGGTCACCACCTTGCGGTCCTTGAGTCCGCGCAGGGAGGTCCGGATCTCGTCGTCGACCGCGGCCAGTTCCCGTCCGTAGCGTCCGCCCCGCTCGCGGTAGCCGGCGGCATGGGCCGGGTCGGCCATGCAGAGCGCCTCGACGAGGTTCGATACGCAATGCCGCGCCAGCAGGGGGTCGAGCCAGACATGCGGGTTGGCCTCCGCCCCGTGGTCATGGTCGTGATCGCCGTGGTCGTGCTCCTTCCCCGCCTTGGCCGCCTTGCCGGCCTTGCCATCGACCTGCAGGCGGGTCAGGTCCCGGATCAGTTCACGCTCCAGGCCTTGGGTGACGACCACGACCCGGCGTCGCCGGGACGCGGCGGTCGATGGCTGGGCGCCGAGGCGGTCGATGGCCCGGTCGAGCCACGGGTCGACGCCGAGGCCATTCATCAGCACCACGTCGGCCGCGGCCAGCTTCCGGAGGTGCGACGGCTTGAACTGGAAATCGTGCGGGCCCGTGTCGCCGGGCAGGAGTCCCTCCACGACGGCGTCGTCGCCGGCGACGTTGGCCGCCCAGGATTGGATCGCGGGCAGCGTGGCCACGATGCGGATCTCGGCCCGGGAACCGGGGGCGAAGAGCGCGACGACGACGACGACGACGAGGGTCCAGGCCAGGAGAGGGAAGCCGGGGCGATTCACAGGCGGGCAGGATAGGAATCCGGAGGAGGATTGCAAATGGCTTGCATCCATCGTCCATGAGGGAGGGCGCAAAAAAACCCGCCTGAGGTCCGGCGGGTTGGTGGGTCGGTCGGGGGTGAAACCGGTTGCGGACGCCCGGCTCGGAGTCGGTCCTGGTCAGGGTCTTGGCGTTGGAGGTCCCAAGGCACTCCCTGAACCCGCCAGGTCGGTGGGCGGAGGGTTGGGTTGGGTTGGGTTGGCTTGGCCTGAAGGGAGGTTGGCCTGAAGGGGAGCCTTTCCCGAGGGATCTTCTAGGGGATCGCCACGCTCCCGGGGTTCTGAAAACCCGCAGCGCCGGGAAATCCAGTGCCCGGGGTTTGAAGCTCGGGGTTGGAACTTCAGGTCCCGGAGTCGATTGGGCGGCCGCGCCCGGGCCGAAGGGGGTCAACCGCCGCGGCCCGGGCCCCGGCAACCGATTACTTCATGAGCAGCATCTGCCGCGCGCGCTTGATGGCGAGGCTGAGACGGCGCTGGAAGGGAGCGGGCAAGCCCGTGTACTTGCGGGGCAGCACCCGGCCGTTGTCGGTCACGTACTGCTTGAGCAGCGCGACATTCTTGTAGTCGATGGCGTCGATCGTGAACTCCACCTTGGGCTTCGGACGCGGGGTCCGGGCGGTCGTCGAACGGCGCTTCTTCTTCTCCTCGAGCTTGGTCTTGCGGGGCATGGTTACTTGATTTCGCGGTGCAGGGTATGGCGGCGGAGGAAGGGATTGAACTTCTTCTTCTCGACCTTGTCGGTCTGCAGCTTCTTGTTGCGGGTCGTCTGGTAGCGGGAGACGGGTTTGCCCTCCTTCTTCGCTTCCGTACATTCGATGGTTACAATCTCACGCGGCATAAATGGGTTCTCCCGGGATCAGTTCTCTTTTTCCTTGGCGGGTTTCTCCTCGACCTCGGTGTCGTCGTCCTCGACGTCCACCGAGGCACCCGCCTCGACGGAGCCCAGCGAACCGAGCCGGTTGCGCTGGCGCAGCACGCCCTCCTTCTCGAGCTGGGTCTGGGACTCCACCGTGAAGCGGGTCCACGGGATGGCCTCCAGCCGGGCCTTGGGGATGACCTTGCCGGTCAGTTCACACACCCCGTAGGTCCCCTTCTCGATGCGTTTGAGGGCTTCCTCGATCTCGTACACCGCATCCTGGTCGGACGACAGGAGGCTTAGCGCGAAATCGCGGTCGAAATTGTCGGTCCCCGAATCGCCCATGTGGAGGCTGTAGCTCTCCATCTCGGCCTGGGACTCCTTGGCCAGCCCGCTCATCTGGCCACGCAGGCGTTCGTGCAGGTTGATGAGGTTCTGGTAGAACTTCTGCCACTCGGGCTTGACGCGGGAGATGGGCATCCAGCTCTGGGATCCCGGGGAGACCTTGCCACCGGCCTTGGCCAGGGGCCGACCTAGGATTGCGGCTGCGCTGGCCGCGCCCACCTTGTGGTGGACGACCTTCTTGCCCGAGGCGGGTGCCTGTTTCTTGGCCATGGCGTTTGTCTCCGAGATTGCAAGCCGGAGGCCTCCGAGGAGCGCGTGAGCGGATCGCCAGGGACGAACCGAACCGCCGGAAGCCTGCTTCCCCGATGATTTTTTGATCGAGGGCCGTGGAAACTAGCAATGGATGGTCGGAACGCCATCAAAATCTTCTTGTCGGCGAGGGGTGATCTCGCGCGCCTGCCCCGGCCGGGTCACGGGTGCCCGGTCGGTTCCGGCCCGAAGAGGCTTGGCCGGCGGGCGGCCTTGGCCGCATGGTGGAGCGACCATGTCCGAGCCGACGCCCAAGCCCGTCACCGCGTCCACGCGCCTGGCCGCGGTCTGGGGTTCTCCCATCCGGCACTCGGCCTCGCCGGCGATGCACAACGCTGGCTTCGCCGCCCTCGGACTCGACTGGCGGTATGTCGCCTTCGAGGTGGCCCCGGAGCGGCTGGCGGTTGCGCTCGAGGGGGCCCGGGCGATGGGCTTCTGCGGGGTCAACCTCACCGTGCCCCACAAGGTGCTCGCCCTTGGCCTCATGGACGTGCTCGACGCCTCGGCGGAGGCCTGGGGAGCGGTCAACACGGTGGTCTTCGAGGCCGAGAACGCGGAGGGGGTATGGACCCCGGTCGGTCAGCTTCGATCGGTCACCGGTCCGGTCCGCCTGTGCGGCCACAACACCGACGCCGACGCCATCGTCCGCGCCCTGCGCGACGACCTGCTCATCGAGCCGCGCGGCGCCCGGGTGCTGTTGCTCGGGGCCGGCGGTGCCGGCAAGGCGGCAGCCCTCCGGCTGGCCGACGAGGGCGTCGAGACCCTCTGGCTGCAGAACCGCACCGCTTCCAAGGCCGCCGGCCTGGCCGCCGAGATCGCCGAGCGGTTCCCGGCGGTGGATGTCCGGGTGGGATTGCCCGACACCGACGTGGAGATCGTCCTCAATGCCACCTCGTCCGGCCTTAAGCCGGAGGATCCGCTCCCGCTCGACGTGGCCTCCTACCCGCTGGCCCGGGCGGACGGCGTCTACGACATGATCTACCGGCCGGCCGAGACCCCGCTGCTCCGGGCGGCCCGGGAGGCCGGTTGCCGCACGGCCAATGGCCTGGGCATGTTGCTGTACCAGGGGGCGGCGGCCTTCGAGCTCTGGACCGGCCGCCTGGCCCCGGTCGAGGTGATGCGGGCGGCGCTGGTGCGGGAGGTGCAGGGCTCCCCGGGGGAGGCGCGATGAGCTGGGACGACGAACTCTACCGCCACCACGGGCCGCTGGGATTGCCGTTCCATTTCTGGACGCTCTTCATCGGGATCTTCGGGGCGATGACGGGCAGCTTCCTCAATGTCGTCATCCACCGGATGCCCCGGGGCGAGAGCATCGTGCGGCCTCCGTCGCATTGCCCCTCCTGCGGCCACCGCATCCCCATGTGGCAGAATCTCCCCGTCGTCTCCTGGCTGCTGCTGCGGGGCCGGTGCGCCTCCTGCGGCGGACGCATCTCCGCGAGGTACCTGGGCGTGGAGTTGCTCACCGGGCTGCTTTTCGTGGCCGCGTGGCTCCGCCATGGCGAGACCGCCCCCGGTGCGGCCGCTGCCGCCTGCGTGCTGCTGGCGGGATTCGTGGCGGCCACCTTCATCGACTTCGAGCACTTCATCATTCCCGACGAGATCACCCTGGGAGGCATCGGCGCCGGGGTGCTGCTCTCGCTGGTGGCGCCGGAGCTGCACGCCGAGCAGACCCTCCTGGGCTCGCTGCGCAGCAGTGCCCTGGGCATCGGGGTCGGCGGCGGGGTCGTCTACCTGGTGCTGCGCCTGGGCAAGCTGCTCTTCGGGCGCGAGCGGGTGGCCGTGCCGCCCGGCAGCCGGGTGGTCTTCCATGACACCGGCATCGTCCTGCCCGACCGCGAGATCCCGTTCGAGGAGGTCTTCTACCGCGAGTCCGACACGGTGGTGCTCGAGGGGCGTCGGCTGGAGCTGGCCGACCGCTGCTATCCTGCGGGCGAGGTGCGCCTCTCGCCCAAGTCGTTGCACATCGGCGACGAGGTGCTGGAGCCGGAGTCCGAGCCCTACCTGGCGGCCGACGCCGAATCGCTGACCTTGCCCCGCGAGGCCATGGGCCTGGGCGATGTGAAGTTCATGGCCGCCATCGGGGCCTTCCTGGGATGGAAGGCCACCCTCTTCAGCCTGATGTTCAGCTCGGTGCTGGGCGCGGTGGTCGGTCTGGGCCTCATCGCCCTGGGGCGACAGCACTGGTCGGGCCGGCTGCCCTACGGGCCCTACATCGCCCTGGCCGCGACCGGCTGGGTCTTCGGTGGATCGGCCCTCTGGGAGCGTTTGTTCGGCGTCCGGTGAGGGTGCCCAGGAGCCGTTGGCCCTTCCGAGGCCTCTTCGGCCTCATCGCCCCTCCATCCGCCCCATCGGCCCTCTACCGACGGAACGAGGCCGCGAAGTCGGAGGCGTCTCCGGCCACCGTGCGCTTCACGAAGCGGGACCCGGCGATGAGTTCCTGGAGTTTCCGGGCGTAGGCCTCGGCGTCGAGCGGCAGGGGCACGGTCTGGCCGATCAATCCGGAGTAGAGCATGCCATTGGCCAGCTCGACCGAGGCCAGGCCGTCACGGCCCGGCGCGATCAGGGTTTTCCCCTCGAGGATGGCCTCGGTGAAGTTGGTCATGAGCTGCGCGTGCGGTTGCTCGGCATTGTCGAAGGGGATCTCTACGTTCCACGCCTCGGGCTTGGCGAAGCCCGACTTCGAGGAGCGGCTGAACTCGGTCATGTCGGCGAGGTTGCGGATGAAGCGCAGCTTGCCGTCCTCCAGCACGGCCCGGCCCCGGGCGCCGGTCAGTTCGAGGCGGTTGGTGCCAGGGGCCTCGCCGGTGCTGGCCACCCCGACGCCCGTGGCCCCGGAGGCGTATTCCAGGTAGGCCGTGACGTTGTCCTCGACCTCAATGTCATGATCGCGACCCAGCGTGACGTGGGCCCGGACCGAGGATGGCATGCCCAGCAGCCAGGCGAGGATGTCGAGGTTGTGCAGGCATTGGTTGAGCAGCACGCCGCCGCCTTCGCCCGCCCAGGTCGCCCGCCAGCCGCCGCTGGCATAGTAGGCGTCGGTGCGGAACCAGTCGGTGTTGATCCAGTTCACGCGGACGATCCGGCCCAACTCGCCCGAATCGATCAGGTGGCGGAGCTTCTGGTAGCGAGGTTCCACCCGCAGCTGGAACATGCCGCCGAAGACCGCCTTCGGGTTCCGATCGTGGGCGGCGATGAGCTTCAGGGCGTCGGCCTTGTGGGCCGAGATGGGCTTCTCGACCATCAGGTGCACGCCGGCCTCGAGGGCGGCGATGCCCAGGTCGGTGTGCTGGTAGTGCGGCGTCGCCACCAGCACGGCATCCACCGTGCCCGAGGCGATGAGCGCGCGGGCGTCGGTCCACGCCACCAGCGGACGGTAGGCCTCCATCTTCGCCGGCGTCGTGGAGCACACGGCCACCAGTTCGCAGCGCGGCACCTTGCCGGCCTGCAGGTAGGAGGCGTGGTGGCGGCCGATGTTGCCGAGGCCGATCAGGCCGAGACGGACGGTCTTCATGGAAGGTGGGGGATCGGGGACGTCGGGCTCAGTTGTTCTCGGGCAGGCCCTCGACATGGCCGATGTTGTGCACCGGACGGAAGATCTCCTGAACCTCCTGCAGCAGGCCGGTGTCGATGGGCTCGGCGATCCAGCGCGCCCAGTTGCGGATGTTCTCCGGGTTGGCGCTGCCGGCGATGGTCGTGGCGATGTCGGGATGCGAGCAGGAGAACTGCAGGGCCAGCTTGGCGATGTCGGTGCCCCGTTGGGCGCAGAGCGCGGCGGCGGCCCGGGCGGCGGCCTTGACCGGCTCGGGCTCCTTGAGCCAAGTTGGCAGAGGGGCGTTGGTCAGCAGGCGCGCGCTGAAGGGGCCGGCGTTCATCGCACCGATCCCCCGGGTCTTGAGGTAGGGCACGGTCTCCTCAGCGAAGCGGGTGTTTTGGAGCGTGTACTGGTTGTAGCTCAGCACGCAGTCCACCGGGGCCTGGTCGGCGATGAAGCGGAAGATCTTCTGCGGATAGCCGCTGAAGCCCACCAAGCGCACCTTGCCCGCGGCCACGGCCTGGCGGAGGGCGGGCAGCGTCTGGTCGACGATCTGCTGCATGGGCACGAACTCGATGTCGTGGCAGAGCAGGATGTCGAGGTGGTCGGTGCCGAGACGATGCAGCGACACGTCGATGGACTCGGCCACGCGGCGGCCCGAGAAGTCGAAGTGCCCGAGGTCGTAGCGGCCGAGCTTGGTGCAGAGCGTGTAGCTCTCGCGGGGCACGCCCTTGAGGGCGATGCCCAGGAGCACCTCGCTCATGCCCCGCCCGTAGAAGGGCGAGGTGTCGATGAGGCCGAGGCCGCAGTCGAGTGCCACGCGCACGCTGCGCAGGGCTTCCTCGACCGTGACGTTGCGGAATTCCTGGCCCAGCGAGCTGGCGCCGAATCCGAGGACCGGCAGCGACAGGCCGGTCGTTCCGAGGGGTCGGGTTTGCATGGGTGCGGAAGCGGGGTCCGGGGCGGGAAACGCCAAGGGACTCACTCGTAGATGTCGCCGGCGGGACGGGCCATCTTGCCCCACTTCTCCCATCCCGGGATCGGGTGTTCCTTGAGGATCTCCTCGACCATGTAGAAGTCGGAGCGCTTCTCGGTCTTGGCCCGCACCTGCGCCACGCGCTCCGGTGTCACGGCCGGCAGGTTGTTCCCGAAGGACTGGCGGACGTAGGTGAGCACGCCGGCGGCCTCCTCGTCGTTGATCATGCCGCCGAAGCCGAGCATCGGGGGCACGCCGTTCTTCGGGCCGAAGCGCTGGCCGCCGAGTTCGAGCGGACCCCAGAGGCCCTTGAGCACCACCTTGATGAGGCGTTCGTCGTCGGCGAGCCACGGGTTGCCGGCCACGTTCAGCGGCGGATAGATGCCGGCGACGCCCGCGCCATTGGGCTGGTGGCAGGTCGCGCAGTGGGCGTCGCGGTGGAAGACCTGCTTGCCGAGGTCGTACAGGCGCTTCTCGGCGGCACCGAGGGTCCGGGTCGGCCCGTAGGCGACCTGGTCGGCCGACGGCGGGGCCGCCCCGATCTTGAAGTCGCCGGCCAGGTAGGCACGCGCGTTGGGGTTGTCGGCGAAGGCGCCGGCCCCGGACTTGGCCAGCGCGGCCACCGGCGTCTTGAAGGTGTTCTCCAGGATCTGCCGGGTGACCGGGCTCATCCACTTGTCGAGCGGGTGGCGCAGGCCTTCCAGCACGATGCGGGCTCCCTGGTCGCCGGGCAGCCACGAGGCGCCGACGATGGCCTCGAGGCGGACGCGGCCATGCGGGTCGTTGACCGCCTGGCGGAACAGATCCTGCGATCCCGGGATCTGGTGGGCCGTGTACCGCAGCACGTGGGCCGCGGCCGCCCGGGCTTGGTGGGACCGCGCGTTGAGGGCCGCCCGCAGCAGTCCGGCGTCGGGCTTGTTCTGGGCCCAGGTCGCCCACAGCGCCTCGCAGAGATGCCGCTCATAGAGGGGATCCTTGCGGTCGAGCTTCTTGGCCCAGGCCTTCACGGCCGGGATCACCTGCGATGCGGGCCGTCCGCGCAGCTCGCGCCGCGTGCGGTAGCGGGTGCGGTATTCGGGCGACTTGAGGTTCTCGAGCAGCTCCGGCAGGCTGGCCCCGGCCACCTTCGCGGGCTTCACCAGCGGCCGCGACGGGTAGGTCACACGGTAGATGCGCCCATGGTCGTGGTCGCGTTTCGGGTCGCGGGCGTTGTGCTGCATGTGCCCGATGAGCGCGTTGTGCCAGTCGAGGAAGTAGAGCGAACCGTCCGGCGCGAACTCGAGGTCCACGGGCCGGAAGTTCGGATCGCTGGAACTGATCAGGTCGCCCGCCAGGGAGCCGGTGAAGCCCGAGCCGTCCTCGCGCACCGCGCTGAAGTTGAGGCCCAGGAAGCCGATGCTGTTGCAGGTCATGAACTGCCCCTGCCGGTCGTCCGGGAAATGCCGAGAGGAGACGAACTCCGAGCCCGAGGTCGGCCTCGACCGCTTGGGCACGTAGTCGCCGGCGCGCCGGATCTCCACGCCGTAGGGCATCTTGGCCGAGATGGGCAGCGCCCAGTAGTTCTCGCCGCTCGAGGCGTCGGACAGGACGCCCTGCTCCCAGTCGTCGAAGGCGATGCCCCAGGGGTTGTTCACGTCGCTCTGGATGTACCGCTCCAGGCGGAAGTTCTTCGGGTCGAAGCGCCAGGCCCCGCCGTCGTTCACCCGCTGCGGTCCGTAGGGCGTCTCGACCTGGCTGTGCAGGAAGCGGCCCTCGAGCAGGTAGAACGCGCCCGAGGCGTCGGCACTGTAGGCCGAGATCGCATGGTGCGTGTCATGCGTGTCGAAGCCGTGCATGAGGATCTCCAGCCGGTCGGACTTGTCGTCGTGGTTGGAGTCCACCAGCAGGCAGAGGTTGGGCTCCTGCGACAGGTACACGCCCTCGGGGGCCAGCTCGAACCCGATGGGCAGGTGCAATCCGCGGGCGAAGATGGTCTGCTTGTCGGCCTTCCCGTCGTGGTTCGTGTCCTCGAGGATGATCAGCTTGTCATCGGGCCGGGCATCACCGGGCCGGTAGTGGGGATAGCTGGGCATCACCGCGACCCAGAGCCGTCCCTGGTTGTCGAAGGACATCTGCACCGGGTTCTTGAGGTCGGGGAACTCCTTCTCCGAGGCGAAGAGCTCGACCTGGTAGCCGGGCATCACGGTCATCTTCGAAATGGCCTGCTCGCCGTCGAGGTACTCCACCGACCGCTTGAAGTTGGTGGGCACCTCCGGCAGGCCGCGGGTCTTGGAGTCGTCGGCCGCGAGGTCCTTGCGCCTGCCGGCGGACACGCCGTGGATGACCCCGTCCCGCAGGCTCATCATCTCGCGGGTCTTGAGGATCTCGGCCGGGTAGTTCTGCGGTCCGAAGGGGTCGTAGCGCTGGCCATGCGTGTGCACGCCGTTGACCAGGTTGTAGTCGTTGTTCCAGAAGAAGTCCTTGTCGAGCACCGCCTGATGGACGAGCGCCGCGTCGGCCTTGGAGGCCCGTCGTTGGCGGCCGAAGGCACCGTCGGCGAGCATCACGGCCAGCTCCTGGTAGCCAGACTCCCTGGGCGCGAACCCGTTGATGGTCAGCGCAGGCTGGGCCTTCTTGGCGAGGCGGGCCTTCGTGGCCGAGAAGAGGTCCACGAAGGTGAGCCCATGTTTCCGGGCCACCGAGGCCATGGCCTTCGAATACAGCGCCAGGTTGGCGTTCTCCTGCTTGCCGTCCGGCAGGTCGCGCTGGGCCGAGAGGTTCTCGAAGGCGATGGGCGAGACCAGCACCACGCGGGGCGCGGCCGCGCCGTCGTAGGCCTTGGAGAGGGTGTGAATGACCCAGGCGTCGAGCTCGG
>Ga0194124_10000135_pt1 | contig 116482 bp, 98 predicted proteins | sample TA2KigCas0mmetaG_FD_148605 | JGI IMG/M metagenome (GOLD analysis project Ga0194124, IMG submission 148605) | Freshwater microbial communities from Lake Tanganyika, Tanzania - TA2015031 Kigoma Deep Cast 0m | ecosystem: Environmental > Aquatic > Freshwater > Lake | place: Tanzania: Lake...
GCCGGCTCAGCAGCCCGGTCAATTCGCCAGCCTCTGACTTCAGTCGACTGATGTCATCCGCTGCAATGAGGCGAATGACGACCCTGTCCCACCACCCGGCGGAGTCGATGGCGTTGATTCTTGATACGAGTGCCTGCGCCGCTTGACGCTCTGGTCCATCTTCCGGCGCATCACTCGTCCGCTCAGCAGCGTTGCGTGCGGAGTCCAGACTCGAGTCGATCCCATCGAGTTCGCTCCGGTCCTGCATGAATGCCCAGCCGAGCCAGCCAAGCGGCAGGAGCAGCATCAAGCTTGCCGCGAGGGCGATGACCAGAGGCGTGCGCCTTCCACGAGGCCGTTGCCCCTCGACAGACGCATTCAGAGCTGGTTCGGCCTTTGCTCCAGGAGCGGGGCTGGGTTGCGGGTCGCTGACGTTTGGCACCTCCACCACCTCCTCGCCGTCCACTTTGTCCAGTTCAGGCAGATCGAGGTCAAGGTTCAGATCATCCGAGCCGAGACCTTCAAAGGGATCGCTGTCGGGCCGTGGGTCGTCTGCGTTCTTCGGAGGATCTGTGTGAGCCATTCCCCTGACGAGAATAGCCACCCGCCACGCAAATCACATATTGCCTCGACGCTCTTGCTCTGCTTCAAGGGCTTGAAAGAGCGCCTTGAAGTTGCCCTTGCCGAAGGATTGGCTGCCTCGACGGCAGATAATCTCGAAGAAGAGTGTCGGGCGGTCCTGCAGGGGCTTCGTGAAGAGCTGGAGCAGGTACCCCTCCTCGTCGGCGTCCACAAGGATGCCAAGGTCTCGTACCCGCTGATGCTCCTCCTTGACTGCCTCGTGACCATGCTTTGTCAGCATGCCGTTCACCCGCTCCCACACCGACTCGTAGTACGTCTGCGGGATGGCGAGGAAATCCACGCCACGCTTGCGCAGTTCAGCCACGCTGCGGAGTTCATCATCGGTCCGCAGCGCCAAGTGCTGGATGCCCGGCGTCATGTTGTGCCACTCCAGATACTCCTGAATCTGGCTCTTTCGCTTGCCCGGAGCTGGCTCATTGATCGGCATCTTGATCAGATGGTTGCCAGATGCCATCACCTTGCTCATCAGCGCGGAATAGTCGGTGGCGATGTCCTTGTCATCGAAGTGCTTGAACATGGCGAAGCCGAGCACATCCTCGTACCACTGCACCCAGTGGTTCATCTTGCCAAGTTCCACATTGCCCACGCAGTGGTCCACGAACTTCAAGCCGCAGGGGTTCTGGCGGTTGTACTCATTGAGCGCGAAGCCCTCGATGCGGCGGAACCCCGGCGAGAAGAGCCCACCCTGCTTCAGCGCGGGCAGGTCGAACGCTCCGCGCCGACTGACAAACGAGTGCACAACGCGTCCGTAGGTACGGATGCCAGCCATCGTGACCGACCCTGTGCCATCACTGACCGTTCGCGGCTCATACGCGGACTGGCCACCATTTCGAACAGCCTGTTCCCACGCCCGTTCGGCATCGAAGACGGTCAGCGCGATGTCCTTGATGCCGTCGCCGTACAGTTTGACTTCGTCCGCGGACGGATGTGTGGACGCAAGCGGCGTCTCCAACAGCAGGCGGATGTTGCCCTGGGTCAGCAGGTACTGGGCGCTGTCACGTGAGCCCGTTGTGAGGTCGGCGATCTGCTCGACCTGAAAGCCAAAGGCGTGCGCGTAGAAGAACGCCGACTGTTTGGCATTTGCGACGTAGAAGCGGACATGATCCACATCGATGAGTGTGAGTGGATCGGTGGCGCCCGCCGCAGCGGACTGGGTGTGGGTGCTGATGGAAGCCATGACGAAATGCTATCCTCACACGCTTCATGAATGCGACTCCCTCGCCGTCCAATGTTGGCCGCAAACTCGGAATCATTGTTGGAATCCTGTTGGCGATTGTCACCGTCTTTGTGGTGGTCATGTGCACGGCGGGTGATCCAAAGCCGCTCGAGTCGCCACAGGGCTTCCCGGCACCAAACGACTGAACGCACTGGAGCTGCTGAGGCCAAACCAAGGAGTGTGATCCGTTGACACAGCGCCCGAAAGAAGGAAGCAAGCGGCTCGAAACGGTGGAGCCCGTTGGCAAGCGAGTCCTGATACGAAAGGACGAAGATAAGAAAATCACGAAGGTTGGCATTCATCTCCCAGACAAAATGGAGATTCCGACTCTCACGGGGCGCGTCGTGGCGGTGAGTGCGCAGGTCGAACGTGATCCTGATTACTCGGTGGAGCGTTACGACCGTGTGCTGTTTCATCCAAAGCATGCGATCCCAGTGGATTTCGAGGGCGACAATCGCCTGTACGTTGTGCCGATAGAGGATGTCGTCGCGGTGTTTCGTGCAGCGTCCTCGGCGGGAGATTGACGGCGGCAATGACCACAGTACAGAAGTCTGAAAAGGTGTCGATCATCCCGGCACCACGCCCGTTCCGTGGCGAGGTCACGCCACCTGGCTCCAAGAGCGAGACGAACCGCTTCCTGATGTTGGCTGCGCTTTCGGAGGGTTGCACGCGGCTTGAGGAACCCCTTCACGCAGATGACACGAACCGTTTCATGGACGCGCTTCGCGCATCGGGGGCAACGGTGCGTCGAGAGGATTCCTGTGTGGAAGTCGAGGGCACTGGACGGTTGCCGGGAGGTTCGAGCGTCACCCTTGGTGATGGTGGAACGCCCACACGCTTCATGATCGCGCTGGCGACGCTGGCGCGGAAGCCAATCACGATTGACGGGAGTGCGCGAATGCGAGAGCGTCCCGTCTCCGAGGGAATCGAGATGCTGCGCACGCTCGGCGCGAAGATTGACTACCTCGAAGATGAGGGGCGGCTTCCCGTTCGTGTGGGTGGCGGCGAGATGCCCCTTGGCGGCGCACTCACAGTTGGGCGGACTGCTTCAAGCCAGTTTGTGTCGGCCGTGCTGCTTCTTGCACCGCGGCTCGAACGCGGCGTTGACCTGATCGTGGGAGCCGATTCGCTGACAAGTCCTTCCTATGTTGAACTGACAATTCATGCGCTGGAAAAGTGGGGCGTTCCCGTCCAGGTGCAACGGGATGGTGCAGGGAAGCTCCTCCGCATCACAGTTCCGCGAACCGAGTTGCGTGCTGCATCGATGAAGGTTGAAGTCGACGCCAGCAGTGCCGCCTATTTTCTCGCAGCGGCTGCCATCGTTCCCGATGCAAGGGTTCTGATTCGGGGTCTTCCCCGCAATTCCAAGCAACCAGATGTGGCTTGCCTCGCTGCCCTTGTTTCCATGGGGGCATCGGAATGCTCGAGCACCACGGGTATCGGCGTCGAAGGCACATCCATCTGGCGTGGCATCGATATTGATGCATCGCGCTGGCCGGATGGAGCGCTGTGTCTCACAGCAGTTGCCTCGCTTGCTAAGGGACCGACTCGAATCCGTGGACTCGAGACGTTAAAGGTCAAGGAGTCCGATCGAGTCCATGTGATGGCTGAGGAACTCGCGCGAGCAGGGTGTGGCATTGAGTCAACCGAGAATTCAATCACCGTTCATCCCGATCGTGCGCGGGCCACTCCTGTCTTGATCGATCCCCGCGGTGATCATCGCGTCGCCATGTCATTTGCTGTGCTCGGGCTGGCACGGCCTGGTATCTCGATCGCGAACCCTGCTTGCGTGTCAAAGAGCTATCCGGCATTTTGGCGCGACTTGCATCAGTTGACCGGCTGCGTCTCCTGATAGCCTGCCTCGTCGGATGGGCGCGTTCTTCCACTTTGCAAGGCGACTGCTCGATCGTCCTGCGCGCCTGACGTGGACGCTGCTCTTCGCCGCTCTCTCAGCTGCCGGCCTCGGGATCGGACTTCTCAGCCTTGTCCCGATCCTGAAGTTGATACTCGGTGAAGGTGGTAAGTCGCTTCAGGCGCTTGCCGTGGATGTCAATCAAACACATCCATGGATTCGCATTCCAGCCCCCGTTGTGGAGCGCCTCCCGGCTGATCCGTTCGCCGGAGTCCTGCTGATTTTGTCTGGCGTGGCTGTACTCACCCTGCTTGGTGCTGCCGCGAACTATCTGCATCAGGTAACAAGTTTCAGCCTGTGCACTGAAGTGGTGGCGCGGATCCGCCTCGATGTGTTCCGTCACGCGATGCGGCTTCCGCTGCGTGAGGTGATGCGGCTCGGACCCGCGGAGTGTGCAAGTCGAGTCATTCGTGACACGGGCGAACTTGTGGGCGGCTTTATGACGCTCACGGGTAAAGCGACTGCGCAGATCACGAAGGCAATCGCGGCATTCGCCGCGGCCGTTCTGATCGACTGGCGCGTGGTGCTTGTGGCGGCGATCGCGGGCCCCATCTTCGGCGTGGTGCTTCGAAAGAGCGGAAAGCGTGTTCGGCGCGGCAACAAGGGTGCACTCATGCAGCAAGCGGTGCTGCTTCGGGTGACGACCGAGGCACTGAGTGGACTGCGCATGGTGAAGACTGCGACGGCGGAGTCCGCCATGACAGGAAGGTTTCGCCGCGCGAATGATGGCGTTGTCCGCGAGTCGCTGCGGGCGCGCGTTGCTCAGAGTCTCGCAGGTCCCCTCGTCGAAACCCTCACGATCCTCACCGCGCTCGGTCTCGCGGCGTTTGCCGTGCGCGAGATTCTTCGAGGAACGCTCAGCTTTGACCGCTTCGTGCTCTCCCTCGGTTCGCTCGCAGTGGCGGCCGCATCGGTGCGTCCGCTCGTGAGTTTCGCGATCGACATCCAAGCGGCAGGCGCAGCGGCGGATCGTTTGAAGGAGATGCTTGCCTTGAAGGAGGAGCCGCGGCGCTCTGAAACGCTCGTCCATTTGCCACGTCACCGCGCCAAGATTTCATTCGAGCAGGTGTCCTTCACGTATCCAGGGGCGGACGAGCCTGCGGTGGAAGGGGTGACTCTTGACATCACCTTTGGTGAACATATTGCGTTCGTGGGACCCAATGGCTGTGGAAAGACCACATTGCTGTCGATGCTGCCGCGTCTCCTTGATCCTTGTTCGGGACGCATTCGAATTGATGGGGTCGATATCGCGCAGTCCACCATCTCCAGTGTGCGCCGCCAAATCGGCGTGGTCACGCAGGAGTCGGTCCTGATCCAAGGCTCAGTGGCGGAGAACATTTCGCTCGGCATGCCAGGTGTGCAGCGCGAGCAACTTGTCGACGCGGCGCGCCGCGCCCATGCCGAGTCATTCGTGCTTCGGCTTGCGGGTGGGCTGGACGGCGCCATCAGCGAGCAGGGGGCAAGCCTTTCGGGTGGGCAGCGGCAACGGCTTGCGATTGCCCGGGCGCTCCTGCGAGACCCGGCCATCCTGATTCTGGATGAGGCGACGAGTCAGATTGATGCCGAGAGTGAACAACAGATCGGACAGGCGCTCGCAGAGATCAGCCATTCGCGCACAACCTTGACCGTGGCGCACCGACTCTCCACGATGCTTTCGGCAGATCGCATCGTCGTGATGGAGAAGGGGCGCATTGTCGATGTGGGAACGCATCCGCAGTTGCTGGACCGCTGCAGCGTGTATCAACGGCTGGTGCGCAGCCAGATGCAGGGCAGCGAAGCGACTGCCACCTGAGGCACCTCGAGTCCGATGGTCATGTCAGGGCTGCGTCTGCGGAGTCGCCGTCGTGGACTGCTCAGGAACGGGCATCGCGATCACGACAGGGCCCTTCGATGCAGACCAGACTCCATACAACATGGCCACGGTGCAAATAAGTGCCACAGCGGCGAGCCAGAACTGCAGTGACCGTTCGAGGCGATCCGATTGCGCCACGCGTCGCTGCGTCGCCTGCACCAGGCTCTCGAGCGCACGTGATTGACGCTCACTGGAAGTGGCGAAGGTCCCGATGGCTCCCGAGACTTCCTTCATGCTGTCCGCCACACGAAGGCTCACCTCGTGATTCAGATCGAGTTGCTGCTGCACCAATCCGAGCGTCTGCGTCTGCTGGTTCGCCCCATCTGCCAGTTGCGTCAGATTTCGTTCCATCGTCTGATCGCGCTGGCGTGCGCGCGCAGATTGATCGAGCAGCGTTTCGAGCACTTGCGCCTGCTGCTTGGCAAGCTGCGGCATTGCCTGCATCGTGTTGGCAAGCGTTGTCAGCATCGCTTGCAACTGCTGCTGCGAACGCGCATGTTCGGCAACCTGCGCCCGCAGTTCCGCGGGAAGGTCGCTCGTGCTCCCACTGGACTCCGAGGGACGAATCACGGGCATCGACTGCGTGGGCGCGCGATCAAGCACCTCGTGTGGAGGCATGCTTTCGCGGGATGCGATTCCGAGCGTTGATTTCAGAGCGTTCCACCAACCCATCGCTGCGCTAATGTAGCCCCCCGTGAGTCTCTTCGCCGAGTTGGCTCGATCGTCCACATGTCTTGTGCTGCTGCTTGGACTTCTCGGTGCAGGGTGTGAACGCTCCGAATCAGCGTTACCGCCCGTCGCTGATGCGCCGGATACCGCACGTGTGGTGTCCCTTTCCCCCGGAGTCACTGCAACACTTGCCGCTCTCGGTGCCGAAGATCTTCTTGTCGGCAGAACGCCTTGGTGTGTCGGGGCGCCAAACACGCCGGCTGTTGGCACACTTCTGGATGTTGACGCAGAAGCACTCGTGCGGGCAAAGCCAACAGTGATCTTTGTGCAGCCCGCTGCGCAGGGGATTCCATCAGCACTGGTTGAACTTGCCCAAGCCCATGGTTGGTCGGTGGTGCCTATTCCACTCGCAACGCTCGCAGACTGCCGACGGGCGGTCAAGGATGTGTCGACAGTCTGTATGCCCCTTTGTTCGGAAGAAAGGCGTCTGCAAATGCAACGCGAGGCCAGTCGCCTTGGTGCAGCTTTCGATGCAGCAGTTGCACCCCTTCCTGGTTCAGCGGGCAAGCGAGTGCTTGCGGTTGTCTGTGGTGAAGAGGGGGCCGATCTGCTTGCCTTTGGCACGGAGTCCTATCTCATGGAAGTGTTGCAGGCCCAGGGCTTCGCCCCTGCGCTTGAGCGTGTGGGGTATCAATCACTCGGCAATGAGGATCTGCTTCGGACCAACCCAGACATCGTCATTCTGCTTGGTCGGCAGATGACAGATGCGCGCTTTGACACACCGACCGCTGGCGGCGCAAAGGTTGTCCGACTGGATGAGCCCGCGCTCCTTCAGCCCGGTGGGGGAATCACAGAATCGTTGCTCCGGATGCGTTCGCGTTTGGCTTCTGAGGTTCAGGTGCCATGATCCGATTTCGTTCCAAGGGTTGGGCATGGATTGCGCTCAGTGCTGCGCTACTCATAGGAGTCGCGGCAAGACTCCTGATCGGACGTGATCCGAGCACTGGAAACTGGTTGTTTGGAGTTCCTGAGCCAGGGATCATCTCCCTTCGACTGGGTGCGGTGAAGTCTGGTATGGCGGCCGGGGCTGCGCTGGGTCTCAGCGGTCTCTTGCTGCAAGCACTGCTTCGGAATCCGCTCGCTTCGCCATTCATTTTGGGACTCTCCGCGGGCGCTGGACTCGGCGCAACGATTGCGGCTTGGTTGCCGTTCGCCGCCGCAGGTACTGCAGCCATGTTCCTGGGGCCTGATGCACTGCTACCAGGAACGATTGGTGCAGTTGGCGTCTTGTTTGTGGTTTTTGTCCTTGGTCGTCGCGGTGGAGTCTTGGATCCGCTCACGCTTGTCCTTGCTGGAACCGTTGTGGCGAGCATGTGTGGTGCAATCACGCTGCTCCTGCAGTCCATGATGCCGCCGACAAGCCGCGGTGAACTGTGGAGTTGGTTCATGGGGCAAGTTCCAGAACTCCCGAGGGCCATTCCCTGGTGGAATACAGTCGTGATTCTCGTCCTTGTGCTGCTCATGGCGTTGTGGAAGTCGCGCAATCTTGATCTTGCAAGTGCGGGGGATGAGGAAGCAGAGAGCCTGGGAGTTGCCGTTGCACCGCTGCGTATCCAAATGTTTGTCGGTGCTGGAGCACTCGCTGCCGCCAGTGTTGCACTGTGCGGACCGGTCGCCTTCATCGGGTTCATGGCGCCACATCTGGCGCGCGCACTGCTGGGTGGACTCCATGGCGCCCTTGTGCCCGCAAGTGCTGTCGCAGGTGCTGCGATTTTGGTCTGGAGCGATGCGATCCGGCAGGGGATTGACTTTGGAAGCGGTCGCCTGCCGATCGGTGTGCTGACTGCACTCGTGGGTGGACCTGTATTCCTGCTGATGCTGCGATCAGCGCGCCTGCGCCGTGGAGACTGGTCATGCTGACGATTCGAAATGCTTCCTTTGCGTACTCACAGCGGCGCGTTCTCCATTCGGTGACGATGCAGGTGGAAGTCGGTCGTACCTGCCTTCTGATTGGCAGGAACGGCAGTGGCAAAAGTTCACTGCTCCGGCTTGCGGCGGGGCTGCGTGCGCCGATGGATGGTTCGGTGCAGTGGTGCGGCAGGGAGACAAGCGCCATCGCGCCTGCGCAGCGTGCGCGATGTGTGGCATGGGTGGCGCAGCGGTCGATGCTTGCCATCGATGTGACCGTTCGCGATGTGATCGAGTTGGGTGCCGTGCATGGTGCGGCGAGCGTGTCGGCAGAGGAGTTGCTGCACGAACTTGCTCTCGAACCGCTCGCGAGCAGACGATTCCATGAGTTGTCGGGTGGCGAGCAGCAGCGCTGCATCGTTGCGCGTGCGCTTCGGCAGCATCCGGACGGCGGGTTGCTTGTGCTCGACGAACCGCTGGCGAATCTCGACCCAGCCGAGGCTGTTCGAGTGATCCAAGCGCTGCGCCGCCGCTGTCGAAAGGGTGGGGTCGTGATTGCTGCAGTCCACGATCTTGCGCTCGCGGACCAGTGGGCTGATGACATAGCGCTTCTCGACGGCGGACGCTTGCTGGCCTTCGGGCCCTCCACGAGCGTCCTTCAGCCCAGCACGCTGTCTTCAGCGTTTGGCTGCGAGTTTCTTGCCAGATCGGGTTCACTCGCATTGCAGTTGCCGCGCGGCGCATAGACTTCAAGACGCAGTCATGACAACAGGCACGATCATCTTATTTGTTGTGTTTGTCCTGCAGGCAGTCATCCGCATGGCGGCAAAGCAGGGAGAGAAGAAGGCAAAGGAAGCAAAGGCGCGCTTGGAGGGAGCACAGACATCCCCACCGGGAGTGGCACGGATTGCTCAGGTGAAGGCGCCTCCAATTATTGCAATGCCCAACAGGAGTGCGCCGCCCGTACCGCCCGTCACGCAGGGTGTTTCAGCCGCCCCGGCTACGCGGAGTTACTTGGAGGAAATGAAGCGGCGGATCGATCAGTTTGCGGAAGATGCCCCCACGGACGTGGTTGCAGCGCTCCGACGCCAGTGGTCGGACGCGGCGGCGGATGTCAACTCTGGTTTCAAGGAAGAACGCGGGGACACTGCGGTCGTCGAGGCGCGCGCCGTTTTTCCTGGAACGACAGGCGCGTTTGACTCTTCAGTTGCTGCGACCTCGGATGAAGAAGATTTTGTGGGTGAAGCCACTGCCACCTACCTTCGTGAGCGGTCCAAGCAGATTCACGAGGGCGCGCTCAGCGGTCGGCGACCAAGGGACACAACTGCGGCCACCCCGTCTGTGAAGACAAGCGCCGTTCCCGCGCTGCCTCTCTCAAGTCCCCTACGATCTGCCTTTACAACACGGTCTGGACTCCGCCAAGGGATTCTTCTCGCAGAGGTGCTCGGACCGCCAGTTTCCCTACGGCAGCCAGCCTGATTTCGGACAGAATCGCTGCTACAGCTGTTGGGGATGAATTGTTTCGATCGTGGGGCGTTCTGCGCCGATCTACTCGGTTTGCTATGCTCTGCAAACCATGATGGACATCCGAAAGTTGAAGGAGTTGGTTCGCCTGATGGTTGAAAATGACCTGATGGAACTCGATCTCCGGGACAAGGATGAGCAGGCCACGATCCGCAGGCAGACCACGCTGGTGGCACCTCAGGTGGTGCATAACGGGGCGCCGCTCGCACCCGCGGTGTCGGCTGGGCAAGTTGGCGCCGCATCGCCCGCCGCAACGAACACAGCCGCAACCTCCAAGTCAGGCACGGCATCCGGCACGTCACAGGATGAGGCAGGGCTCGAGGCGATTGAGAGCCCAATGGTGGGAACGTTCTATGCCGCATCGGGACCAGACAAGCCACCGTTGGCTACCGTGGGAATGACGGTCGATGCAAACTCGGTTGTGTGTTTGCTTGAGGCGATGAAGATCTTCAACGAAATCAAGGCAGAACGATCGGGCACGATCGCCAAGGTGCTTGTAAAAAATGGACAGGCGGTTGAGTTTGGTCAGAAGCTCTTCCTGATCCGACCGAGCTGATCTTCATGTTCAAGCGAGTCTTGATTGCCAATCGCGGCGAGATAGCGCTGCGCATCATCCGAGCATGCCGTGAACTTGGAATAGAGCCGGTGTGCGTGTACTCATCCGCCGATGCGGGGGGCCCGTGGCTCGAGCAAGCCGCGCAGGCGGTCTGCATTGGTCCGCCGCCGAGCAAAGACTCCTATCTCCGCATCGATCGCATCATTGCGGCTGCGGAGATATCGCATGCAGACGCCATTCATCCTGGCTACGGGTTCCTCTCTGAGAACGCACACTTTGCGGAAGTCTGCCGCGACAGTGGATTTGAGTTCATTGGCCCAAGTCCAGAAGCCATGTCGGCGCTTGGCGACAAAGTCAACTGCAAGCGACTCGCCAAGAAGGCGGGAACGCCGATCTTTCCAGGTACGGAGGGAGGCATCGAGGACATCGACGAGGCCGTTCAGGTCGCCAAGGACATCGGTTTCCCCGTCATTGTGAAGGCTGCAGGCGGTGGGGGTGGACGCGGCATGCGAATTGCGCATGATGAGGCTGGACTGCGTCAGGGCATCGAACAGGCTCGCCAAGAAGCCGCGGCAGCATTCGGAAATCCAATGGTGTTCGTCGAAAAGTATCTTGAGCTCGCGCGCCACTTTGAAGTGCAAGTGATCGGCGATAAGCATGGCAACTCGGTGCATCTGTACGAGAGAGATTGCTCGAGCCAGCGCCGACACCAGAAACTCATCGAAGAGGCACCTGCGCCTGGAGTCGATCCGGCAAAGCGCGAGAAGGTGTGCGAATCCGCAGCCGAACTCATCCGACAAGCGAAGTACGCAGGTGCCGCGACATGCGAGTTCTTGATGGATCGCAGTCAGAACTTCTACATGCTTGAAGTGAATACGCGGGTACAGGTTGAGCATCCGATCTCGGAAGCAATCACGGGCGTTGACATTGTGCAGACGGGTATCCGCGTTGCGGCGGGCGAGCGCTTGCCGTACAAGCAGTCGGACATCCGTATTCACGGGCATGCCATGGAGTTTCGCATCAATGCGGAAGATCCAGCTCGCAACTTCATGCCGCAGGCGGGTCTTGTGGAGACATGGACCGCGCCCGGTGGCCCTGGCATTCGGCTCGACAGCCATGTCCGCGCCGGATATCGCGTGCCGACCAACTATGACTCAATGGTTGGGAAGTTGATCGTCCATGCGCCAACTCGGGAGCAGTGCATTCGCCGCTCGCTCGGCGCGCTTGCAGAGTTCAAGGTTGGACCGATCAAGACCACGATCCCTTTGTACGAGCGCCTGCTTCGCGAGGAGCTGTTTGTCAACGCCACGCACGACATCAAGTACGTGGAGCGCCTTCTGGCGGCAACGTAAGCCTCGGCAAGTACGCATGCTCTACGCACGCGTGCGCGGTCCTCAGGTAGACTCTGATCGGTCTCGCGGGCGTAGCTCAGCGGTAGAGCGTCGGCCTTCCATGCCGAATGTCGAGGGTTCAAATCCCTTCGCCCGCTTTCATGTGATTGTGGCAACGGTCGCTCCGGAGGGGCACACCGTATGCATGGGCCGGCACTGCAACTCGGTGGGTCAGTAGGCGGGGACTGCTGGATCGATGTCCATGCTCCAGAGGTGGATCCCACCTGCAAGACTCCGCACATCATCAAAGCCCGCTTGACGAAGCAGTTCCGTCGCCTTCAAGCTGCGCATGCCATGATGACAATGCACCACAATGCGGTCGCCGTCATGCTTGCGTAAATCGGGGATACGCGTCGGTAGTTCGGCAAGCGGAACATGCATCGTGCCGTCGATGTGCGCGAGAGCACGCTCTGCTTCGGTGCGCACATCGATCACAACGACCGGAGCACCCTGATCAAGAAGCGCCTTCAACTCGCGCGGCGCTATCTCCCAGTCACGCTGAAATGGGTAACCGGGTGGCAGTCCTGCGGGAATGTCTTTCGCACCATCACTCATTGAACACCTTGAAGCGCCGCTTCGCGCTGCGCCTTTGTCAGAAAGGGATAGTCCGTCAAGCCCTCCGCACCTCCGCCGTAGAACGTCTTGTCATTCGGTGCATTCCACTCGGCACCGAGGCGAATGCGCTCTGGGAGGTCGGGATTTGCAAGGAAGGCGCGTCCGAATGCCACGGCATCCACGGCTCCTGACTCGATCGCCTGCTCGGCATCGTCGGTCGTGTAGCCCATGTTCGATACAAGTGTTCCGCGGAAGGCTTTGCGAAGTGGGGTGAGGACATCAGCCTTCTGCACACCCATGAAGTCGGCGCGCAGGACATGGAGGTAGGCGATGCCGATTCGGCTGACAGCTTGCGCCAGCAGTGTGTAGGTACCGACAGGATCGCTATCGCTCATGCTGTTGCCGCTGCCAAGCGGGGAGATCCGCAGGCCAACGCGCCCAGGTTCCCATGCAGCACACGCTGCCTCCACGATTTCGCACGCGAAGCGAATCCTGTGCGATGCGGGACCACCGTAGGGGCCGGTTCGATGGTTCGAGCCGTCGCGAGTGAACTGGTCGATCAGGTAACCGTTTGCACCATGGAGTTCGACTCCATCAAAGCCCGCATCACGTGCATGTCGGGTCGCGGTCGCAAAGCCAGCGACAATGCCAGGAATCTCCGAATCTTCGACGGCACGCGGCAAGGCATGCGGCACGGGGCCATCTGGACCACGGAATGGATTGGATGTGATTGCGATTGCACTCGGTGCAATGGGTTGTCGACCACTGTTCAGCAGTGGATGGCATGTTCGTCCACCATGCCAGAGTTGCAAAAAGATTCGTCCGCCAGCGGCGTGCACTCGGTCGGTCACGACTCGCCAGCCTGCGATCTGCTCGACCGTATGGATGCCCGGTTCATTGTTGAAAGCAGATCCTTCCGCCATCGCCATCGTGGCTTCGGCGATAATCAGTCCCGCACTTGCTCGCTGTGCGTAGTACTCAGCCATCAGCGGCGTCGGCACATGGTTCGGCGCGCGGCAGCGCGTGAGCGGTGCCATGAGCACACGGTTGGGTGCATCAAGAGCGCCGATGCGAATGGGCCGAAGGAGGGCACGCACAGGTTGAATCGGCTGCGATGTCATGGCTGTCTAAACAGGGGGCGTCAGGTCAGGGAACGGGGTGTGTCATGGCGCCTCTGGCGCAGCTGGTCTTTCGACCCACGTCCAAGTCCCGTGATCCCAGATCGGCTGCCCATCCGCGGCAATTGGAACCAATTGAAAGCCGGTTCTGGGCTGCTGCTGGATCTTGCCTGGGGGATCACCACTCGCCATACGAACCGGCGCAGCAACGAACAGCACGGTTGGCCAGAAGGGCTGCACCACACCCTCGATGACGAGTTGGCCCCCATTCGACCCTCCATCCAGTGCGGTCGATGCATTTGGATAGATGCCATCGACGCGCGCGGTGCCCCGAACAATCGTTGGATCCTCGGAGTAGGTCGGCTGCACCTGAACCTGACCGCGCGGAAGAGCCACCATCATGAGATGCCAGTTTCGACGATCCAGGCCGATCACGGATGGAGTTGGATCAGCGAGCGATGTTTGTGTGGATGACTGCAGTGCGGGCAGCGCTCCTGAACCGATTCCGTCGATTCCATTGCTCTGATTCAGGTGCCCCGTACATCCAGTGAGAAGGCTCGCCGTGAATGCAGCAAGCGACGCATAAGACCCGCCGATGATTTCACTCCGCATCGCAGTCGAATCCTTCACGCCGCATGGCGTTGGCGATGATAGATGGGTCAAATCCTTTTCGCGCCAGCGACTGGGCAACTGCGAGCGGAGTACGGCGTCCGCGGCGCTGCAGCGCCGAACGAGCAAGCGAGAGCGCGCGTGCAGCAGATTCGGCGCTGCCGGCGACTCTCCGAGCTTCTCGAAGAGCCAGTGACTCGGTGATTCCCTCACTTCCCAGTGCTTCCGTCAGATAGGTTTCGCAGGCGCCCGGGCGCGATGCGGCCAGTCGGTCCGCGCGAAGCGCCGCGTGCGCTTCCTCATCAATCCACCGATCGGCAACGAGCGACGCGACCGTGCGCTCAACGATGTCCTGGGCAAATCGGCGACGCACAAGGGCGCGTCGAATGGACTCCGCACTCTGACTCGCCCGAGCAAGCATGGCAAGCGCATACGACCGTGCCTCGCGCTCTTGCTGCGCACGGTGGACACGCGTCTCCAACTGTGCGGTCCACCGAATGCCCTCTCGCACCCCAAGGGCCGCGAGTGTCTCGCGGCCAACAATCGCCACCGCCCGCTTGCCGCCCGCGACCAGAATGCGCGCAAGCCGCGGATCCTTTGGATCCGTTGCGATGCGCTCGATCATCGATGCTTTCTGCCGGTTGGTGCGACGAGCGAGCGTCATTCGAGCTGCCCGAGGTATCCCTGCAATTCACCGATGGCATGCGAATCGCCCTGGATGCGGGCTCGCTCAAGTCCGGTTCGCAAAGTTGCCTGTGCCTCCGTCAATCGGCCGCCCATTTCGAGGGCCCGCGCCTTGTGAAAGTAGGCGTAGCAGTGCTCGGGATCGGATGCAAGGGTGCGGTCAAACCAAGCCACGGCATTGTCAATGTCGCCCAGCTTGAGATACTCCTGCGCCATCCCATAGCAGCAAAACGAGTCGCCGGGGTCTTGCTCGAGCATTTTCTGAAGCAGTTCGATCCGTCCTTGGGCCATCCTTCGATCCTAGCACCGTCCGCTACGCTTTCGACATGTGTCTGCTGAAATGCCTGCTTCGTGTGGCCGCGGGGGCGGGAGTGCTCCTGAGTGCATGCGTGAGTGACTACACACCGATCAATCGGCTCGACACACGACCGAAAGATCTCGTCTGTTCCCATTCTGTCGGCGGATCGCATTGGTGCACGCTTGTCTATCGCGACAGTGTGTTTCAGGGCTTTGGGGCAACACTCTTGGTGCTCGATCCCCAGAACGGAAGTGTGCTTGCAAAACTGGTCTGTGCGATGCCAGGAAAGTCTGGCGCACTCGTGGACATGGTCGGACATGGCAGCGACCTCGTGGCTGTGCTCGACCGCACTTCCGTTCTTCGTATCGATATCTCGAATCCTCGGTCGCCCATGGTGATTGAGTCGATGAGCGAGAAGGTCCTTGGTCTGCGCCCGGAAAGTGTGTCGAGCGTGGATGGCGCGATCTATGTCAGCGGTCTGGGCGGGGTGGTTCGAGTCGATACGGGCGAACGATTCCTTGCCAGCGGCACCGTGTGTGGCAGAGTGGTTGGTACCGCCTCTGGTCCAGTGACAACGCGCAGTGGCGAGATCGTTCGACTCAGTGATGGCAGTGTGCTCGGATCAGCAACGATGCTCGTGCCGCTTCCCACGGTTGGCACAGGCCGTGGCACCATCGATCGGCGATACGGCTGTGTTGTGCAAGGCAAAACAGAAGCGCGAATTGGAGTTCTGAATGGTGACCTGCATGAACTTGCCGGTGAGGTATTGCCTGGGCAAGTGAGTCACCTTCGATGTATTCAGGGCGAGTTGTGGGCGATCACAGCGGAACAAATTGGGGTCTGGCGCATCGATGCCGATGGACTATCCGCACTGCCACCCATTCGTGTTCGAGGCGCGATTGATGCGGCATTCGTTGGGCCGAATACCTACCTCATCGCTGGGACATTCGGGCGATCGCTGTACCGGCGCGAAGCAGATGCGCGCGGAGCGGGGGATGAATTCTTCGCAACGACTCGTGAAGCAGGGCGGCTTGAAAGAGTCCTGTCGGATGGTCGCCGCATCGTGGCAGGGAGCCCAGAAGGGAACTGGCTGTACATGACCGGCGGCAGTTGTGAGCCCTCGACAAATCCCATCCAAACGATGAACCCGCCGAACGCGACAATCGAGGGCGCATTCGGGAAGGCACTCATCGAGGGTGCAGACACTGATGCGTTCACGATCGAAGTCGCGCCTCGAGTGATTGTGGAAGACAAGGGGCAGCGGCAAGTGCTTCAGATGCCGCAGGGCAGTCTCGCGCGAACTGTGGTCACCGTTGGCAACGATCTGTGGATCGGTCACGATGATGGCATCGATGTCTGGCGCCGCGTGAACGGGTCGATGATTCGCGTTGCCCGAGTGCGACTTCAGGGACCAGTGACGAACATTTTTGCGCGGCGCACCGATGATGGAGCGAGTTGGGTCAGTCTGTTTGGTGGCATGGGGGTCGTGTTGTGGCAGCCGATCAGCAGCAGTCCAAGGGGCGCTGCCGATGACTCAGGTGAGGCTTCAACGAGCGGTGTTGGCGCGGGTGCCGCGAGTGCGACGTCGGGCTGATGGAGCCGTCTTCGCACTGCCGGCGCCGCTGCAATAGCGACGGCAAATGGAGTCGTTCGCACACGTGTCTCCGCGTGCTCTGCAGACAGCTCGGCCATGTGAGATCAGCAGGTGGGAGAGTTCGCACCAACTGCTTGGCACGAACAGGGCCATCAAATCGCGCTCCACTTTGACAGGATCGGTATGCCGCGTGAGACGCATCCGCTTGGACAAACGAGCCACGTGCGTATCGACGACCACACCCTCCTGCATGCCGAACGCGTTTCCCAGGACGACATTGGCCGTCTTGCGCGCCACGCCGCGGAGCGTCAAGAGCGCGTCCATGCTGCGCGGTACTTCACCGCCAAAGTCGCGCTGAAGTGTCCGAGCGGTCTCCACAATGGAACGCGACTTGTTGCGCCAGAAGTTGATGGTTCGAACGAAGGGCTCGACATCTGCAGGAGACGCAGCTGCAAACGCCGAGATCGTCGGGAATGCGCGGAACAGCGCAGGAGTTGCCCTGTTGACGGATGCGTCGGTGGCCTGTGCTGAGAGGATGGTGGCAATCAGCAGTTCATGTGGTGCATTGGCTTCGAGTGCACACCGTGCCTCTGGGTAGCGCCGACGCAACGCTCCAAGCAGTTGTGCTGCTCGCTTGCGCTGCGCGGGCGTCTTTCGTACTGGGGACCGCTTGGATGGCATGGTTCGACTCAGAAGACGATAGCCTTCCAAACGATGCTGAGCGCGATCCGACTGATGCCTCCCCTCGCTGCGACGTTGGCGCCGCTTGGGGATGATCCAGTTGCCGGGCTTGAGCAGTTGCGTTCGCTTGGGTTTCGTGCGGTGCAATTGTCTGCGACCCAGCCCGGGATGCGCCCCCGGGAACTCGATGCCAGTTCGCGCCGCGATCTCTCCGTTCGTCTTCGACGCCTCGAGATGCGCTGTGCCGGTCTCGATCTCTGGATTCCACCCGATCACTTCGCTCATCCATCCCATGCCGATCGCGCAGTCGATGCGCTTCGACACGCCGTTGGATTGGCAGCGGATCTCGGACGGGTGACGGTTTCGACGGGACTGCCCGAGCAGACCGATGCGAATGCCCAGATCCTTCGTGAGGTACGCACCCAGATCAGCAGCGCGGCTGCGCACGCTGGAGTCGAGGTGGCGGATCACGGACGCGATGCAGTAACCGGGGCGTGGGAAGCTATGACGGATGACCCGATCGGCGTCGGCATTGATCCGGCGATGCTTCTGTCACTTGGTCACGATCCTGTGGCAAGTGTGGTTCGCTGCGGCCCGAGACTGCGCGCGGCGCGCGTCGTGGATATGTTGCACTCGGGAATGCGAGCACCACCGGGGGAGGCAGACGGGGCGCGCCTACCGCTCAGTGAATATGTGCTGGCGCTTGCAGGTGCTGGCTTTCAACGCTCTCCTGTTGCTGATGCACGCAACTGGATCCAACCGCGAGCCGGACTGGAGCGCGTTCGTGCGCTGTGGCCAGAGGAGCACAGTTCATGAAGGTGACCGGGAGAGGTGGTGTGGTAGGACATGGCATCGATCTCGTCGAGATTTCGCGTATCGAGCGGATGTTGGCTGATCATGGGGAAGCGTTCCTCGCGCGTGTGTTCACGGCGCATGAGCAGCAGGCCGCGGAGGCGATTGGGCTGCGCAGGGCGGAGAGGCTCGCGGCGCGATTCGCCGCGAAGGAGGCAACGCTGAAAGCGATCGGGACTGGACTTCGAAGCCGGATGTGTTGGACGGATATCGAAGTTGTCACGCTTCCGTCTGGTGCGCCAAGTCTGCGGGTTTCAGGCGAAGTCTGCAGCATTGCGGAGCAGCAGGGCATCCGAACCTGGATGGTGTCACTTTCGCATGCGGGTGGATTTGCTGTCGCGAGTGTTCTTGCCTTGTCCGAATCGGCAGCTGACTGATAGTCTTTCGGCACCTATGGCACTGTCGAAGCAACCATCCACGTTGTACGAAGCTCGCCGATCGGGAGCCAGCGCTGGCCCAAGCGGTGCTCGCTCGCTTCGCATGCCTCTTGGCGTGTTGCTGGTGGCACTCGTATGCCTTGTTGGCGGTGGCTATGCGCTCTGGTCGCTTGGCTATCAGGCCGGGCTCCGATCTCTCGACCAACAACGTGCAGACGCCGCCCTTGTCACAGCGCGCACGGCTGATCCGCTCATGCCTCCAGCTGCGGTATCCCCGGCCATGGCGCCTGAAGTCCAGGGGGCGCCGCGTTTTGCACCTGCGCTGAGCGGGCTTGGCCCAGCCCCAGAAGGGGATCCAAGACGCGCAGGATTCAACTATTTCATCCTCGCTGATGGCATTTCTCTCGACCGCGCATCCGAAATGGTTGCCTTTTGTCGTGGTCAAGGGCTTGATGCAATCGCGGTTCCAAGCAATAATGCTCGATTCCTCGTGTTTGTCCAACCTGGTTTCGGGTGGGACGACCGCGGGGGACCCGCGGTGAAGGCCCTGGAGGTCGACATCCGGTCGGTCGGCGCAAAGTGGAAAGCGCTCGGTCGAGGTAACGGTGACTTTCGAGATTTTTACCCCAAGCTATTCAAAGGCCCGACATGAGCATTCATTCCAGTCTGAAGCAAAAGTCCGGAGCACTCAATCAGCACCGAAACGTGCTCACGCGCGCAGAACGTGTCGCAAAGCTGACCGAGGTTGAGAAGTTCGACATGGCGAAGAACACGGCACTTGGACTTCCGAAGGTGCGTTCGATCAAGGCGGCAGTCGCCAAGAAGCCGAAGAAGGAAGCAGCCGCCCCCGCCGCCGATGGCGCAGCAGCCGCGAAGCCGGACGCTGGCAAGAAGAAGTGAGATGTCGCGGCCCGGCCAGGCGGCCCTTGATGCGGACCCTGATACGGGGGGGCTTGATGTTGATCGTCTGATCACGGATCGGACGAAGTCCATCGATGCCTCTGGTATTCGCCGCGCCTTTGAACTTGGCGCGTCGCTGAAGGATCCGATCAACCTTTCCATTGGTCAGCCAGATTTTCCGGTCGACGAGCGCGTCAAGCAGTCCGCGATTCGTGCGATTGAGGACAATCGGAATGGGTACTCGCTGACCCAGGGCGTGCCAGAGCTTCGGAACACCATCTGGGCGCATCTGACGGCAGATGTTGGATGGACGGAGAAGGCGGGGAGTGATCTCATTGTCACTTCGGGAACAACGGGCGCGCTTGCACTTGCCATTTTCGCAACCATTGCCCCGGGCGACGAAGTGATCATGCCCGATCCGTACTTCGTTGCTTATCCGCAGATGGTGAAGGTGGCAGGGGGGCAATGCGTGTTTTGCGATACCTATCCCGACTTCCGTATGACTGCGGCACGGGTGGAACGCCTGCTGACGCCGCGCACCAAGATGGTGATCATGGACTCGCCGAGTAACCCGTGTGGCGTGGTCTTGACGCAGCGTGAGCTCGAGGATCTCGCGCGACTCTGCCGGGACCGCAATGTGCTGCTGGTCGCGGACGAGATTTATGACGCGTTCACTTTTCCCGATGCTCGCGAGGGCGGGCGCTGTCCCTCGGCTGCACGCGGGAATCCATCGCTGTTGTTGGTGCGGGGATTCGGCAAGAGTTATGGTTGCACAGGCTGGCGTCTTGGATATGCGGCGGGACCAAAGGCTCTCATTCAGCACATGGCGAAGCTGCAGCAGTACCTGTTTGTCTGCGCGCCCACTCCGCTGCAGATCGCTGCCGCAGAGTGTTATAACGTCGATCTGACGCCCCTGCTCGAGCGTTACGTGCGTCGACGCGACATGGTGGTCGATGCACTTCGCGGAGTGGTCGACATTGTGGTTCCCCAGGGGGCGTTCTATGCGTTCATTCCCGTCACGGAACGCGGTGGAGGAAGCGGTGCGACCTTCGCACGGCGAGCCGTGGATCACCGACTGATCGTGGTCCCCGGAAATGTGTTCAGCACACGCGACACGCACTTTCGAATCAGCTTTGCTGCCCCTGAAGCAAAACTCGCCGAAGGACTCGAAGTCATTCGGCGAGTGCTCACGGCAGGCTGAGTGGAAGGCTCATCCCGAAACCAGATGGAACAGGGGAAGAGTCCCTGGACAACTTATTGTTTCTTTTTCTTGTTCGCTGCTTCCTGCGCGTTGGTGACGGCATCATTCGATGACGTGACACCGATCTTCGAAGCTGAGCTGTCCGAAATTTTCGCTGAGCCTTCCGGCTTTGCGTTTGCAGCCTCTGGATCATTGGTGGCGCTCGAATCGGGACCACACGCGCAGAGCGCGATGCACGAAGCAAGCACGGTAACGGCGAGGGAGTTCTTCATGATGTCCAAGGTACGGATACGGTTGCGAGGGGTCAAGTGTTGCCGGAGTGTCACGGAAAGCATGGAAGAAAGAAAAACCCTGCCGACGTAACTTTGGTCGACAGGGCGGAGGGGAGAAAGATGATGGAAGCCACACCACGGGGTGCGGGACTTTGACTGGTTGTTGTGCGGGAAACGTCGCAACTCCCTCAGTGGGGGCTATCGGCGATTTGCGCGAAAGTTCTTCAACAAATCGCACTGCGCATTCAGCGCCGGCTGCCTGTCCGCTCGCCACTTGTTGCAGGTGGTTGGAGCGCAGTCACCTGCAACGCATCGATGCGAACAGGTTTGCGCGTCGCAAGATCGATGAACGCCCAGCGGCTGATCGCTCGACAAACCTCCGCACCCCTCGCCATATTCCAGATCACACTGCGCCGTAAGAGTGAAGTGTGCCCCAATTGAACGGTCCATGTTGCACAGCCGAGCATGTCGGCTGCATGGGCTTCTGCCGTGTAGTCGATTTCGTGACGCGCCACGAACCACATGACGCCACGCGCCGCAAGTGCGCTCCGCGAGCAGCCATGAGACTCGCCGTGCAGCTCCGCGAGTCGGTCTATCCAGCGCAGGTAAGTGACATTGCTGACATGCGCGACGGTCTGGCTCAGTCCATCCGATCCAACCCGTAGTCCAGCAGTAAACGCACCGTTTGGAACGCCAAGGACAGCGGGTGCGGCGAGAGTGCGGGGCGCCATCGGATCTTCTTCACACACAACGTACGCGCTATGCGGCACGTTCATGGGCGATTGTCCCTGATCGTGGAGGGTCCCGACGGATCAATCTCGCGCAGATACCGCCAAGAGAACAGTCCAGTGGAGTGCCCATCGCTGAAGGTGATGCGAAGCGCGTAGTTGCCGACCATTTCAGCAGCGTCGGCCCGCAGCGGTCCATGTCCAGCCGACGAAGGAAGCACCGTCAGTGGGTTTACGGCGAGCGCTTCGCGCACTGCGCGCGCATCAGCGCTCGGTGACAGTCGCCGCAGGAATGCGACTGGAAAGAACGACTCGTGGCCATCCGCCCAAACGACGGCGAGTCCTTCGCTTCGGCGCAGTTCAATGTGCCGAGGTGGGAGGTCGCTGTTCATCCACCCTCCGACCGTGAACCGGAAGGTTCTGCATCGTCAAGGATCGATTGGTACTGCTTTTCAAAGAATGCCGAAAAGCGGCGGCGCAGCAGGGTGCGGGGATCATCACGCTCCTCCCACAGACCCCGATCCTTGAATCCGCTCTTGAGCCAACCCGCCCGAACCGCAGCGATATCCGCCTGTTGACCCAGGTGGAGCTCGGTGCCATCGGGCGCGGGTGCAGTCGGCATTGCGTCGAAGGCCTCGAGCCACCGCTTGAGTTGTGGATCAGACACATCTGCGGCGCTGACAACGGCACTGCCTGCTGGATATCCGGGGTGCGAGATGATTCGTTTCCACGCATCCTGCAGCAGGCGGGTGTGGCTCATTGCCATGGGCAGGAACAGGGTCGATACGAAGTCGCGGTAGTTGGGGTTTGTCGCAGGCATCGGCGGCTCACCGAACGGATTGATCTTGTCGACAAAGCATTCACTGCAACAGGCATAGACCGCTCGCCTCGAGGGCAGACGTCGCAGCGCGTAGCGAACGGGGCGCGGATGGCCGCAGGCCTTCTCATCGCCCGGTGCCACCTGCCACAACAATTGTCCATCGACCGACATACAGAACTCCACGAATCGCCGAGCCATTTCGGGGTTTGGCGCGCCGCGGAGGACCGCAACGGGGTCTGGGTCGATCACACTTTCGCCCGCCGGTGCGACAAACTGGAGTCGCGCAATCGAATCGATCCCGGTGTTCGCTGCAGCATCCGCAAGGGCCTGCACCTGATAACGACCATAGAAGTCGATGGCGATACCAGCGGCGGACTCGCCGTTGCCAACCTTCGTTGGAACCACGGTGCTCGACGCAATGATGTGATTCGAGTTCGCGGCTGTGCGGCGCAACACTTGCCAGCCGCGAGTCCACTCCAGCCGCTGGAGAATCGTCTCAAAAGCTGTGGCAACTGATCCGCTCTGGGATGGGTTCACCAGTATCACGCTGCCAAACAATGCAGGCTGCGCAAGATCCTCCCATCGGCATGGCGGATCAATCCCAATCTCTTGGCAACGGAGCGTGTTTGCAATGATGCCGAATGTGCTGAATGCAGCACCGAACCAGTACAACTGTGGATCGTAGATCCTCTTGCCGCCGACATCATTGGCCCCGTACCACTGGTCAAGCATTTGGGGCGTGACCCACTCACATGGCGCCAAGACAGTGGCGCTTCGCGGCGGATCACCCGCGACGGTGACAGGCTTCACAAGGGAATCGAATTCGTAGCTGCCGCCGCCAAACAGAATGTCTGCCTGTCCACCAACGGAGGTGCCATCTTGGAGAGCTGCCTCCGTCTGCGCAACAAGCATGCGACGAATCTCTGTTGTTCCACCCGGAGTGTTCCAAAGGACTTCCGCCGGTTCGCCGAAATGCTCCTTGTGCCACCTTGCAAATCCGATGGAAAACTCATAACGGATCTGCTCATTGTGCGGGCTGACCACCACAACAATTCGTCCGACTGCTGCCGGTTCCTCGCCTCGGTACAGGAGTGTTGGCGCGAGCGCGAGCCCAACGACCGCAGCGACAGAGATTCCCGTGGCGAGTCGGCTCATGGCTGTGACGCTGCAGCGCAACAGACCGCGCGTATCTCTGCAGCAAATGTTCGCGCGGCCCGCTCCACGGCACTTTTCCAATGCTCCCCATCGTCGCAAGTCGGATAGATCACGCTTCGGCTTGCCGTCACAATGGCGCCTTTGCCATCGGGACGGAAGCAGCGGCGCACATCATCAGCCGTACCGCCCTGTGCGCCATACCCAGGCACCAAGAACAGCTGTTGAGGCATGACTGCGCGTAGTGACGTTGCATCCTGCGCTTTGGTTGCTCCAACGACTGCTCCAAGACTGCTGAATCCAGATGTACCGATGGATTGTGCACCTGTGGCAGCCACGAGCGATGCAACCGCTTCGGCCACCGAACGCCCATCGGCCAGTTGCAGCGATTGCAGCGCATCCGATGCTGGATTGGATGTCCGCACGAGGGCAAATACTCCGCCGTGGGCCAGGAAGGGGGTGACCCCATCGATTCCAAGATAGGCGTTCACCGTGCACCAATCTGCCGAAAAGTGCCCAAACAGTGCCGCCGAATAGTGCTCCGCCGATATGCCGATATCGCCTCGCTTTGCGTCCAAAATCGTCAGAATTCCTGCGGCTTTGGCGGCGGCCATGACTTCTTCGAGCGCTTTGAACCCATCGGCCCCGTACCGCTCAAAGCAGGCCGCCTGCACCTTGATGCAAGGAACAATGCCACGCACGGCGTCGATGATGCCTAGGCTAAAGCGTGCAACAGACGCCGCAGGTGTGCCAATCCGAACCTCCGAAGGGATGCGCTCCAGCACTGGATCCAATCCCACGCACACCGGCGCGCCCATTGCATCAATGGCTTTCAGCAAAGAATCGGCCGGATGTTGCCGTCCGAGAGGCATGATCAAATGCTACCGATTCGCAGTTACGCTTCCGACCGAATGCCCACAGCAGCAGTTCTTTCGATCGGCGACGAGTTAGTGCTTGGACAGATCACGGAGCGCAACGGCGGATGGCTATCCGCCGAACTCCTGAAACTGGGACTGATGGTGAACGAACATCGCACGGTCGCTGATGATCGTCTGGCGATTTGTTCAGCCCTTCGGGAAATGGCATCCCGTGGCGCACTTGTGGTCGTCACTGGTGGCCTCGGTCCAACGGATGATGATCTATCGCGCGAGGCCCTCGCCGATGCACTTGGAGTGGAACTCGAGGAGGATGGCAGGGCACTCCAGAACCTGCTTGATGTCTATCGACGACGCGGAAGACCGATGCCTGTGATGAACCGGAAGCAAGCGCTGCGACCATCTGGCACGCGCTGCATCGACAATCCCCATGGCACGGCGCCCGGCATCGCGGCCCGCCTCGGGCAGTCAGAGGTGTTCCTGCTCCCTGGGCCGCCAAATGAGATGCGCCCGATGTTTCATGATGTCGTCGCACCTGCAGTGCTTGGCATCACCGCCCGCGCGGGTGGCCTGCAGATCGCAACCGCAAGCGTTCACTCATGTGGGCTCCCGGAAAGTGCTGCCGCGCAACTGATCCGACCGCTCATGGAGCGTGGGACCAATCCCCTCGTGGGCACCACAGCGAGCGGTGCCGTCGTGACCGCACGGATCCGTGCCATGGGAGTGGCAGCAACGGATGGGGCTCTTGAGCGCGCCGTGCAGGAAGTGGAGCGGGCGTGGGCTCCTTATGCCTTCGGCCGTGATGGGCTGACGCTCCCTGCCGCACTCGGCGAAGTCCTGCGGCGTGAGAACGCGATGCTCGCAGTGGCAGAGAGTTGCACGGGTGGTGGTGTGGGGGCGTTCGTCACTTCCGTGCCTGGGTCGAGTTGCTGGTTTGCCGGGGGTTTCATCACGTATTCGAATGAACTCAAGCAAGAACTGTGTGGCGTCTCACCTGCGTTGTTGGCGAAGCACGGTGCCGTCAGTGAGGAAGTGGCGCGCGCACTTGCTGAGGGCGCAGCGGACAAGTGCAAGTGTCGATTTGGACTCAGTGTGACAGGGGTCGCAGGTCCTGAAGGGGGCAGTGCCGAGAAGCCCGTCGGGTTGGTTTGGGTTGGATTGTGCGACCGTGGGACTGGCGAGGCACCAGTGGTCAACAAGGCTCGAAGTTTCCAACTCTTCGGCGACCGCGATACCGTGCGGGAGCGCATCGCAAGGGTCTCGCTGCAGTGGGTTCGCCTTGCGGCACTTGGGAACGGCGATGTTCCGCTGCTGTGGGAACGCCCCACGCAGAATGTGCGCGCGTGAGCGTCACCGCTTACATCGGGCTTGGTTCGAACTTGGGTGACCGCGCGGCAACCATTGATGCCGCGGTGGCTGCCATCGACCGACTTGAGGGGGTGAAGGTCGTTCAGGCAAGTGCACTGTATGAAACCGATCCAGTTGGTCCGCCGCAACCGAGGTATCTCAATGGCGCGCTGGCCGTCAACACGGCTCTTTCCGCGCCAGAACTTCTTCGGGGACTGCTCGAGGTAGAGCGGCGGCTTGGACGCATCCGGATCGACTCGGAGCGAAATGCGCCGCGCACGATCGATCTCGACTTGCTGCTGCACGGCGAGTCCATTTGGCGCGAGGCGGATGTTCACGTTCCGCATCCGCGCTTGATGGATCGGGTTTTTGTGCTCGTGCCACTCTTGGAGATTGCGCCGAACCTCCGTCATCCCGTCACCGGGTCTCTGTTAGCATTGAGCCCCTGCGCAGCGGAAAGCTCCGGCATCGTCATGTGGCGGCCGAGGCAACCGTTGGACACTCACCACGAGAGGCACCAGCGCTCTCACAACCTCTCCAAAGGATCATCATGACCCGACTGCTTGGTTCGATCACTCTCACTCTTTGTTTCGTGACTTCCTCCTCATTGGCGCAGGAGCCCGCCGCAAAGCCTGCACAAGCCGCACCAGAGCAGGTCCCTGAGGATCAGATGCTGAACGCTCCGATCGATGAAGCAGCGTTGGCTCAGATGTTCCCCAAGGCTCCGCTGAACGGTGAGAGTTTTCCAGAGACCGCAAAGACCCCAGAGGCCATCCAAGCAGGCACGGCGCTCCTCGAGAAGATCGCCGCCAAGTACCGCACCGCACCCGCAATCAGCGATACGGTCGCGTGGACTGTGAAGCTGCCTGGTGGCGAGCAGAAGGACTCAATGTCGATTCGCCTGGGCGGGGGCCAGGACATGGAGATCACAGCTGGCACCATGACGATGGTGTCGACGGGGGGCAACGTCTACTTCGCCGATGAGCAGGTAGACGACAAGTTTGTGAAGGTCGCACTCGACGGAACGGTTGTCAACACGCTGCAGACGAAGCTTGATGGGATCGAGTTCCCTTGTCCCCATCTTGCACTCCGAGGCAGCTCGGAAGGGAAGGCCGTTGAAGCCTTCAGTTTCGGTGGTGGAATGTTCACCAAGGTTGCCGGCTATCAGGAGAAGGATGGAACGGCTGAGATCCTGCTGGCAGGTAAGGACGAGAGTGATCTGAAGATTGTGTCGGATCCAAAGACCGCGCTTGTGAAGTCGCTCTCGCTTGTCATGGCGCCTCCAGGTGCTCCCCCCGGTATCCGCTTCGCGATCGACTTTACTTTGAACCCGACCCTGTCGGACAAGTTGGAAAAGCCGATTGCATTTGATGCAGGCAAGCGCAAGGCAGTGGATGGTCTCAGTGACCTGACGCCCTCACGTCCAGAAGCGATCGCTGTCGGTGGGGAGGCGCCGACATTCAAGTTGATGGACAACAATGGCGCCGAGGTTGATCTCGCTTCACTGCGCGGCAAGGTTGTGGTCATCGATTTCTGGGCGACATGGTGCGGGCCTTGCCGCAAGGGCTTGCCCACGATCGATGCGCTCGCGAAGTGGGTCACGGAGTCGAAGACCAACGCTGCCGTGTTTGGGATCAACGTGTGGGAACGCGGCGATGGCGCGCTTGCCAAGTCCAAGGAGTATTGGAACAAGAACAAGTTCTGCTTCACGTTCCTCGACGACATCAAGGGTGATGTCATCAAGCAGTACGGCTTCGATGGAATCCCCGCCACCGTGGTGATTGGCACCGATGGCAAGGTGGTCGCCGTGCACCAAGGTTTTGATGCAAATCTGACCGAAACCCTGAAGGCGGAAGTCCTGAAGGCGCTTGGTGGCAAAAGCTGAGCGTTCGGGAAGTTCTCCCAACCGGTCGGAGCTGAACGCGTGGTGATGGAAGAAGCGTCCGATCCAGGAACGCTGTACCTCATTGATGGGCACGCGCAGTTTTTTCGCGCGTACTACGCCATTCGCGGCGGTATGTCGAGCTCGGTGACGAACGAACCGACGCACATGGTGTACGGATTTGTGTCGATGCTTGCGAAACTGTTGCGCGAGCGGAGGCCTGGGTTCGTGGCGCTCGTGATCGATGCCGCCGGGGACGACCGAACATTTCGCTCGCAGATCTATCCGGAATACAAGGCAAATCGCCAGCCGGCGCCGCTCGATTTCAGCAGTCAGGTCGAGCGATGCCTGCAGTTTGTGCGTCTGCTCGGAATCCCTGTGTACGCAGTCGAGTCCGTCGAAGCGGATGATGTGATTGCCACGATTGCGCGGCGAGTGCGGCGTGAGCATCCGAACCTACGCGTGCGCATCGTTTCACGCGATAAGGACCTGGCGCAGTTGGTGGATGAGCGAACCACGCTCTTCGATCCGCAAGCCGGAACGGATGTCGGTCCCGACGAACTCTTCGAGTCGAAGGGCATTCGCGCTGCACAAGTTGCGGACATGCTTGCCCTCATGGGCGATGCCTCGGACAACATTCCTGGCGTCGCCGGCATTGGAATCAAGACTGCCGCCCAACTCATCACGACCTACGGCTCGCTCGATGGGCTGCTTGCCCATTTGGATCAGCTCACGCCGAAGCGGCGTGAGGCGATCGAAAGGGGGAAAGCGGCACTCGATCTCTCACGGCGGCTGGTGGCTCTCAAAGATGACTGCGATGTTTCGGTTGAATTGGATTCGCTCCGACTGGATTTCTCCCGCGCGGATCGCCACCAGGTCGACGAACTGCTCCGTCAACTTGGGTTTGGTCGGCTGAAGAGCGAAGTGGACTCGCTGCTCTCGGGGGTACCAGGAGCGCCTGCGTCAACTCCAGAACTGCGCCTATCACCTCTTGTGCCTGCCGCACCGCGCTCGGCTGCACCGAACCGCCGGAAGAAGGCCATTGCAGAGGAAGTGGATGCACCGCTCTTTGCAGCATTCGGGAGTCCGAGGGAGGGTGTGTTGTCGCCTCCGGCCATGGAGCGCACGGCCTATCACGCGGGTTATGAATGTCTCCGTACTCCAAGTGAGATCGAAAGTGCACTGCTTGCTGCCCGGGCGGCAGCCCAGCATGGCGTGCGTGTTGCTTTCGATACCGAGACGGATTCGCTTCGAACGGTGACGGCTCGGTTGTGCGGTGTCAGCCTCTCGTGGCGTGAAGGGCAGGGTGTCTACATCCCATGCCGATCACCCGAGGCAGAGAGCCACTGTGACACCGAGACGGTCATACGGCTCCTGAAGCCGTTCCTTGAAGACGCCAGTGTGCAGAAGGTCGCCCACAACGCCAAGTTTGATCTGCAGGTGCTTCGCGGATCTGGCATCGAAGTTGCCGGACTCGTCGGCGATTCGATGATCGCCTCCTATGTTCTCGATTCTTCTCGCTCGAGTCATGGGCTTGATGGACTCGCGCAAAGCCAACTTGGCTACACCTGCATCGCATTCAGTGATCTGGTTGGATCTGGAACTCTCCAGAGGACATTCGATCAGGTGGCGCTTGGAGATGCCGTTCCATATGCAGCCGAAGATGCCGATATCGCGGGACGTCTCGACCGCCACCTGACGAGCAGAGTCGATGCTGCGGGGCTTGGTGAGTTTTACCGCACACTGGAGATGCCGCTGGTGACAGTGCTTGCAGATCTGGAGTGGAACGGCATCCTGGTGGACAAGCCAGAACTCGAACGCCAGTGCGACCAACTCTCGCGCATTGCCGATGGGCTTCGCACACAGATCATCGAGGCTTCCCCGCATCCGTTCAATCCAGACAGCCCGAAACAGTTGTCTGCCGTGCTTTTCAATCAGCCTGATGATGATCAACCTGGACTTGGCCTTCGTTCTGGAAAGCGAACACAGGGTGGATGGAGCACAGGCATCGAGGTGCTTGAAAAACTCGCATCCGATCCATCGGTACGGAGCGAACTGCCGGCACAGATGATTGAGTACCGCAAACTGCGAAAGCTCGTTGGCACGTATCTCGAGGCGCTCAAAGTGTCCATCGAGCCGACGACAGGCCGGATTCATGCGTCGTTCCACCAAACCGGGACCGCAACAGGCCGTCTGTCATCAAGCGATCCGAACATGCAGAATATTCCGATACGCACGGATGTCGGGCGCGAAGTCCGAAGGGCATTTGTAGCCCCGCCTGCATGTGAGTTGCTGTCCTGTGATTACTCGCAGATTGAGCTTCGCGTGCTCGCCCATCTGTCCGAGGATCCTGCCATGATCGCAGCGTTTGAGCGATCGGTCGACATCCACACGGCCGTCGCCGCAGAAGTCCATGGCATTGACCCGTCCTGCGTCACTCCAGAGCAGCGCAGCGGTGCCAAGATGGTGAATTTCGGGATCATCTATGGCATCACCCCATGGGGCCTCGCGCGTCGTCTCGGTGGCGGAACGACACCCGCTCGCGCCAAGGAGATCATCGAGGGATACCGCGCACGCTTCAGCCGGATCGATGGATTCCTGCGTGAATGCGTGTCCCACGCGAAGGAGCATGGTTGGGTCGCGACGATGGAGGGCCGGCGCCGCGCAGTACCCCAGGTGCTTTCACCGAATGGGGCGGAGCGTGCTCTCGGCGAGCGCATGGCGATCAATTCCGTGGTGCAGGGCAGTGCTGCCGACATTATGAAAGCGGCGATGGTGAACATTCACCGTGGGATCGCGCAGTATTCGGGTACGCGAATGTTGCTTCAGATTCACGATGAGTTGGTGTTTGAGGTCCCGAAAGCGCAACTCGCCACAGTGCAGTCTTGGGTAGTGCAGGAGATGGAATCCGCTGCGCAACTCAAGGTTCCGCTTGTTGTCGAGTCCTCGCACGGCATCAACTGGTTCGATGCCTCTTAAGTTTGATGAGTTGACTCCGGGGAGCCTCCCGCTACCATTCTCCCTCCGCTGAAAGAGCCTCGCGCTGATCAGCGGAATGGTTTGGGGCGGTAGCTCAATTGGTTAGAGTACCGGCTTGTCACGCCGGTGGTTGCGGGTTCGAGCCCCGTCCGCCTCGTTCGATTGATCGTCTGTGTGCCGCGAAGGAGCAGGCATCTTGCGCCCTCGCGTGACGCCTGATCACGTTGACGTGCCTGACGACTTCCACTTGATGTTGCATCCCATCGAGGGGCGCTGCATGCTCGGCAGTGGTCTTCCCTCCACCACACAAGAGATTGCTTCGCGCAGATCGGCTCCTGTGACCGCCTTCGGGCTCCCTGGTCTGCTGTCGTCGAGTTGCCCGCGGTACGCGAGAGTGTGATCGCGTGCGTACAGGAAGAAATCTGGTGTGCAAGCCGCATCAAATGCGCGGGCCACTGCCTGCGATTCATCGTGCAGATACGGGAATGTCCACGAGTGTTCGAGAGCCGTCGCCTTCATCTCTGCAGGCCCATCCATCGGGTGCGTTCGGACATCATTCGAGCAGATACCAACGATGCCGATGCCATGCGCGGCGGCATCGCGCCCAAGACGCGCGAGTTCTTCCTGCACATGAATGACGTAAGGGCAGTGGTTACAGATAAACATCACCAGAAGGGGGCGCCCGGCAAAGTCAGAGCGTGATATCGAGCGTCCGGTGAGGACATCTGCAAGACGGAAGTCCGGGCATGGAGAGCCCAGTGGAACCATGGTGGATGGAGTGAGTGCCATAAAGGGGATTGTGAGGGTGCGCCTCGCCATGGTATGACGACATCGTCATGCAACGGGATGATTCATTTGACGAGCGCGATGATGGTCCGTCTGCCGAGGATATCGCTCGCTTCTCACGCCCCGTCGATACACGTTGCCAGGAGTGCGGCCATCGAATTTACGAGGATGTCGACATCTGTCCCCACTGTCGTGCGTTCGTCTTTTCGGATGAGAGTGCAGGCAGGGCGAAAGCGGTGCGTCCCGTTCGAATGTTGTTCCTGTTGGCGCTTGCGCTTATCGCGTTGGTGTTGTCGGGAGTGCTGGCGCTCCTTGTGCGCTGAGCGAACGTGCGTCCGTGGGAGCGAAGCACACGGTGACAAGGATCACGGGAGCAGTTCCGGTGCGGGTTTCAAAAAGACTTTGTGCGATCGACTGAACAATACGTTCGATGTGATCGCGTGTCATCCGTTCTGCAGCGAGAAGACTCTCCGGCCGACGGGCGATGTCGATTGCCCGCTCGCGGAGTTCCGACCTCGCCTTCGCAACGAGTTCATGCTTGCCGCTGAAGGGATTCAGGCCTTGAAGACCAGAACCGATGCACAGCGTTTCGACTCGGGCTTCGTCGACCGCGATGAACTCAGGGTCGACCTGCGGAGGTGGAATCGTGCATTGGATGGCAATACTGCGTTCGCCCGTCGTTCGGTTGAGGGTAAATGCCCATGTGAACCAACTGGGGTCCATGCTGGCCAGCGGGATGAAGTACTGGATTCCGACATCGCGAGCGATGGCTTGGCCAAGCACGGTTCCAATCGGGCCAGACTCCACTCTTTGGGAAAGGACATCCACACGAAGGGACCCGACGACGAGTTTCCCGTGCGACTCGAATCTCTGAACTCCCGCAAGCACCGCACTTGAGATGTCGATGCGAGGCTTCAGAATCCCGGCAAACCATTCGGAGACGCCGCGGAGTGCCTCGTTGCCCGCTTGCAGAATTGCCGAGGGCATCGTGGAGAGCTGCGCAAGCATGCGAGCGATGCCAATTGTCGCTGCGAGTACCGCTCCGCCTGCAACTGCCGTGAGCGCTGCGAGTCCTTGTTCCCCTTGGCGGAGAAGCACGGTGACAACAAAGGCCAACAGCACGCAGGCAAAAAGACCTGCAAACGCCGATGGGCTCCAGAATGGGCGATGACCGCTCAAGCGGTAACCCGGGGCTTGGCACAGGGGCGCCCCACGGACGCCCCGAACCGCATAATGCCCCCTAAAGGACTCGAACCTTTGACCCGCTGATTAAGAGTCAGCTGCTCTACCAACTGAGCTAAGAGGGCAGGAAGCGCAAAAGTATAGCGATCCAATCGCATCCTGCTCACCGCTTGCCGCAGCACTGCTTGAACTTCTTGCCCGATCCACATGGGCACGGCTCGTTTCGACCAACTGCCATTGGACCTGTGACCACGGGTGCCTTGCGCACGGGTGGCTGCCCGCCTGCCGCGACCGCAGCGGCAGTGCGCCCAGGCGCAGCGGCACCTGCGCGTTCGGCGATGGCGATGTCGCGTTCTTGCGCCTGCGTCGGCTCACTTGCGCGGATCGCGTCTTCCTCCGGCTGCGTGCTGGACGACTGCTCGGCGCGCTCCACACCTTCGCCCGTCGAGGCGGCCACGGGGGGCGCCGGTTGCTGCGTGATTGCACCGGGAGGAGGTCGGAGTGGCTGCGGTGCCAGTTTGCCCTTGAATGCAAGATCTGCAACACGCTCACGAACGGTGCCCAGCATTTCCTGGAAGAGGCGCGATGCTTCCTTCTTGAATTCGATGCGCGGATCACGCTGGCTGAAGGAGCGGAAGGAGATCGAATCACGGATTTGATCCATCGAGTGCAGATGCTCCTTCCAACCCTGATCGAGGATCTGCAGCAACATGAAGCGTTCGAACTGCTCGAGCTCCTCCCGAAGCAACGTGGTGAGACGTTCACGCAGAAATGTCTCCGAATCGCGCTCAAAGTCAGGTCGCTGCAAATCGGTGATCGGAACAAGAAGCGTTTGCCGCATCCACTGCTCCAAAGCAGGACGGAAGGCCGACGGATCTGCTGCGCGCTCTCCAATCGCTCCGCGGACTTCCTGAAGGATGCGCTGCACACGCTCATTGATCCGTGCCGCGTCCCAGCGCTTGGCTTCCTCCACAAGCATCGTGCGCAGCTCGGTCGGGTTGGAAGATGGAAGCGTCTGCGGAGTCCACTGCAGTTCGTACCGTCCACGAACCCAAATGCAGAACTGATTGAGCGCCATCTCCGGGTGTGCCTGAAAGTTGATATTCACAAACTCAATGGCGAAGTCGATCGGATACTCCAGCTCGCGCCGTCGATACTGCGCTCGGATGACCTCCCGCAGAATGCGGGTGGCATCCACCGCATCGCGCGCTCGCGCGAGCTCATCGAGCGAGACCGGTGCACCGATCATTCGCTCAGTCCATGCGGCCAGTTCGCGGGCACCGTAGCCGGGCTGCAGGTATGGCTCGAGCGGCGAGAGATCGATCGCCTCAAAGCGCCGCATCGCTGCCTCCTCAAGCATTTGTGTGACACCCTGTCGACCACTTTCGTCGATGATCGAGTCCGTCAGGGCAACACCGTACGCCTTCTGAGCCCAGTCGATAAGACCCGCTCGATCCCAGTCTGCTGGATCGGACTCCTCAGGGATGTACTCGCCCATCGTCACTTGAATGTGTGACGATGCCTCCTCGGGTGTATCGGTTCGAATGGCCTTCAGTACCTCATCACGGTCCTTGCCCTTGAACCGCTCAGGCTCGATCAGCACACCGAAGGACTCCCAGACCCACTGCGAGATCGCCTTCGGGGCGTGGAGGGGCGAAAGGTGGGTTCGTGCAGCATCGGCAACAGCCTCGTCAAGGAAGCTGAAGATGACGCCACGAATATCACGCCCCTCCAGCACGGGCTGACGACGTCCATAGAAGTCGCGACGATGGAACTCCAGCGGTTCGTCGTAGTCCAGAATTGCCTTGCGGATTTGAAAGTTTCGCTCCTCCACCTTTCGCTGCGCCTTTTCGACGGCACGCGAGAGCATCGGTGCCTCGATCGCATCCCCTTCGCGCATGCCCATGCTGCTCAGCACATTGAGGGTGGTCTTGCCCGCAAACATCTTCATGAGTTCATCATCGAGAGCCAGATAGAAACGGGACAGGCCATTGTCACCTTGACGACCAGACCGCCCGCGGAGCTGGTTGTCGATGCGACGGCTTTCGTGTCGCTCCGTTCCGACGACGTGCAGTCCGCCAAGGCGCTCGACAGACTCTGCGAAGGCGAGTCGGTGCAGCTTCCAACCGGCTGCATCCAGTTCCTTCTCAAGTGCTGGCACAGCAAGACTGCCAGCCTTCTTGGCGGGCATGCCCAGTTCCTCTGCCCAATGGCGCATCAACCGCACTCGCAGCTCGTCCGGATTCGCCTTGGCAGTCTCGTTTGCAGGGAGCTTCAGAAGTCGCTGCGCCAAGTGGCGCCACACCGCGGCGAGGCAGGCTTCTTCGCCCTGTCCAATCTCGGCAGCCCGCGGCGCGATATCGCAGCGCTTCCAATGCTCGAGCAAACTGGCGGCGTCCATGCGGCCGAGTTTGATGTCCGTGCCACGCCCGGCCATATTGGTGGCGATCATCACGGCACCGATCTGTCCCGCTTTCGTGATGATGTCGGCCTCACGCTCATGCTGCTTCGCGTTGAGGACTTCGTGCTTGATCCCGTGGCGCTCGGTCAGCATGCGACTGAGCATCTCACTCTTTTCCACGCTCGTCGTTCCAACCAGCACAGGTGCGCCCGTCTCGTGGATCTGCTTGACCTCATCGACGATTCGTTCCCATTTGTCCTTCTGCGAGATGAAGACGAGATCTTGGCGATCAATGCGTACCACCGGGACATTGGTCGGAATCGATACGACGGAGAGCCCATAGATCTCATGGAATTCAGTGGCTTCCGTATCCGCGGTTCCCGTCATGCCAGAAAGGCGTTTGTAGAGCTTGAAATAGTTCTGAATGGTGATGGTGGCCATCGTCTGCGTCTCTTCCATGATCCGCACGCCTTCCTTCGCCTCGACCGCCTGGTGCAAGCCATCGCTCCACTGACGACCCACCATCTTGCGCCCCGTGTTCTGATCAACGATGACAACACCCATCTGCCCATCGCCATCGGGTGCGACGACATAGTCGCGGTCGCGTGTGTACACCGCATGTGCACGGACTGCCTGCTCCAGCAGATGCGGCATATCCATGTTCTCGCCAACATAGAACGAACCGATCTTGGCTTCGCGCTGCGCCTCCTCGATTCCTTCATGGGTCATGGTTGCACGCTTCTTATCCAGCTCCAGTTCGTAGTACTGCGTGAAGCGATCGCGATCCCGCTCAAGCTGAGGCAGCTGTGTGCGTGCTTCATCCATGCGCTTCTTGATTGCGGGAACGGATGCCTTGTCGCGGGCGTTGCGGATATCGCCTTCGCACCCTGCGATCTGAGCCCGGCAGTGTTGGACTCGCTCGTCTGCCGCTTGCCACTCCCGCTGTCGCGCGGTGAGGTGAATCGCGAGGCGATTTGCCAGTTCGTAACGCGGCTGCTGATTGTGAGCGGGGCCAGAAATGATCAGCGGCGTGCGCGCCTCGTCGATGAGGATGGAGTCCACCTCGTCGACGATCGCGAAGTGCCGACTCCGCTGCACCTGATCGGCCGCACGCAGTTTCATGTTGTCGCGCAGGTAGTCGAAGCCAAACTCGCTGGTCGTTCCATAGACCACATCGCAGCGATAGGCCTCGATCTTTTGCGAGAGTGGCTGCTGATGCATTGGATGGATGGCGCCCACAGTCAGTCCGAGCGCTCGGAAGAAGGGGAATGTCCAGTCTCGATCGCGCTGCACCAGATAGTCGTTCACGGTGACGACATGGACCTGTTTGCGCTCACACGCGGCGAGATAGCACGCAAGGGGACCAACAATCGTCTTGCCTTCGCCCGTCTTCATTTCCGCGATGCGACCCTCACTGAGCACGATGCCACCAATGAGTTGCACATCAAAGGGGCGTGCTCGAAACGGGGGGCGGCTTTCGGGCAGCAGCTGGCGTACGGCCGCGTACACGGAAATCGGAATGTCGATGAACTGCCAGCCTGCGATCAAGTCTGTGCAGCCGAGCAGATCGCCGATGGGCTCACGGGGGGAACTGGCCTCCATGATGGCGCGAGTCTTCAGGTAGTCCGCACGAGCCGCATCAGGCAGTTGGTTCGGATCGAAGCCAGTGGCAGGATTGAAGACGTTTCGAATACCGACGGCGCGGTCCATTGCCTCGCGCGCGCAGGCAAAAATCTCAGGCAGCAATGCGAGCAGCTTTTCACCCCCATCAATCCGCGTGCGGAAGGTCTCGGTCATGGCGCGAAGTTCTGCATCTTCGAGAGCTGCGTACTGGGGCTCCAAGGCATTCACCTGATCGACGATGCGCAGGTAACGCCGCACCATGCGCTGGTTCTGGGTGCCGAATGTCTTGCGGACGATGAAGTCGATGACTGGAATAGGCATTGTTTGCTCGATTTGAAACGAAGGTGTTGTGAGACTCAGAGCCCTCTGGGTCCAAGTCCATGAAGGACGCGGTCACGGCAGGCGCAGTGCGCCCGTCGGATCAAGCGCCCATCGGCGGAGGATTTGCCGCGAAGTGCAGCAGCGCTATGCGCCGTGTGCTCGGTTCATCGGACTGTTCGCGACCTGCGACAGTCGAAGCGACAGAGACCCCATATTGTTCTGAAGCAGAGCCACGGCGGTCCGAATGGATCCGCGCCTGTGGGCTCTCACGGACTGAATCGGAAAGCACCTCGTGTGTCTGCATCATGCAGTGCGTCACAGACGCAGCTACAGGGCAGCCAATGGCTGCAGCCATCAGAAGCATGGTGATGAGGAGTGGGTGCATGACCGTCAACACATGTCTATTGTGGCAGCGAATCTGACCATGGGCAAGTCAGGAATATCGAAAGGGTGGGATCGGCTTCTCGACTTGCCCTACGCAGTGCAAATCGCTTCTCGGAAGTAGTCTCCTTGGAAGGGGGTGGTAGCTCAGCGGTCCAGAGCCCCCGACTCATAATCGGTGTGACCCGGGTTCGAATCCCGGCCGCCCCAATTCGGACCCATCGCCCCCTTGCGGAAGGGCGGCGTTGGTGGACCGCGTCTCGCTCGCGCAGGAGGCGGGGCGTACCCTTGCCGGCGTGAGTGGGCGCGTTGCGAACATCTTTGCCTCGTTGCACCGTGAAGGGCGAACCGCGTTGATGCCATTCGTGACGGCGGGTCATCCGACACGTGATGCGACGGCTGCGGCGATCGTCGGCATGCACCAGGCTGGTGCAGCACTCGTCGAGGTTGGTATTCCGTTTAGCGATCCCATCGCAGACGGTCCAGTGATCGCTGCAAGCATGCATCGAGCGCTTCAAGATGGAGTGACGCCGAGTGCGGCGTTTGAGATGGTGGCGGCTGCACGAGCGCGGACTGAGGGGGGAATCATCGCGATGGTCAGCTGGTCGATCGTGTCGAGAATCGGCCCGGCCACATTCCTCTCGCAGGCAGCCAAGAGCGGAATAGATGGCGTGATCCTTCCCGATATCGACACCGCAGATGCAGGCTCCGTTGCAGAGCATTGTGATCGCCTCCAATTGGCACTGGGTCTTCTCGTGGCACCGGGCAGCAGTGACATGCGAGTCCGTGAGATTGTTCGCCACTGCCGCCAGTTTGTGTACCTCTTGGCACGGGCAGGGCTGACTGGAGAGCGCGATACAGCGCCGCAAATCGAAGCATCCGTTGCGCGAATACGCACGCACACCAACCTTCCGATTGCTGCGGGGTTTGGTGTCTCAAGCGCTTCGCATGTGTCCGCTGTGACTGCACACGCGGATGGGGCCATTGTGGGTAGCGCGCTCGTTCGTCGGATGGAGTCGGCGGTGGATCCCGTGGCGGCAGCCGTTTCGTTCACGCGCGAACTCGCAGTCGGCCTCGCTCAGCATCCCCCGAAATCGGCAACCCATCGCTGACACGCACGGCGGCCGCTTGGACCACAGCGCCTCGCGAGCACCCTGGGAGGGTCCCTATCAGGCTCGGCCGCGAGGTCAGTAGCGACGGAGAACGCCGACGACCACGCCCTGAATGGTGCAGTCCCGCACAATGATGGGTTCGAATGCCTCGTTCGCGGGTTGCAACCGTATCGATCCATCTTTCTGCTTGTAGTACGTCTTGAGCGTTGTCTCGCCGTCCTGCAGCAAGGCGACAACACGCTCGCCGTTGCGGGCCGTTGAACGGCGTTCCACAATGACATAGTCGCCAGGAAGGATTCCCTCATCACGCATCGATTCCCCCTCCACTTGCAGGGCAAACATCTCGCCGCGCCGTGCCGTGGACGGGCCAAAGATCTCCTCGAGCTGAACCTTCTCATCCTGAGCACAGCGCTCAATAGGCATCCCGGCGGCGATCCGGCCGAGCAGGGGGAACGACAAACCATGCGCCTCATCGGGAGGCACGGCATCTTCGACCTCAGATAAAGAGCGAGCCTTGTTCGCGTCCCGGCGCAGTGCTCCCTTCATGACGAGAGCCTCGACATGCTCGAACACGGTGACCTTGCTGACCTGCAGCTCGTCTGCGATTTCTTGAAGCGTCGGCGACCAACCGTTCGCCGTTCGATACTGGCGAACAAACTGGAAGATCCGCATCTGCTTGGGCGTTAGATTCATCGGTCCCTTTGGGCCTTTCTGCCGCATGCGCGGCTGCAATCGACTGGGCGGTATGGCGGGGGGAGACTGTGTTCCCCGAATGTGCATCTGAGTTCAGTGTGGCTGCGGCGCGCCGGTAGGCGTAGACACCTTGCCCGGCCACTGAACCATTGTGTTCCGTTCTCGGTGAATGTGTGGCTGCGCATCCACTCCGCACGGGCGGTGTGAGATCACCAAGCTCTTGCACGCTGTGGGCGGACCACCGCGCATCGAGTCCCAGGAGTCGCTCGAGCCAGTCCACTGGCTGCTCGACAATTCGAGCCATCGAGGCAGCTATTCGACCCGCACACGGCACACGAAATGCCACGAGGTTCCCATCGTCATCGCTGAGGACGTTGGTCACAAAGTCTCCACCGGGACCGGTACAGACCAAGGGTTCAGCGCTCTCTTGGAATGATCGTGCTGCGGACTCTGCGCGGTTGGGTGTCAGGCGCGGGAGTGGCGCGAGCAGTTGGGAAGCGTCCGAGTATGGCACTTTGATGTTCTGGGCAACCATGGTGTTTGGTATCGGCGGTAGGGGTTTGTTCGCCTTACATTTCGTAAGGTATATGTTCGGTTCGAGTCCAGAGGATGGTTTTGGCAACTTTTTCGATAGGATTTTTCCGTGGCGACGACTTTTATCCCTCCAACCGACTCAGCGGCGGCCTTCAGGAGCCCTCTGGCAGACTCCTTCAGCCTCTCCCGAGAGGTGGTCTTCCTGAACCACGGATCGTTTGGATCGGTTCCAAAGCCCGTTTCAGCCGTCCAACAGGCCTTCCTGGCAGAGATCGAAGCGCAGCCCGTGGAAATGCTTGCCAGAAAGATGCCTGCAAGGCTCCTTGCAGTTCGGGAACGGCTCGCTGCGTTCCTTGGGACCCACCCGGAGCGAATGGGGCTTGTCACAAACGCGACGGCGGGCGTGGGATCGGTGCTCCGCAGCATCGACTGGCGCAAGGGTGATCAGATCATCCTCTCCAACCACGGATACAACGCGGTGCGGCAAGCCGTACAGGCACAGTGTGAGCGGTTCGGATGCGAGGCTGTTGTTGTGGACATTCCGCTTCCCCTCCGTGGACCAGATGAAGTTCGCAGACGATTCCGCGGTGCGATCAATGCCCGAACGCGACTCGTGATTGTCGACCATATCACGAGCCCAACGGCGCTTCGGTTCCCGGTGGCAGAAATCGCAGCGGACTGCCGTGCCGCACGTGTGCTGTGTCTTGTGGATGGAGCCCATGCGCCCGGGATGCTCGATCTCGATGTCGATTCCATCGACTGCGATTGGTACACGGGGAATTTGCACAAGTGGGTGTGTGCGCCGCGAGGCTGCGCGTTTCTCGTTGCCAACCCGCGCGTTCTGCCTTGGACTCATCCGGAGACCACGAGCCATCCGTACGGAAACGGTCTGGCACTTGAAGCGGACTGGCAGGGAACACGCGACTTTTCTGCATGGCTCTCCATTCCTGCGGCTCTCGACTTCATTGCCTCGGGTGGTCCGAGCGCCTCATCACTGGCGCGGCGAAATATTGCCCTGGCGCGGTGGGCTCACGAGATGTTGTGTGGTGCATGGCATGTGGAACCGCTCTCGCCTCTTGATGGGGCCATGCTCGGTTCGATGGCGACCGTCCCACTGCCGGCCGGTACACGATCTCGGTTCGCATCTGCCAGCGAGTACCAAGCGCATGTCTATGCGACGCACCGCATCGAAGCACCCATCATCGATTGGGGTGGTCGGTGGCATCTGCGTGTGAGCGCGCAGGCCTACAACACTCCTCAGGATTACTTGTTGCTCGCAGGGGCGGTTTGGGCAGACGCCGGCGGCTCTGGCACTGGTGGCACTGCCGGCGTTGGTACCGAAGCAGCCGCTGCCGCACGCGCCTGCTTGAAGGGGACATAGACCTCGTTGAACCAGCGCCACCAGCGCTTGATGTCCCAGCCCATGTCCGCTGTGGACTGACCAAAGTCGCGCGTGGTCAGCGTGACGAGCGACTGGTGCGCATCCGATCGATAGTTGTACACCATCGCATCCTGAACACGCATCAAAACGCCCGTTTGGAGGTTGCTGATCACGGGGGTAAATGCCGCCGCACCATCACCGACGACCGCCTGCACATTCGCGACGTAACTGATCTGTGAGCCGATGGCGATCCATGCAAGATCGCCATCGTTCTTCTTCTCATCGGCAGTGGCTTGGGCGAAGATCAGTGCCGGAATGACCGCAAAGGCATCCACCTTTCCCGCGAGCAGACCAGCCTGATTCGCCACGACATGACGTTGATCCCGCAAGCCGAGGTCGATGACAGCAACCACTGCATCGCAGGCTGGACGGCGTATGCGGCGCGTCGCCTCGTGGCGAATCGCAGTGTCCGTCGCCTTGATCGCGATCTTGGCAAGCATCGCCTCACCGATGTCTCCTTGTGTCGTCAAGTGATCGAAGAATGCAAGCTTCACATCATCGTGCTGATCCTGCATCGCATCCCACAATGCTTGCCAGGACGCCGGTACGGTCCACTGCGAAAACTGCTTCAGATTGGTGGACCGGATCAAACCGCGCCGCGATCCAAAACGCGTGCGAATGAAATCCTTGGCTGAGCGTTCATACGACTGCCCATCACTTCCATCCGTGGATTGCAGGATCGATGGATCGATCGCCAGCGGTACGGCACCTGTGGATGGCAGAGGCCGAAGCAGCGATGGAGGAACAGTTCTTCCGCCCACCATCGGTGCGGCATCTTGTTGCAGGGACACAGCCAGCGTGATCAGGATGGCAGCGAGGTTCAGCACGTCCCTAGGATAAACGCATGAGCTTGGAAACAACACATGGCGAATCTGCTGCACCATTGCACCCGCACTCGCTCTATGGACGGCTCGGTGCTGAGGCATTCTGGCGGATCGCACGCGCGTTCTACGGTCGCATCGAGCGCGACACGCTGCTTCGTCCAATCTTTCCTGCGGATCTTGAGGAGCCGATTCGCAACCAGGCGGAATTTCTGATTCAGTACTTTGGCGGACCGACGACATACAGCGAACGCAAGGGACACCCAAGACTGCGCATGCGACATGCGCCCTATTCCATCGGGTTTGCCGAGCGCAATGCTTGGGTAGCCGCGATGGACGGCGCGCTCGAAGATGCGGCCATCCCGGAGCCGGATCGAACGGTCATGCGGCAGTACTTTGCACACACAGCAACATTCCTCATGAACAGCGAAAGCTAGGCAGGAGGGGGGCATTCGCCCGATTGGTCAGTCGGGGGTGATTGCGCCAACCAGCAGATCGCGGCGACCGATTGTGTTCATGACTCGCTCCGCATCGGCCCGCGTGGCCCACGATCCGATTCGCACGGCAAAGAGCGTGTCACCCTTGACCGTGGTGATCGTGTCAACGCGAGCAGGGGGTGCTTTGGCCCGCTTCAGATCGCCGGACAGTGACTCTGCACGCTTCCGCGCAGCGTCCGCCGATTGGTAGCTACCTGCACGGATCGTGTACTCACGCAAAGCGATCACTGGCGTCGATGGTGAAGTCGGCTTGGAAGGGGCGCTGACTGGTGCCGTGGGGGATGCCGCTACTTTCGGCTGCACTGACGGGGAACTGGATACCGTTGATGCATCGTCATCGGCTATGACCTTTTCGACCGCGCCTGCATCTGCGCGGGCAGGCTCGCTTGCCATGGTTGCAGCAGCGCCGACGAGCCCACGCGCACGCGCTGCGCACTCGCTTGCGCGGGCAGAATCTGCCCCAGTCAATCGAGCTGCTGCCTTTTCGAAACACGCCGCCGCCTCGCTTGAACGCCGCTGCGACAAACGGATGTCACCAAGCAGCACCCAACCAGACCCGGCCGTCTCCTGCTGCGGTGAAGCGCACGCTTTCTGCGCGAGACGTTCAGCCAAGTCAATCTGCCCTAGTTTGAAGGCACTCATGCCTGCCACGAGTGCGCCTTGCGACGCGAGCGTCGAGTCATCGCTGCGCGCAGCAGCCTGTCCAGCGCTGAGCGCCATTTCATATCGCCCCTCTTCGTAGCGGGATACGGCAGTGGAAAAACTGTTTGCTGGCGGCGTGGTTTCACAGCCGGTGGTTACGAGAAGCAGCGCCGCTGCCATCGTTTTCAGTCGTCGGGTGCATCCGTGCACGCCGCTATCGTAGTGTGCGTTTCCATGTCCACAAGCATGCACCTGCTCCGACAAATCCAGTGGAACCTTCTTCGCCGACCCTTCCGTCAAGCGATCGTGGACGACCAACGCACCTGGCGCGCCTATGAACTTCAAGTGGTCGCGTGGCATATCGCACGGCATGTGGAACGGCTCTCAACACGCGAGCGCATCGGCATCATGGTGCCAACCTCGGGGCTCTTTCCGGCTGCCTTGATGGCTGTTTGGTCGCTTGGAAAAACAGCCGTACCACTCAACTACTTGCTCTCGCGCTCGGATCTGGAGCATGTGTGCCGTGACGCGGGGCTGGATCTCTGCATCACCGTCGGACCGATGCTCGACTTTGTGGGTGGACTTCCGGAAGGCGTTCAAGCGTTGCAACTGGAGAAGCTCTCGTTCGGCGGTTTGCCGCCCATCCGTCGATCACGTCCCATGCCTGCTGATCGCCTTGCCATGCTGCTCTACACGTCGGGGACGAGCGGAAAGCCAAAGGGCGTGATGCTGACGGCGGGCAACTTCGCCGCGAACATCGCACAGATCATCGGTCGTGCGCGCTTCAATCCGCAGGATGTTCTGCTCGGCGTCCTGCCACAGTTCCACTCGATGGGGGTGACCGTCATGACGCTGCTGCCGCTTGCGCTCGGCTGCAAGGTTGTCTACTCGGCGCGCTTCGTTCCCAAGCGCATCTTTGAACTCGCGAGGAGCCACCGCCCCTCCGTGATGGTGGCGATTCCTTCCATGTACGGCGCACTCCGAACCGTCAAGGACGCAACCGCCGCCGATCTGAGTTCGCTCCGCTTTGTCGTCAGTGGCGGCGAGCCGCTGCCACAAGCGGTGGCGGATGGATTCCAAGAGCGATTCGGCAAGCGGATCTGCGAGGGCTTTGGGCTCACTGAAACTGCGCCCGTCTGCAACTGGTGCTTGCCCGAGGAGTGGCGCGAGCGCAGCGTGGGCCGCGCCCTTGATGGCGTTCAGGAGCGAATCGTGGCCGCGGATGGATCCGATGTGACCGCTCAGGGTGAAGGTGAAATCCGCATCAAGGGGCCGAATGTGATGCAGGGCTACTGGAATCTTGCGGAGGAGACTGCTGCAGCCTTTGATGCAGAGGGATTCTTCAAGACGGGCGACATCGGGCGTATCGATTCGGATGGGCACCTCTTCATTACGGGTCGGCTGAAAGAGATGCTGATCATCGGTGGCGAGAACGTGTTCCCTCGCGAGATCGAAGAGGTACTTGATCGGCATCCGACGGTGAAGGCAAGCGCCTGCATTGGCGCAGCGGATCCCTCGCGGGGCGAGGTTCCGATTGCATTTGTCGAGTGCAAAGAGGGCGAATCATTTGATGCCGCCGCACTTCGCGCATGGTGTCGTGAGCACTTGCCGCAGTTCAAGGTTCCACGGGACATCCGTCATCTCGATCCGCTGCCACGCAATCCAACCGGCAAGATCATCCGGCGAGCGCTGAAACAGTTGCTCGAGGACACGCCGAAAGCACAGTGAGATCGTCAGGGACAGGCACCCCACCGCGAAAGCAGTTCGGTCAAGTCAGCACCGCTGACAACCCCATCACCATTGATGTCCGCGGCACCCGTTGCACCCCATGCCGACAGAAGTGCCGTCAGATCTGAACCGTTGACTTGTGAATCTCCATTCAGATCCGCGGCGCATGCAACACATGCGGGCAAGGCCGCGGTGATCGTCAGTGTCCCGCCGCCTTGCACTGTCCCAACCCCGGCCACGCGCAGCAAGTACTCCTCTCCGCAGGTGGCGTTGAAGTTCAGGACAGCGCTCGACGTATTCTGGGTGCAATCTGGATTGCTGTTGCCGCATGCAACGGCGCTCGCCGGGCTGGTCGGACACGTATTGCCGTAGAGGAGGAGCGCCGAGTCGAAGGTCCCGGGTCCGCATGTGGTGACCGTGACCTCTCCGCGGAGCCCACGCAGTCGATACCAGACGTCGCGACCAAGCGACTGCCCAGTTGCAAGACAATCACTCGGAGCAGCGATCGAAGATGGCGTCGCAGTTACAAGGGCGAAATTCGCCGAGCCAAGTCCCAGTGGCATGGCACTTGCGCAGGTGTCGTTGGCCGGGTTCGTTGGGGAGCAGACGGTAAGAGCACTCGTAACACACGATTGGTCCCACGACTCGCTGCAGCAATCGGGGAAAGCTGCACACACTGAATTGCAGCACGATGAGTCAGCGCAACCTGGAGTTGAATGGACGGCGTAGCAGTTTCCACTTGTCCCGCACGCACTTCCACACTGGTCATTCCAACTAGCCGTCAGGACGTAGGACTGGACACCACTCAGACAATTGAATGGGTAGGTTTCGGGCAAGGGGTAGCTTCCGCGCGCGACCACGGCAAGCCAATCGCCTGCAGGGACGCAGCCCTGCACAGAGACGGATTGGCAATCGACGATCTGCGCGTGCAGGATGGCTGTCTGGAGACCATCACACGCATTTCGGATCAGTGCAACGAACAGCGGTACCGTGCCAGAATCAGCGGTCCCGCGTTCGGCAAGAAGACTGAGCGAGACGCGTGCCTGCCCGTTCCCATCTGGATCCGGCAGCGTGATGCGAAACGCATCGCGCTCTGGAACGCCCACGGTGGAACCTGGCGCGGAAACGAACTTGATGTCTCCACACATCGCTTTGTTCGCGACAAGGCTCTGGAACCCCGACCCTGCAGTGCCGAGCGGACAGGGGTCATTCCCAAATCCACTTGTGTCACAGTTTTCGATCTCCGTGCTCGAGTTGGGTGGACACTGTGGGACGCACACGGGTGGGCACAGCTGAAACGCAGAACTGACGCACGTTGCATCCCAAGTGACAGAGCAGCAGGTGGGCAAGAGCTCGCACACACTGCTACAGCACGATGGAACATTGCAGCCAGGGGTGCTGTGTGCGACAAAGCAATCTCCGAGCCCCGCTGCCCCGCAGTTCACGGGTGGGGGTGGCTGGCACACCGAGCCTGCAATCACCGCGCACTGACCATCCCAGGTCGTTGTGCAACAAAAGGAATCGACCTGGCATACCGCTGCGCAACAAGTCGGATCTTGGCAGCCCGGTGTTGGATGCGGTGTGAAACAGTTTCCGGTGGCGGCACTCGGACAGGTCTGTGCGCACACACATGGCGCTGTCAAAAGACCGAGCACGCATCCAAGCACTGCCCGCACGGAAAGCGCCACGATGCCAAGCACCTGCGAGTGACGATCGGTGGAGTAGTGGCACGCCCGCTGATGCATGATTGTCCTTTCGGAGAACTCTGCAATTTAGCCGCAGTCAATCCAATCTCCAACAGTGTGATTTGCAAAATGGAAAGAAAACCCCCTCGGCCAAGAGCGCCGAGGGGGATTGACTACAAATCAGAAGTAACAGGCAAACTTTACTGGCAGTTGCCCCACGCGCCGAGCAGGATCGTGAGGTCAGTGCCTGACGTCGTATTGTCGCCGTTCAGGTCGCCACCAGCCGCACCCCATGCGCCGAGCAGGATCGTGAGGTCAGTGCCGCCCACAACCCCGTTGTTGTCGAAGTCTGCCGGACACGCAGGTGAACACGGCTGTCCACCTGCCACGGACACATCGAGTGTGCCAGTGCCAAGCGGAGTGGTCGCTGAATAACCACCAACTGCGACGACGTAATTGACACCGCACTGGAGCGTTGCAGTCATGATGGACGTGAAGGTTGCGCACCCCGCACCGTCATCATTGCATGCGACCACAGTGCTCGCTTCGCACGATGTCTGGATCGACAATCGTGTGTCATGATTTGCCGTGTTGCATGTCGAGAAGGTGTAAAGACCGCTCTGTGCAGGGGAGAAGGTATAGAACACACAGTTGTAGTTGATGTCCGTACCAAACTGTCCCATGTCGCAAAGACCCGTGTAGTCGAGGTCGACTGTCGCGCCCGCACGCGTGAAGGGGTTCGCACCCGCATTCAGCGTGAGTGGATTCGCGCAGGTGAGACCTTGGCCGCCACCACCACCACCACCACCGCCACCACCACCGCCACCCTCGTTTGTGATGACGAAGGTGCCGCTTCCGAAGCCGGCCGCGCCGTACGCACCGATACGAATCTTGTAAGTGGTGCCCGAAGTGGCCGGGAAGGTCAATTCAGACTGCACCTCGCACGAGTCGTCGTTGCATGCAACGGGCACACCAAAGTTGCAGTCTGCATAGATGTCGATGCGAGTGTCGAACGACGCGCCATCGCACAGCGAAACCTTGAAGGTTGCAGTTGCGGGAGCAGCGAAGTTGAACCACACATCGTTGTAGAAACTGCCACCGAAGGTGCCGCAGGAAGCGTCGGTCGGGTTTGGCCCGTCCGTCGTTGAGCCCGTGTTATCGAACGAATTGCTGCCCACAACCGCGGGAATGGCATCACTGCAGTTGTCGTTCTCAGGACCGACTGGCGCACCCTGAGAAATCTCCAGCGAGGAAGCACCTGTATCGCCCTGCCAGCCACCCACCCGGATGATGTAGTTACCAACATCCAGGTATGCGCTCAAGAGCGACGAGAAGTTCGGGCAGCCAACACCGTCATCGTTGCATGCCAACATCGAACCACCCTTGTTAGGACAGTCTGTCCAAATTTCGATGCCGGTATCGAACGTACCGGCCGTGCAGGTCTCGAAGGTGTAGTCATCCGCGGCGGTCACCGCGAACGAGTAGAACACATCCTTCGTGAACGGCGCGCCTCCGAAACCGCAGGTCACCTCGCCGTACTCCGTGCCAGCATTGGAGTTGTCGAAGGCATTGCTGCCGATCACTGCCGGAGCGGGAGCCGCGCAGCTGTCGCCTGCAGGAGGTGTGAATTCGCACGTGGTCGACGTCACGTTGAGCGTGTAGTCGTTACCGAGAGCACCGCCGCAAGGCAGTTCGATGAACTGGCTGGGGAGGCACACCACGTAGTAGTCGCCAGGGCCGACGCACACGGACAGAGTGCTCGGGCAGTTGCCCGTGCTGACCGAGCCCACGATGGAGCAGCCTGGGTTGTCGACGATCGCACAGAACGACGGCAGGTTGCTGAAGAGAGACAGTGATACCTGCGTTCCGCTGGTGACTGTGAAGCTGTACCAGTCGGTGTCGCGCATCGTGGTGGATGCATAGAAGGTGCCGCCCACCGAACCATTCAGTGAGTTCAGTGGCTCGTTTGCGCCGCCGCCGTTGCAGCCGCCGTTCGAGTCGTCACCGCATGCCTCCAGTTCGGTCTGCGAGCCATCGGGGACCTCGCAGCTTCCGCCGCCGCACGCCTCGCAGAGAGTCGCAGCACCACTGGCGCAGAACTGATCCCATTCGGTATCGCAGCAGAAGGGGTCCGTGGCACACACGGTTTCGCAGCATGTTTGATCCGCGCAGCCAGCCGTACCAGGGTTCGCAGTGCAGCAGTCGCCGCCTGAGCCACAACCGCCGCCGCCGCCGCCGCCGCCGCCGCATGCGGAGCATAATTGGACGGCCTGATTGGCGCAGATCTGATCCCATTCGGTATTGCAGCAGTAGGGATCCTCCGCACACACCGTGGCACAGCACTCCGCGTCGGAGCAGCAGGTCGTGCCGGGGTTCCCAACGCAGCAGTCGCCGCCGCCGCCACCGCCGCCACCGCCGCCACCACCGTCGCCCTGTGTGAGCGCCATCGTCCCGGGACCACCCGCAGTCGTCGCGCTATACACGCCAACGGCGATGTAATACAGCGTTCCAGATGTTGCGGAGAACGTCAGTTTGCTTGAGTATTGAGCGCACCCCGCACCGTCATCATTGCACGCGACCACAGTGTCGGCGGTGCAACCTGTTTGCACCGAGAGGCGCGTATCCACGCCACCAGCGGTGTTGCAAGTCGAGAGCGTGAAGGTGTCGCTCGCGGTCGCGGTCCACTTGAACCAGACCGTGTTGAAGTTTGTGTCGGTGCCAAACTGGCCCATGTCGCACAGCCCTGCGTAGTCGACATCGACCGTTGCGCCCGCGTTGTTGTATGCGTTATCGCCGACGGATGCAGGCACGGCCGCAGTACACGATGCACCGCCTTGAGCGTGCGCGATGGCTGCCGTACATGCAGTCATCGTCCACGCCACTACCCACGAAGTTCGATTGTTCAGCATTGATCTTTCTCCAAATTTGGTGTTCACGAGAACCAAACATTCAACGGCCGTCGAGGGGAGACAAGATCAACTGCTTCAGCATCATGCTTGTGCACTTTGACCCAACAACCCGCAACCGGGGCGACAAAGCCCCTCTTCCCATAATCTATCGAGGATCGCGGGTGAGGCAAATCCAACCGGTCATAATTTGACCGGAACTTTCGCAGAGGGCGGCAACTTTTGCGTTGGCACCTGTGCTTGGCCGGCGGGGGGGCCAAGATGGTCAGTAATCCGCCCGAGCCTCTCCAGCCTTCAAATCGCAAGTGGCAACCGAAATCTTGCCCACTCGCAAACCGACGATTTCGGACCCGATTGGCACAATAAAGACAAGCCGCAGCGTGTTTTCGCCGGAACTTGGTTGCGGGGGCAGGGACGCCACAGTGGCAAACGGCTTGGTTGGCTCGAAGCAGATTTCGACATCGGACTGGCGTTCCCACACATAACCAACCGGCCGGAACCCCTTGCCGCGCTTGTCCACGAGTTCGAGTGGGGCACTGTCGACGGTGTCCTTCACCTTCGGATTCCGATCTCCCCAAATGTCCATGCCACCCTTCCCGCGCGAGACATCCACCATCACGATTGTCGTTCCCGGCTGGCAGAGGAATCCCTTGACAACCAGGCTCCTCGAGATCGCAGTGGCAGCACCCTTTGGAAAGCTGCTGATACCTCCGGAGATGAAGTTGCCGCCATCTGTGGTCTTGAACTGCAGCGACTTCACATCGTTTGTGCTGAGCGACACGGGGCGCAGTGTGTTGACGACCGCAACAAACTCCTGCGCATTGAAGACGAACCCACCACCCTCCTTGACCACATCGATTGCAGGCGCTGTCAGCCCTGTGTCGCTGCCCGTCAAGCGGGCGAGACCACCGTTTTCAATGGGAATCGTTTTGAACGTATATCGCAGCCCCTTCAAGAAAAAGTTCATTTCACCCTTGGGTGCATTGCCACTCGCTGGCCCACTCGATGGCGCGTCAAACAGCAGTACGAATGTGCCGGACTGCTGCGCGGGCGGGGTCGTTGCATAGTTGCCGGTGTCTTCGAAGGAATACGTGCGCGTGGAACCATCTTCCATCGGCTGATTGAACTTGCGCGGGAACATCACCTTCGGCTGCGAGGATGCGTCCGCCAAGCGAGCCTGCGCCGACGACAAGATGAACTGTCCCTGATCGAACGCCTTTGTGTCGACCGTGAACTTCACGGCATACACCCCAGCACCGTTGGTGCCGCCTGTTGGATCAAAGACCAGTTCAAGGCCAGTGACAGAGTCGGGTGCGATGGTGGTTCGCGCATCGCCCCTCTTGAAAGTGTCTTTGTGCAGACTGAGCGCCATCCTTGCCAGTTCCGGTTGGCTTGAAGCGAGTGAGTTTCTCCCCGCCGGTGACAGGCCTCCCCGAGAGACCGTTGCGTAAAATGTCTCAGTGAGTTTCGGTGCATCGACCCAGAGTTTGGCGAGTGGCGCGGGTTGCCCCTGATTCTTCGGATCACGCGCGTACCCCGTGAACTCGAGCAGGTCGATGGGCCCTTGGATGAACCCGCATGCGATCAGGAGGATGCCCACCGTCAGCACGCCGGACGCAACTCCCGCCACCGCACCGATCGCCATGCTGACGTACCTCTGCAGGGGGATATCAAACGGAACAAGTTTGTCACTTGCCACGCGAAGGATCAGGAGAAGCACCGCGAAGACGAGCCCGAAGGTCAGGCCCCATGCGTAATTGTCGAAGGTGCCGCCGTTGAGCAGCCCGTTGACAACGATCGGCTCCCACACAGCGAACGTCAATGCACCGGCGACGATCACGCAGAGGCAGTGCAGAACCGCGCTCAGCGCGCCTTGACTGATCCACCAATAGGCGATGAATCCGATCGCCCCAAGCACCAGCACGTTGAGGATCATGGCTTGCCTCCTTTTGCCGGTGGGCGCGCTGCTTGCGGCGACTTGGTCGGCGGACTTGGAGTCCCTGGAGATGGTGCCGAAGCAGGGCGAGCCGTGCTCGTCGGCTTTGATGCAGCAACGCGTGGGGCGAATGCGCGAGCCACCTCCTCAAGGCTTGTCTCGCCCGATCGAACCTTGATCAAGGCAGCCTCCTGCGCGGTCGGCGCGCGATGCGCGCGCCGCATCTGCTGATACGCATTGACGACATCGCCGGCCACCATCAACTCGATCGCTCGTTCATCGGGCCGAAGAACTTCATAGGCGCCGGTCACTCCGACGAATCCAGTGCCTTGGCATTCGGGGCAAGGCACGATCTGATTCTTGATCTGAATCTGGCCACCCATCTTGTACAGCGTTGGCGTCTTGCCATCCGGTGCGCCGAGACGTTTGGCCTGCGCTTCGGTTGCGGTAAATGGCTGTCGACACTGCTTGCAGAGCAGTCGCACGGCACGACCAGCCACGATGGCGCGGAGCGCCTTCGCCGCCGCCGCTTTGTCGCCCGCACTTTTCAGGTACAGCGCAATCGCCGCTGCGCCGCTCTCCGCAGGCACTAAGGCGTAAAAGATCGTGTTCGCACTATTCGGGTTCACCAGAACCGGCGCCAAACCCGGCTCTGCCAGATCAGAGACGAGCAGCACATTGGGCCCACGTCGTACGACCGACTGAACAGTTGTGGCGTAATCGGTGCCATCGACTCCAGGGAGCCACTCGTTGTGCGTAATTCCCTCAAGTCTTCGCTCAACAACCTTTTCGACGGTCTTGATGTCCATCGTGTAGGGATCGTGTCGTTGCAAAAGGGCGAGCCCAAGTGTTGTCAAGCCATTCCCGGGCGGAACTGCAACCAGGACGACACCGCCTGCGATCTTGTCCGTCGCATCCCGCAGGGCCTGCAACTGGGATTGGAGGAACCCCATCTCATCCAGTTTCCTTGTCAGTTGCTTCTCGCGGTCATGTTCCAGGCGCAGCGACTGTCCTGCGGACGTTCCCCAGGTGGTGAGTCGAAACATCTGAACGCTTTCGCCAGCGCGCATTCCGAGTGTCGCCACTTGACGCTTTCGGCGCTCCTTGACGTCCAACCCTGCCGCCTTCTTGAAGTAATCGATCACTTTGTCTGACTCGGCGCTGGGGAGCGTGGACACTTTGCTGCGGATTGTGTCGACGACCCGAACAACGGTGTGTTCCTGCGCACCAGGAACCATCTCGACTCTCGAGGCACGTGCAGGCAGTGACGGGACGACGATTTGTTCGGCGGCCAGATGCACCGGCAGCATCGGATCCTCGCGCGAAGGAGGCTGCAGCCGGTTGCCCTTGGCATCTTGGAACACAGCCGTGACTTCACCGAGCGCCTTCCGTGCCTTCCGCGATGCGATGGCGGCAGCCCACTTCCCCGTGAGCAGGTCGAAGCGCTCCGCAGGGGGAAGGCGTTTATCGCGATACTTCCAGTAACCAGTGAGTGCACCACAAAAGAGCAGCAGCATCAAGGGGAAGCCGAGCCAGAACCACTTGATGAAGAGGACGCATGCAATGCCGAGGGCCAGCGTTGCGAGATTGATGCCAGCCCACACATCCGGCATGAAACGCCGCCGCCGAGCGTCCTGCTCCACCACAGTTGAGATCACCCATGCGAAGGGAAGCGCGGCGGCAAAAAGCAGCAGCGGCTTGTAGATGGAGATCAGATAGTGGACAGAGGGTTGCACGGAGAGTCGGTCGTTCGATCGTGTGTGGTGACGCACCAGCGCAATCGCCGCAGCGATCGCGCTGGGCGGGTGATTCAGGTGATTCCTTTGAGGCGCATCTGGAGTTCCTCGGGGCGCGGCGTCGATTCGATCGCCACTCGCTGGTGGACCATCTCGCTTTCGACGAGTTCCACGAGCGCAGAGGTGTAGTCGATCATGCCTTCATCCTTCCCGGCCTTGATGATCTCCAGAAGATCTCCCTCTCGCGCATCGAGGATGTACTTTTGCACGATCGGAGTATTGAGCAGAATCTCCAGAGCCGGCACGCGGGCGATCTCAGGCTTCAGCGTGGGCAGCAACTTCTGGTAGATGATCGCCCGCAAGTTGTAGGCGAGCAACTTCCGAATCTGTTCTCGCTCGCTTTCGGGGAAGAGATCGTAGATACGTCCGAACGTCTGCCACGCGCTTGAGGCATGGATGGTGCCGAACACCAGGTGCCCTGTCTCGGCAGCGCGGACCGCAGCTTCAAAGGTTTCGTAGTCGCGCATTTCGCCGACGAGACAGATGTCGGGATTCTCGCGCACCAGTGCGCGCAGTGCGTCGTCAAAGTTCGTGCAGTCAATGCCGATCTCGCGCTGATTGATGGTCGCCTTGACATCGGTGAAGATGTATTCGATCGGATCCTCGATGGTGACGATGTGCACCTTCTTGCGTTCATTGACGTACTGAAGCATCGCGGCGATCGAGGTGCTCTTGCCCGATCCCGTCACGCCAGAGAAGAGGATGAGTCCCTGCGCGGCCATGGAGATATCACCAAGGCTCGGACGCAGCCCGAGTTCCTCGAAGGTCTTGATCCGGCTCGTAATCAGTCGGGCAGCCACGGCCGGTCTGCCGCGGGCCATAAACAGATTCACTCGGAAACGACGCCCCTGATCGAAGTCGAACGCAAAGTCCATCGAGCCGTTGCGACGGAAGTGATCGAGTTGGTTCGGATCAAGGATGTCCTTCGCAACCTGAAACATCAGGTCCTCAGTCACTGGCGGTGACGTGAGATCCTTCAGCGCACCGCGAAATCGGATGCGAGGAGGCAACCCAGCCTTCACGATGAGATCGCTGCCTTCCACCTTGATGATGGCGGCCAACCAAGAGTTCCATGCCTTGCGCCCCTCGCCCGCTTGTGTACCGCGGGAATCGGTGGGAACAGGGGTGATGAGTTCTTTTCGCGAAACGCTCACGGTTGCATGCTTTCCTTGCTGGTGGCACGACAGCGTAGCAGGATTACCCACGCAGCAGCCTTGACGGCGGCACTCGGGTCGGGCATCATCTCCCAATGGAGCCCAAGATCATCCAGGATGGCATCACCTTCGATGATGTCCTGTTGCTGCCGCGGTTCAGCAACGTCGTCCCTGACCAAGTCGACACGTCGACCCGCCTGACCCGGCGCATTTCGATTCATCTCCCAATTGTTTCTGCCCCGATGGACACGGTGACCGAGGCGCCCTTGGCCCGTGCGCTTGCACAGGAGGGGGGGATCGGCATCATCCATAAAAACATGTCGCCCGAGCAGCAAGCTGCCGAAGTGGCGAAAGTGAAGCGCAGCGAGAATGGGGTCATCGTCGACCCAGTGACGCTGAGCCCAAACGAGTCGATCGGGCGCGCACTTGCGTTGATGAGCGAGCAGGGGGTCAGTGGTTTTCCCGTAACAGAGGATGGAACCCGCCGCGGCAAGCTCGTTGGAATCCTGACTCGGCGTGATATGCGCTTCGTTGCGAAGCAGGCCGAGAGCGCAAGTGTCGCGCAGACCATGACGGCCCGCACGCTCGTGACAGGCACGCCTGCAACGACGCTTGAGGAAGCGGAGGCGATCATGATCAAGGCACGAGTGGAAAAACTTCCTCTTGTGGATCCCCAGGGGCGCTTGACGGGGCTTGTCACCATGCGAGATATCGACAACACCCGCCGATTCCCGCGTGCGTGCCGTGATGAACGCGGGCGTCTGCGCGTGGGTGCGTCCATGGGTGTTCGACAGTTCGATCGCGCGGCGGCGCTGATTGCTGCAGAAGTGGATGTGATTGTCGTTGATACGGCGCATGGTCACAGTGCCAATGTCATTGAAACCGTGCGCGAACTGAAGAAGCGGCACGGGTCCATCGAGGTGATCGCAGGCAATATTGCGACGGCAGAGGGTGCCAAGGCGCTGATCGATGCGGGCGCGGACGCCGTCAAGGTTGGCATTGGACCAGGCTCGATCTGCACCACGCGCGTCGTAACTGGCGTTGGGGTGCCGCAGATCACTGCCATTCTGAATGCCGTATCTGTGGCTGAGTCGGCCGGGGTTCCTGTCATCGGTGACGGCGGGATCCGACTCTCGGGCGACATCGCAAAGGCAATTGCGGCCGGGGCAAGCAGCGTGATGATGGGCGGACTCTTCGCGGGACTCGATGAGAGTCCCGGGGAACTTGTCCTCCACAGCAATCGGCGATTCAAGGCGTACCGGGGCATGGGCAGTGAGGGCGCCATGTCGGCCGGGAGCGCGGACCGCTACAGCCAAGCCAGTTCGCGCAAGTTTGTTCCAGAAGGGGTGGAGGGGCGGGTGCCCTACCGCGGATCTCTCGCGGATTTCGTCTACCAGATGGTGGGGGGGCTCCGGAGTGCAATGGGCTATTGCGGATGCGCAACGCTTGAGGAGCTACGAACGCAGGCTCGCTTCGTCCAAGTGACGGCTGCGACCGTTGTGGAGAATCATCCCCACGACATACAGATCACGAAGGAATCTCCGAATTACTCGCGAGGAGTCAATGGCGAGCATTGAGTGCGCATCCCTGCGCCCCGCAAGTACCGGCGACAGGAATCGAACCTGCACGAGGTGTGAGCCCCAATGGATTTTGAGTCCATCGCGTCTGCCAGTTCCGCCACGCCGGCGTGTGGAAGGTGGACAGGATAGCGAAGTGCGCTTTCTCTGAACGACTGCCTCGACAAGCGGAGTCTTGCCCGTTATCGTCTCGCTGTCTTTTTTTAGGCCCCTCTGTATGGCAACGCTGACAAGACACTTTGGCATCGCGCTGAACGTGACAGTATTGCTTGCATGCACCGCAGCTGGTGCGGATGTGGCGCCACTCTGTGCGCCGACGGGCGAGGCGCAAATGCAGAGCACCAGCATCCTGACGCCTGTGAGTCCACCCGCGCGAGAGATTCATTCGCTCGCCGCGCTCGTCGTGGGAATCTGCGCCGCGATCTTCATCGTGGTCGAGGGCGCACTGCTGTGGGCGATCATCCGTTATCGCCGCCGCGCAGGCGAGCGAGGTGAGCCTGTGCAAGTGTTTGGAAGTAATCCAATCGAACTGGCGTGGACGGTTATCCCGCTGGTGATCGTTTTTGTGTTGGCCTTGGCGACGGTGCGAACCATCAAGGATGTGCAGCGAACCGAACCGCCCGAGGGTGCGCTTGCGGTCGATGTCATCGGCCATCAGTGGTGGTGGGAGTACCGCATTGCAGATGAAGACGGCGGCCGATCGGTCGTGACGGCAAATGAACTCATCGTGCCGGTCGGGCGTCCCGTGTGGCTTCGACTTGCATCCGCGGATGTGATTCACTCGTGGTGGGTGCCAGCACTCAATGGCAAAACGGATGTTGTGCCTGGTCGATTCAACAACACGTGGTTTGAGGCAGAAAAGGCGGGCACCTATCTCGGGCAGTGTGCCGAGTACTGCGGAACGCAACACGCCAACATGCTGCTTCGCGTGCGGGCCGTGGATGAAACTCAGTTCGAGTCCTGGCGTCGTGCGCAGATCGCACCAGCGCGCGAGGATCCATCCTTTGCCGCAGGCCGCGCCGTGTTCCTGCGTCTTGCCTGCATGAACTGCCACGCGATCGACGGATCGAGTGCGGGCGCGTTCGGGCCCAATCTGACTCACCTCATGAGCCGTGAAACGATCGCCGCTGGCATGGCGCCTCTGAATCGCGACACCCTGCGGGCGTGGCTCGTCGATCCGCAGCAGTTGAAGCCTGGGTGCAACATGCCGAGCCTGCAATTGACGGATCCCGAACTCGATGCGTTGGTGGATTACCTTTCATCGCTGCACTGAACGGAAGAGAAACGAGACACACGATGGCAATCGCCGGACACGCAGACGTTGAAGCACTCCCGAGTTCAATGACACTCGGTGCACGCGTGCACTCGTGGGTGGTGTCCGTGGATCACAAGCGGCTGGGCATGATGTATGTGGGGTTCGGGCTGGTGTTCTTCCTTGTCGCCGGGTTGGAGGCCGCTGCGATGCGCGCGCAACTGGCACGGGCCGGATCGCAACTCATCGATCCCACGACCTTCAATCAGCTGTTCACGATGCATGGCACCACCATGGTGTTCCTCGTGGGCATGCCGATCCTGCTTGGAATGGGCAACTATCTCGTGCCTTTGATGGTTGGAGCGCGCGATATGGCCTTCCCGCGGTTGAATGCGTTCGGCTTGTGGCTCTTCGTTTTCGGAGCGCTGCTGCTCTATTACTCCTACATCGGCGCACAGGGGCTCTACGGCACTTCTGCGGCACCGGATGTGGGCTGGTTTGCCTACGCGCCCCTGACGTCGCGCACCTACTCGCCCGGCAACTCAACGGACTACTGGATTTTGGGCATCATGGTGAGCGGTTTCGGCAGCATCATCACGGCGATCAATCTGATCGCCACGATCCTCGTCATGCGCTGCCCCGGCATGACGCTTCTGCGCATGCCGCTCTTCCCATGGATGATGCTCGTGACCAGCGTGCTCGTGCTGATCGCCGTTCCCGTGCTGACGGGCGCGCAGGCGATGCTGCTGCTCGACCGCTCGCTTGGCGCGCACTTCTTCGACACGGAGCAGGGCGGCTCGGCAGTGCTTTGGCAGCATCTCTTCTGGTTCTTTGGTCACCCGGAGGTGTACATCCTGGTGCTTCCTGCGTTCGGATTCCTGAACGAGATCGTGCCCGTCTTCAGTCGCAAGATCGTCTTCGGCTACTCGCTGATGGTCGCAGCGACCGTGGCGATCGGGTTCATTTCGCTTGGTGTCTGGGCGCATCACATGTTCGCGCTTGGGCTTTCCCCTGAACTCAATTCGTTCTTCGCAGCGTCCACATTCCTGATCGCAGTACCGACGGGGATCAAGATCTTCACGTGGCTTGGAACGATGCTCGGTGGACGCATCCACTTTGCGACGCCGATGCTGTTTGCGACAGGGTTCCTCGCGATGTTCACCTTCGGCGGTCTCACAGGCATCATGCTCGCGGTGGTGCCCTTCGATTGGCAGCTCTCCGACAGCTACTTCGTCGTGGCACACTTCCACTATGTGCTCTTTGGCGGAACGGTATTTGGCATCTTCGGCGCGATCTTCTATTGGTTCCCGAAGGCAACCGGACGCATGCTGAGCGAACGGCTTGGAAGCTGGTTCTTCTGGATCCTGTTCCTCGGTTTCAACCTGACGTTCCTGCCGATGCATGTGTCCGGCATTCTCGGCATGCCGCGTCGCATCTACACCTTTCAGCCCGACCGCGGTCTTGATCTGTGGAATTTGCTTTCGTCTGCGGGTGTGGCGCTGCAGGCAGTCGCGATTCTGCTCTTCCTTTGGAATGTGGTTCACTCCCTGCTGCGCGGCAAGCCTGCCGGCAACAATCCGTGGAACGCATGGACGCTCGAGTGGGCCACGAGCAGTCCTCCGCCCGAGTGGAACTTCGATCGCATCCCGACTGTCGGCTCCGCACGCCCGCTGTGGGATATCGCGAACCCGCAGGACCCCGACCCATCTCCGGAGGCGCGCGGATGACCCCAATCGCAACACGACTTCCGCCGATGCCGCATGTGTGGCGACCGAGCCGTGGCAAGGTCGGCATTGTCTGCCTGATCCTGGTCGAGAGTTGCATCTTCCTGACCTTCGTTGTCGCGTACCTGTTCTTCATCGGCAAGAGCGCAAGCGGACCCCAGCCTCGCGATGTGCTCGATCTCGCGCCAGTGATCGTCAACTCTGTGGCGCTGCTGTCGAGTTCATGGACCGTTGTGCTCGCTGTGCGCGCGCTCGAGCACGGCAGGAATGGCGCGTTCCTTCGGTGGCTCCTCTGCACCGTGCTCCTCGGCGCATTCTTCGTGGCAGGAACCGTGCGCGAGTGGAGCGGTTTGATGACGGATGACCGCCTGTTCCTCTCGACCAATCTGTTCGGCAGCTCGTTCTACTCGCTTGTCGGACTTCACCTGCTGCATGTGGTGGTCGGGCTTGCGATGCTGTCGGGAATCCTGCTTTTCGGGATCGGCGGTCGCGTTCGGCGGTCGCATGCGCATGCGGTGGATATGGTCAGTTGGTACTGGCACTTCGTGGACGCGGTTTGGGTCGTTGTGTTCGTGACCGTCTATGTGATCGGACGCTGAGGCACATCATGACCGACCATACTCCAAGTCACAGCACTGCAGAATCCGCGCAAGACGGCGCGGATCGAGTGCCATATGCGAAAGCGATTCCAGAGCCCACATCAGGTCCGCTTGTTACGGCGGCGGGAGTGACGCTCGTCGCCGCCGCGCTTGTCACAAACCTCTGGGTCTTGGCGTGTGGCGTGGTCATTCTTGTGGTCGGGCTTGTGGTGTGGTTTCGGAGCGTGTTCCCCCAAGAGAGGCTCGAGGAGATTCCTGCGCGTGCGCACGCTGCGCCCGAAGCGGACTTCCGTGTTCCCGTGCGTGAAGCGCGCGAGCGTCCCTCCTATCCAGCGGAAGTGCATCCGATGAACGTGGGCATTCGTGGCGGTCTGCTGGGTGGCGCTGCGATGGCCGTGGTGGCGTGCACGTGGGGAGTTGTCACCCATGGCAGTGTGTGGATGCCGATCAACCTGCTCGTCGGTGTGCTGATTCCTGGTGTGGAAGGGAGCGATCTTGAAACGCTGCGGGCGTTTCATGGGGGTTGGTTCGCTGTTGCGGTCGTGATCCATCTGCTGCTTTCGCTGGCGGTCGGTGCGCTCTATTCGACAGCGCTTCCGATTGCGGCCAACCGTCCGCTGCTTGCCGGTGCCGTGGTGATCCCCGTGATCATGAGCGGTGTCGTGTGGGCAACGATTGCCACCGTGAATCCGGCGTTGCAGGACTACATCTCATGGCCGTGGTTCATCGCGAGCCAAGTGGCATTCGGCATCGCGTGCGGTTGGTGGACAAGCACGCGCGAGCGAGTTCCCGCCATGCGTGGACGCTCACTGGCTCAGCGACTGGGCATTGAGCGGGGAGGCGAATCATGAGTGCGATCCGCTCACGGCTGATGATGAGCGCTCTCCTTGCGGGTGGAATCGCTCTGATTCCAGCGACTGCATGCGACCGGTTGCCTGGTCGACCCAAGGCCGCACAGTCCGCGCAGGAGGGTTCGCCCGAGTGGACTGTGGAGGTCTTCAACACCAGTTGTCGGGGTTGTCACGCCCAAGGGGCTGTGGGCGCGGCCGTTCCACTGATGGACAGCGCTTACTGGCGTGCCGCCTCCGATGAACAGGTGACGCGCGGGGTGCTCGAGGGACAAGGGATGCTGATGCCTGCATTCGGTCTTTCGGGCGGTGGACCATTCACCCCCGCGCAGGCAAGCGCGCTCACGCGGGGTATGCGCGCGCTGTGGGGCGGCGGAGCACAGAAGTCCCCGGAGATCTCGGGCACGCTCGTGGCGGGCAACGCAAGCAACGGAAAGTCCGTGTTCGATGTCGCGTGCGCTGGTTGCCACGGTGTCGGCGGGTCGGCAGGCAGTGTGACCGATCCCATGTATCTGCGCCTCATTTCAGATCAGGGACTGTGGACCGCAGTGGTGGCCGGACGCAAGGCGCTCGGAAGTCCCGCGTGGAATGAGCCGATGCCCGGCCGTCCGAATGGGCTGACCACGGTGGAAGTGGCAGATGTCGTTGCCTATCTTTCTTCGCAGCGGCCACGCAGCATGTCGGAGCTAAAGCCATGAGTGACCGAATTCAAGATCCTGGTGCTCACTCGCCCGCGCGGGGCGGTGATGAGAAACCCTGCGTCAATTGCGGCTGCGCCGAGAGGACCGCCAAGCAGGATGCGCGCCGCGGATTTATGTTCCGCTTCGGTGCGGTCCTTCTTGGGGTCGGTGGCGCCATCGCAGCCGTCCCGATTCTGGGAACCCTCCTTGCGCCCGCACGGCGACAGGCGAGCGCATGGGTTTCACTTGGCAGTGCCGACGCGTTTCCCGCTGGACAGACTCGATTTGCCACCTTCCTGAGCCCGATTCGTCAACCGACGGATGGTGATGCGGCGAAGACTGCTTGTTGGGTCCGCTGCATCAGCCCGGGGAAGTATCAGGTGTTCGCGGTGAACTGTGCCCACCTTGGTTGCCCCGTGCGGTGGTTCGCGCAGTCGCGACTGTTCATGTGCCCCTGTCATGGTGGGGCGTACTACGAGGATGGTTCGCGCGCCGCAGGACCGCCCCCCCGAGGGCTGTTTGAGTATCCATGGAAGATCGACGGAGGCAATCTGATGATCGAGGCGGGGCACCTGCCAGGAATGGAGCAGTCCACGTGAAACCGCCACGAGTGGTTGGCATGGCGATCGATTGGGTCGAAGCCCGGACGGGCGCTGTTGCTTTTCTCGCGCCGCTCTTGACGCATCACGTACCACGAAACGCGAAGTGGTGGTACGTCTTCGGCAGTGCAACGCTGATGTTCTTCACGATCCAGCTCGTGACCGGTGTGTGCCTGGCAACGCTCTACGCACCGAGTGCGGCGGAGGCTTGGGAGAGTCTTCGATACATCGACGAGGAGGTGCCTTTCGGTTGGATGCTGCGCGCGCTGCACGGATGGTCGAGCAACGCGATGGTCGTGATGATGGCGATCCACATGCTGCAAGTGTTTCTGCATGCGTCTTACAAGTTCCCGCGCGAACTGAACTGGGTGACAGGTGTCTTCCTGCTCTTCACGGTGCTCGCACTTGCCTTCACAGGTCAGGTGATGCGCTGGGATCAAGACGCGTATTGGGGACTTGGCATCGGTGCATCCATCGCCGACCGCATTCCAGTGATCGGCAATCAAGTGCGCGGGCTGCTCCTGGGAGGCCCGATCATCGGCGGTGAAACGCTCAGCCGTTTCTTCGCGCTGCATGTCTTCGTGCTGCCCGGTGCGGCGCTCGGTTTGATCGGATTGCATCTCGCACTCATCATGAAGAATGGCATCAGCGAGATGCCGAAGGTTGGCGCAACGGTGGAGCCGGCGACGTACCGAGCGGAGTACGAGCAGCGCATGGAGAAAGATGGCGTTCCCTTCTACCCCGACGCAGCTCAGCGCGACATGGTGTTCTGCGGCGCGTGTTTGGTGTTGCTGGTCGTGCTCGCAGCCGTCTATGGACCCTTCGGCCCCGGCGGGCAACCCGATCCAACGTTGATCGATACGAATCCGCGCCCGGACTACCCGTTCCTCTGGATCTTTGGCGCTGTCAGTTTGCTGCCTCCGGCATCGGAGACCGCCGTGATGCTGGTTGCACCTCTGGTCGGTGTGCTGGCGCTGGTGGCCGTGCCGTTCTTCGCCAATGCTGGCGAGCGCGCGCCGAGCCGGCGACCCGGCATGGTGCTCATTGCCTCGCTTGCAGTCATGGCAGTCGCGGCACTGACTTGGGAGGGCAAGACGAGCCCATGGTCGCCCGTGATGAACGCGTGGTCCGCGCTGCCGACGCCCGAGCATTTCCTGGCGGGTCGAACACCGCTTGAAGTACAGGGGGCCAATGTCTTTCAGTTTGCACAGTGCCGCAACTGTCATTCGCTTGATGGGCTCGGTGGAGAACGGGGCCCCGCACTCGATGCGATCGCGACCCGAATGACCCCGGACCAATTGATGCGGCAAATCCAACAGGGGGATGGCAACATGCCGGCATTCGGGCGCAATCTCGATAGTGCGCAGATGACTGCGCTCGTGTCGTTCCTGTCCACGCTCAGACCTGAGTTCGAGGCGCCTGCAGTGATCCCGGGCGCACAGCTGCCGCTCCCGGTGCAGCGCATGCCCGGCGAAGTGGTGACGCCCGTGGCGGTTGGATCGCAGTGAACGCACTCGCTGGCGCGGCGCGCTGGACTCTTGATCTCTGGTTGCTGTTGCCGCTCGCCGCACTGACGCTGGCGTATGCGCGGGGGCTGAGCGGTCTGGTAGGGCGACGTGGCTTTCCAATCTGGCGCCCATGGTGTTTTTTCGGAGGCATGTGCGTGCTGCTGGTGGCGCTGGTGTCGCCGATCGATTCGCTTGGCCACCTGTTGCTGTCCTTTCACATGCTGCAGCATTGGCTGCTGATGATGGTTGCCGTGCCACTGCTCGTGCTCGGCTCAGGAGGAATGGTGGTACTCCGGGGACTGCCGCCGAGCCTTCGACGGGGTGCCTTGGGGCCGTTTCTCGCCAGTCCGCTCTGCCGGCGCGTGCTGCGCACCGTCGTTCATCCGATTTTCGGTTGGACTGCACTGCTGATCGTCACCACCGTCTGGCATGTGCCCGCGCTGTATCAGGCTGCGCTGGAGCGTGACTGGATTCACCGTCTCGAGCATGCGTCGTTCATGGTGGCGGCAGTGCTGTTCTGGTATCCGCTGATTGCACCGTGGCCATCGCAACGCGTGTGGCCAAGCGCTGCCTTCATCGCATACGTGTTGGCAGCCGACCTTCAGAACACGGTGTTCTCGGCAATCCTGACTTTTGCGGACCACGTGATCTATCCCATCTATGAGCCGACCGCTGCGGTTCTCGGTTGGTCTGCCCTTCGCGATCAGCAACTGGCGGGAGCCATCATGTGGACCGGCACACAACTCATCATGTTGCCGGTGGCAGTGCTCTTCGTCCGGCGTGCCCTGCTGGGAGATCCGCCGGCGGCTCCAGTGGTGCAGCGCCGTGTGCCGATACGGCGCCGTGAGAGTGATCTGCTGCGCATGCCGTTCATCGGTGCTGCCCTGCGCAGTCGCCGCGCGCGCAGCATGCTTCGTTGGACTGCACTTGCGGCCGCACTTGCGGTGATGGTGGATGGTTGGTTTGGACCGCAGGATGCTCCCTCCAATCTTGCGGGCACGATCCCGTGGACCCACTGGCGAGGGATCGCCGTGCTCGCCCTCCTTGTGTTCGGCAATGTGCTGTGCATGACGTGTCCACTTGTTGCGTCACGCAATCTCCTGCGTCGATTCTGGAAGCCGCGACTCCGTTGGCCGCGGGCACTTGCCGGAAAGTGGGTGGCGGTGGTGTTGGTGATCGCGTGGCTTGTGGTGTATGAGGCCTTCGATCTGTGGGCAACGCCCGCCGGCACCGCTTGGGTGATGCTCGGCTTCTTTGTGGCGGCGCTTGCTGTGGATGGGTTGTTCAAAGGTGCTGTGTTCTGCAAGTCGATCTGCCCGATTGGACAGTTTCAGATGGTGCAGTCTTCGCTTTCGCCCCTTGGCGTTTCGGTTCGCGATGCGAGCGTCTGCCGCGGCTGCGAAACGCAGGAGTGCATTCGTGGCGCAGAGCCGCGGGGTGGGTTGGTACCGCTTCGCGTGGCGGTACCCGGCTGTGAACTCGAACTGTTTCAGCCCGCCAAGCGCGGCAACATCGACTGCACCTTCTGTCTCGACTGCGTGGACGCATGTCCCCATGGAAATGTGGCGCTGAAGCCGATTCGTGTCCGGGATTCTTTGGCGTCGCCTGCATGGGGCTCATCGATCGGTCGCACAGACGGCCGATTGGACCTCTCACTCTTGATGCTGGTGCTGGTCTTTGGTGCGTTCACGAATGCGGCTGCCATGACAGGCCCATGGCTCTCGGTCGCCGACTCCCTGAGTGCACATTGGGGGCTGGCAACGCCAACGCTTCTCGAGGGTGGACTGGCGTTTCTGGGCGCCTGCATCCTTCCGGTGACTGCTGCACTTCTTGCCGCAGCGGCAAGTAGCTGGCTCGCCGGTGGTGGATGGATCGGCAACCTCAATCTCGGCGCGCATGCGCTCGTTCCCATTGGTGCGATGATGTGGTGCGTGCACTGGACGTTCCATCTGGCAACGAGTGCGCAGACTGCGATTCCTGCAGCGCAGCGCGCAATGCTCGATCTCGGCATCGACTGGTTTGGCCAACCGCAGTGGGCGCAATCTTGTTGCGTTCCAACGCCCGCCTGGTTGCTGCCCCTGGAACTGCTGTTGCTGCAAGGTGGCCTGCTCTGCAGCGGTTGGATTGCGTGGCGACAGCGGATGGATCGGAATGAACGTCGCCCCATTCGCGCATGTCTCCCGTGGTGGATACTGGCGACTGCGTTGTGGGCATGTGGAACCTGGATCGTGATGCAGCCCATGCAGATGCGGGGGACAGCACTGTGAATCTGCCGCGCTTCACTGTTCTGATGTTGGTCGTTGCATCCGTAGGAGTTCCACACGTGTGGGCCGACGGCGGTGCGATCGTGGACCGCGGGGAGTGGGAGGGGAACCGATTCGTGTTGTGGGTCAATCCTTCACCACCCACCGTTGGGCCCACCGAGTGGACGCTGATGTACGCGGGGGATACGGCTTCGGCGTCGCAGCGCATAGTGCTTCGGCTGGACGGAGAAGCAGGCGCGTGGCAGGAGGAACTCTTCGCACCTGTGGATGCAGGCCGTGCCGTGCATACATGCGACACGGTGCTTCCTTTTGCAGGTGAATGGATCGTCACCCTTCGAATCGACGGCAGTTCACGGCAGCCTCGCACCATGTCCCTTCGCGTGCAGCCCGCGGCGGAACCATGGCATGCTGCGCTGCCGTGGATGCTGCTCTGGATTCCTGCGGGTGTTTTGCTGATCCTGCGTGAATCGCTCGCGATGCGGCAAGGCCGTGCACGAAACGGACCGTTATCCTCGTCGCATGAGCATGGCGGAGAGAGCCTCACAGACGAAGTCGTCGCGCGGACAAGACGGGGACGATGATCTGCGCCGATTCCGAACGCTCGATGAGCTGGAGGCGATGGCAGGCACGCGGCTGAGCCAGATGGCACATGCCTATTTCGTGGGCGGCGCGGGGGATGAGCACACGCTTGGACAGAACACGAGTGCGTGGGGGGAGATCGATATCTGGCACCGCGTCCTTGTCGATGTTTCGCAGCGGTCGACCGCCTGCGATCTCTTTGGACGCCCGAGCAGCATGCCGATCTTGGCTGCGCCGACTGCGCTGCACAAGCTGGCTCACGCCGATGGAGAGTGTGCAACCGCACGCGGCTGCGAAGTTGCCGGCGTTCCCATGGTGATCAGTTCGCTCGCCTCGACTTCGATTGAGGAAATTGCAGCGGCGGCGCGGTGCCCACTGCTGATGCAGGTGTATCTCGGACAGGATCGCGAGCTCGGACGTGATCTGATGGCGCGTGCCGAAGCGGCAGGCGTGGTCGGTTTCGAGCTGACGGTGGATACGCCCGTGTGGGGCCTTCGCCGCCGTGAGATCGCCAGTGGATTCCATATTCCACCTGGTATGGATGTCGTCAATCTGCGCAGGACGGGCGGGGGAACGTCCTCGGCGGGTGTTGGGATCGCAGAGGTGTTGGGATGGACAATCTCGCCATCGGTGACGTGGAAGGATCTGGAGTGGGCATGCGGGCTGACCAAGTTGCCCATCTTTGCGAAGGGCATCTGCCGAGCCGATGATGCACGGCGGGCGATGGATGCAGGTGTGCGCGGGGTTGTTGTGAGCAACCATGGCGGACGGCAATTGGATGGCACCCCGGCAACAGCGCGTGCACTGCCTGGCGTCGTCCGTGCGGTGGAGGGTCGCGTACCAGTCCTTGTGGACGGCGGCATTCGGCGCGGGGTTGACGTGCTGCGTGCTCTGGCACTGGGTGCCACAGCTGTGCAGATCGGGCGCCCTGTCCTCTGGGGGCTTGCGTGCGGCGGCTCCGCGGGCGTGGCAAGGTGCTTTGAGATTTTGCGCGAGGAACTCGATCGTGCAATGGCGCTTGCCGGCTGCCCGAGTGTGGCAAGTATTCAGGGCGATCTGCTGAAGCAAGGCTGAAAGAACGCGGCCGCGTGCACCGGGTCCGCAGGGCCTGCGGGTGGGGAGGGCGCATGTGGCGTTGGCTTGACCAATCCGTCACTGCCGCTACCCTAACAAAGACCAAACGCATGGTCCCACATGGCTGGAATCCCCGACGAGATTCGGCAGCGCGCTGCACTTCTGGTGCAGTCATCTTCGGCATTGCTTCCCTCCCTCCGTGGTGCTGCAGGCGATGTACCGCTGAATCGTTGCCAGAGCGGCGCGGCCGCTGACATACCCACCGAACTTGGCGTGGTGCACGAGTGGATGTGGCGCGAAGCGCAACATGCCGCGTGGACAGTGCCATATGGCGCGATGATTGCGCTTTGCTGGCGGATGCTCGATGCAGTGCAGGATGGTCGTGTCGCATGGGTCGGACGACATGCGTGGCCCGTTCCTCGTGCATGCATTCGCAGGGATGGATCGCGCCTGTTGCTCGAGCGCTCGCTCTTTATCGATCCAGGCACATCCCATTCCAAGGATGAACGCCTCTGGGCAGTCCAACAGTCGCTCACATGTGATGGCATCTGCGCCGTGGTGTTTGATGCGAGTGGTTTTTCAATGGTTGCGAGTCGGCGCCTGCAATTGGCGGCTGCGCGCGGTGACGGTCGACCGGCAGTCCTTGCGTTGGCTGTGCGTCCATGGCATGAACGCCTCACGCCAAGTGCAGCGGCAACACGCTGGGGTGTTGCACCTTCGCCGCCATCGGCTGTGGGCACGATGGCAGCACGCGTACTCGGTCACAGCGTGGATGAACGAGGCGAGGCACCGGTCTGGACTGCGGAACTGCTTCGTGCGCGCGGGGCATTGGCACATGCGGTTGGACAGTGCACGCACCGAATCGAAGCGACATGGTCATGGAGCGGCGCATCGCCGCGTGTCGGCGCTTCGGGTGCCCGCTTCGGCACGGAGCCACGACCATGACGCCGCGAAACGCGATACAGCCGTTGCAGCAACGAATCTTGGCTGTGGCGTTCCCGCGATGGTCGGCGGAATGTGCGCGGCGCACTGCGCGCCGCCAGGGCGTCGCTATCGGCAATGAGACGGCAGTGCTGGTGATTGCTGCATCGCATGGTGCACATGTGGTGCATGATTGCTGCAGGAGTGCGGCGGCGATGGGCGTGCTGCGCGGCATGTCACTGGTGCAGGCACGCGCCATCTGTAGCGGAGCGCGCGTGGAACTGCCGCATGTGCCGGAGCGCGATGCATCAATGCTTCGTGCATGTGCGGTTTGGTGCCAGCGTTTCTCACCTATCACACTGCTCGAGCCGAGCGTCGGGATGCCGGTGGTGCTGATCGACATCACAGGTTGTGATCGGATTCATCCATCCGAGCCTGCACTCGAACAGCAGATACGCCGTGCGATGCATGCGCGTGGATTTACCGCACGGACGGCGTGTGCAGCCAATGCCGCGGCAGCTGTCGCGCTTGCCACCGCACGCCGAACACCGAATGCCGTGCGCACGCTTGAGGAATGCCCCGTGCGTAGCCTGCGGATCGACCGCACGATCATCGAACGGATGCATGAAGTCAATATCCGCCGCATTGGCCACTTACTCCGCTGCACACGAACGAGTCTCGCCTCACGTTTCGGCGCACAGACGCTGCTGCGGCTCGATCAGGCATTCGGGCGTGCCAGACAGCACATCGAACCGGTTCGGCCACGACCGCTTCCGGCCGCAGAACGAATCTTCGATGGTCCAGTCTCCGCGCTCGATGCGCTGCAGATCAGCACACAGGAGCTCGTCGGTGCGGTGTGTGTTCAACTGCATGCCCTGGAACGCGGTGCACGGGAGATCGAACTTGCCGCCGACTGTGCGGATGCACCGCGATGGACGCGGCGTCTTGTCTTTGGCGCGCCGAGTGCGAATGTGCGTCATATGGCTGGCATGCTCGCACCTTCGTTGGAGGGGATGAAGGCAGGGCTTGGTGTCGAGCGATTGCGGCTCGCCGTGCTTCGTATGGGACGGCTGATGCAGCAGGAGGCGATCAGCGAGTGGGTCGACACGCTCTGTGCACGTCTTGGTCGCGACGCCGTCCTGCGCTGTGGGCTGGTGGAAGACCATCGTCCGCGACGCGCTTCGCGCTGGCTGCCCGTCCTTCGACATGGCTTCGATTCCCGTGCGACCTCGCAAGCGCTACGTGCACGCGTTGTTCAGGCGTGGCGACCATCGCTGCTGCTGCCGCGCGCCGAATCCGCGGCGGTGGTGCTCGGCAGCGGCGGTTCGGTTCGCTGGCGCGGCGACAGTCATGTGGTGCATACGTGGCATGGTCCCGAACGGATCGCACCACCGTGGACTGCAACCGCTGCGCTGGCACCGGATGAAGGTGGCGACTTCTGGCGTGCGCAGTGCACCGACGGACGATGGCTCTGGCTTCGCAGGACACGGGATGGTTGGTCTGTGCTTGGCGTGTGGAGTTGAACGCATGTCTGCGACGCATGCCGAACTGGATGTGATGAGCAACTTCTCCTTTCTGGAAGGAGCGAGTCACCCGGAGGAGTTGGTGAGCTGTGCCGCGGAACTCGGCTATGAATCGATCGCGATTGCCGATCGCTGCACGCTTGCGGGTGCAGTGCGCGCGCATGTGGCTGCACGTGCACACGGCATCGGGCTTTGTATCGGTGCGCGCCTTGATCTTTGGACGGGTGCGCCGCCTGTACAACGCTGTGAAGGTCGCGCCGCCGAGGCACACACGATCGAAATCGCTGCATTTGCTACGGACCGTGCGTCCTATGCCGGGCTCTGCCGCGCCATCACGGCCGGCCGGCGCCATGAGCGTGGGGATACCGATGGTGTCCGACATCGCACCGACTGGCATCTTTCGCTCCACACGTTTCTTGAACATGCGGCAGGACTCGAACTCCTCATTCTCCCACCGCGCGATCTCACGCTGCTGTCGCAGTCCACATTGGAAACGGTGCGTGGAATCGCATCCCGTATGCAGGGTCGCGTTTCGCTGGCCGTCGTGCGCGCCGGCGAGGCAGAGGAGCACACTCGACTGCGCCTGTGCATGGCATTGGCGCAGGCGTGTGGTATTCCGGCTGCTGCAACGCAAGGTGTGCGTTTCCATGTACCGCAGCGGCGTCCGCTCCATGAGGTGCTGACTGCCATCCGCCTCGGGACGACGGTGACGGCAGTTGGGCTCGAATCGCTGCCGAATGCCGAGCGGCACCTGCGTTCACCCGCAGTCCTGCATGAACGCTGGCGCGATCTGCCCGGCACACTCGCACATGCGCGGAACATTGCGGAACGCTGCCGTGGATTCAGTCTTGCGGAACTCCGCTATGCCTATCCGCGCGAGTGCAGCGGTGGTGAACCGTCATCGGCTCGTCTACGTCGATTGGCGGAGCGCGGTGCTCGTGAGCGGTATCCGCAGGGCGTACCTCCCGAGGTGCACGCACAGCTGTTGCGAGAGCTCGAACTGATCGACGAACTGCAGTATGCACCGTACTTCCTCACTGTTCATGACATCGTGCACGATGCGCGACAACGCGGCATTCTCTGTCAGGGACGAGGTGCCGCGGCGAACAGCGTCGTGTGCTATTGCCTTGGCGTGACGGCCGTTGATCCTGCACGCATTCGGCTGCTGTTCGAACGGTTCATCAGTCGCGAGCGGCGCGAACCGCCCGATATCGATATCGACTTCGAGCATGAACGGCGCGAAGAGGTGATCCAAGAGATCTATGCGCGCTATGGCAGAGACCGTGCCGCACTCTGCGCGGCAGTGGTCTGCTATCGCCATCGGCTTGCGCTGCGTGAGACTGCCAAAGCACTGGGATTCTCTGCAGATGCCATCACACGGCTCTGTCGCGGGCTCTCGCATCACAGCGCGGATGACGATGTTCGTGCCATCGGCTTTGATCCACAGGCGCCATCGATGCAGCTGCTGCTGAAATTGAGTGCGGAGCTTGAAGGATTTCCACGTCATTTGATGCAGCACCCCGGTGGATTCGTGATCACCGATGATCTCTTGTGCGACTCGGTGCCGATCCGAAATGCATCGATGGCCGCGCGCTCGATGATCGAGTGGGACAAGGATGACATCGATGCGCTCGGCATGATGAAAGTGGATGTACTGGGGTTGGGGATGCTCACCTGCATTCGAAAGGCGCTCGCACTGGTTGGGCGCCCAGTCGTCGGTGCATGCGGCGACGCGACCGTTCGCGAACTGGCACTGCATGAGATTCCACCCGACGATCCCTCCACACACGACATGCTGTGCAGTGCGGACACGGTTGGCGTGTTTCAGGTGGAAAGCCGCGCACAGATGGCGATGCTTCCGCGCCTACGGCCCCGCACGTACTACGACCTCGTCATTGAGGTCGCACTCGTACGACCGGGTCCCATCCAAGGCGACATGGTGCATCCCTATCTGCGTCGCCGCGCTGGTCTTGAGCGTATGGAGTACCCCAACGATGCAGTCCGCAGGATCTTGGAACGAACGCTCGGTGTTCCGCTCTTTCAAGAACAAGCGATGGCACTCGCCATCGTCGCCGCTGGGTTCACGCCAGGCGAGGCGGATGAGTTGCGGCGTTCGATTGCCGCATGGAAGCGCAGCGGTCCTCTGCTAGCGCAGTTCCGGCAGCGTCTTGAAGGCGGCATGCTCGCGCGCGGCTACTCGCGCACCTTTGCGGCGCAAGTGTTCACGCAGATTCAGGGCTTCGCAGGCTATGGATTCCCCGAAAGTCATTCGGCGAGCTTTGCACATCTTGTGTACGCGTCGGCGTGGCTGCGGCGTCATCACATCGCCGCGTTCACGGCTGCGCTGCTGAATAGCCAGCCCATGGGCTTCTATGCGCCAGCGCAGATCGTGCAGGATGCTCGGCGGCATGGTGTCGACGTACGCCCCATCGATGTCTTGGCAAGCGAGTGGGATTGCACGCTGGAAGGGGGCATGGTGCGCTCGACAGTCGGGCTGCCCGCGCAGTCGTGGGGTGTCGGTGGACCTGCACTGCGGCTGGGACTTCGCATGGTTCGAGGACTCGCAGCAACGGATGCGCAGGCGATCCTTGCGGCACGTCGAGCAACAGCCGCATGCACAAGTGTGGAAGCACTGCAGCGTGCGAGCGGGGTGTCGGCGCAGGTACTGCAACTGCTCGCCCGTGCAGATGCACTGCAGGGGATGGGGCTTCGGCGACAGGCTGCGCTCTGGCAGGTGCAGGAACTGAGCCGCATGCCGCCCTCGCTATTCAGTCTTGCCGCGCTCGATGCGCCGCGGATCCAAACCGATTCAAACGGCTGTGAATCGGACGTGCTGTCGGCTGGCGAGTTGTTCGTGAATCGCCCGAGTGACGATCTGCCCGCCTTGACGCAAGCAGCCGAGGTGGCCGCCGATTACAGGCAAAGCGGGCTATCACTGAAGTCGCATCCAATGGCGTTCATTCGCTCCACACTTGAGCGACGTGGCGTCACTCCCTGCGGCGCAGTACTGGAAAGCAGTGTGCTGTCGGATGGAACGCGCATGGCTGTCGCCGGCCTCGTCACCATGCGGCAGCGTCCATCAACCGCAAAGGGAATCGTCTTCCTGACGCTCGAAGACGAGAGTGGATCGGTGAATGTGATCGTGCGTCCAGCCGTCTGGGAACGCCACCGAGTGATCGGTCGCATGGCACACGCACTTGTCGTACATGGCGCACTGCAGCGCCGTGGCGAGGTCATTCACATCATTGCATCCGAATTGCAGCCGGCGGCGCTCCGTTGGCGATGACCACATCCACGAAGACATCTTGCCAAGTCAGCGCTGCGGTCGTCCGCGATTCGTCACGCGTGTCTGCAACAGGATGTCGGTCGGACCGGCAACGCCACTCGATATCTTCGTCTTCAGCCTGCATAACGCAGCCACGGTCGCCAGATTGGCCGAACCCGGTGGGGTGGGACGAAAGATGCTGATTTCGTGGGTGATCGGAATCCACTGCTCCCAGTCCGCTTCGGTGCCGAAGCCACCCCAGCGCTGCACGAGCGGTGCCTGAACGCCCACACCACCGCGGACTCGATCGGGATCAAAGGGAACCCACCCACACTCTGGCAACCAGACTTCACCCCACACAGTCAGTTCCTTGTCCGAGGCGCTCTGCATCGGGCCATCACTCTCGTTGGCAAGACCAATCACTGCACGCGCCGGAAGACCGACGGATCGCAGCAGCGCAACGCAAATGCATGTGAGGTCGGCGGGCGTACCCTGCTGAGCATGCAGTGCGGCGGTCGCACCGCGAATCTCCACGCCACGGGTGAACACACCCATGGGGCTCCCCTGACGAAAGTTCGGATTTCGGAGCGACTGGCTTCCCGCACGGACACATGCCTTCGCCACGGCAAGCGGGGGTGCATCGCCTCCACAGACAGTGCGGACAGCATCCTGCAGCGGCCGAAGCACGGGATCTGTGGGATCGATACCAGGAGTTGCCCCGCGCCACCGTACCAATTCATCGGGCCAGGACTTTGGCCAGCCAATCCGCATCGCCGCCGCCTCATCGAGGGCTACAGAAAAGCACTCCACGGTCCATTCAAGATCAAGCATCACCTGCATGCCGGGATCTGGTCCGCCGGGTAGTCCGAGCGGCGTGCGGTTGATGTCTGGAATCGGCACCTCGACCTGCGACTCACGCCCGGGTCGCTGCAGAATGGTGAGTGACGTGAGAGCGGGCGCAACCGGTTTCTGGTTGATGCTCATTCGAGCAGCAAATGAACGCACATCAGCGATCGACCACGTATCAAGCAGAGTGACGGGAATCAGAAGCGCCTCCGACACATTGGGTGGGACCACAATCGGAGGCAGAGACACGGTCAATTGCACACCCCACAGACGCGAAGTGGTGCGCCGCAGAGGCCCAAGCGGGGGCCGACCATCGGGTGGCGAGGCTGGCTCCGTCTGCGCGAGCGGCAGTTCAGTCTGGCCATCAGCCACTTGCGAAGGAGCAGAGCAGGGGGGCCACAGCAGCAACACCGACAGTGAGAGCCCGGCACAAGCGGCAACAGATCGTGCCGCACACTGCATCATGAAATGAATACCGTTCGATACCCCGTGACGATCAGATAGAGCGTTCCGAAGAACTTGGCGAGCACGAGGTTGATGATGATGATGGCGATGAAGCTTGCCACGAAGCTTGTTGTTGCCGCGCGCCCGACCCCTTGTGCGCCGGCCGAGCAACTGAATCCCTTGTAACAGGAGATGAATCCGATTGCTGCTCCGAAGGCGATCGACTTCAACAGGCCCGAGACAGGATCCCACCACTCCAGCACCTGTGCCGTGAAGTACCAATAGTCCGTACTCGGCACACCGTAAACGCCGACGGTCACGAACCATGCACCCCACGCACCCAGCAGATCGGAGTAAATGGTCAGCAGCGGAGTCATGATGATGCAGGCAATGACCCGAGGGGCGACCAGAATCCGAAGCGGATCTGCGTCCATCGCACGCATGGCATCCAACTGCTCTGTCACCGCCATCGTGCCAAGTTCTGCGGCAAGTGCACCGCCTACTCGTCCTGCGACCATGACGGCGGCAAGTACGGGACCGATCTGTTTCGTCACCGAAATGTTGATGACGCTGCCGAGTCTCGACTCCTGCCCGAGGGCAGCAAACTGCGCGAAACCCTCCAGCGCCAGAATCATGCCGATGAACGCCCCAGTAATCGCGACGACTGGAATGCTCGCCACACCCACTGCATAGAACTGCGGACCCAGCAGCGACCAACGCAAACAGCGCTTTGGCGCCGCGACAAAGCGCGCCATCACATCAGCCGTAAACAGCATGAAACGACCAAACTCGCTCGTCGACTCACGGACGAACCAGCCGAGGCGTGAAATCTCTTGGTACACAGGCTGCACCGCGTGAACGGTAGCAGGTTCTTTGCCGGCAATACTCCGCAAATGCTCAGACGATCAGGGAGGGCACGGACCCCAAGATGCGAGCAGGATCGTGAGATCAGATCCACCGACCGTGCCGTCGCCGTTGATGTCACCCGTGCCCGAATTGCCCCAGTTGGCGAGCATGATCGTCAGATCTGTTGCATCCACTGTGCCGCTCGAGTCCAGGTCCCCGGTGCAGGATGACTTCTCGCAGTCTTGTCCGTTTGCGCCTGGCGTCTCGTTGCCTGCAGCCTGATTCTGTGTGACATCAAAGAGACCGATGTTCCAACAGCCCGTGTCCTGACAGCGCCAGATATGGCCGGGCACAAAGGCACCATCTGGCCCGATTCGGTTGGGGCCGTAGGCATACTCGGTGCCACTGGGCGGCGTGACCGGGGACTTGATCAAGGCGATGGAATCAATGACCTCGACCCACGGATTGTAATCGAAGAATCCATCATCGTCTGAGTCGAGATCACTGTTGATGGTGCCGTTGAAGCCACGGACCAGCAGGATCGTGATGTTGTCGTTGTTTTCAATCCAGTCGGTGTTCAGATTGGCGCCACCAGTGCCAGCGCCATTTCCGATATCGGGGTTCGTGGCCGGATTTCCGATCAGCGCCGTTCCATCGGAGGGGATCGCAAAACCATCCAAGGAGCGCACGCGCTCAATGACGCCGCTCTGCTGCGCAGTGGTGCCATCACCGACGATGACGAGCGTCATATCAGTCAAGGAAAGTCCAGGGGTTCCAGCCACCTCGACAAACTCAAGCGTGTCGGTTCCGGGCATGTCGATCCGTATCTCGTTGAGTCGTACATCCACAAACTCACATGAACTGGTCGACGCGGCACAACGTGCTTCTGCTTGATTGACGCAGTTAGCGTCCCAGCCCGTCGTGCAGCAGTTTGGATCGAACGTGCACACTGCGGTGCAGCAGTTGACATCCTCGCAGTAGGGGTTCGCGTGAGGGACGGAGCAGAGCCCTGTTCCCGCTTCACCGCACTCCGGCACTGCTCCCGCGGCGCAGGATCGGTTCGGTGCGCCAGGCGTATCGCCGCCAGCAGTGTTGTCGAATGCGCCAACCCTCCATTCACCCGTCGGGACACATCGGTATGCGTGCGCCGCGCTGTAGGTCCCTGTCGAGGTCACATCCGCCGGAATGAGATCGGTCGCATAACTGCAATCGCTGTCGTAGAAGCCCAACATGACCACACTGCAAATGACCTCGGTCCAAGGCGGCGTATCGATCGTGCAGTCGTCGTTCATATCGAGATCCGCACCAACGGTTCCGGTCCAACCGCGTACCACAAGGTGCGTTCGGCGCGTGGAACTGTCCTCGAAGTTCAGCCCATCCGCAGGAGTGACGAAGTCAACCTCCGTGAATGTGGTGGTGGGTTCAGCAACGACGAAATAGCCATCAGGCGGCACCGGAACGCCAGGTAACGGAAGTGCCATCTCCACGGTTCCCTTGTAATCCGCAGGCGATGTCGTAGTTGCGGCACGGTCGCCCAACACAATGTAGGTGAAGTCTGTCAGTGAACTGCCCGGCGTGCCGATGAATTCAACAAACTCGTTCACATCGGCGCCAGGCATCTTGGTGCGGATCTCGTTGAACGCAAGCGTCCCGCCACCACCGCCGCCTCCACAGGTTGGATTCGCTTCGCCTGAAGTGTCTGCTGCGTCGGTCGGATCGCTCACGCCGACATTCCACGCATTCGTATCGGAACAGCGCCAGATGTGCGCCGGTGCCGTAGCACCACCACCACCGACACGTGTCGGTGAATAGACAAAATCATTGGTGGTGCCATCTGGTTGCTGCGTGGAGACGAGTGCCACTGAATAAACCAGCTGATCCCAGGGGGTCAAATCGAAGTTGCCGTCAAAGTTCGTATCCAGCAACTGCCCATCGAACCCAGTGAAGCCGGACACAAGCAGGAAGGTGACATTGTCCGGGTCCTCAAAGTTGAGGACCGCCACCTGATCAGGTGTGCCGAACTGATACGTGGACTCCGCCACCAAGTACACCCCCGACGCGCCAATCGATCCTTGCAACGCAACGACTGACTCAATCCGACCGTTCTGCGAGGGGGGCGTCGCGAAGTCCTCATCACCGATCACAACCAAATGGAGCCCGTTGAGCGAAGTTCCGGCCGGTCCGCTAATTTCGGCATACTCGCTGAGGTCGAGCCCAGGTTGGGCCACACGGATTTCGCTCAAAACAACCTGCGCAAGGGCATCCGAGCCCAGCACACAGGATGCAGTGACTGCACAAGAGATGAACGTCCGAGTCATTCGGGGTGTCATGATGGTCTTTCTCCGTACCGATGTCGGTGTTGATGGGCAAAAACAAGTCAGCGAAGAGTGCCTCGAGCACACCTTCCGGGGTCAATCTAACCCATGAAATGGCCTCATGCCATTTCTTTTTTGCAAAATTCAAAGCATGCCCTGCCTCTTTTGATCGAGGCAGGCGCATTTGCTCACCTCCCGGAATGGAACTGCCAATGGGGCTCCCGGCGGGATACCGGTGGAAACCGGCGCGAAAGCCCAAGCCGTTACTTCGTCGGTTCGTCGTCGACGGCCTTCGGCGCAACCGCAGGGACGGATGCTGCGGGTGCAGCAGGTGCAGGCTCCACGGCCATTGTGGTCGGGACAAAGTAGGGCATGAGATACACGTCGACCCGTCGGTTTTGAGCCGCACCATTTGGCCCATTGGCGACAACGGGACGGTACTCCCCATAGCCGGCAATGAGGAATCGATTGGCTTCGACACCATCCCGATTGAGCGCATCACGCACTGCGATAGCACGGTGCGCAGAGAGGTGCATGTTGGTCGGGTGCTGCGCCGCAGACTTCCGGATGGGAACGTTGTCGGTGTGACCGACGACAACGACTTCGAATGGAGCAGCCTCACTCGAGTTGAGAATCGGTGCAAGCGCTTTCAGCGCTGCGATCGCACTCGGCTTCAGTCCAACCGAACCTGGATCAAAAGTGAAGTCAGCCGCGAATCGGATCATGCCCCGACGCTCATCGAATTGCAGGAGATCGGGATACAGGGCCGCCAATGCAAGAAGCGCCTTGTTCAACTCATCAGGCAGCGGACCACCACTCATGTTGCCGACCTTCTTCAGAAGGTCCTCGTAATCGGCCAACAACTTGTCGACATCCACGTTCTGCCCCTTGCGAAGCGCGTCGAGCGATGCAAGGTCACCAGCGGCCTGAGCAAGCTGCGAACGAAGCCGCGACTCATTTGCGCGGCACGTATCAAGATCGCCTTGCGTCCGAAGCAGTTGCTGCTGCTGCGAGCGATACGCCAGTTCGAGATCGTTGTACTTCTCCTGCGGCACACACGCAGCGAAAGTGACGAGTGCCAGCAATGACGCCAGTGCTGGCGCCACGCATGCGAACCGGGTTGAGGGGCGAGAGTGTTGAGTCGACGCGTCCATTGCGTTCATAAATTGACCTCCGTGTGGTCACCAGTATAGAGGAATATCGGTCGTCCTGTGGCTCTTTGGGGCTCATGATCGGCATTGTGGATGAAATTTGCAAGGTTTTCGGCAGAACCCCGATAGAATGAGGTATGGCAACTCCCCAGAGCCTGGAGCCCGATGCTGCCGCTATCAAGGCAGCGGCAGGTCCGTATCCCATTGACGCCCTTCGCTTTGTTCAGGCGGGCTTCGGCCATGCCTCCCGGTCCGATGCCGACCGCAGTGGGCGGATGGAGGCCCATGCACTGCAGGAACTGGATCGCCCCGAGAGGCATATGAGCGGTCAGCACCTTTGCTTTCGATTGGCAGAGTTTGCCATTGAGCAGTACGGCCTGATGGCGCCGCTTGTGCTGCGCCGGTGGAACATTGAGCGCACCGATGACTTTGGCCGCATCGTGTACGCATTGATTGAGCTGGGCTACCTGCGCAAGTCGCCCGATGACTCGATCGATGATTTCCGCAGCGTGTATGACTTCGCGGAAGTGTTCGGCGATGATCGCCTTCGACAGTTTGTGGGTGGGACCACCAACTGATGACCCCATCGGACGGGAGCGATCAGCGCCCGACGTCGGCGCAGCAGGGCCCAAATACGAGTCTGTCGAGGCTCCATATTTGGCAGGTCCAAGCCTTCCGTGACGTCCTCGTCATTGCCATCATCGTCGGTGTTGTCTGGTCGGGCTATGCCCTGCGCTTCGTAACCGTCCCGCTGCTTCTGGCCTTCCTGCTGGCCTATCTCGTGGAACCACTCGTGCGGTGGATGTGCCGTGTCCTTCGGATGTCTCGAAGCGTTGCAGTCACATCGCTCCTCGCTGTCTGCGGAATCGCGCTCGCAGCCGCGTTGCTGCTCGTTGTCCCAACGGTGGTTCGACAAGCGGAAGATGTCGTTAACAAGTTGAAGGGTGGGCAGTTCGATGCATGGATTGACAAGGCTGAGGCCGTGCTACCCGCTGAGTATCGCGCCGAGTTGAAGCGAGCGCGTACATGGATTTCGCTGGAAAAGGCTCCACGCGCCACCGGAGCGACAGCGCCTCCCATCGACACTGCAGTTCCGACGGCCGATCCGATTTCAGTCGCTGTGCCTCCGGAGCCCTCAAGCGATGGCTTCACCGAAACGCTGTCGAAGGCACTGATGAGCCCAACGACGTACAACACGCTTGACAAGATTGTGGGGCTGTCCGGGCTTCTGTTCGCAGCCGTGCTGATTCCGTTTTACTTCTGGTTCTTCAGCGTGTCCTTTCCAGCCGCAGTCGAGTTTCTTGGCAGTCTGGTGCCGAGCGCACAGCGTGCCCGGGTCTTTGGATTGGCAGCAGAAATGGACGCGGCAGTTGCGGGCTTCGTGCGTGGCCGAATCCTCATTGCGCTTGGGATGGGTGTCATGTTCGCCATTGGCTGGTGGATCATTGGCGTTCCCTACGCGCTCACGCTTGGCATGCTGGCAGGCGTCCTGTCGATAGCACCCTATCTCGGGATCGTGGTGCTCGTGCCGACCATCGGTCTTCTGGCTGCACAACAGCTCCAGATTGCCGAGGAGTCACAGCGACTCGCGTGGTATTGGATCTTCGGCGGTCCACCGCTGGTCTTTGTGATCGTGCAGTCGATCGAGGGGTACATCCTCACGCCGATCTTTTCAGGAAAGGCCACCAATCTCGGGCCGGTTTCAATCTTTGTGGCGGTGCTTGCAGGTGCAAGTGTTGCCGGTCTGTACGGCATGTTGCTCGCAATACCGACGGCTGCATGCGCAAAGATTCTGATTCGCGAGACCGTGATGCCGTCACTCAAGCGATGGACGGACGGGAAGTCCTCCGACTTCTTGCCCCTCGACCGCGGATGATCGGTGTTGCGGCCTCAGCGCTTGGGGCGCTGCTTGAACTTTGACTTGGGGGCTCCGCCAAATCCACGCGGCATGCTGCCACTGGGCATCCCCATGCCGCCGGCGCCCGTCATCTCACGCATCGCACCGAGCCGACCGAGCAAACCGCCACCACTCATCTGTTTCATCACCTTCTGCATCATCTCAAATTGTCGCGTCAGCTTGGACACGTCCTGCGCCTGCGTGCCGCTCCCTGTGGCAATCCGCCGTGCTCGACTGCGGTCGATTGATCCCGGTTGCGCCCGCTCGGCGCGAGTCATGGAGAGGATCATCCCCTCCATGCGATTGAACTGCCCTTCATCGATATCGACATCCTTCAACATGGAGCCGACGCCGGGAAGCAGCCCCATGACCTGCTTCAGCGGACCCATACGGCGAATCGATCGCATCATCGAAAGGAAATCATCCATCGACAATTGGCCCTTCGCCATCTTCTCCGCCGCCGCAGCTGCCTCACGCTCGTCGACCTGCTCCTGTGCACGCTCGACAAGTGCGACCACGTCGCCCATGCCAAGAATCCGTCCGGCCATGCGCTGAGGGTCGAAGACATCCAAGCCATCCCAGCGTTCACTCACTCCCACAAACTTGATTGGGGCGCCCGTGACCCTGCGGACCGTGAGTGCAGCACCACCACGCGTATCCGAATCGAGTTTGGTGAGGATCACACCGTCGACCTGCAACCGTTGGTGGAACGCCTTTGCACTATTGACCGCGTCCTGCCCGGTCATGGCATCGACCACGAGCAGACGCTCATGTGCCTCGACGGCACGGTCGACCGCCTCCAGTTCGCGCATCAAACGATCATCGACATGCAGACGACCCGCGGTGTCGATCAGCACCACATCAAAGCGTTCACTCCGTCCGCGTTGGACGGCTCGCTGCGCGACGGCTACTGGATTCCCTGGTGCTTTGCCACGTTCATCCCCACACGCATCCAGCTCGCCGTGAAACGCGATACGAGTACCCGGCACGGCGGCTGCAGCGCCCTCGATTCCGATGCGAAGTTGGTCCACGGCAGCGGGGCGCTGAAGATCGCATGCCGCGACAAGAACACTCCGCCCGCGCTTGCCAATCCATGCGGCAAGTTTTCCGCAGGTGGTCGTTTTGCCTGCACCTTGGAGACCGCAGAGGAGAATGACTGTGGGTCCGGGCTCAACGAACGAGAGGTCTGTTGCCTTCTCGCCCATGAGCGCGATGAGCCTGCGGTGGACAATGCCGACCATCTGCTCATCCGGCTTCAGGCTCGACAGAACCTGTGTCCCGAGAGCGTCGGCCAAGACTTCGGTGCAAAATGCACGGGCCACATCCTGATGCACATCCGCCTCGAGCAGCGCAGTCTCGACGGACAGCATGGCGTCTCTGACGTTTGCTTCGGAGATCTTGCCGCGACCGGAAAGCGTTCGCAGCGCGCCCGACAGACGATCCGTCAATGTTTGGAACATGGCGGAGCAATCCTAGCGCGATGAACGCAGGGCACACGCACTCTTCTTGTTCTTCAGCCAAGCGAGCAGTGCACTCTGTTCCCAGGTGTTCACGCAGGACTTCCGAGTCAAACCCCCGCGACGCGCAGTTGCAACGCCGTACCGAAGGTTGTCGACATCCTCTGCGCCATGAATGTCGCAGTCGATCGCCACCAACGCGCCTGCTGCGACTGCCATCTTCACATGGGTATCTCGAAGATCCAAACGACTCCAGTGGCAGTTGACCTCCAGCGCCGTGCCCGATTCGGCAGCAGCTGCGGTCAGTTCATGCATGTCAGGCGCGAGTCCATCACGCCCAAGCAGGATCCGGCCAGTCGGGTGACCAATGATGTGGACCAGTGGATGCGTGATCGCACGCAGCAGTCGCTTTGTGGCAGCGCTCGGTTCTTGTCGAAGGGAGGCATGGGGACTTGCCACCACCACGTCGAGGAGTGCGAGCGTCTCATCGTCATAGTCCAGTCGGCCATCCGCCAGAATGTCCACCTCACTGCCTGCGAGAAGGCGAAGGGTGGGGAAGTCTGCTTGCGCGGCTCGAATGGCGTCGATGTGTCGCAGCAACCGTTCAACGCTCAGGCCATTTGCTTGTGCACTCGCCTTGCTGTGATCGGTAATCGCCAGCGAGTGAAAGCCGCGTGACACGGCGAGTGATGCGAGTTCATGGATGGTGAGTGAGCCATCACTTGCAGTCGTATGCGCATGGAGTTCGGCACGCACCTGATGGTGTTCCACAAGATCCATGGGCGGCTGTTCCAAATCAACGCCGTGGAGCTCTCGTCGTTCGGGCGGCACCCAGGGAAGCCCGAGCGCCGCGTAGATCGACTCCTCCGAGTGCGCCGCGACCAGCGCACCGACTGGTCCGTCAGAATCCGAAGGCACCTGGTGCAGTCCGTACTCATTCAAGCGCATCTGGGCATTGATGGCGCGCTCGCGCAGGAACACATTGTGATCCTTGCTCCCTGTGAAGTAGAGCAGGGCAGCACCAAACACACTGTCATCGACGATCCGCAGATCCACCTGCATGCCACCCACCAACTGTGCAGCACAACGCGTATCGCCATTGGCAAGCACACGGTCGATGCCGGGCATGGACAGGAACGCCTGTCGTACCGCAGCATGATCATCGCAACTGACGAGAAGATCGAGATCACCGACGGTCTCACGCCCACGGCGAGCACTGCCGGCGAATGCAGCTTGCCGGACCCCGCGAGTTGTCCGAAGCACCGCAAGCATCGATTCGGCAATGGGGACCGCCTGCCCCAGACGAAACCGCGTTGGCTGCGCTCCGGCCGCATCGCGCGCCGCAATCGATGCACGGAGGTTTTCGATGGTTTTTGCACCCATTCGCTCGACATTCGCCAGTGCGCCAGAGTCGATGGCCTGTTTGAGCGACGCCAGATCGGTCACACCTGCCTTCGTCCAGAAGAGATGAACGGTCTTTGGGCCAACGCCTTGCAGCGTGAGAAGTTCAATCAACCCGGCGGGAATTTCGCTTCGGAGGCGCTCCAGTTCTGCGATTCGGTGAGTGGTGATGAGTTCAACAATCTTCGCTGCGATACTCTCGCCGATGCCCTCAATCTTTCGCAGTACGGACGGATCGGCAACCGCCAGAGCCTCCAGATCCTGTGTTTCAGCCTCCGCGGCGCGCGAAGCCTTTCGATAAGCGTTCACTTTGAAGGCGTTGGCGCCCGTGATGTCGAGAAGATCAGCAATCGCCGTCAGTGTGGCTGCGATCTCGGCATTTGTTGGCACCGTACTGCCTCCGATGCGCGTGGGGGAAACGCGACCAGCAGGACTCGAACCTGCAACCCCGAGCTTCGTAGGCTCGTGCTCTATCCAATTGAGCTATGGTCGCTCCGAAGCCGCTGATGATAGCGAAGCGGCCGATGTGTCGGCGGCAGGCGATTCCACAGTCGTGTTCGCGGCAGGCGCAGTTGTGACTTCTGCCGAACGCACCAGCGTGTTCAGGAATCCAGGCAAGATCACGGTGCCGATGCCACAGACAACCGCGGCCACCCAAGGCCAGCGGCTTGGAACAAGTTGGACTTCCTCTGAACGCGCAGAAGGCGGTGCCACCAGTGGAACGGTTGCAAGCCGCAAGTAGTAGAGCGCACTCACTGCACTGTTGAGGACGGCGATCACGACGAGCGCGAACTGATCGGCTTCAAAGGCGGCAACAAACAGATAGACCTTGCCGAAAAAGCCGAGGAAGGGGGGCATTCCGACGAGGGATGCTCCCGAGATTGCAAGCATCCAAGCCATCACCGGTTGCCTGTGGCGAAGTCCCGCAAGATCATTGATCTCGTTGATTTCCTCGCCGCGGCGTTCGAGAGCAACAATGGCGGCGAACGACGCCGTGGTCATGACGCCATAGGCAAGCAAGTAAAAGCTGATCGCCTCGATACCGGCGGCACCGCCGGACAGGAGGCCAATCACGAGGTAGCCGGAGTGCGCGATCGAGCTGTAGGCCAGCAGCCGCTTGACGGAGCGCTGGAGAAGCGCACCAATGTTTCCGAGCGTCATGGTCAACACTGCGACCATCCAGAGCACCGCCGTCAGCGGCGTCGGAAGTCCCGCATAGGGCACTCGAACACCATCACCATCCACAAGGGAATGCCCTGTCCACCCGACGCATGCAAGCAGCACAATGAGCACCACAAAGCCGGCGACCTTCGGTACGAACGCGAGGAATGCAGTGACATGCGTCGGCGCGCCTTCGTACACATCCGGCGCATAGAAGTGCATCGGCACTGCGGTGATCTTGAAGCAGAATCCCAGCACGGCAAGGATCAGGCCAGCAAGCGCCATCGCATCGATGCCGCTGCCCGCCGCTTGTGCCGCGAGAGCGGTTCGAATCCCTTGGAGTTCCAAAGATCCGGTGGATCCATAGATCATGGCGAAGCCATAGAGAAACACTGCGGTGCTGAGCGCCCCAAGGAAGAAATACTTGATGGCCGCTTCGCCGCTCCGACGCGATGAACCGCCGACAGCCACCATGATGTAGGTGGGCAGTGAGACGAGTTCCACCGCGAGGAAGATCCAAATGAGATCCGTCGCGCTGCACAGAAGCATCGCGCCAATGAGACTGAACAGGAAGAACGCATAAAACTCGCCGGCGACCACGCGCTGGGGATCGAAGGTGGTGCGGCCACGCGCCACTGCCGCTTCAAATCCGCGATCAACCGACCCTGCGGAGACCAAAACAAGCAGGATCCCGATCGCCGCGAGCAGCGGTTTCATGAATGCACCGAGCATCGGCAGCATGAGTTGCGCTTCATTGGCGCGCGTCTCCGTCCACGTGATGGGCATCAACGCCAGCGATGCCACCAGCGCAAGACAGGTGAAGATGGGCAGAAACGCTCGAATGGAATGGCGTCGTGACAGCCCCAAGACTGCTGCGACGACGGCTGCACCGAAGAGCAGAATCTCTGGGGTCAGCAGCATCAACCGCGGTCCAATGGCATCCATCAGTGCACTTCTCCCTGCTGCGGCAGTTGCACAAGATTCGTCTCGTCCGCAGCATCGGATGCCATCTGGGCCTCGCGCCCCTTCAGTCGACGAACCTCGTCGGGGTACTGGGCAAGCATGCGTGTCGCGCAGGGCTCAATCGCCTTCAGCATCGGTTGCGGCTGAACGCCCAGCCAGATGCACGCGACCGCCAGCGGCGTGAGCACCAGAATCTCGCGTGCGTTCAGATCGGTCGGCAGGGACGTGTGCACCGCCGCATGGTCATGCGCCGAATCGTGATGCGGTTCGCGCAGCGGTCCCCACACGATCTTGCCCAGCAGGATCAGCAAATACATCGCCGCGAAGATCAGACCGAGCCCGGCGATGACCGCAAACCGCGGTCCAAGGACGCCCGGGTATCCACTCTGCCCATCATGCTCGGCGATGAATGTGCCGCCCAGGCAAAGGAACTCACCGATGAAACCGTTCAGACCAGGCAGACCAATGCTTGCCAAGGTGAAGAGCACCATGAAACACGCCCAGACGGGCATCTTCTTCGCGAGACCGCCAAGCACATCCGTGTCCTTCGTGTGGTAGCGCTCATAGAACATACCGATGCAGAGGAACAGCGCGCCCGTCGAAAGTCCATGGTTCACCATGTAGAAAACAGCGCCCTCGGCTCCAAGGGGGTTGAGTGCGAACAACCCAAGCATGCACAGCCCGAGATGTGCCACGGAGGAGTACGCAATGAGTTTCTTGGCATCGGTCTGAACCCAGCAGATGAGCGATGCATAGATGATTGCAATGATGGAAAGGACTGCCACGACCACCATCCATTCCGTGCCGCCAGCGGGAGCCATGGGCAGCGCAAAGCGGTAGTTGCCATAGGTCCCAAGCTTCAGCATCGCGGACGCAAGAATGACGGAGCCGGCCGTCGGCGCCTGATCGTGCGCGAGCGGCAGCCAGGTGTGAAGGGGGAAGAGAGGCACCTTCACAGCGAAGCCAATCATCAACGATGCAAAGAGCCAATATTGTGTGCTCGCCGGCAGGCGCACCGCGGTCGCCGTCAGTGCGTCGATGTCAAACGTCCACGCGCCACTCGATAGGCGGTGCTCCCACGCGACATAGATGATCGCTGCGAGCATGAACATCGAACCAAGGAATGTGTAGAGGAACATCTTGATCGCCGCGACACGCCGCTCCGTGCCGCCGTACACCGCAATCAGGATGGTCATGGGCACCAGCGTGAACTCGTAGCCCACGTAGAACAGAATCGCATCCCGAGCCGCGAAGGCCAGGATGATGGAAGCACCAAGCAACAGGAACCATCCGTAGTACTCCTTGACGCGCTCGGTGATGGCGGTATACGAACCGATGATGCACAGCGGCATCAAGAACGCCGTGAGCAGCGCGAGCAGAAGCGACACCGTATCAAAGCCAACGGAAAGGCGGATGCCCGCGGCATCGAGCCAGGCTGGTCCAGCTTCCAACGGGAAATGCTGACCGTTGTTCCATGCGGGGAATTCGAATGCAAACAGCGTGAGTGCCGCGAGCGAGCCGAGGGTGGCAAGCAGCGAAATCCATTTGGAGAGCCTCGGCGAAGCCACCGCCACAAGGCCTGCGCCGATCACCGGCATGAGGATGCTTGTCCAGATCAGCGACATATCACTCGAATCCTCGCAGCCAGACCCACATCATCCAGGCAAGCACCAATGCGACTCCAGCCACCATGGACACGGCATAGCCCTGCAACGCCCCGCCGTAGAGCGGCCGAAACAGCTTTCCGGCTGCGATTGGAACACGGGCGATTCCATCCACAAGCAAGCCATCGAGAAAGTGCTTATCGCCGAAATGCAGCACTTGAGATCCGAGCCACAGGGGTAACCGGAACAAGCCGTGGTAGATCTCATCGACGAACCACTTGCGTTCCATGCAGATTGGCAGCCAACGGGTCACCCAGTTGCCCATGAGCGCACGGCGCAGGGCATCGGCTGACGCGCGGGAAAGAAGATGCAAATAGGCGGCGATCAAAATGCCGCCGATGGAAGCAGTGGCGCCCACGACGAGCAACCCAGTGTGGGCTTCCATACCCAGAACAGTGCTGTGCCCCGCGTGGTGATCGGTCTCGCCAGCGGCCGACTCAGCCGCATGTTCCTCGGGCTGAGCGCCAGCTGCAGCGCTCGACCCGGCGATCATCCTTTGCGCCCAATTGGAGCCGTGTGCGAACGCTTCGTTGTATGCAGGGAATCCTGCCGCAACCGTACCGATGGCAAGCAGCGCCAGCACGGTCGAGATGGCCCATTTGGGTGCATGTGGGTGGAAACCATGATCCACCGCATGCGCTCCCTGTGCTGGGTGCGTGCTCCCATGACCATGTGCATCGTGCGACGCATCGCCGTGATGCCCATCCGCCGCCGGCTCGAAATGCACAGGACCGCAGCACACACGGAACCACACGCGGAAGGTGTAGTAAGCGGTCAATGCGGCGGTGAACAGCCCGAGCCATCCGAGGAACACGAAGTCCCAGCGTGCGCTTGTCAGAGCTTTCAAGAGAATCGCGTCTTTCGAGAAGAATGCCGCCGTGTAGGGGAATGCCGCAAGCCACAGGCAGCCAATGAACATCGTCCAAGACACAAGCCGCCAGCCTGGAATGTGGCGCAGCCCGCTGAGTTTGCGAAGATCGAGTTGCCCGGCGAAGCCATGCATGATGGCGCCTGCCGTCAGGAAGAGCAGCGCCTTGAAGAATGCATGCGTGAAGGTGTGATAGCAGGCGCCGTAGGTGGTGCCGACCCCCAGCCCAAGGAACATGTAGCCGAGCTGCGAGATAGTCGAGTAGGCAAAGACACGCTTGATGTCATACTGGGCCATACCGATCGTGGCGGCCAACAGCGCGGTGCCACCACCAATCCATGCCACCGTTGCCAGCGCTTCCGGATGCAGTGCAAAGAACGGGTACATGCGAGCGATGAGGAACACGCCCGCCGTCACCATCGTGGCTGCGTGAATGAGTGCCGAGACAGGTGTCGGACCCTCCATCGCATCGGGCAACCATGTGAAAAGCGGGAACTGAGCACTCTTCCCGAATGCACCAAGCATCAGGAGGAATGGAATCAGCGAGACATCCCAGTCCACGACCGTCTGTCCGCCTGCATTCATGGCTTGGAAGAGCTGCGAGTACTGCAGCGTGCCGTAGTTGGCCCACAGCATGAAGATCCCAAGGGCAAGCCCAAGATCTCCGATACGGTTCATGATGAACGCCTTCTTTGCCGCAGCGACGGCAGCAGGGCGCTGGTAGTCGAAGCCGATCAGCAGGTAGCTCGCAAGCCCGACACCTTCCCATCCGAGGTAGAGCATCACGAGGTTGTCACCCATCACGAGTGAACTCATCGCAAACAGGAAGATGCTGATGCCGAAGAAGAAACGGGCATAGCCCGCACCCTTCTCTGTCTCCATGTACTCGCTGGCATAGAGCGCGATCAGCGTGCCGAGTCCGGTGACAAACAGCATCCAGAAGAGCGTCAGTGAGTCAATGTAGAGGGCACATGGCGCCGTGAACTGCTGGAAGCGTCCATCGCCCCATGCGAAAGACATCCACTCGAAGATCGGCACCTGCACCGGACCGCTGTACGCGTTGTAGGCACGCAGCACGACCACGAAGGATGCCGCAAGTGCGAGCACCGTGAAGACAGCCGGCAGCTTTCCCGGCAGGCGCGCAGCGGCACAAACCACGCACAGGACTGCTGAGATGAGTGGGAGGAGGAGCGCCAGACCGACCCACGCCAGCTCGGGTGCAACAACGGCCTGAGGGATGGGAAAGTCCGTGATCATGCTTCACCCAAGTCAGACCACACCTCGGCGCTCAGCGTTTCGCGACGTCGGTGCAGGAGAACGACCAGTCCAAGCGCGAGCGCCGCCTCCGCTGCGGCGACCGTCAAGATGAAGATCACAAAGACCTGTCCCGACACATCCATATGCATTCGGGCGAAGGTGATCATCGCAAGGGCAGCTCCCTGAAACATCAATTCCGTGCAGAGGAACATGATGATCATGTTGCGGCGCACCATGAATCCCACCAATCCGATCACGAACAGCAGTGCACTGATCGCCAAGGAGAGGGAGAGTTGTGCACCGGAGGCTGCCGCGAAGGCCTGCCCGATTCCTTCGAGCGCAGTCGACGCCAGGGCGTGGGCTGGAAAGGCATTCATCCGCGGCTCCTTGCAGGCGATGCTTCGCTACCGGCCAAGCGGTCAAGACCCGCGAGTGCACGGCGCTCGTCGTCCGCCAACTCAGTCTGCCTCCGCGCAAGGACGACTGCACCGAGCATCGCCATGAGCAGAATCACTCCAGCCAATTCGAGGCTCACGGGAAAGCGAGTGACAAGCGACATGCCGACACGCGATGTGTTGTCAGGCAGCAAACTCGGAGGAAGCACAAGATCGGTCGCGGCATCAGCATCGCCGCGCTGGACGGATACAACCGCGGAGAAGTTGCGCTGCGTCTCGATCCATGCACCATTTGATCGCGGCACAACCGCACGAACCTGAGGATCCGTGCGCCGCGCGCGCTCCAGCAGTGCGTCTGGCATCCGACCGAGGTCTGCCCACGCACGTTCGACGGCAGCGACCTGATCCGCTGCAGCGTCTGCGCTGCTGCGAGGCGGTGCAAAGATCACGGAGCCAAGCACCGCCAGCAAGACGAATCCGCACATCACGGCGGCGGCGGGTTCCCGAGCAACGCGGTCGTACTCCACAGCATCGGCGCCACCCGTATCGGTCGGCGATTGCTGGGCGAGCATGAGCACAAAGAGATAGGTGATCAAAATCGCGCCCGCGTACACGATGACCAATGAGAAAGCAACGAACTCTGCGCTGAGCAGCACATACAGCGCCGCGCCACTGATCACCACAAGCACGAAATAAAGCGCGCTGTAGACGGGGCGGTGATGCGTGATCACGCGCACGGCGGCGGCCACAGAGATGAATGCACACAGCACGGTCATGCCCACGTTGCCGAGCCCACTTTCTGGAACGGGAATCGCGCGGACGATGGTCACCAAGATCCACGCAATGGATGCGAGCCCCAGGAGCGTGCCTGCCGTGCGCACCCTCTTCGCCGCCGGCAAAAGCAGCATCAGCAGCGCGACTGCGGCAGCAGCACAGGCGGCATAGAAAATCGTCGGGACCATTGGGGAAAAACTGCTCGCTCGAGTGACTGACGTGCGGTCGCGCACATCCATGTGCGTGGCGCGGAAAGATAGGGCCGATCGACGGAACCTGCAACGAAGCCGCGGGCTACTATGGCGGGCGGCATGTCCCAACTGCGCCGAACTTTGCCGAATGCCATTACGGTGGCGCGGCTTGGGCTGGCGCTGGCGTTCTTCTGGGTTGCGGGAAGCCTCGACACAGCCGATACCGCGGATCCATCCCGCGCTTGGAGCGCGATTTGGATCTTTATCGTTGCTGCCCTGAGCGACATCTTGGACGGCTATCTGGCGCGGCGTTGGCATGTCGTCACGTCCTTTGGGCGGATACTGGACCCCGTCGTGGACAAGGTGCTGGTGATCGGGGGACTGGTCTTGCTGTGCGCCGCGCCGCTGGCCCCCGCGAGCCGCATCGTTCCATGGATTGTGATCCTTGTCCTGACGCGCGAACTGCTTGTGACAAGCGTGCGCGCAGTATTCGAAGGGCAGGGGATCACATTCCCGGCCGACCGCTTCGGGAAGTTCAAAATGTTTGTGCAGTGCGTCACGGTGCCGTTCTGCCTCGGTGCCGCGGCGATTCCAAACCTTCGCCAAAGTGTCAACTTCGTGTGGTGGACCGATGCCATCGTTGGGTGCATGGTCGTGGTGACCGCCTTCAGTGCGCTCCCGTACCTCCTCCGCGCATCGGCGCTGCTCCGCCAACAGGGTGCAAGGAAGTCGTGATGACCAGCGGTTCACGCATGCCGTCGGCAGATCTTGGTCTGTGGCGAACAGCCGTCGTGACGTCATGCGGACTCGGGCTTCTGCGTCCCGCGTCCGGATCGTGGGGATCCCTTCCACCGCCCGCACTGATCCTGGCGTGCGTCTGGATGGGGCTTCCGTGGTGGAGCGTGTCAGCGCTGCTCGCGCTGATCGCCGTGCTCTCCACGGTGGGGTGCATCCGTTATGGCGACGCCGCCGAGACGTCTTTCGGTGGGAAAGATCCATCATCGGTGGTGCTCGACGAGACAGCTGGGTGCGCACTCACCCTTCTCGCGGTGCCGTGGTGGTTGGTGTTGAGCGCCAACGATGGATCACTCTCACGCGCAGCGCTGATCGCTGCGGTTGGCTTCTTCTTCTTTCGTCTGTTTGATGTGTGGAAACCGGGCTTTGTGCGCGACGTGCAGAGTCAACGCGGGGGATGGGGAATCGTGTTGGATGATCTTGCAGCTGGCGCGTGGGCGTGGCCACCAACGATCATTGCATGTGCCGTGGCGCTGCGTCTCTTCCCCGCGACGGTCTAAAGCGGCCGAACGGTCCGCATGTCGTTTCTCGACTCGAGCACGGTCCGCAGATTGCACAGATACCAGCGCCAACTCTCTCCGTCCTCGGCCATCGAAATCAGCAGGTCAGGCTCGGGGGCGATGGGGCCCATGCGCAGGATCACTTCCGCACCCTCCTCCACGGAGGGTTTGACCGTCCACTCGATCGGAATGGTGGAGTCGCCACTGCGGGCGGGCCACGCCCATGTGACGCTGCCACCTGCATCGAAGGCGGTGATTCCGATCGTGAGCGTGCGTCGGAACTTTCGATCCCACCCGAGAACGATGGAGCCCCCCGCGCGAAGATCGATCCGAGCTGCAACCGGAAACCAGCGGGTCAGGCCTGCCTCTGTTGTCAGGGCAGCAAACACCTCCTCTGCTTGCACGCCGATGGTCTCGCGCAGCACCGTCCAAACGCCATGTTCGTCTCGTACGACCAAATCAGGCTCCTCCTCTTTCAGATCCCATCAAGCCGTCTCATGCCGGACCAAATCTTCATACGACTCCCGAGACCGGATTGTTCGGTACGACTCACCGCTGACCAACACCTCCGCCGGCAGCGGATGGCTGTTGTAGCGACTGGCCATCGCCATGCCATAGGCACCGGCCGTGAACACCGCGAGCAGATCACCGCGCTGGACGGGCGGCAACAAGCGGTCCTCCGCGATGAAATCGCCTGTTTCGCATAGGGGGCCGACCACTTCCGTGCGGACAAGGCCCGGCAGGACCAGTTCGCGTGCTCGGCGGGGCGGAACCCATCCACTCGCCGGTTCGGTGGGCCAAACAAAGTGGAATGCGCCATAGTGGGAGGGTCGGAGAAGCGCGTTCATGCCCGCATCGCAAATGGCAAAGCGTCGATCGCCCGACTGCTTCACATACTCCACGCGTGTCAGAAGAATTCCGGCGTTTGCAGCGATGGTCCGCCCTGGCTCGAGCACGATGCGCAGTCCTGCGCGCACGCGGTCGCGCAGCAATGGCACAATTGCCGACGCGTAGTCCGCCGCCAGCGGTGACTGATCACTTTCGTAATCCGCACCAAATCCGCCGCCGAGATCCAGCGTGTCAATCACGAAGCCGCGCCCCGCGAGGTCGTCGATCAATGCAAGCGCCTTCCGCACACTCTCGAGGTAAGGATCCGTGGTGTACACGGGCGAGCCGATATGCAAATGAATGCCGGTCAGCGCAATGTTCGGATCTGCGCCGAAAGACTGGAAAAATGCAACGGCACGCTCGAGGTCGACGCCAAACTTGCTTTCGCGCTTTCCCGTCGTCGTGTAGCGATGCGTCTTGGGGTCCACATCGGGATTGACACGGAGCGCCGCGCGCGCGCGCATGCCGAGTGTGCGCGCAATGCGTGCAAGATTCTCGAACTCCATCTCACTCTCGACGTTGAACAGACCGATCTTCGCGCGGAGCGCACTCTCGATCTCACGATCGCTCTTCCCCACACCTGCGTACACGATCCGTTCGGGAGGTACACCGGCCCTCGTCGCGCGGAAGAGTTCGCCGCCTGAGACCACATCCATTCCAGCTCCAAGCGATGCGAGCAGCGACAACACCGCAACATTCGAGCAGCATTTCACCGAATAGCAGATCAGCGGATTGAGTTCGTGAAATGCCTCCTGAAGTCGCGTGTAATGCGTCCGCAGCGTTTCCGTGGAATAGATGTAGCACGGCGTACCGACCCCCTCGGCGATGCTGTGCACAGCAACACCCTCACAAAAGAGCGACTGGCCTTTGTAGTGGAAATCATCCATGCTTCGATCGAAGAATAGGGCGTGACGACGGAAGTCAGGTCGAAGACTGTGGTACTTGCGGCGGCACCTTCGGCGGGGACTTTGGACGCATCTGAAACGCCCATCCAGCCACGGCGAGTGCCGCACCAAGGAAGATCCAGCCAAGCGGATGGGATGGCGAGCGAATGGTTGGGAACCAACTTTCCAGAAGTGGCATGCCGCAACCGAGCAGCAGCATGGCACCGAGGATCGCAGCCGCCGCAGCATTGGCGGCTCTGGCAAAGAGCAGGCCGATGCCGAGTCCTATGGCGGCACCCGCTGCAGTCGCTGCAATGAGAAAGGTGCGTGTTGGGCCGGGCACGCCCTCCAGACGCTCGCGGATGAGCAAACTCAGGCGGCTTCCCGCGCCGGCGAGGGCGGGGATCGTGCCCTGGTCCCGCGACTGCCCTCGTGCATCACCCACAATCTCCCACACAGCGTTGCTCAAACCTCGGCGCGCGTTGCGGATCGACTGTTTCGCCTCACTCGGTGTGCCGACCGCCGCCACGGAGTCCGCCTGCATCGGCAACTGCGTCGGCGCAACACCGCGTTCCACAAGAAGACCTGCCAGCAGTGTGAACAGGACTGCACCGACGGCTGCGAATCCGACCGCGACCGCCATGCGCACAAAGAGGGCACCAAGCGCAGCGCCGGCAAGCGCACTCAGCCCAGCGCCCACCAGCGGTGGCCAATCGGGCAGCACGGCTGCCTGCACCACACCACCGAGCATCCAGCCGAAGAGCGCACCCGTCAGAGCCGCGACGAGCGGGAGCAATCTGCCGCCGCACAGGATCAGCACGAAGCCAATGACGGCCAGAGCCAAAAGAACGATCGATGCCACGACTACAGTATCGGTTCACCGTGGTGCTGCACTTTGCCATTGTTCTCGGATCCCCGCTCTAGAAGCCGTGACCGCCCCCGCAAACCGAAGCCAATCGCGCTTGGTATCGAGCGATAGCCCCTATTTGCTGCAACACGCGGCAAATCCCGTGGACTGGTGGGTGTGGAGCGATGCTGCGTTCCAAGAAGCGCGGCGGCGCGACGTTCCCATCTTGCTCTCCATTGGCTATGCAACCTGCCACTGGTGCCACGTCATGGCTCGAGAGAGTTTCGAGTCAGATGAAACTGCACAGCAGATGAATACGCACTTTGTTTGCATCAAGGTGGACCGAGAGCAGCACCCAGCGATCGATGACCTGACCATGCAGGCGTGTCAGGTGTTCACAGAAGCAACCGAGGGCCGCGCGAGCGGGGGGTGGCCACTCACGGCATTTTTGGAGCCGCACGAAGGACGCCCGTTTTTCATCGGCACATACTTTCCGCCGGAGCCCGCGTACGGTCGCGCGAGTTTTTCACAAGTCCTCTCGGCGATCTCCAAGGCGTGGGACACACGCCGCACGGAATTGCTGGAACAGGCGCAGCGACTCTCCGCTGCAGTCATGGATGCCCTTGCACCAAGCAGTCCAGACGCACCGTTGTCCGCGACTGCTCTTCCGCGCGCACGACACGCACTGCTTCAATCGTTTGATGCGGAGGAGGGAGGCTTTGGAGGTGCACCGAAATTCCCGCAGCCCTGCCTGATTCGACTTCTTGCGAGTGATCCCAGCCCATCGGCGCAGCATGCTGTCCATCACACGCTTCTGCGCATGGCGCTCGGGGGCATTCATGATCATGTGGCGGGTGGCTTTCACCGCTACGCCGTGGACGGCACGTGGACAGTGCCACACTTTGAGAAGATGCTGTACGACCAAGCGCTGCTCGCGCCGCTGTATGCCGCATCTGGTGTGGAACGAGGCGACGCGTGGCTCGGGCACGTCTGCGAACGGCTTCTTGACTTTGTCGACCGCGAACTCTCGCTGCCACAGGGTGGGTTTTTGAGCGCGCTGGATGCGGATGTGGATCACCGAGAGGGCGCAGGGCATGTCTGGCGTCCTCGCGCAGCACAGGAATCGCTCCGTGCTGGAGGCCTCGGCGATTCAGACTGCGCCTTCGTGCTCGGTGCGCTGGGGCTCGATGGCACCGCGAACTTTCGGGACCCGCATCACGCGGAAGATCCTCCCGCATGGGTGATTCGCTGCGAAGACGTGACGGCGGCCGCAGATCCCCGTGTGCAACGCGGCTTGGCCGCGCTCCACCGTACTCGCCAAAGTTGGACGCAGCCGATCTGCGACGACAAGGTGATTCTGTGCTGGAACGCATTGATGATCAGTGCATTCGCAACATGCGGCGCCAGGCTGCAGCGCACCGAATACGTGACAAGAGCGGAGTCTGCGCTGCGATGGACATGGGATCACATGCGCCACACTGGCGGGTGGGTTCGCTGTTGGCGAAAGGGAAATGCGTCGACCGAAGTGGCACTGGAGGATCTTGCGGCCTTGACACAAGCGTGTGTTGACACGGGTGATGTCACCGGAGAGACAGCATGGCTCACACGCGCATCGGAGGTTTATGCCGATGCGCGCCGCCTGTTCTTCGCGGAGGAGTCGGCGCGTTGGAGCGATGCACAGGCAGGCGATTCCCTGCTCTATGTTCGTCCATCCTCGCGCCATGACGGCGCTGTGCCTTCGGGGACAAGCCTCATGCTCCATGCCATGACTTCGCTGCTTGGTCGTACGGGAAGTGGGGAGCTTCGGAGCGATTTGCTCCGAAGCGTCCGCGCGGTTGCTGGCACCATCAACAGCACGCCCCTTGCGATGGCGTTCGCATTGCCGCTGATGGAACAGTGGAGCACGCTGATCCCAGAGGCGTTCACGGAGATGGGGGGGGCAAACCAGCCACTCCGCCCGCGCGTTCGATCGCGGCTCGGGATTGAAGCATGGCGATCCGCCGATTGCCTGTGGCTGGAGATTCCAAGCGGGCTTGAGGTTCGCGCCACCGATCAGAATGTCGGCGGACTCCGAGTCTTCGGTTCCGACGGCACACTCCTCACTCTGCGGGCGGGGACGATCGCTCGTCGCGATCAAGATGGCGGTTGGCTGAAGGGCACCGTGGCACTTGCAAGTCAGGAACTTCCGAAACATGCGCGTGTATCGATCTCTTTGTGCGCATGCGGGGAGGGCGTGTGCCATCCGGAAGAAACGTTGGAGGTTGCTTTCATGGCGGAACACTGATCCATCCGATCTCCATTCCATTCCCCCGAAAGACACTCACCCATGTTTAGATTGCTCATCATCTCCACCGGCGGCACGATCGAAAAGACATACTGCGAACTTGCCGGAACGATGGCGAATCATGTCAGTGTGCTCGATGTGATGCTCGCGTCACTTCAACTGCCGGGCGTTCACGTGGAGCGACTGGCCCTGATGAACAAAGACAGCCTTGAAATGACGGCGGCCGACCACCAACGGATCGTTGCCACTGCAGTGGCAAGGGCTGCGGATCAAGACGGCATCGTGATTGTGCATGGAACGGATCGACTTGCTGTCACGGGGGAGGCGCTGCATGCGCGGTGGACGGAACCAGCAGCGCCGCAGATTCCCGTGGTTCTGACAGGCGCCATGCGTCCCTATGAACTCCGATCTTCGGATGCCCTCCAGAACCTCACTGAGGCAATCATGGCTGCACAACTTCTGCCGGTCGGTGTCTATGCCGTGCTGCACGGGCAGGCGCTGCGATTCCCCGGGGTCAGCAAAGACAGCAGCCGTGGGACCTTCGTGCAGGCAGCCGCAGCCAACAGTGCGGCGAGCAGCTGCCTGACCTAGTTCTGCGCTGCAGTCCGGGAGAGGCGGTCTGCCACCGCATCGGGCAACACCGCCGAATCGGGCTCATCCGCCAAGGCAGAATCCGCGATTCTTCCGCCCGCGCCGACCTGCTCGAAGCGGACAGTGACCCTCTTGGACACGCCTCGCTGGGGCATTGTGACGCCGTGCAGTCGATGACAGGCCTGCATCGTCCGTTTGTGATGCGTGATGACGATGAAGTGACTCTGATCGAGGAAACCGTTGAGCGCATGGCAGAATCGCTCCACATTCGCCTCGTCGAGTGCGGCATCCACTTCGTCGAGGATGCAGAACGGTGCGGGCTTGCTCTTGAAGATCGCCAAAAGGAGCGCGACCGTGGTCATCGACTTTTCGCCGCCTGACAGTTGCGTGATGACACGCGGCTCTTTGCCAGGTGGCTTGGCACGGATCTCGATGCCCGACTGAAGCCAGTCGACCTGACCGTCTTCGCCTGGGAGGAGATACATATCGGCGCTGCCGCCTCCAAACAGCCTGCGGAACATTCCGTTGGTGCCGCCAAAGTTTTCACGCACGGTATTGAAAGTTTCCTCGAAGCGCACACGACTCGTTGCATCGAGTTCGGTGACAAGATTCTCGAGATGCCCCTTCGCTGCGTCGATATCGACCAGTTGATTCGCCATATCGGCGGTGCGCGTCTCCAAATCGTTCAGTTCCGCCATCGCATCCAAATTCACATTCCCAAGCGATCGGATCTCCTCGCGCAGTTGCTCAGCCTCTTGAACAGCGATTGAGCGATCGGTCAGGACGAAAGCGCCTGATTCGCGCTCCGCGACATGGACGTCCCACAGCGTCTCCAGTTCAACACCCAGTTCATCACGGGCCTGACCGAGCAGCGTGTCCAGCCACATGGCACATTCCCGCCGTGCAAGTTCCGCCTCACTCCACGCGCGCTCGCGGTCCGCAGCCTGTTCACGGATCTCTCGCAGCGATTCACCCGCCTGATCATTGGCAATGACCGCCTGAGCCAATGTCTGCGCAAGATCAGCGAGCTGCACCGCGACGGCATCATGCCGATGCTGCGAGACAGTGACCTGCGCTCGAGTCTCATGGATCGACTCTTCGAGCGTTTCGATGTGTGCCTCGCGGCGCCGCAGCTGGTCCTCGGCTGTCACTCGCTGCCGCTGCGTCTCGGTCAGCGCGGTCTCCGTGAGCGACCACTCACTGCGTGCAACATGGAGCTCACTCGTTGCTTTGCCAAGTGCAAGCTTCGCTGTACCGAGCGCCTCCTGCGCTCCGTCGAGTCGAGCTTGCGAGCTCGAAGCGTCTGAACGGGCTTTGGATGCATTGGCATCTGCGGCGGCAAGTTCCGAAGCTGCAGCTCCGATGCGCGCGGCAATCTGCGCCAGCTCTTCTTGTGCGGCGGCCAGTCGCCGCGCAGCATCCGACTCGCTGAACCGCTGCGCTGCACGCTCGCGTTCGACACGTGTCATGAATTGTTCCGCGCGGTCGGCCTGGAACTCCGCCTCAATGGCGGCGCGCCGCGCCAACTGCAGATCGCGGTCGAGACCATCCGATCGCTCCTGCGCCGCACTCCCCAGTTCGGCGACACGGTTGGCTTCCGCTTGCACCTCTGCCATGCGTGCCACAAGTGCCTCAGTGGACTCGGACAATTCGCTGAGTTCCGCACGCCGAATGACCGATCCGCCGCCACCACCACGCAACTTGCCGACCGTCACGGCTCCCAACCAGTCAACCACATCTCCTCCCACGGTCACGCAGCGCGTTCCAGCACCACCGAGCGCACACACTCTCTGCGCCTCTGCCACGTCTTGCACAAGCCACACGCCACGCAACAAGGAGTCCACCAGTCCTTGAACACCACCGGAGACACGAATGACGGAGGAAAGAGCGCGTGCACCGACAAGCGTTTCCGGTGGAAGAGCCTGATGGGACGGAGTGGCCGCAGGCACAAATGTCACCCGTCCATCGAGTTCGCGTGCATGAGCGAGCAGGGGAGTGCCGTTCAGCGAGGTGCCATCGGCACCATCTGCAGCAGCCAAAGCGCTCGCATCCACAACAAGACACTCCAACCAGCCGCCAAGCACTGCCTCCACAGCAACGGCGTGAATGCGGTCTGTTGCGAGAAGGTCGCCGAGCGCACCACGTACCCCTGGAAAACGCTCCGAGTCGGCAAGAACAGAGCGCGCTGCGCCACCAAGTCCCTCGCGTGACGCCTCCATCTCCTCAAGCAGTGCGCGACGGCTCTCGCTGCGAGTCCTCTCTTCCCGAACGGCAGTCAGTCGCTCGGCGATCTCGACGCCCTCCTCGCCGTAGCTCTCCACGGAGCGCAACTCGGCGGTGACCTGTGCTTGCAATTGATCGGCGCGACTTTGCGCCTCGGCCCGCCGCGCACGCGCGGCGTCACGCGCCTGCACCTGCACGGCCGCCTCACGCTCGAGCTCACCGCTTCGAGATTGCAAGCGAGCCGCCTCGGCGGCCACACCCTCCACGCGCTCGTGCGCCGCATGACGGCGTGCTTCCAACCGAGCGCTCTCCCGCTCAAGAGTAAGGTGCTGCTCACGCCACTGGAGATCTGCACTCCGTGCAGAGGCCGCGTCAGCAGCGCATGTCGCACGCGCCTCCTCCAGTGCACCCATCTGCTCCTCGCACACGCGCACCTGCTCGCTGGCCGTTGCAACGCCATCCTTCAATTGTTCGAGGGCGAGCGCATGCTGCGCCACCCGCGCGTCGAGCGCACCCAGAGCCGCCGCGTCCTGCTGTAAGGATGCCCGCGTGTCGCGAATGGCCGCTTCGGTGAACTCAATCCGCTGCTGAGACTGCTTGACGGCCGCAGCCGCCTCGAGGCGATCTCGCTCGAGTCGCTGCTGCTGCTGCATGACGGCATCTCGCGCTGTTTCTCGCTCACGCTTTTCGTGCTCCGCCTGCTCAATCGCTGCGGAAAGCCCATCTCGCGCAGCTGCGGCAGCGTCCACAGCGAGACCACACTCCGTGAGACGAGTGCGCTGCTCGTGATACTGGTCGAGAATGACGGCGGAACGAAGCGCTTTGCGTCGCGCATCAAGTTCCACGAATCGCTTCGCCTTCTCTGCTTGTCCACGCACAATTCGAAGCCGCCGCTCGGCACCGGACAGTTGCTCGCGAATCACGACCAGGTTTCGTTCGGCAGCTTCCAACTTGCGGGCCGCTTCTTCCTTCCGAGCACGGAACTTCGCCACACCAGCCGCCTCTTCAAGAATGGCGCGGCGCTCGGCAGGATTGGCTTCGAGGAGCGCAGCAACTTTGCCCTGCTCAATGATGGAGTAGGCATCGGTGCCGATGCCCGTATCCATAAACAACTCCTTGATATCACGCAGCCGCACCTTGCGACCGTTGATCAGGTATTCCGATCGTCCATCGCTGTACAGACGGCGCGTGACTTCCACTTCGTCCGCATCGACCGGCAATGCACGGTGCGACACCTCGTGCCGCCGTACAAGCGACGCACCCGTCTCGGCAGGGAGCGACTCTCCCTCATCGAGCATGCCCTCCGACTCACTCGCGCTCCGCTGCACGGGTGTGGCAAGAACGGGATTCTCAAACACCAGTGCAACCGTCGCAGACCCCATCGGTTTGCGTACCGCGCTGCCGGCGAAGATCACATCAATCATGGCACCGCCACGCAGGCTCTTCGCACTGCGCTCACCAAGCACCCACTTGATGGCATCGACCACGTTGCTCTTGCCGCAACCGTTGGGACCAACAACTCCGATGATCGGTTCATCGAACCGAAACTCGGTGTGATCGGCAAAGCTCTTGAAACCGCTGAGAACGAGTTTGGATAGTCTCACTCCGACCTCCTGTCGCAACGCTGGTGGCTCATCGTCCGTGAAGAGCCGCCCCGACATGGGGCTTCAGCACTACTTACCTCGGCACGGTACCCGATTTTGAATCACTCTTGGCAGGTTTTCCGCCACTTGTTGGGACACCCTGGCTGGGCGTCAGGCCAGGCACCATCGCCGAGGCAGCCGCCGGCTGATCCGAGGTCACATCCTCATCCTCGATGAACTCCGGTCGATCCAACCGTTCCGCCTCTTGCCCAGCCTTCGCAATTGCAGCGATGATTCGGTCTTGTTCGACCTTGAATGCCGCTGGAATTGCCCCTTCGGAGGACAGGGCATAGATCGCGCCAATGGTCTGGCTGTAGGTCATCCCAGCGCCAGGTGCGGGTCGATCCGTTGTCTTGGTGTGCCCAAGGAAACGGATCAACTCATGAAGTTTCAGCGATGACTTGTCGACTCGTGCTTCCGCACCAGAGGCGGGGCGAAAGAAGACCGTGACGACATCTTCCCCTTCGTCAGCCTTCATCAGCAAGTTCCCATCCCAGGCCCGCAGGCTCATCGGAGCCTTCAACATTTGATCACTGCCAAAAACGGCGATCGACGGCTTGCCAGCCTGAGACACGTACACCATGGGATGCTGGCTCGGTATCACATCGAGCCGAAACTTTTCGTCCACCATGCTGCTCGAAATGATCGGATCCCCACGCTTGCGGAGCGCCTCGTAGGCCGCGAGTCGAATGTCAATGTCGCTGTCTTCAAGGAGCGGACGGAGCCCGAGATCGATGGAGGGATTGATGCTCATTCGCTCCAGCAGTCGAATGGCCGGCACGCGAAGTTCCGCACTTCCGGACTGGGCCATGGCGAGCAGCGCCGGCACCACCAAGGGATCATCCAATCGCGCACCAGCCTGCAAAGCTGCGAAGCGCGGCTGCTCTTCGGCATACTCATAGAGCGGGCGAATCGAGGCCAGACTCTTCGGACCAAGCGCCTGCCAGCGCATGCTTGCGGCCTGCGCACCGCCTGGGTTGTTCACGACTGCGCGCGCAATCTCGGAAGCAGTGGCATCGATCGGACCGACATTGATGGATGTATGCCGAAGCATCTCGACAAACTCATCGCTGCGCGAATGCCACGAGGGCGGCACATCCACCGTGATCAGTTCGCCCGTCCGTCCTTGCGCCGTGTCGCCACGCTGCCGCGGTTCCCGCGGGAAGTTCGAATTGATGGCGCTTGCGATGAGGCGTGAACGCGAATGACTTGGAGTGGCCATGACCAACTTCACCGGCAATGACTTGAGGGTCTTGCCACCGTTCAGCACTCTGCCACTGAGTTGATTGACCAATGACTGCGCGCGATCCGAATCATCGGCAAAGGGATTGACGATGATCGGTCCCTTCGCCTCCGCGACCGCCCGTACTTCGCGGCTGCCGACGAGCAGCACGCCTGGCCTCAGACCCGTTGTCCACAGCGTGCCGCCCTCCAAACTCGTGGTGCTTGTCCCAGGTGAGGCGTACACCCGCACATCGAACGCCGTGCCCTTCGGGGCACCTGCGGGAACAACTCCCTCCACAATCACGATCGCGGTGTCCTCCGAGTTCAGCAGTTGTTCAGGCTGCATGCCTCCAAGTCCCTCGCTCTGATCTCCAAGACCGTACCGCAGCATTTCGCGAAGGATGTACTGCCTGACCTCGGCAGGGGCAGTGCGACTGCCCGTTCCATTCAGACCAACGACAAAGCCGTAGCCCCGCACAATGACTGGCTGGTAGCCAACCACCACGGTTTCGCTCGCCACGGTTCCACGCATGATTGGATCCACATCGAGTGGGATGGGCGGCCGCTCAGCCCGCTTGGGCGTCACGGTCGGATCGGCTCGTTCGATGTTGGAACAACCCACCCCCGCGGCCAAGAGCAACATGGCGCACAACAGTCGCGGCGTCTTCCAGAGCGGAGCCATGTCGGTCAGTGAGGGGGTGAACACGTGGGGCGGTCGAACACTCTCGCACACGATACCGCGGAGGGAGTGCCCTCCACGATCTTCTCTATCGCATATTCGTCAAAAGGAAGCGGTGCACGTTGCATCTGGCTGATCTTGCGCTACTTTCCCACGAATGGACTTTTGTGCGCGACCGCTCTCTTGCTCTTTCGCAGTTGCATGTGCGACAGCGCTGTTTGGCTCGGCGGCTTTTGCACACTGCCCAGGCGATGTCGACGGCAATATGGTCGTCAATGGCACGGACCTCAGTCTGGTGCTCTCGGCATGGGCAAGCAATGGTCAGGGAGAGTTCCATGTCGATCTCAACGACGATGGAAGCGTCAACGGAGCCGATCTCACTCTTCTGCTCGGTGGTTGGGGAAACTGCCGAACAGTCCCCCCTTGGGCGACGCTGATTGAAGCAGCACCGGATCCGACCGTGATCTATGACCCGGTGATTCGAGAGGCGATCACGCAGAGCGGTTTCGCATGGCGCATTCGAGACAACCTCACGCAGATGGAAATGCTGCTGATTCCCGGCGGCGAGTTCATGATGGGATGTCCGACGAGCACCGGCTGCTACGCCGACGAATACCCGCTGCATCCAGTCAGGCTCAGTAGCAGTTTCTATATGGGGCGATGTGAGGTCACACAGGCGCAGTGGGTCGCACAGATGAACGAAAACCCCAGCCACTTTCAGCCACCGGATTTCCCTGGTTCCATGGATCGACCCGTGGAATGGGTGTCGTGGAACAACATCCAGGAGTTTCTTGCCCGCACGGGTATGTCCTTGCCGACTGAAGCGCAGTGGGAGTATGCGGCGCGTGCAGGTACCACGACGACCTACCACGGAAGTGCAGCGCAGCCTGCAGGCTCCGATGATCCAGCGATACTGCCAAGCATCGCGTGGCACAACACGGCCCCGGGCGATCCGTTCTACGGAACGCAGGTGGGCGGAGGAAAGCTTGCGAACGGCTTCGGACTGTTTGACGTGACAGGAAATGTGTGGGAGTGGGTGCGCGACCGCTACGCAGCGGATTACTACTCGTACAGCCCCCTGGTCGATCCGATGGGAGCTGCAACGGGTGGATACCGACCGATCCGTGGAGGTGGCTGCGGCTATAACGCTGATTCATGCAGAATCTCTGCCCGCGGAGAGGCGCCGACAGGGTTCGCACACGGCATGATTGGCTTCCGGGTCGTGCGCCCAAACGACAACTAAACCGTGGTGAGGGAACCCGCGCTGTTGTTTCACCGTGTTATCGGTGGCTCAATCTGGGTTTGTGGTGTCCCGAAATGGCTGCAACGGGAAAACCTCTTGCATCATGCCAGAGGTTGCCATCATCGGAGGCGGTCCTGGCGGTCTCTTCACAGCCTATGAACTGCAGCGGATCATCGACAGGCCACTGCGTCTGACGATCTTCGAGGCGTCCCATCGCCTTGGCGGAAAGGTTCAGACTGCGCAGTTCGCGTCAGCCCCAGTGCGCTATGAAGTGGGCGCCGCTGAGTTTTATGACTACGAACAACTTGGGCGAGACCCACTCAAGGATTTGGCCCTCGAACTTGGGTTGCCGTTCCGGCCCCTCAGCGGTCCAGTTGTCTTGATGGACGGTTACCCCATTGCCAATCTCGATGATGTCCGCGATCGTCTTGGATCTGCTGCGGCGAACGCTCTCCACGCCTTCGATCGTCAGGCTCGGGACCGAATGACACCACGCGAGTTCTACTCATCTGGCAGTGCGGAAACTGCCATGACGCCTGATGAAGGACGCTTCGATGTGACGCTGGCAAGCATGACAGATCCGCAGGCACGGTTGTTTGTCAAACATCTCATCCATAGCGATCTCGCAGCAGAACCTGCACAGACCAATGTGGAGTATGGGCTTCAGAACTATCTGATGAATGACCCGAAGTACATGCGGCTATACGCCATCGAAGGGGGGAACGAGCGGCTGATGACCTCGCTGGCCGCGCGACTGGATGCCGATGTGCGGCTGAACTCTCGCGCCAAGCAGGTGTCCCGATCTCCGAGCGGCAAGCTTCGCATCCACCTGGAGGAATGCGGTCAATGCACGGAGCGGGAATTCGATCTCGTCGTCGCAGCTCTTCCGCACAGCGCCATGGCGCAGGTTGAGTTTTCGGGAACGCGGCTCGCGAATGCAATCGCGAGCCATCAGTCACATCACAACCATCCAGCCCATTACCTGCGCGTGACGCTCCTCTACGAGAAGCCTTTCTGGCGGAGTCACGTGCACGGTGCATTCTGGATGCTGGACTGCTTTGGCGGATGCTGCCTTTACGATGAATCGCTGCGTGATCCATCGGTGAGGTACGGGATTCTCGGATGGCTGCTCGCCGGTGATTCGGCGCGTGAGATGGCTCAGGCCACGGACGAGGAAATTGTCCGCCAGATTCAGGCCGCCCTTCCAGCATCACTGAACGATGGCCACAGCGTCCCAATCGAAACTCGTGTTCACCGGTGGATCGGCGCCGTCAGCGCCATGCCGGGCGGCACACACCCCATGCCATTGGATCTTCGCCACTGCCCAGAGCCGATCGAACATGCAGACTTGTTTGTGGTTGGCGACTATCTCTACGACTCGACCCTGAACGGCGTGCTCGACTCTGCCGAGTATGTCGCCGCGTGGATCGCAGCCAAGATTGCTCAAGGTTCCTATCGCTAACCCTCGACAGACTCCCATGACACTTCCACCACAGAAATCCGACGGCAGTCCAACACCGTCACATGCACTCTCAGGCCATCTCGCTCCGAATGCAACCCTCGAGGACGGCGTGCCGATCGGCGACGATGGAGCCACTCTGTCGCTCGTGTGCATCGGCACATCGGAGGGCGACCTCCCCTCGGCTGTTCGGCAGTGGGTCGATGCAGATCCCTTGTCCGCCGGTCGGGCTGCCCAGTGGACGGCATTCCAAGGCGCCCACATCTACTGGTCGACAGGGCGCTGTGCCATTCTCGCGCCAGCTGAGCGTCTCGAAGCGCTCCGCAAAGTCATTCTGGAAGCGGGCAAACATGAACGCGAGTTGCAGGCCATCGAGCGCAGTGTCGCCGAGTCTTGGCCTGCCCTCGAATCGGATGCGCCGCTCGCATTCGAGTTCAACGAGCGATCCGTAGCGCGCCGAACAGAACTGCAGGGACGGCTGACACGCGCTGTTGTCCTTCAGTCACGTTTGGCTCGGATCTCGCCCTATCTGCTGTCACCGCTCGAGCATCCGCCGACTCTTGCGAGCCAGGTGGCAGAACGCATGCGCGAACGCCTATGCATGGCTTCACGATTTGAGGCCCTCGGCGCACAACTGGATGTGATTCGAAACACTTACGAAATGTGCGGTCAGCGTGCGAGCGATTTCTTCCTTGCCCGGACAGGGCATCAACTCGAATTGGTGATTATCGTGCTGCTCGCCGCACAGCTGCTCCTGTGGGCGTTTGAGTACCTCGCGGCGAGCCCTTCGTGACAACGCGCTTTTCTTCAGTCGATGTCCTGCGAACGCTCGCGATCATCGTGATGGTGTTCGTTCACTTTTGCGAGAATCTTGCCGGCTACACACCGGACATTGCCGGCTTTGGTGCGCCACTCTTCGTCTTTTTGTCGGGCGCGAGTTACTTCCTCTGGTCTGATGCGAAGTTGGCCGGGGGAACGGACGAACAGGAGGTGTCGAAGATCTCGGTGCGCCGAGGGCTCTTTATTTTTGGCGCAGGCTTTGTCTTCAACGTGTTGGTCTGGTTGCCAGAGGATGTCTTCAACTGGGACGTACTCACCTTCATCGGGTCTGCACTTCTCGTTCTCAATATCCTGCGCCGCTTCCCACAGCCGATCTGTGTCTTGATCGCTTGCATGGCGGGCCTTCTCTCGCCGGTTCTGCAGCACATGGCGGACTACGGTGCTTTCTGGGAGCAGGGACACTTTGATTACGACTGGACGCTGTCTGACGTGTTGACTGGATTTCTTGCCACTGGCTACTTCCCGATCTTCCCATGGATCACACTCTCGATCGCCGGCTACCTGTGCGCATCACGACTGTTCGCACGCACGGAGAGGGGCTGTGATCGCTTTCGACAAACTTGGAACCTGGGAGTCATCGGACTGTCCCTGGTGACCGCATCGTTTGTTCTCGTTATGGCTCGTCCCATGATGCCAGATGTGATCGCGTCGCGTTACTTCATCGGATGGGATCAGTATCCGCCGAGTGCGGAGTATGTGCTTGGTACCCTCGGCATGGCGATCGTGCTGCTCGCGCTTGGGCATCGATTCCTTGACCTTCAGCCTGCGCCAACTCGTCTGCGGGGAATGCTCGCCATCGCCGAATCATTCAGCAGGTACTCCCTGACGATCTACGCCCTGCACCACGTTGTGCACATTTGGCCCCTGTGGGTGTACGGGCTGGCGCAAGCGGGTGATCCGATGACGTTCTGGGAGGATGCAATGCCCGTCGCCACGGCCTGTGTGCTTGCCACCGTATTCCTGCTGGCTTGCTGGCTCGTCTTCCATAAGTTTGGGGTGCGTCGCATCTGGGGACTTGAGCGCTCGATGCGCTGGGTCTGCGACTGATTCCGCCACGAACGGACCCAGCACCGATTCCCCGAGTTGCACCTCAGCTGAGTCTGAAGGGGGAAAGCACTGACTCCAGAATTGTTCTTGATTCGTGCCCACATGCTGCCTAACCTCTTGTTCTCTTCCTTCCTTTTGAGGTTTTTACGATGAAGTTCCCTTTCGCCCTCACCGCCTCGGCAGCCTGTTCTTTCGCCCTCTTTGCGCAATCAGCCGCCGCTGGCATCAACGGTTTTACCGAGACATTTGCAACCGGCGCCTCCAACTGGCGCAACTTCAATGGCACTGCTTCGCTGAATTGGTTTGCCACGGGTGGTCCCGTAGGCGAGTCCTACGCGAGCGGGCAGCTCAACTTATCCGGCACCACTCCTGGAGGATTCCCACCAACAGTGATCCGCGCCGCCGCAAGCTACGGGTCGTCGAACGGCTCCTATGTTGGGAACTGGATGAGCGAAGGCGTCACGAATGTTGGATTTTGGTTCCGACATGACCTCTCCCAGTCGATCATCGTCACTGGGCGTTTTGCCACACCAATCAACACGCCGGGCGCTTCCCTCGTATCCGCAGCCCCCATCGCTTCGAACACTTGGACCTTCGTGAGTTTCAATGTGGCGCAGGGGAGCAGCGACATCATCTCGCTTGGCGGCGGGACCTATTCGGCGATCTTCTCGAACATCGGCAACATCCAGCTGGGTTTTCAGGTGCCCACTGCGCTGGCCGGTCAGAACATCATTGGCACCTTCGACATCACCGGCTTTGCAGTGACGCCAGCTCCCGGCGCCTTGATTCTGTTTGCAGCCGGAGGCCTCGTACGAAGCCGGCGGCGTCGAACAATTTGATGGCGAGGACGCCTCACAAAAGCCGCTGTAGATCTGTCCGTTCATCAAGGGAGTTCAGTCGCGTGCAGCGAGAAGTGGACGCAAGTGCCACTTGCACGTCTGCCTACGACATTTTGACGCACGAGCGAATCGCTGCGTGTGAAGCGGCCCTTGGGCTACATTCCGATCGATGCGCGGTGGCAAACATCCAAGGTCGCTCTCGGCCCTTTTCGCCGAACTGCCGATCATCATCGGCCTCGCCACAGGGCTTGCAGCAATTGCACACTGGGGACCCTCGGAACAAGTCGGAGGCTATGCGGGGCTCCTCTGGACCGCCTGGCTGATCTCCGCTATCGCTGCCGCTGCATTGCGCGCCATGACCCATGCCGATCGGGTAGCAGAGCGCCTGGGCGAGCCGCTCGGCACGATCATTCTGACGATCTCAGCGATCATCATTGAGGTCGCAGCGGTCTGTGCAGTCATGCTTGGAGCGGACGGGGATCCAGACGTTGCCCGTGACACCATGTTTGCGGTGATCATGCTCATCCTGAACTTGCTGCTCGGGGTGTGCATGATGATGTCCGGGTGGGGCGGCAAAGAGCGAGAATTCAACCCTCAGTCGAGCCATGCATACCTGCCGCTGCTGATCACGCTCGCGTGCATCACACTGGTGCTTCCGCGGTTCACGCGATCAAGTCCGGGCGGATGGATGAGTGACCCCATGGAACTGTTCGTGGGGATGAGCAGCTTGGTGCTGTACGGCGTCTTCCTCTTGATGCAGTCGACGCGTCACCGGACCTTCTTCGCACACCACGGCTTTCCTGAGCGTCAGGCCAAACGAGGGCATCATGCGCTCCCGTCGCTGAGGCGATCGCTGGTGCTTCTGATCCTTGCACTCGTGGCGGTCGTCGCGATGGCCGAAGGCCTTGGCGGGCGCACCCGCGACCTGCTGGAGGCTTGGGATCTGCCCCTTCCTTTGGGCGGCATCTTGATCGCGCTGCTCGTCCTTGCGCCTGAAGGTCTGGCTGCGATCAGTGCCGCACGTCGCCAAGACATGCAGCGTTCGATCAACATCCTGCTGGGCAGTGCGCTCGCAACGATTGGCCTGACGGTGCCGACCGTCATCGGCATTCGGTTCGTGACAGGCGTCACGCCCCAACTGGGCCTCGAACCCCCGTTCATCGTGCTGCTCGCGTGCACCTGCCTGGTGACAGCGCTCAGCCTTGCACGCGGTCGCGTCAGCATTCTGCAGGGGATGGTGCACATCCTGCTTTTCATTGCGTGGATCGTCACGATCCTCGATGAGGCGAGCGTGCCAAGCTGAAGACGGGTGGTGTCGGCCGATCGGCGTTGTTGGCAGTTGCACCTTCAAAGCCGCTCGCGGAAACAGAAACGGCGAAGATAGATTCCCGCCACAGCCCAACGGTGCCGACACGGGCGCAGTCATGGTGCAAAATCGGGTGCAGCACGGAGCGGCACACGATTGCAAGGAAATGAAGTCTTCGGTGCTCAACCCTGAAACGCAGCGTGGTTGCGCGAGTTCTTGCGAACCGGCGCAACCACGTGCCGAATCAATCAGTGGGCGCTACAGGATTCGAACCTGTGACCCCTGCCATGTAAGGGCAGTGCTCTAGCCAGCTGAGCTAAGCGCCCAATGCAGGCGAAAGCGTATCCACTCCGGCGTGTCTGCGGCTGCAGTCGACTGCCACCAACCATCTGCGAACCGTCTCATGTCCGTGCTGCAAACGTGCTGAGCCAGGATCCTGTCGGAAACGCATAGGGTCGGAACTTGTCTTGCGTACCGCCATCTTCGTGATGCAAAAGGGCGCGCTGCGGCCCAAGTTTGCTGGCGGCGGGGGAGTCGATGAGCGTGCTCGAGTCGGTCGCGCTCACTTGAAAGAGCACCCGCCAAGAAAACTCGCGCAGCGCGTTCCGATCAATGGAACGCGCCACATTGGTGGCACTATCCACCGTGATAAGCACGTGAACGCCGACGGCGGGACCATCGCGAAGGATCTCCGCGAGCAACTTATCGCCGCTAGCAGGTGCTGCGCCGCCTGAGCCAAAGCCGTAGTCATCCTCGTTCCGCCGCAGGGAACGGAAACGGTGCAGACTGTGGACCACAAGCAGAATGGGCTCAAGCTTCGACTCTCCCGTAACCAATCGGCGGCGGACCTCTTCTGCCACCTCCGTCATCCGAGCCTCTGCCTCACGGAATCCGCCGCTGTCGCCGCGAAGCGTAAGTTCGCGGCGGAGTCCAGCAAGTTTGTCGCAGGCCGCATCATCGACGGGCGTTCCATCGAGTAACACGACCCGTGCATTCGATCCGCACTGTGCCGCCACCGAAACAAGCGCCGCCGCAACCACTGCCGCGGACGAATCCTCCCGTTGCCCGACCACCATCAGATTGCTTCCAGACTGCCGACGCAGTGGGACACACGTTGGATCCTGGATCGCAACAGCATCCCCGAGCCACAGCCTTGGCGCGAGTACCACCTCGCGCCCACGCCGCGTCGCTGCTGCCTGCAGCATGGCGTTGGCCTCAAGCAGTGCAGGCGCACTGCCCTCAAACACGATCGTCGGAGGACGGGACGCACACGGATGTGACTTCTCAAGAGCACGCACTTCAGTGAGCAGGCGATCACGATCCGCATCGGCAAGCCACACGACTTGGAAGGGATTGTTTCCCTCGACGAGACCGCCCGCATCGTTGTAGATCGCCTCTCCAGGACGGGCCAACAACCGCGCCGCGACATTGTCATCGGCAAGGATCAACTGCGAATCAGCCTCGTTGCACTGAAGCGCGATACGAACACCCATCTGTCCCATCGTTGCCCGCGCAATCGAGTACGCGCCGCCCAGCGTCTGCGAGCCGAGTACCGCATGGATGCCAAACGCGCGCCCCTGTCGGACGAGTCGGTCAAGCAAGAGAGCGGACTCCTCGGAGACCTTATCGTCTTCCGTGAACAGTTCCTGAAACTCGTCGACAATCAGCAGGGTTCGCGGCATCCGCTCGGCTGGCTTTACCAAGCGGAATCCAGGAAGATCCTGCACGCCAATTCCACGAAAAAGATCCCCGCGCCGCCGTAGTTCGGCATCAAGCCCGCGAAGGACCGAAAGCCCGAACTCACGGTCGCTCTCGACGGCTATGACGCGCGCGTGCGGCAAACCATGCGATGCGTACGTGTGGAACTCAACGCCCTTCTTGAAGTCGATCAGCCACACCTCGGCCTGATCTGGGGAATACCGTAACGCAAGATTCGTGATCAGCGCATGCAACAGGGTTGACTTGCCCGATCCCGTCTTTCCCGCAATAAGTGCGTGCTGACTGGTACCGACTCCAAGTGAGAGCGACTGAAGTCGCGTGGCACCCGAACGACCGAGCGGAACTGTTATCGATTCATCGGTGGTCTCGGACCAACGCCGTGCCGGGTGGGGCGCGATCGCCGAGAAGGGGACTTCGACACGCTTGGCACGCTTCGCCGCGATAGCGATTCGCTTCAATAGTCCAGTCGCTCGGTCATTGGCAGGCGGCGATCCTGCGGTGAATGGGAAGGACTCAAGTGGTGTGCCAGCTACGACAAACCGATCTGACTTCCAAACCAAGTTCAGAGCGCGTGTCCGCAGTTTACGCAGGTCTATTTCGCTGGGAACAGGGCGCGGCGTGTCGTGAAGCAGGAGAGTGAATATGCCACACCGGGCGCCGCTTGTGATGACACTGTTCAGCCGACGAAGCGCTCCGGCGTTCAGTCCACATGGGAAATCCACCATCACGAGAAAACGATAGGGCTCTGCGATCTCACCAGCCTGACGGTTGTACGCGGCGAGGTTCGCGTACTCATTACGCAGGAACTTCTGGATGACCGTCTCCATGTGCTCACAGAGTTCAGTCAAACGGTTTTCAATCTGGCGCTCATCGGTCCAGATTCGCTCTCCCACAAGATGCGCCGCATCATCACTCAGATGCATGAATGCAGCAAACCTTTCTCCGAGGCCAACAGGGTCGCAGATCGTGAATCGCGCCTTGCCCGGCGGCAGCATCGTGAGCAGTCGAAGCATCGACTCCTGAAGCAGCGCAAGGCCCGCGTCACGCCCTGCCATGCTCGTCTCAATCAGCAGGGACGCCTCGGTCGGAATCGACATTGTGACAGGCACATGAACGATGCGCGGCGTCCCAGGGGGCCAGGCCAATTCGGGAGAGACTGGCAGTGCCCCATTGATCCCACCGAGCGGGATAGTGACGTGTCCAACGCTGATCGAAGTTCGCGGCTCGGTGCAGCCATCGAAGCGATCCCACGCGGGATCGCTCCACGGTAGAAACTGGCAGCGCTCAAGATCGCCGAGCCACCGAAGATCGCGGATCACTTGCCCCTGCGCAGTTCGCCACTGACCGCGTAACGCAGTACGCCGAACCTCGACAACCGCCTCGATCTCGCGGACTCGGGCAGCGTGACGATCGAGTTCGCTTTGCAGACCGGTCGAATACCGCGAATCGATCTTTCCACAAACATCTTGAACCGCCATCTCAATGTTGGCTTGTGATTGGCTCAACTGGGCATCGTTCTTCACCCGAAGTGCGGCAGCGGATTCTTTCACGCGAACAGTGCGCTTGGGCAACTGCGACTGGATTGCTGCATCCCCTTCCTCGAGGTTCTTCCGCAACATCATGACTTCACTCTGATGTCGCGCCGTTGCAGCGTCTTGCAACTGCGCTCGCATCACATCACTCCACCGCCGAACGGCAGTCAGCATGCTGGCGAGACGTGCCTCGCCTTCTGAAACCTCATGAGCTACTGCGAGCAGGGACCGCCCCGCCGAAACATAAGCAATGAGTTGCGAGAGCGCACATCCGAAGAACACGCCCAACCCGATCACAAGTTTGGCATCTTCAGCCCATCCACCAGTGAGCGCCACTATGCCAATAGCGAGCAGCATCGACGAGACCAGAAGTGTTCCGTGGGCAAGCTTGTTCCGCAAGATGAGTGGAAGGAACATGCCACGCACTCGGTCGAACAAACCGACTGCAGCGAGCGCGGCGTTTTCAAACTCGGACATCGGATCTTTACCCAGCACAGGGGCAGCAACGTCCGACTCAAAGCGCGGCACGGCGAGCGCCCGTCCGAGAAGGACGCGAGCCCGTGAAAGAGTTGCTTGCGCGCGTTCATAAGTTTCTTGGAGTCGCTGCTGGCGCTCATCATGCTCCAGCTTGAAGGATGGCAGTTGTTCCTCGTAGATCGAGTCGGCAGTCCAGATCTGCTCCTCTATGCGCCGCTTCAACTTGTCGGCCTCGTACTCGATCTGATCTTCCTCAGCAGCGAGTGTTTCTCTCTCTCGCTGATTGATAGAAGCTGCATTTGTCATGTGAGCCTGCTTTATCTGGGCGAGTGCAGCAGATGCTTTCGAGTCCGCATCGACGCGCGCCTTATCACGTGCGGCTTCGAGTCGCTTGACCTCAGCGGCATGCATGACAGTTTCAGATGACATGACCGACTGCAGGAAGGCCGAGAGCGAGGCTTCAGCCTCCAGTCGCGCCGCTGGAGCCTCCACAATGCGCGAAACGACTTCCGCAGCAACTACTGCTATGGTGCGTCCCTCCGACTCCGAATCAGAGTCAGGTGTTGGGCGTGCAACGGGCTGCTCAGTCACGATGTACCCCGCTCACTACACTCCTTTCGGACGCGAGCCATCACCTCACCAAGTTGGTCGAGCGCTCGAAGCGCATGGTGCACCGCTTGCTCCGCACGTTCGACGACCTCGTGCTGCACACGGTCGCTCTGCGCGTCATTCCACTGACTTCGAATGACACTCCACTGCGCATGCAGGGTACGCGCCGCATCCTTCAGTTTTGCCTTGTGAGAGGAATCGCTCATGGACGCGCTCCATCAGCGTCCGGGTGATCGCTGCCGGCGCGGCGCATCGCCTCCATTGATTCCATCGGCGTACTATCGGCGTTTGAAGCATCCACCAGTGGAGAAAACTGCGCGGCCAGATATGCATCGACCGACTCCGCCATCCTGTTGAGCGCGGCAACAGCCGATGGCGCAACCCTATCAACAAATGTCCCGAGTTCCCCCATGCCAACTCGAAAGGTTGCCAAGACCCGCTGGTACTCCATCACCCAGTGCTTCGTCCGACGCAAGCGTTCCTCTGCAGACGCGAGCGCTGCCTCGGCGCGAGCGACTGCCTTTCGTTCATCGACGGTCGACGGAGGACTTCCAGTGGCCGTCGGCTGCAACTGCTTTCGTACAAATGCGGACCGCGCCTCGTTCAGCCGCTTCGTGCGCAGACGCACTTGCCGTTCCCAACCAACTTGCACTTCATCCGATAGCCACATCGCAAACCGTTCCGAATCCGACTGAGACTCGTGGATGACCAATCCCATGATGCGCGCAGCCTTTACGATGATTGCCTTCGCGTCCAGAATCGCCTTTGTATCGCGGATGTTGGCGCCGGAATCCACAGGGTGCCTCAGCGTTGCTTCAAGTACTCGTCAATTCGGTCCGCCTTGCGAAGCAGGAAGGGGATGTGTTCTTCGCTCGCCTTGAGCAGCCGCTGCAACACCTTGATCGTTTGCTCAAAATCCTCCGCGAACTTCTGCTGCTCCTGATCGCGCCATGTCTGCTGCAGCGTGTTGAGACGCGCATGAATTGTCGCGATGCCACCCTGCATGTCGAGATTGAACTTGCGAAGTTCAGCCGCAAATCGCCGAAGCTCTGCAGGGTCAACGACAGCACGCGCCATCACCACAGTCTACCGCTGCTAACTTGCATCGCGTGCGCGGCGCAAACCTCATAGGTGGGCAGTGGATTGAACCGGCGGACGGAGCCTGCCTTTGCGTGCACGACGCCGCCACAGGTGAGATCATCACCAGGGTCCCGGCGATTGGGAGCGCTGGAGCCAAGGCGGCGGTCGAGGCCGCCGTGCATGCGCTTCCAGGTTGGGCCGAGACACGGCTTGCAGATCGTGCGGAACTCTTGCGCCGCTGTGCGCACCGACTCCGCGAGCAGCGAACCCGACTCGCCGACATCATCACCGCCGAGGGTGGAAAGCCACTGGCTGAGTCACTCGGTGAGGTCGACTACAGCGCCGACTACTTCGATTCAGCCGCCGACGAAACCCTCCGTTTGACAACGCAGGTGCTCCCCGATCGGCGGCATGACCGGGCTCAATCGGCGCAACCAGAGCCGATTGGCGTGGTGGCTGCGGTGACGCCTTGGAACTTCCCGCTTGCCATGCTGGCGCGCAAGACGGCACCTGCACTCGCTGCTGGATGCACGCAAGTCGCAAAGCCGGCGGAGGAGACACCGCTGAGTGCGATTGCGCTTGCGGAGATACTTGTGGAAGTGGGTCTCCCCAAAGGCGTGATCAACGTCATCACGGGAGCACCGGAAGCGATCGTCAACGCGTGGCTTGAGGACGGGCGGGTCAGGAAGCTCTCGTTCACAGGTTCGACCGAAGTGGGGCGGCTGCTCATGCGCGGTGCGGCATCAAACGTCGTACGACTCTCGCTCGAACTTGGTGGACATGCTCCGTTTCTCGTCTTTGCCGATGCAGACATAGGTCTGTCGATCGATGCGGCGATCCTTGGAAAGTTCCGAGTCGCAGGCCAGACCTGTATTTGTCCCAACCGATTCATTGTGCATGCTTCCGTTGCGGACGAGTTCGCGCAGCGCTTGACAGTCGCGGCTCAAGCGCTGCCCGTCGGTGTTGGGCGAACCCCGGGCGTTCGGATAGGGCCGCTCATCAGCGATGAAGCGGTGGCTCGCGTTCAAGCGCAAGTCGACGATGCCGTCGCCCGCGGAGGCCGTGTGTTGACTGGCGGTCGCACAGTGCACGTTCCTGGCTGCGTCGATCGATTCTTCGCACCAACAGTCATTGCAAGCGCAACGACATCGATGCGCTGCTTCCAGGAGGAAACATTCGGACCGCTCGCACCCATCGCCTCGGCAGAGGATGATGAGACCATGATCCGACTGGCGAATGCCACTCCTTTTGGACTTGCCGGCTACGCGTTCTCGGCAGACGCCAGTCGCGTGGCATGGGCGGCGAAGCGATTGCAGTGCGGGATTGTCGGCTGCAATACAACAGCCGTCAGCGATGCCTACGCGCCTTTTGGTGGGCGGGGGTGGTCCGGGTTCGGTCGTGAGGGCGGTCGCTGGGGGGTCGACGAGTACATCTCATGGAAGTATGTCTGCGAAGCCCGCAGCGATAGAACCACACCACGCTGACAGCGATCAAGGCGGTTTTGCGACCGCTCACTCC
>Ga0194124_10000142_pt1 | contig 113477 bp, 84 predicted proteins | sample TA2KigCas0mmetaG_FD_148605 | JGI IMG/M metagenome (GOLD analysis project Ga0194124, IMG submission 148605) | Freshwater microbial communities from Lake Tanganyika, Tanzania - TA2015031 Kigoma Deep Cast 0m | ecosystem: Environmental > Aquatic > Freshwater > Lake | place: Tanzania: Lake...
TAGGCATGCAAAACGGAAAGGCAAACGTCTCTGCAGCCGTCTACGGGCGCATTCGAGCCGAGACGCTGGTATTGCGTGCCTGGGGCTATTTCCACCTGATGTACATGTTCGGCGACGTACCCTGGTATCCCAAGGCGCCCGGCGTCGACGAGGTACTCTCTGCCAAGCGCACACCCGTCGCCACCATCGTGGCCGAGCTCTACAAAGACATGGATGAGGCTTCTGCCGCCTTCGCCACCGCCCAGCCGATACTCGCGAACGGACGTGTCAACCGCGCCGTGGCCCTCGGCCTGAAGGCCAAGCTGGCCCTGCTGATCAAGGACTGGCGCATGGCCGCCACGGCCACCAAGGCCGTGATCGACCTCAACCAGTACGGCCTCAACCCGAACTATCCGGCGCTATTCATGCTCGCCGGGCAAGCCTCCAATGCCAACCGCGAGATCCTATTCAACCAGACCTTCCCCACAGATCAGCTAAACCCGCAGAACTGGGGGCCCATCCTGGGGTGCGTGCCGAGGCAGGTGACCAACTCCCAGAGCAGCCATTTCCCCTCACAGGCACTCGTAGATCGCTACGAGGACCGCAATGGGAGCCGGATCGATGCCTCCACGATCTACAGCCGCCTCAACCCCCGCCTCAACCGCGACCGCCGACTGGCATGGACCGTCTACATGCCCGGTGACACCATGCAGCACCGCACCCTCACCGCACCAACCCTTCCCTACAGCAACCCTAGGGAACGACAGATCTTCAACATCCATAGCAACAGACGCTTCCGCTGGAACTGGATTCAGAATAGATATGACACCGTCTCCGGCAACAACGATTGGATCGGAGCACAGGCCGCAGGGATCCAGTGGCAGGTAAGTGCCACTGGCAATATCGGAGGCGTAGGATACGTATGGAAAAAGTACCTCGACTCCACCCAGTACATCTGGGAACACAAAACGGGATACATCCTGATGCGGTATGCCGATATCCTGCTGATGTATGCGGAGGCAAAGGTGGAGCTGAACGAGATCGACGCGACCGTGCTGGCCGCTTTGAATACCGTCCGCACCCGTGCCGGACAGCCATCCATCGCCTCCGGCACCCAGGCACAGATTCGCCAACGCATTCGCCGCGAGCGTGTTGTGGAGCTGGCAGGAGAAGGGCACCGACTTTTCGACCTGCGACGCTGGGATATCTATGCAAATGCCAACAGCGGGCCCGTCGTCGGCTATGCCCTAGATCCCGCCATCGCCCCGAATAATCCGACTTTTGATGCCGACGAAGTGCCCAATTACACCACCAGCATCAGTCAGCGCATCCGTTTCCGCAACCAGATCCGGACCAATACGAATGCCAAGTACAAGCTATGGCCCATCCCCCAGTTCGAGGTCGATGCCAACCCCACAGGCATGACCCAGAATCCCGGATGGTAAGAAGCTCTTTTTTGAGTTAATTTAATTTTTGAAAGGGCGGTGTTTACACACCGCCCTTTTTTTGCACATCCAGGAATGACATTAAGAAGCTCGGTAAACTCGCCAAGCCTATCCTGAAAGTCCTAGTTATCCGAAAATCTTGGTAAAAAACGCATAGAATGCAAGGTGCCCTTCAGAAAACGATTTGTGACATCAAATTTTTGATACCCCGTTATCCTGCTCCATCCCCAAACGCTGCCGCTGACGAAACTCTTTTACAAAAGTCTTGAGATCATGTAAATCCTGAAAAAGATAAATCAGGGCCTCTCCCCTACTTCCATCTCGAGCAGCCCGCCCTGCAGGATCTCCCAATGGCTCACCGAGGGCTTGGCATGGGGCTTCCCATTAAGCCGAACGGACTTCACCCCTGGCACACCACCCATAATTCGGTTGATCTTCACCGTGAGTTCCTTACCCTCGGGCAAGGTGATGACAGCACGGTTAACCAGTGGGTAGCCGAAGACGTATTCCCCGGAGGCGGGGTTGAGGGGGTACATGCCAAGGGCCGTCCACACGAACCATGCGCTCATCTGTCCGCAGTCATCGTTACCGGAGAGCCCGTCTGGACCGGTGCGGTACATACTGTCGGCCACAGTGCGCAGCCAGCGGGCAGCGAGGTCGGGACGTCCGAGGACAGTGTACATGTAGATAATGTGATGCGAGGGTTCGTTGCCGTGTGCATACTGCCCGATCAGTCCCGTCACGTCTATGGAGATGTTGTCGCCCTTCAACACCGAGGAAGAGGCGAAGAGTTCGTCGAGCTTGGCGACGAGCTTTTCCTTCCCGCCATGTAATACAGCGAAACCCGGCACGTCATGAGGCACAAAGAAGCTGTGCTGCCAGGCCGTGCCTTCGATGTACTGTCCTTCGAAGCCGTGTTCGGAGACGAGCGGGTCGAAGGGCTCGACGAAGCGCCCGGCACTGTCCTTGGCGCGCATGAAGCCGGTGGCGGGGTCGAAGAGATTCCGGTAGGAAGCTGCCCGTTTGAGGAAGCGGTCATGGTCTTCTGGTTCCCCGAGTTTTTGGGCGACCTGTGCGATGCACCAGTCGTCATAGGCATACTCCAGGGTGTAGGTGACGCTCCAGCCATGCTTGTCCTGCGGGAGGTAGCCGAAGCGGGCATAGTCGGCCGTACCCCGTTGCTGCTGGGCAGCGCTTTTCTTCATGGCCGCATAGGCGCGGCGGTGGTCGAAGCCCTCCACCCCTTTGAGGATGGCGTCGGCGATGACGGGGATGGCATGATAGCCTGTCATCGTATTGGCCTCCCAGGTAGCGATATCCCACACTGGCAGCAGACCATTGTCATCGTGGAAGGCGAGCATGCTATTGATCATGTCAGGAACCCGCTCTGGCTGGGTAATGGTGAACAGCGGATGCAAAGCCCGGAAGGTATCCCAAAGGGAGAATATGGTGTACTTCTGTCCCGTTGGCATCCGGCGTCGCAGGTGGTCATGCGTCTGATAGGCGCCATCCGCATCGGAGTAAACATTGGGAGCCAGGCAGGTGCGGTAGAGCGCAGTGTAGAATCGGGTCGCCAGGGATCGATCGGCGGTATCAATCTCGATCTTTCGCAGCTCTTGCTCCCAAAGGGTTTCCGCGGACCGCATGACCTGCTCCGGAGTCTTTCCTGCAGATTCCCGAAGAGATGCCAGCGCCGCGTCGATATCGTTGGAACTGAGGCCTACACGCACAGTCAATGGTTGTCCCTTTGTATCGAAGCGCAGGGCCATCTTGACGTTCGGACCAATATCGCCCTTGAAGAAGCCCGCTTCGTCGATCACGATGCGCTCGCACACGAGCTGCGAAAATCGAGCGGCGAAGAACACTTTCTGCCCCTTGGCCCATCCTGTGGAATATCGATAACCAACCAGGGTGCTGTCGTCGATCAGCCTCAGTAATCCGTCGGTGGCACTGTCCCAGTTGATGGCAAAGCCCATATCGAACCGCAGCCAGCCGGCAGCTCCTGGGAATCGGTAGCGATGCACGCCGTTGCGTACCGTAGTCGTCAGTTCCACGCCCACGCCATTGCCTAGCCGTACGGCATATCGTCCCGGGGAGGCGAATTCATCCTTATGGGAGAAGGGGATCTTGAGCCGATTGGACCGGATGCCATTCGTGTCCAGGAGTGGTAGTACCGAAATATCACAGAGATCTCCGATACCCGTACCGCTGAGGTGGGTGTGGCTGAAGCCAGCGATGCTGTCGCTGCTGTAATGATAGCCGCTGCACCAGTCCCAGCCGTTGGTGCCATTGTCCGGACTCAACTGCACCATCCCAAAGGGTACGGCCGCCCCAGGATACACATGCCCATGCCCACCCGTACCCAGGAAGGGGTCCACGAAACGGGAGTAACGCTGTGCATGCAGCAGGCTCGGCAGGAGGAGCAGAGGGAGAAAGATCCTTTTCATGGCTCGCTTTCGTTTGTGCGCCGTGTGGGGTGTCCTTCACCGCGCTGATCACTTGATATACGGGTACTGTCCCTGGAAGAAGGAGATGCGGTCTTTGAGTCCCTCATAGAAAAAAAAGGCCTCGCCCTTGAATCCATTGGAGCGGTTGACCTGTATCATCTGCGTGAGGAATCCGTCGGTGGCGACGTAGGTGCCTGACTTCACCAGCACGCCCGGGTAGCAGATAGAGGCCTTGCTGCCTCGAAGTACGGCGGCCTGTTGCGACAGCACCGCGCTGTAGGCGGGCAGGTCGTAACGGTAGCATTGCGGGAAGACGGCATCCACCCAGGCGCTGTCGACCCAGACGGGCCAGTCTTGCAGGTATTCGTTCAGCGAGAAGGGATAGGGTGAGGGCGACATCGTCACCAGAACGTTGGGCTTGATGGCCTTGACCTCATTGCGCAGCCGCTTCAGAAAGGCATTGAGTTTACCGGCCCGCCAGGCCACCCAGTTGGGTTCGCTGCTACTCGGCGGCGGGTCAGTACCCCGCTCGGCGCGGTAGAGCGTTGTCGTGTATGCATCGTATCCAGAGGAGGAGGGTACGGCCGGGAGGCGGTCGTCACCCTGTACGCCGTCGATATCATATTTCGTGACCACCTCCTTGAAGAGGTTGATCATATACTGCTGTACTTCGGGATGAAATGCGTTGAGCCAGTCGAATCCATTCTTGACGGTGAGTGCGCCATTGAAGTCACGCGCGGCCCATTGCGGCTTAGCGACCAGGATCGGGCCTCCGTTCTGTGAGTAGGAAGAAGAGAATCCATACTCGAACCAAGCATGCACCTTGAGTCCCGCCGCATGTCCCTCCTCTATTACTTCCTTCAGCGGATCTCGACCGGCGAATCGCTCCATGATGGGGATGCCGATCAGATTCTGCATCACCGCGGAGGGATACAGCGTGCGGGCGGCGTTGTACACCACCACGAAGACGTGGTTGATGCCGCCCTTCTTGCAGTTATCGATCGCCAACTTGATGTTGTCTCGACTGTCGAGCGCGGCACTCGCCACGTTGGTAAGCCAGACACCGCGGTACGCATTTACATCCCATACCGGCGTGGGCGGCGTGACGGGTGGTGGTGGAGGCGAGGGCGTACCTACCTTCTTGCAGCCCAGGGAAATGGCCGTCATCAACAGACATGCTGCTATACGTCGCGGGCACAGGGTCATCTTCACAATTTTTCCGAGACTTACATCAAATGTATTTGAAGAAGATTAGTTTTGAATAGAGATAAATAATTTATTTATTCAACAGCGATGCAGCTGCACGGGCTCGACCTGACGATCATCCTACTCTACCTGGCGGGCACGCTAGGACTGGGCTTCTGGCTGTCGCGCCGCGCGACGCGCGACATGCGGTCGTACTTCCTCGGCGGTAACACACTGAAGTGGTACATGCTAGGGCTGTCGAATGCTTCCGGTATGTGGGATATTAGCGGCACGATGTGGACAGTGATGATCCTCTTCGTGTACGGCCTCAAGAGTGCGTGGATCCCCTGGCTCTGGCCCGTTTGGAACCAGGTCTTCGTCTTCGTATTCCTCGCAGCCTGGATGCGCAGAAGCGGCACCATGACGGGCGCCCAGTGGATCAGCTTCCGCTTCGGCGAGGGCAGGGGCGCGAGGCTCTCCCATATCATCATCGTCATCTTCGCGGTGGTGAGCGTGCTGGGATTCATGGCCTATTTTTTCGAAGGCATCGGCAAGTTCTGCACGTCCATCCTGCCCTGGAACCTCTCCCTGACACTTGGCTCGTTGACAGTGAAGAGCGAGCAGTCCTACGCCCTGATCGTCATCGGCATCACCACACTCTACACGCTGAAAGGCGGGATGTACAGCGTGGTGGCGACGGAAGTACTGCAGTTTGTCATCATGACACTTAGCTGCCTTGTGATCGGCTGGATTGCCTGGAATGGTGTGACGGCCGAGCAAGTGCAGGCCGCAACTCCTGCGAGATGGGGCGACCTGGGATTTGGCTGGGACCTTGGGCTGGACTGGTCGCAGACCCCCTACCCAGGTGTCGATGAGAAGATCGCAAACGACGGCTTTGGGCTCTTCGGCGCACTTTTTATGATGATGCTCTTCAAAGGCGTCTTCGCCTCGCTGGCGGGTCCCGTACCTAGTTATGACATGCAGCGCATCCTCAGCACTCGCACCCCTTCGGACGCCGCCAAGATGAGCGCCGCCACCATCGCCGTGATGTACATCCCCCGATACATCATGGTCGCCGGATTCGCCGTGCTGGGACTAGTCTATCTGCAGCCCGAAATCGCCGCCATGGGCAAGGACATCGACTTCGAAAAGGTCCTGCCCCTGGCCATCAACAAGTTCGTGCCGGTCGGCTGGAAAGGGTTGCTGCTCGCGGGATTATTGGCCGCCTTCATGGGCACTTTCGCGGCCTTCGTGAACGCCGCGCCCGCCTATATCGTGAACGACATCTATCGCAAATACATCCGGCCAGACGCGCCCGAGACGAAGCTGATCCGGTTGAGCATCCTCTCTTCGCTGCTACTCGTTGTGATCGGCGTGGTGTTCGGCTTCAACGCCTCCTCCCTTAACACCCTCACGTTGTGGATCACCTCAGCACTCTATGGCGGCTACGCCTGCGCGAACATGCTCAAATGGATATGGTGGCGCTTTAATGGTTACGGATACTTCGGTGGCATGCTGGCGGGATTGCTGGCCTCCACCGCCCTGCTCTTCTTCAAGCAGCTGATCCTCGATGCACTCAGCGTCACCGATCCGGTGGCCGACATCTGGTTCTTCCCGGCCATCCTGCTATTCTCGGGCATCGGATGCCTGCTGGGCACCTTCTTCGCGCCGTTGGAAAACTTCGAAGCCGTAAAGGCGTTCTACAAGGAGACACGTCCTTGGGGTTGGTGGGGACCGGTGCGCGAGGCCGTCATGAAAGACGACCCCGGCTTCCAGCCCAACCGCGATTTCCACCGTGATGTCATCAACATTCTCGTGGGCATGGTCTGGCAGATGGCGCAGGTCGTCATCCCTATGTATTTGATGGTGAAGGATCACACCCACCTCGCCATCTGGACGATGGTGCTCTTTGTCACCACCTGGCTGCTGAAAAAATATTGGTGGGACCAACTCGATGAAAAATAAATATCCATTAAAGGCCCTATTGCGGCAGATGCATCCATGCAAATCACAGGCACGTTTATAGACGAGATCAGTCACGACATTCCCCACCAGAACTGGGGGCCGAAGGAGTGGGCGCGAGACTTCCAGTACATGGCCGATACCGGCATCGACACCGTCATCCTCATCCGCTGTGGGCACCGGAAGTTCGTGACCTATCCCTCCGCCTACCTGTCCAAAGAATACGGGTGCTACACGCCACCGACTGACCTGGTGGAACTCTTCCTCACTCTGGCTGACCGGCACGGGATGTCGTTCTACTTCGGCCTCTATGACAGCGGACGGTACTGGGATACGGGAGATCTCACCAATGAAATAGATTCCAATCGCTTCGTCATCGACGAGGCCTGGGCGCGCTACGGCCACCATCCCTCCTTCAAAGGATGGTACCTGAGCATGGAGATCAGCCGACGCACCATCGGCGCTACAGAGGCCTTCCGCTCCCTAGGCAAGATGTGCAAGGATGCCAGCGGCGGGCTCCCCACCTTCATCTCTCCCTGGATCGACGGCAAGAAGGCCGTCATGGCCGCCTCTGCTGAACTCACCAAGGAGGACGCCGTGAGCCTAGAGGCGCACGAACGAGAATGGGACGAGATCTTCGGCGGACTCTGCGGAGCGATTGATGCCGTGGCCTTCCAGGACGGACATATCGAATACGACGAGCTCGACGCTTTCTTCTCTGCCAACAAGCGCATGGCCGACCGGCATGGACTGGCGTGCTGGACTAACGCTGAGACCTTCGACCGCGACATGCCCATCAAGTTCCTCCCCATCAAGTTCGAGAAGCTACGCCTTAAGCTGGAGGCTGCCCGGCGGCAGGGTTATGCCAAGGCCATCACCTTCGAATTCTCACACTTCCTGAGTCCGCAGTCGGTATATCCCGCCGCGCAGCGGCTGCACGACCGCTACATGGAATACCGAGCAAGCCTTATACCATGAGATATCTTCGCATACTCACCCTCCTGCTGCTTTCACAAGTGCTGACATTGCAGGCACAGCCCATCCGCGGCACCTGGGTGACCAATGTCGCCAGCAGTGCCCTGCGATCGGAGGAGAACATCCGAGGCGTGGTCGAGCAATGCCGTCGGCATGGCGTCAACACAGTCTTTGTGGTCGTCTGGAATGCGGGAAAGACAATGTTTCCCTCGGAGGTGGCCGAACGATACGTGGGCATCCGGCAAGACCCTGTTTACAACGGATTTGATCCCTTGAAATCGATCATCGAACAGGGCCATGCGGCGGGTCTCCAGGTGCACGCCTGGTTCGAGTACGGCTTCGCCTATGGCTACCGTGATTCCCTCACGCCCTGGTCGACACGCTACCCGCATTGGCAAGGCCGCAATGCGAAAGGTCACCTGCTTCAGAAGAACGGCTTCTATTGGTGGAACTCGCTCCATCCGGAAGTGCAGGCGATGATGAAGGAGCTGGTGCTGGAAGTAGTACGAAAATATGAGGTGGACGGTGTACAGGGTGATGACCGCCTCCCAGCCATGCCTTCCGAAGGCGGGTACGACGAATGGACCCAACAGGTATACAGGGCGGAGCACGATGGTGAAGCTCCTCCAAGAGCGGCCTCCGACAGCTCTTGGCGACAGTGGAAGGCCGACCGGCTCAGCGTCTACGGAGAGTCGCTCTACAAATCGGTAAAGAAAGTCCGCCGCGGGTGCAAAGTCACGTGGTCGCCCAGCATCTACCCCTGGTCGCTCGAGAACTATCTGCAGGACTGGCCCCGATGGCTGAAGGGTGGATATGCCGATGCGATGCTGCCGCAGCTCTACCGCTACGACATCAAGGCGTATGAGAAGATCCTGAAGGAACTGCAGTCGCAAGTCCCGAGACGGAAGCGCCGCCAAGTGTTCCCCGGCATGCTCACCTCACTGGGTAACGGCTATCGCGTAAAGGAGGACATGCTGCGGGAGATGATCCGGCTGAACCGCGCCTACGGCTTTCAGGGCGAATGCCTTTTCTATTACGAGACGCTGCCCTCCATGGACAAACCTATCTATCCAGACAACCCATGAAAGAGAGATCCAATATAATATCCCTGCTGCTGCTGATCTCGACGGTCTCCTGCAAGAAGGGGGGTGGTGATACGCCACCTCCACCGTTGCCCATGCCTCCGCCGGTGGTAAAGCCACTGATCACACTACCGCCGGGATGGAAGATGAATGCAACGACCACTTCCACCTTCCCCGCCAATGTTCAGCTCTACGCTTTCGACAGCACATTCAACAACCGACAAACACGGGCCTACTGCTTCGCCTACGAAAGCAGCAACACCACCCTGGAGTTCAAGCCAGTGCTGTCCGCCACCGCCAAGACACCGACAGAGTTCGTGCAGCAGGAGCCAGGCAGCGTCTATGCCTGCATCAACGGAGGCTTCTTCGGCTCGAACCAGTCTTACAGCCTGGTGCGCTACAATAATGCCACGCTGGCCCCCAACATCAAATCGCTGAGTCGCCCCTTCGGATACTACTTCCCGACAAGGGCCGCCTTTGGCATTACCACCACTGGTTCACCCACGGCTGCTTGGATCTATCACATCGGCGGAGGGAATGATCCCATCTATAGCTATCCGTCGCCCGCACCCAACGATGTCAACAAGCAGCCCCTACAGACACCAGACGCCAACTATCCGGCGGGAGGAGCAGCCTGGAACGTGTCAAGTGGTATCGGCGGATCACCCATGCTCGTATACAACAACGACATCCGCATCACAGACACTGAGGAGCTCATCGAAGTCAATAACGGTTCCACACGGCCCCGGTCCGCCATCGGCTACACAGCTTCTGGCATCGTGCTCATCGTGGCGGTGCAGGGTGACGGCTACGTACCCGGCTATGCAGGCCTAACGCTGCAGGAGACGGCAATGATGATGAAGTCGCTGGGCTGCAGTCATGCCGTCAACCTAGACGGCGGAGGGTCTACCTCGATGCTGGTGGGCGGATCGATGCTGATACGTCCGAGTACCACAGGTGCGGAGCGGGCCGTAGTGAGCGTGGTGATGGTGAAGCGGAAGTGAATGATCCTAACCAGGATCTTTACAATCAGCAACGGCTCCTCAAGAAAATTGCACCAGACCCGCAGGTCTCCCCAGACCATTCCAATGGTTGTGCAATACAGCCGCCGCCCCCATTGCCGTCGCCTGACCCACTTCTGCGGCACGGACCTCCCACCCCGTTAGCCGCTCCCGCAACATGCCCATGAACACCGCATTCTTGCTGAAGCCACCGTCGACAAATAGTGTCCGGATATGGGCGGAGGAGACGAGGGCAATCTTCTCTATCTGGTCGTTGACAATGGCATCGATACAGGCATAGTAGTCGATGACGGCAGGCTCGATGTCCACTGAAGCTGCGTTATCCCGCATTCGAACAGCCAGCGAAGAGTCCCATGCTAGCCGAAAGAAGAATTCGAGGTCCTTACCATGTTGGAGACCAATTGCGGCGACGGCCTCCTCATGGCGGAAGCCTGCATTCAATCGAGAAGCTTTAACGGGGCGGCCCTGATAAGTGAGATAGCAAAGGCAGTCCTGTTTCAGTTCATCGTCTGTCAGCGGGGTATTGTTGAATGGGTTGAGGCAGATGCTCCAGGAGCCGGTGGATAGCAGCATGAATGGCTCGGGGATGGACATCAGGTAGGGGATCAACGCAGAGGAGCTATCGTGCAGTCCAATCCCCGCCATGAGTTCGCGGCCGGCAATCGTGACTTTCAGCGGACGGTCTGCCGCATGCATCGATGGGAATAGCCGGGAGATGCCCTCGGCATGCGTCCAATAGGGATATACGCCTCGGGCAAAATCCCAACAGAGCGTATGGCAACCGATGCTGGTATTCTCCGTGAATAGCTGCCCGGTAAAGTGCCCGCTCAGCCACTGAGGAAGCCAGGTACTGTGGTGGATAGAGTCGAAGACAGCGGGCTGTTGATGCTTCAGCAGGTAGAGCTGCATCCCTGTGTTCAGGTTCCCCAATCGTGGAGAGGCTGTTTTCGCATATACTTGACCGTTGTCTCCGTAGTGCATATCGAATCTCGATAAGACCGAATCATCGTACGCCCGCAGATAATCCCATGGGAGGTGCACCGGCCGGTCATCCGCATCAGTGTTGACGATGGTCGCACCATAGGTGGTGATGTTGAAAGCCTTGAGGTCGAGGGCGGGTTCGTCCAGATACTTGTGGAGCAGCCCACGCATGGCGGTCGTGAGTGCACCTAGGTCGAGAACCGGCTTCCCCTGTTCATCTTTGGCATCGTTGATGTCGAACGTCTCCGCCAAGAGGACGTTGTAGGCCCTGTCGAAGACCAAGCATTTGCGGTTGGTCTTGCCGATATCGAAGACGAGGATGGCCGGCTCCTTATGCATCATAGTCCCGTTGCAACGGTGGCATGGCCGCGTTCCTTCACAAGGGCCTCGCGGACGCGCAGGTCGCGGAAGCAGCGGACGGGGTCGAGGGCTGCCCCGGCACGAAGGCGTGCCTCAGCGAGCAATGGTCGAAGGTCGGTACGGAAGGCATCCTGCAGCTGCTCCTGTGCGGCGACGGCGTCGTTGGCCTGCTGGGCGGCGGCGAGCGCAGCATGATCAACGCAGAGGGCCTGGGCATAGGCCAGCATGAGGGCTTCGACCGACTGCAGCAGATCCTCCATCGGATCCTTCACATTATGGCTGGCATCGATCATCCAGCCGAGGCCATGGGCATGGTCCATGCCCCGGGCGTCCATTCCTTCGATTAGCTCCTTGAATATGAGGAAGAGCTGGTAGGGCCGGATGGAGCCGGCCGTGAGGTCGTCGTCGCCATACTTGCTGTCATTGAAGTGGAAGCCGCCGAGTTTGCCTTCCATCAGCAGCAGCGCGACGATCTGCTCGATGTTGGCGTTGGGCAGGTGATGGCCCAGATCGACCAGCGTGTAGGCTTTCTCTCCGAGCTTGCTGGCATAGAGGAGCGACTGCCCCCAGTCGCCCACCGTCATCGAATAGAAGTTGGGCTCGAAGGCCTTGTATTCGACGAAGACCTTCCAATCGTCCGGCAGGGCGGCATAGATCTCTCCCAGTCCTTCGAGCGTGTGCTGGAAGGCTTTTCGGAAGTTGAGCTGTCCGGGGAAACAGCTACCGTCGCTTAGCCATACGGTGAGCGACCTCGAGCCGAGTTCTACGCCGTGACGGATAACTTCGATGTTGTGCGCGACAGCCTGTCGGCGTACAGCGCGGTCGACATGCTGCAGGGATCCGAACTTGTAGCTGTACGGCTGTCCTGGCTGGTCCTGGAAGGTGTTCGAGTTGACGGCGTCGAAGGCAATGCAGAGTTCAGCGGCCTGGTGGCGGATGGCTGCATGGTCCTTCGGGATGTCCCAGGGGATGTGTAGCGAGATGGCACCGCTGCTAGCGTTGAGGGCATGGAGCAGACCGACATCATCGAGCTTCTGCTCCAGGCTGCCGGGCTCACCAGGCCCCGAGAACCTCCCGAAGCGGGTACCACCGGTGCCCAGCGCCCAGCTGGGGATGGCCACTTGGAAGGCCATGAGCTTGGCCACGACGGCTTCTGCGTTGGCCATCGTCTGCTTCGCGAATGCGTAGCGACGATGATGCGCGTCGAAGATTGCTTCATTGTGTGCTTCGATCTCTTTCTTCCCGAGTCTCATATCAACTTTTTTCTTAGAAGGATGGTTTTCACTCAATCATTTTCGATAGGCTGTCAGGTCACTCTCCCTGATGCAAGGCGTTGCCGTATCCCACCACCAGCACCGAGAGGATGATGATGGCGATGCCGGCGGCGATGGTGCGGATCGTGGCCATACTCACGCCTTTCCACTCCTTGGAAACGAGTCCCCAAAGGTTGGCGACGAGGATGATGAAGGCCATATGAAGGATCCAGGAGCTGGGCCCGTTGCCGAGACGGCTCTCACCCATGCCGTAGAAGAAGAACTGCAGGAACCAGGTGGTGCCGGCCAGCGCGGAGAACAGGTAGTTGCGCAGGAGCGGGGTACGACCGTCGGTGTAGTCGCCGAAGGATCGGTTTCGAGCGTTGAGGACCATACACCAGATGAGGTTGGTCGTCAGCCCTCCCCATAAGAGCACCACATACACGACGTTGTTGCGGAAGAGGAATTCTCCTTCTCCGGGATGGGCGGTCTTCCAGATCTCATTGGCGAGGGAGGCCATCGACTGTCCCGCCTCGAGACCAAAGTTGAAGCAGGCGCTGAGGACACCCGACACGATGGAGACGAGCATGCCCAGTCCAAAGCGGTATTCGAGTCCGGGGCTGCCATCTTTTCCCGCGCTGCCGATTGCCTGCAGCTCCCGTTCCTTCATCATTCCGGCACGGCCGCTGATCCAGATGCCGAGGACGCAGACAAGCAGTCCCACAAGGATCGTGTTGCCCCACAGAGCAGACATCATCGCCGAGAAGGTATCCTTCCCTTCGACGGGATGGAAGTCGTACCACAGGGCTGGTATCAGCGCGCCGAAGACCATGCAGAGTCCCAGTATGATGCTGCTGCCGAGGGATACACCCAGGTAGCGCACGCCGAGTCCGTAGGTAAGGCCTCCGATGCCCCAGAGCACACCGAATAGAAAGGTCGTGCCGATGACGGGGCCCCCAGCGACCGCTATGATCTCGCCGAAGCCGGGGATGGTGAGCCAAGCCGCCAGGGGCGGCACGATCAGCCAAGAGAAGAGCCCACCCACGATCCAGTAACTCTCCCAATGCCAGCCCTTGACCTGACGGTATGGCATGTAAAAACTGCCGGAGGCGAAGCCCCCGATGAAATGGAAGATAACGCCGAAGATCGCTGACATGTGGTTGTTTTGAAGGTTTGCGTGTAGAGATCTATGTTCGGTTCATTTGGCGGCCGGCGTCGGCAACAGACCAAAGATCGCGTCCTCCATTTCGGGGGCTGCGAACATGAAGGCGGCGTCATGGCCAATGCCGGGAGTCTCCACCTTACGCCAGCCGAAAGGCCAGCCGTTCTTCTCGGCGAGGGCCTTGGCAAAGGCGAAGCAGTTGCGCCCGCGTTCTAGGCGGTGACGGCCTTGGGCCATGGCCTCGGGACTGTCGTCGAAGCTGGGTCGGGGGTAGATGTCGTCGGTGCCCAGGTAGAGCGTGAGCGGAGCGGCTAGGTAGGCCCGCAGGACGGAAGTAGAGGAGAGTTCCTCGGGGAGTCCGCCGAAGCCGTAGCCGAAGGACTGCTCACGTGTGGGGAAGAGGTCGGAGCCCGGGTTGGCGGCGACGATGCGCCGGGCATCTCCTGGCAGGAATGCGGCCATGCGCACGAGGAACTGTCCACCGGCGGAATGCCCGATCAGATAGTATGGCAGCTCCTTCCGCCCCTCCCTTCCGCGGACGAACTCTACGATGCCGGGGATCATGGCATAGGTCCATTCCTCCCGGGGCGCCGCCTTTTTATCCCTCACAACCCCACCGCGCTGATAGCGTGAAGAGGAGAAGCGGACGGAGTCGAACTCAGGTGTCACCACAATGGCACGAAATTTCTCGGCCATGTGGATGGCGTAGTTCCGATAGTCCTCCGCATTTCGCTTGACGCCATGGAAGACCACCAGCAACGGCCCGTCAGCATAGGTTGGTGGCCGATAGGCGTACAGCGTCAGGGGCTCACCGTGGTTGGAGTAGACGATCGTGGATGCCCCGACGGGCAGCTTCTGGGCTGAGACGCCCAAGGCAAGGGTATAGACGAATATGAAGAATAGGAAATGTCGCATCGGATCGGTTTTCCGCCTCATGTTACAAAAAAAACTGCATCCGGCTTTGACTAGATTGCGGGCACCCTAGGAACAATGAAAAAAACACCTTTTGAGTAAACGTGTTCATCCTTAGATTGCGTATTCGAATTACACCAAACCAAAGACGGCTGCAGATGAGAAAAATAATACGCATGGGCTCAGCCCTGCTGTTGTGCATGATGGCAGCGGCCCTGAACCTTCAGGCCGACACGAGCCGGACAGGACGAGCGACCTCGGATATCCTGTTCCCTTACAGCGAAGAAACAAGGCTTCCCGATCTGATCATAAAGGGAAAAGTGCTGAACGCGAAAGATAACAGTCCGCTCGAGAACATCACGGTCCGTATACAAGGACAACGCCGCGGCACGACCACCGGGGCCAATGGCAGCTTCACCCTTACCATCCAGCAGGGCCAGTCGCTCGAGTTCTCCAGCGTGAATATGCTCTCGAAGACCGTAAAGACCCCCGACGGGAGAGGTGAGCTAATCGTACTGCTCGAGGAGTCCGAGAACAACCTCTCGGAAGTTGTCGTCGTGGCCTATGGCAACCAGAAGCGAAGCACGTTCACGGGTTCGGCCACCACCATCAAGAACACGGTCATAGAGAACGCACCCAACGCCTCCGTACAGGAGAGCCTGCAGGGCAACATGGCCGGCGTGCAATCGACCAATGGCTCCGGACAGCCCGGCTCGGTGCCCAATATCCGCATCCGCGGCATCGGATCCATCAACGCCTCCTCCACACCGCTCTATGTGGTTGACGGCATCCCGGTGGTCAGCGGAGACATCTCGGGACTGAACAGCAACACCATCGCGGGACTGAACGCGAACGATATCCAGTCGCTCATCGTGCTCAAAGACGCGTCCGCCACCTCCCTATATGGCTCGCGCGCCGCCAACGGCGTCGTGCTGATCACGACCAAGTCGGGCAAGCCAGGCAAGAGCAAGGTGAGCTTCACCTTCCAGCAGGGCTTCAACAAATACAACATCCGCGAGGAGCAGAAGACCCTCACTACCCCGCAGTACATACAGTACTACCGCGAAGGTTGGGCAAACGCTGGCAAAAACCCCAATTCCTTCGACTCCCTCCTCAAGGCCAATGCCATCGACACCACCATCAACACCGACTGGTTCGAGCAGGTGCTCCGGCAGGGTCAATACCAGCAGTACAACCTCGGGCTCAGCGGCGGTAACGATAAGTCAACCTACTTTGTCTCGGGTAGTTATTACAAATCGGAAGCCCCCACCAAGGGTATCAATTACGACAAGGCCACCTACCGCATCAACGTCTCCTCGCAGGTCAGCGAGCGGCTCTCCTTCAAAGGTGGCTTCAGCGGCAGCTTCCAGCGTACCAGCAACTTCCTAGGTGGCAGCTTCTTTGCCAACCCGGTGCGAGCCATGTACCGCCTGGCCCCCTGGCTACCTGTCTACAAGGCCGATGGCCAGACCTATGAGTTCAGATACAACAGTGGCTACAACCCCGTCGCCGTCATCAATACGACGCGGCGAAATGCCAGGACTTATAATATTGGCGCCAACGCCTCCGCGAAATATAAAATCCTCAAGGGGCTCACCTTCGAAAGCAACGCAGCGCTCGACTTCAACCACGCTTTCACAACCATCTACTACGACCCGCGCGTGGGTAACGCCAACGTAGCCGTTGGCGGATCGATCGAGAACTATACCCAGGACATCAACAACTGGATCACCACCAACATCCTGCGCTTCAAGCGGGAACTCAAGGGCGGCCATGACGTGGAAGTATTCGCCGGTTATGAGGCGCAGAGTCGCGATGACATCGACATCAACATCCGCGTGAACAGCATAGCTCCTGGCACCACCACCCCTGCCGGCGGCTCCTCACCCGATCTCACCACGGGCACGGGGACGGCCAACCGAATGGTCAGTCAATTCCTCAATGGTAGCTATTCCTGGAAGGATCGATACTTCCTCTCAGGCTCACTGCGGGAGGACGCCTCGTCCCGCTTCGCGAAGAACTTCCAGTCAGCAAACTTCTGGTCGTTCGGCGGCGGTTGGAATATCCACAACGAAGATTTCTTCCAAGCCGACTGGGTGAGTGAGCTCCGACTGAGGGGTAGCTACGGATACACCGGCAACCAGGGCATCGACAATTTTGAATCTCAGGGGTTATATAGCGCTGGCTCCGACTACAACTTCGGTTCCGGTCTCACGCCCTCGCAGCTCGCCAACGACAACCTCACCTGGGAGAGGAACATCCCGCTCGACCTGGGCCTGGAGTTCGGCCTGTTCAAAGGAAGGGTTTCAGGCACAATCGACTGGTACAAGCGCATCACTTCGAACTTGCTGGTGAACCAGTCCATCCCAAGCGTCAATGGCGTGACCAGCATCACTGTGAACAACGGCGCCATGGAAAATAAAGGCATTGAGCTGTCCATCTCCTCGGTGAACATCTCACCCTCCACGCGCAACGGCTTCAAATGGGTGACTGACTTCAACATCACCCGCAACCGGAACCGCATCACCGAGATCGATTCCCTCTTCTCGAATAATGGTGCCTATTTCCGCCGCATCGGCAGCGACTATTACCGCCACTTCCAGCGCGGCTACGCAGGTGTCAACCCGGCCAATGGTGAGGCTTCCTGGTACACCAACGATGGGAAGGATTCCACCACCAACGTCTTCACGACGGCGCTGCCCCGCCTCGTCTCGGGCAGCGCGCTGCCAAAGTTCTACGGTGGTATGACCAACAGCATGTCGTACAAAAACTTTCAGTTCAGCTTCCAGGTCTACGTGTTCTGGGGCAACATGATCTACGACGAATATGGTTACCTTCAGAAGACCGACGCCAACCTCGGCTTCTCCGACCAGAGCAACGGCCTCAGCCGCTATGAGTTCAACCGTCGCTGGACGACACCGGGACAGGTCACGGATGTACCCAAGCCCGTATTCCTGGGTACCCAGTCATCGGCCGGTAGCTATGAAAGTACCCGATTCCTGTATGACGGCAGCTATGTGCGGCTGCGCAATGTCTCCCTTTCCTATACGTTGCCCAAGACCTTTATTGCCAGGGCAAGTGTGACCAGCGCCAAGGCCTACCTCCGGGCGCAGAACCTCTATACCTGGGTGAAGGATAAGCGCTACAACACCGACCCAGAGGTCAGCATCGACGGTGTCATGTCGCAGCGACCACCCGTCTTCAGGACCCTGCTGATCGGCATTGACCTGACCTTTTAACCCCATCGAATGACCGAACACGTTTATATTATGAAACGCATACTCACCTTCCTTTCGCTCTCGGCCCTGCTGCTGACGATGGGCTGCGGAAAGAACTTCCTCGACCTGAAGCCGCAGCAGAGCGTCTTCGCGGAGGACGTGTTTTCGAGCCTTGCCACAGCCCGTGCCGCCGTCAATGGTCTCTACTCTCTCATGCAGTCGTATAGCTACTACGGACGCGATGCACTCGTCATACCGGAAGTTTTGTCCGACAATGCCACGCGCAGCGTTCGCACCGGCAACCGCTACGCCGGCATGAACACGATGACGCATACGGCTACCGACGCAAACGTCAGCCGCATGTGGAACCAGATGTATAAAGTGGTAAGCTCTGCCAATAACATCATCGCCAATGAGGAGAAACTGCGGGCCTTGATCACCCCCCTGCAACAGGAGGAGTTCGGTCAGCTCATCGGAGAGGCCTATGCCGTACGGGCACTGGCCTACTTCGATCTGGCAAAGTTCTTTGCCCGGCCACTCAACCATACGGTCGACGGGTCACATCTCGGTGTGCCTCTGGTATTGAAGGCCGTCACGAAGGTGACGGAAGTGGTCTACCCAGCAAGGAATTCGGTGAAAGAAGTTTATGAGCAGATCGAAAAGGACCTTTCCGAAGCCCTTAAGCGGCTGCCTACCACTGGCAACGTCTGGTGGAACGGCAGTGTTAACCCATCTTTTTCCAAGATTCGGATGAACCGCTGGGGAACGCTGGCGTTGAGGGCGCGGGTAGCCATATTTAAAGGTGACTGGCAGTCAGCGGTCAGTGCCGCTACGGAAGTCATCTCATCAGGGCGTTTCAGCCTGCTCCCCTATGGCTCCTTGGTGCAGGACTTCAGAACCCCCAACAACAACGAGTCTATCTTCGAGGTCACCAACAACACCAACGACAACCCAGGTACCGACGGGATCGCCTACCTCTGCAGCCAGGAGGGTTATGGGGAGATGCTCGGCACCCAGACGAGGATGAATAGCCGCAGTACGGGCACAACGCTCACCACCTTCAGGTCTCTATATGAGTCCTATAGAGACACCGACATGCGCCGCCAGTTCGTCGCCCTCGGCAACCGTAATTCCATCGGTGGCGAGACAAACGTTCCGCTCTGTCTCAAGTACACCAATATTGTCACCTTCCTTGAGAACATCAAAGTATTCCGACTTTCCGAGATGTATCTATCCCGCGGCGAGGCGCTAGCCAGGTTAGCGGTGCAGAACAACGATAACAATGCGCTGACAGCCTCCCTAGCAGACATCAACTTCGTCCGGATGAGACGTGATACAGCCTCTACCACCAAGCCCTTCGCCGCCTCACTGCTCGCGATGCCACCTGCCGGCAGCATCCGGGCAGCGGCTTACGTGGACAGCATCATCGTCGAGCGCCGCAAGGAATTTGCGCTGGAAGGACAAAGGCTATTCGACCTCAACCGCACGAAGACCAACTACGTCAAGATCAACTCGGCAGGTAATTCGACTTCGCGACTGATCGACTATCAAGCCACCACCAACAGCTACTATTACCGCACGATCCTGCCCATCCCGGTGTCGCAGGTGCAGAATAATCCCAAAATGGTGCAGAACCCCGGATTCTGATCCGATCTGAAACTTCATTCATACAAAAGCGTGAGGGACGATCCTTCGCGCTTTTTTTATGGGGACCCCTTCCGTGGCAATATTCCGACAAAAAAGCCCCATTCTTCTACAAAAGCCGGAGCAATTCGAAGCACGGATAAGCCCTTATGACAGTGTAGTGGATCCTTCGCTAGCGGTAACCGGCATTTGCCGTTCCTAATTCCGAGCTACTCCCTACATTTACCATCTCCCTAGCTTTCACCAATCATCGTTATGGCATACAAATTTCTTCAACGGTATTGGTCCAACTGCTCCCTGGCATGGATGATCCTCCTGCTCAACGCTTCGGCAGTGCAGGCACAAAAGCGATTTCGTTCTCCGGTCTTTGACCGATTCGACTCTGCCGTCGACCTCCGGTATGGTAAAGCCATCAACTGGAAAGGGGAGTCGGAGGAGTTAAGGCTGGATGTGCTAATGCCTCCATTCCATGACACCATGCGAAGGAGGCCATTGGTAGTCTTCATCCACGGGGGTGGCTTCGTGAATGGCAATCGCAAACTGTCGGTCGTGAGAATGTTCTGTGAAGATTTCGCACGGCGCGGCTATGTCACCGCCTCCATCAGCTATCGACTGGGCATAGCCCCTACAAAAACGAACAACGACTATTATGAGGCCATGTACCGGGCCCAGCAGGACGGTCGCACTGCCATCCGATACCTACGCAGTCAGTCCGAACGCTTCGGCATCGACACATCGCAGGTCTTCCTCATGGGCACTTCCGCTGGTGCGATGACCAGCCTAGCCGTCGGCTATATGGACGATCATGAAGTACCCCGCGGGGTGGATCGCAGCCGATGGGGTACCCTTGAGGGAGAAGGATATGAAGGTGTCTCCTCGCGGGTGCAGGCCGTTGTCAACCTCTGGGGATCTTTACCCGACAACCGCTGGATCAAAGCAGGTGACGCCCCCCTGTTCAACACCGGCGGGACGGCCGACAAGACGGTCCCCTACGACAGCAGCTATTCTTACCACGGCATCGGGCACGGCCCCCTCATCCTCTTCGAGCGCTGTCTCTCGGAAGGCATCCCCACGGGCCTGCGACCCTTCGTCGGCGCCGGCCACACGCTGGGCAGCGACAAGAAGAAACTCGACACCTGCCTGACCTCGATCGCAGACTGGCTTTACACGCGACTGTCCATGCATGGATCATCACAAGGCGCGCGACGCTGGGATATGGAGATCAAAGCCTTTGACAGCCTTAACCAGGCAGAAACCTACCGCAGCGGCTCGCTCCTATTCCTGGGCAGCTCCTACATCCGGATGTGGAAGAACATCCGCAAAGATTTAGGCCAGCCGAACATCATTCATCGTGGCTTCGGTGGCTCCAATCTGGCCGATGTCGCCTACTATGTGACACGCATCGTCTATCCACACCAACCGAAGGCCCTGTTCCTGTACGTCGGCAATGATATCACCGCGGGGGAGAAGGACAAAGCCCCCGACCAGCTGCTCGAACATTTCAAATACATCATACGACAGGTCAGGGCCAAGTACCCGACACTGCCTATCACCTGGCTGGAAATCTCTCCGAGTGAGCGGCGCTGGGCGGCATGGGACCGCGTACAGGAGGCCAATCGACTCATCCGGGAATATTGCGCCAGCGAGCCCAACCTGCATGTCATCGGATTCGCCGGCAGCTTCCTCGGATCGGATGGCACTCCGATCAAGTCGCTTTACCTGCCCGACAAACTGCACTACAACGAACAAGGATATCGTGTGTGGGGCCGCAGCATCCGCGAGCAGGTGGCAGCCATCTCGCGCTGATCGATCCGCTCATCGGGCATGTACCTGCAGGTATGCCTGCTCTTGCACTAGGAAGGCATCCCACAACATTTTCGTCACAGGCCCCGGCGTATGAAATGGTTTGCCGTCAATACGGCAAACAGGCAAAAGTCGTTTGGTGGAAGAAGTGATGAATGCCTCTTGCACGGTAGCCAGTTCCGCCAGCGTTACATCTCGGATTTCTACAGGAATATCTTGCTGGGCTGCGACTTCAAGAACATGTTTGCGTGTGATGCCAGCCAGCATGCCATCCTCCGGCGTGACCAGTATCCCTTGTGCTGTCACGAAGAAGATATTTGCCCTCGGGCACTCACGAAGCTGCCCGCCTACATGGTATAGGATGTCATCCCCACCTTTCTCTTTGAGCCAGGGTTGCAGCCAGATGGACATGAGGTAGTCTGTTGTCTTGACAGACGATAGTTGGCGGCGGTATTCGTAGCTGCAAAGATGCAAGCCGAGGGTGGGCAGCTGCTCAGGGGGAGCCGCCAGTGGCTGGCGTAGGATCAGCAGGCGAGGGGTATTGAGCGTATATCCGTCTGAGGAAGAGCCGCCGGTGAGTAAAAAACGGATGCCCGACACGGGCAGTGATGCTGAGTCGATGATCTGATGGATGATGGTGGTCAATGCATCAGGGCTGACGGGCACGGGCATATGCATAAGGTAAGCCGAGTGACTGAACCGCTGCAGGTGGTCTTCCAAGAATAATGGCACCCTCCCTTCCACGCGTAAGAAGTCAAAGATGCCATAGCCGCGCTGCAGTCCTAAGTCATCAACAGAAAGGGCTGCATCAGCTGCAGGAAGGAAAGATCCGTCGATATAAGCTAAAGGTACTTGGGTCATGCGATGTTCGTAAAAATGAAAAGATGATTCGAAACAATTCTTCGGGAAGCCATGCCATTCTTTTCGAGCACTGAATACCCATTATCATAGGATAGCGGGTGGCAGGGGCGATAGGAAGCGGAACTCATACACCGCTGAAGATCGAGAAGCCACCATCTACCACCAGCTGAGAGCCAGTCACAAACCTCGAGGCATCACTCAGGAGGAAGACGAGCGCACCTACCAGTTCTTGAGGATCTCCAAAGCGCTTGAAAGGCGTCTGCCGGATGACGGCAGCTCCCCGTTCTGTGAAGGTACCATCGGCATTGGTCAGCAGATTCCGATTCTGCTCTGTCAGGAAGAAGCCTGGCGTCAGGGCGTTCATGCGGATGCGGTCGCCATAGCGACGGGCGAGCTCGACAGCGAACCACTGATTGTAGCAGTCGACCCCGGCCTTGCCCATATTATATCCGAGTACCTTGGTGACGGCCCGCTTCGAGTTCATGCTGGAGATATTGACGATGCTGGCCGACTCGTTACTTGCCAACGCCTCGCCGAAGACCTGTGTGGGGATGATGGTACCCCAGAGGTTTAGATCCAATACTTCGCGTAGTCCCTGTAGGTTCATACGAAAAAGGTCATCATCCGGCTGCACGACACCTTGTGGCATATTGCCCCCGGCTGCATTCACCAGCCCGTCGATCTTTCCGAAATACCCCAGCATCTTGTCGCAGGCTGTCTTTAGTTGTCCCTCGTCCAACACATCGGCCACCAAGGCCAAGGCACTGCCGCCGGCTGCATTGATTGCCTTGGCACGCTCTTCAGCTGCCTTTGCATTGCGGCCCAGGATGCCTACGGCACCGCCTGACTGAACAATTCCTTGTATGAATGCATGCCCGAGGATGCCCGTCCCACCGGTGACGGCCACCACCTTACCCTTGAGTTCCGATGATCCGCTCATCTGTCTGCTATTTTATTGTATTCAACATAAAAAAATCATCTTGAATCATGCCATGGGCAAAAATAAGTTCCTGGACGCATCATTGTCTTCCGGCATGCTGCATCTGAAAAAAGCCCTTGTCATTTTCGCCTGAGCTGCTCCCATTCTTTCCGGAGGGTGGCAGTCAGTTCCGGCAGCCTCGCCGCCAGATCAATTCTCTCCCCAGGGTCTCTGAAGGTTTGGTAGAGTTGCTCGCGGGGGGAGAAGCCTGTCTCGATGTTCGTCCATTGGTTGGTGATGGCGGGCCCATTGGAGGGTGGGATGTATTTGTATCCATCGCTTCGCAGGTATGCCACGGTGCCGCTGATGGCCTCCAGGGCGATGCACTGCCTGCCCTTCTCCGAAAGGCCTGCCAGAGCCTTCCAATGGTCTTCGCTGTCACGGGCGGATAATGTGTCGAAGGTCTGTCCGAGGAGGGATGCGAGACTTGCCAGCAGGTCGACTTGTGAAATGAGCGCGTCTGTCATGCCCCTGCGCACATGGCCCGGCCATTGCACGATCATGGGCACGCGTGTGCCCGCCTCGAAGGCACTGTATTTGCCGCCGCGATAGATGCCCCAGGGGCGGTGGTCGCCGAGCTGCTCGACGGCTTGGTCGACGTAGCCGTCGTCGAGCACCGGTCCGTTGTCGCTGGTGAAGACGATCAGGGTATTGTCCAATCTTCCCAGCGCCTCGAGCCGTCCAAGGATCCTGCCGATGCAGTCGTCCAGCTCGAGCAGGGCATCTCCGCGGGGGCCGAAGCCCGACTTACCATGGAATCGTTCATGCGGCAGTCGGGGCACATGGATGTCATGCGTGGCGAAGTATAGGAAGAAAGGTCGGGTCTCGGCCCTGTCGATGAAACGCAAAGCGTGCGAGGTGAAGCTGTCGGCCATGTCCTCGTCGCGCCAGCGAGCGGAGTGCCCACCCGACATGAAGCCAATCCTACCGGTTCCGTTGACGATGCTGTTGTTGTGCCCGTGTGTCCACGGCAGTTTGAGCAACTGTGGATGGCTGAGGGCCGTGGGCTCGTTACCTATGTTGCGTTCGTAGTCCACCCGGATGGGGTCGTTCTTTGTCAGGTTCTGTACCCTGCCGTCCTCCAGGTAAACGCAAGGCACGCGGTCGCCCGTGGCGGCCATGATGTAGCTGTAGTCGAAGCCCAGTTCGTTGGGGCCCGGGAAGACGCTGCCATTCCAGTCGGGCCCCTCCGGACCTCCCAGGCCAAGGTGCCACTTGCCCACGACGCCGGTGCGGTAGCCGACCCGATGCAGCATCTTCGGCAGGGTCTCTCTACCGACAGGGATGATCATCGAAGCGTCGCCCCTTGCGATGCCGGTTCCCTTCCTCCGCCAAGCGTATTCGCCCGTCAGCAGCGAATAACGGGAGGGCGTGCAGGTCGAGGCGGTTGCATGGGCATTCGTATGACTGAGGCCGTTGCGGGCCAGTCGGTCGATGTGGGGCGTGGAGATGCGTCCACCATTGGCGGAAAGGTCGCCGTAACCCACATCATCGGTATAGATGACGAGGATGTTGGGGTGTTGCGTCTGAGCGCCCGCGGTCTGAATGTCGAGGGAGAGGAAAAATACAGCCAGCAGGCAGGGGATACTGCGAAGAAAAAAGGGAACCATCTGGATGGGTTGTGGGTGCCGGACTCGAAGCCCAACGGGCCGGTGTGAAAATAAGCATTCTCAGGCTTTGGCAGGAAGATTGGAAGCGCATCATCCCGTCGATACTTGCCCCTTTGCCTACCTTTGCGGCCCCTAATCATTCATCAACAGTCAAACAATGGAGATCGGCATCGACAGCTTCGCAGCTTTGTTCACCCGACCCGGAGAAAAGCCCATGCGGGCGGATGAGTCCATCGCCAATCTCCTGGGACGTATCACGCTGGCCGACAGGGTCGGACTCGACTGTTTTGGCATCGGCGAGCACCATCGCAAGGATATGCTCGATGCGGCCAATGCACTCATCCTTGCTGCCGCAGCCGCCCACACCTCCCGCATCCGCCTCACCAGTGCCGTCACCGTCCTGAGCGCAGACGACCCTGTCCGTGTCTTTCAACAATTCGCTACACTCGACCTGATCTCTTGCGGAAGGGCCGAGATGATCGTTGGCAGAGGCTCTTCCATAGAGGCATTCCCACTCTTCGGCTATCGACTGGAAGACTATGAGGAGCTGTTCACAGAAAAGCTGGACCTGCTACTTCGCATCCGGGAAAACGAACGCATCACCTGGTCGGGGCGGTTCCGGCCAGCCATGAATGACCTCCCCGTGTATCCCCGGCCGTTACAGCCAAAGCTCCCCATCTGGGTGGGCGTTGGCGGGACGCCTGCCTCTTTTGCGCGTGCCGGCCGCCTGGGACTCCCACTGATGGTGGCCATCATAGGCGGCGAGACACATCGCTTCGGGCCACTGGTAGACCTGTATCGGGAGGCGTGGCTGCAGTCAGGACACCCGGAAAGCGAGATGCGGGTAGGACTGCACGCGTTTGGCTGGCTAGCCGACACTCGGGAGCAGGCCATAGAAGAGTTCTGGCCAGGATACTTTGAGAATATGAACCGCATCGGCCGGGAGCGCGGCTGGTCACCTATCACCCGCAGCCACTATGAAGCGCAACTCACAGACAAAGGAGCCTTCCTGATCGGAACGCCGCAAGACGTGGCGGAAAAAATTCACGACCACGCCCGTGCCCTGGGAGGTATCCAACGGCTTTGCTTTATGATGGAGAACGCCGTGGTACCAAACGAACGTGTGCACCATACGATCAAACTAATGGGTACGCAGCTGAAACCAATGATCGCATAGGCCGTGACGTCTCAAGAAATATGCACGCAACTGCACCTACAGCATCGATGTCTACCTTTCGTGCTAACTTGGTCCTATCCGTACCGGAGCTACCGCAACGTAGCACCCATCGGACAGCGTCACTGACATATCAAATGCATTGACCATGGACGCCTACTCGAAAATGCTCGCCTTCTCAGCTGCTGCTTTCCTCGCCTTCTATGGCGTGCAGCGGTATGCGCTCCGTAGAGGTGGATATCATTATACCGATGCGCCCAATGCCATCGCCAGAACCGCCAACACGACGCTGCTATCTGCAGGGGTCATCCTCTTCTCGCTGTCGGCCATATGCTGGAACGGGTGGATGGGAGCAGCCCCTGCATACTCAGACATCCTATCCTTTCCTGCAGACGGCGGACTCCCACTCACACCCATCTTATCCATCCTGGCAGCGACAGCCGGGTATCTGAGCGCCCGAAAAATCATACGGCAAGACAGCCAAAAAGACATCCCACCCCCATCGGCCTGGAAACTCTATTTCCCCCTCCGGACCCTCTTCATCTTGACATATGAAGCATTCTTCCGTGGTGCACTCTTCTTCCCCATGGTCGCCCTCTTCGGCATCGCTGCTGCAATCCTGGCGAACACAGCCCTCTACTTTGTGGCTCATATGCACGGCGACAAGGGCGAGAAGATCGGAGCGCTTGTCTTCGGTCCCATCCTCTGCGGACTCGCCTTCCACCACGGCTCCTGCTGGCCGGCAGCCATCGTGCATGTATGCCTGACGTTGTCGCACGAGATCCCCTTGGGCATGCATGCCATCCGGAAAACATCAAACCAGTGATATGAAGATCTTCCTCACCGGCTCCACCGGCTATATTGGCAATCGGATCATGCAGGTGCTGCTCGAGCAGGGACACGTGGTGCATACGCTTGTCAGAAACCCCGCCAAGTCGCATCATGTGCAGAAGCCTGGCGTCAAAGCCTTTTCCGGCGACCTCTCCCATACCGATGCCATCGAACGCGCCATGGAAGGCTGCAGCCAGGCCTACCACAGCGCTGCCCTCGCTCGACTCTGGTCGGCAGACATCCGGCCATTCCTTGAGACCAATGTCGATGGCACCCGCCATGTGATGGAAGCCGCAGCCCGACAAGGCGTGCAAAGCGTCATCTTCACTTCCAGCGCCTCCGTCCTCGGACCCTATCAGGGAAAGCCGCTAGATGAAAATGACCACAGCCATGATGGTTTTGAAAACGACTATGCAAAGACAAAGTACATGGCGGAGGAGATCGTCAGAAGCTTTGCGTCCGAAACCATGAAGACGAGCATCGTCATACCAACGCGTGTCTACGGCGCAGGACTGATGACCCATAGCAATGCCATCAGCCGGATGCTGGAAGGATTTCTAAAGCGAAATACCAGCTTTGTCCCTGCCTGCCTAGAAGTGGTAGCCAACTACTGCTATGTGGAAGATGTCGTACGAGGACACCTTCAGGCAATGGAGAAAGGAAGCAATGGCGATCGATATATTCTGGGCGGAGAGAATATCAGCTACCGCGACTTCTACGCAGCCGTCGCAGAGCACTCTGGCAAGAGCAACCTTGTGAAAGTACCGCTGTGGGCTATGAAAGCAGCCGGTTATGTAAACCTCGCCGGCTACCATCTCTTCGGTAAGGATCCCGCCTTCACACCTGACATCCTCGGACGATTTTTCAGCAGCCGCTTTGTGAGCTCCGCCAAGGCCGAAAGGGAGCTTGGATATGTGATCACCCCTTTCCGTGAGGGGATTGGAGAGACGATCCGCCAGATTCTCGCGAAATAAATCATTAGAGACTTTCCCTGGGGCCACCGTAGATCTTACGGACGCGGTAGTGTGTACGTTGTGAAGCCTCCTGATAGGTGCGCATGCCAATGTCGGTAAGGATGCCGATGGTCACCAACTGGATGCCCCCCAGCAGCAGGATCATACCGAGAATCAACAGCGGCTTACCCCAGATGTCTTGCCCTTGAACTTTCAACGCCAGCAGGTACAGATTGATTAGTGAACCTGCAATAAATGCCAGGAACCCTGCCGTGCCGAAGATATGCATGGGCTTCTGGGCATAACGCCTCATGAAATAGATCAGCATCAGATCGCTGATCACCCGAAAGGTCCTGGAAAGGTTATACTTCGACTGCCCAAAACGTCTAGGATGGTGTCGGACATCGACCTCTGTCATGCTCGCACCGCTCAGGCTGGCGATGGCGGGGATGAAGCGGTGCATCTCGCCGTGCAGTTGGAGGTCGCGCGCCACATCCGCCTTCATCACCTTCAGCGTGCAGCCGAAGTCGCTCAGCGCCACATTCGTGATCCGACGAACGAGCCAATTGGCGATGCGGCTGGGGATCTTTCGCACCAGGATGCCATCCTTCCGCTGGCAGCGCCTGCCAGCCACGATATCCCAGTCATCCGCCTGCAGCCTCTCCAGCATGGCGGGGATGTCAGCAGGATCATTCTGTAAGTCGCCATCCAGGAAAGCGATATAGGCACCGGCAGCATGATCGATGCCAGCAGCCATCGCAGTACTTTGCCCATAATTCTTTTTGAGCGTCACTAATATGACTGTCGCTGATATTTTTTCACGGACACGATCCTGGCTCGTATCGGTACTCCCGTCATCAACGATGACAATCTCGTGAGAGACAGCTGCCAGCGCTTCTTGCACTTTATCGATGAGCAAGCCGACGCTGTCCTCCTCGTTCAAGACGGGAATCACCACCGACAGCAACGGGACGTGTGCAGCGGACAAAGGATGGAGATTTGCTTCCATTTGACTTCCGAAGGTACAACAACGTTCAGCATTCCTGTGCTTAGAACGATGCGTAGAAATGTCGCTAGCATCCATTAAAAAGACAACAGGCAGATAATGGCATCATGAAATTCACTCATGAATATCAGTTAGTCTGCCATCAAGCGATCGTTCAAAAAAACATATATACTAGAGCTACCTGTAAGTACCCTAAAGCGTAAATCTGCTATCATCCTCGCCGGGGCGTACGATATACACCCACCAGATATTTAAGACGATTGAGCAATGTATGTAAACCACCCTGGCTCAGTTCTGCAATTACTTCCCTAGGTACATAATCCAGGGAAAGTCGAGAGGATTTGCCAGTGGGATGCATATACATCCATGCCATGATGGTGATATAGGGGTCCTTGCGTTTCTTGGAACGCTTTTTTTTGGTGAAATAAAGGGCAAACTCAATATCATTGGCAACATACCGACGCATCTTCCACTTGAACTGGAAATCCGGACTGTCTTTGAGGTGTTGAAGAAAATCCCGGAAATGATGTATGTCGTTTTTGAAGAGACCGGCCTTGTCTGAAAATCGGAAGTCCGCTGTAAATGATGAAAAGACTGATTCCCCGTCACCGGACAGGAATTGCTCCATCACGTCAGACGCTTGTGTAAAAAGTTCAACCTGGGTTTTTTCCTCCATACAGGATGCATGTGGATGTGGCAGCGTAGGCTAGAGTATTTGCTAAAATAATGCAATCAACGATAAATGTACAAGACCCGCTTAGGAATAACCCTATTGGAAAGGCCTGCCCTGAAAGGACTGAGCTACTATGGTTAAGATACTATCACGAAAGAAATCCATACTCAGTGAATGAGCACAGACCTATGGCAAGCGCTAGCGTATATATAAGTTACTGAATGCCGTAATGCACCTTAAACACCCAGGCCAGTCCGGCAGCAGGCGGAGTCACCCCTTTCTCGCGGAACTGTATTTGAATACCGGACCCATCCTGACGATGGTGCAACGCCTTTGTATGACCCAGCATACTTACCGACTGTACAACGCCTTGATATGCCAAGGGAATAGTCATTCTAGAGGGGGGGCTTCCCTCGTTTTCCGTCGCCTGGTAGATGGCAAAAATATCTGACCCTTTGCGCATAAATACCCACGGCCCCACGGACTTCAGGAGTGAGTCCGCCTCTGTCCCATAGATAGCCTCCCCATGGACATCCATCCATGCCCCAATCTCCGCCAAACGGGCATAGGCCATGCTGTCCCATTCACCGTCCGGCCGGGGGCCTATGTTTAGCAACAGACTACCATTGCGACTAACAACGGTGGTCAGCAGGTGTACAACTGTGCGGGACGATTTGTACTGCTCATTGGGCACATGACCCCAGGCATTACCCAACGTGATGCAGCTCTCCCAAGGATATGGCAGCCATGTATTGGGTACCGACTGTTCCGGTGTGGCATAATTCTCATACTCGCCTGCCACGGTCCTGTCGACGATGAGCATCCCGGGTTGATGTGCTCGCATCTTACGGGCGATGGCTGGCATATCGATATCCTGATCGTAGGGGATGGCCCGCTGCCAGTCGACACGGGGGTCGATGGTATGAAACGGCCGCACCCATCCGCCGTCCAGCCATAGGATATCTAAACGGCCATAGCCGGTAGCAAGCTCTTCCAGCTGGGCATGCGTAAAACGCTTGAAAGCCTCCCAACGCTCCGGGTATTTTTTGGGATCGTAGCTAACATGCCGATCCTTGGGCGGGAAATACTTCCACCAGTAGTCAGGCGTATGCCAGTCGGGCTTGCTGAAGTATGCGCCTGTCATGAATCCCTTCTTTCTGAAGGCCTCAAAGACTTCCTTGGCAATGTTGGCCATTGGGTGGCTGCTAAAAGGCGAGTTGGGGTGAGTGACCCAGTAGTCGGTCTGCCGGGTGTCGAACATGCAAAAGCCATCATGGTGCTTGGTGGTGAAGACTACATACCGCATACCGGCGGCAGCGGCCGACTGCGCCCATTTATTTGGGTCGAAGCGGATCGGATTAAATACTTTCTGCAAGCCTTCATACGCTTGTTTATAGGCATGCCAGTCGGCAGCATGCGGCCCTCTTCGAACACACCACGGCTCGTCTTCCGGACAAAGGCTCCAGCTTTCTACGATACCCCACTGGCTGTAGGTACCCCAGTGCATGAGTAGTCCTAATTTCAGCTGCCGCCATTCCGACAGACGTGATGCCACCAGGGGATCTGAAGGGGGTGTATAACGATCAGAAGCGTCGTGGTGCTGTGCGCTGGCAACAATCGACGTACATGCCACCATCATTACGACAGACAGGCGATGTATCATCGTCATTGAGATCTTTGAGTTGCGTACATGTCAGGTATCAGAGGATGCCCTTGGTGCTGGGCAGAGAGTCATCACCTGGATTGCGTCTGACAGCCCCCCGAAGCGCGCGCGCGAAGGCCTTAAAGACCGACTCGATCTTATGATGTTCATTATCCCCTCGGCAAGACACATGCAGATTGCATCGGGCAGCGTCGGAAAAAGACTTGAAAAAATGAAAGAACATTTCTGTCGGCATGTCCCCAACCTTTTCCCGGCTGAACTCCGCCTCCCAAACGATCCAGTTTCTTCCACCAAAATCGATGAGCACGCGGGCCTCGGCATCATCCATCGGCAGGGCGTACCCATAGCGCTCTATCCCCCGCTTGTCGGCCAGTGCGGCAGCAAACGCTTCACCTAGGGCGATGCCTGTATCTTCTATGGTATGATGTTCATCGATGTGTAGGTCGCCACGAACCTGCAGCTTGAGATCCATGCGGCCATGGCGGGCCACCTGATCGAGCATATGGTCAAAAAAACCCAGACCTGTGTGGATCTCTGAAAGGCCCTTCCCATCAAGGTTGAGCTCGATCTGTATGTCGGTCTCGCTCGTCGTGCGCCGGTGGACCACCTGCCGCAGCCCGTGCTTGAGGAACAGGTAGATATCCCTCCACTCGGGTGTTTCCAACGCCACCGTATCCCGCAAGCCTTCAATCCCATCCGGTGCAGATGCAGCGCCGAGTTGCGGATCACTGCAGAGCCAGATGGCACGGCATCCCAGGTTTTTTGCGAGCTGCACATCGGTGAGTCGGTCCCCAATCACAAATGAATGAGGGATGTCGTAGGCCTCGCTGTGGAGATATGCCTCGAGCATGCCAATACCTGGCTTTCGGGTATGCGCCTCTTCGTGTGGAAGGGTGGGATCTATGTGTTCCGCGGCAAACACGACACCTTCACCAGCAAAAGTCTGGAGGATGTGATCGTGGACGGGCCGGAACTGCTCTTCAGGGAAAGAGGCAGTCCCAAGACCATCCTGATTGGAGACGAGCACCAACTCGTAACCCATCTCCATCGCAATACGGGGCAGATAGGTCAGGGCCCCTGGATAAAAGGCAAGCTTGCGGAAATCATCCAGCTGGTAGGAAGGGGGGGCTTCCTTCACCAGTGTCCCATCGCGGTCAATAAACAGTACCCGTCTCATATAGATATCAATAGTAAATAAAAATATGGGATAGGCCTAGGCTTGGCTTTCCATCCATGCATCCAGGGCCTGCATCAGCAAGGCATTCTCTGCCGGCGTGCCGACTGTGATGCGCAGGCACCCTGCACATCCGTGTTGCGTACTTCGATCCCTCACTACGATGCCATGGTCCAGCAGGTGCTGATACAAGGCCCGGTGCTGCTGGACCTTTGCCAGAAGGAAGTTGGCATCGGAGGGATAGACATGGATCACGGCCGGATGTGCACTTAGAACATCCGCTAGCCGCTCCCTTTCGGAGACGATGATGCGGATCATATCGTTCACCTGTCCGACTTCTTCGAGTGCCTGGAGAGCAAGCTCCTGAGAGGCCCCATTGATGTTATAGGGAGGCTTGATACGGTTCATCACGTCAATGATAGCTGCCGAGGCGAAGGCCATTCCGATGCGGAGGGAAGCCAGTCCCCAGGCTTTGCTCAAGGTTTGTAAGACAACGAGGTTGGGGTATTCCGTGAGTGCCGGCAGCAGGGAGCGATGACGGGAAAAATTGATGTATGCCTCATCCACCACGACCAGCCCATGGAAGTTGTTGAGAATGGTTTCTATCTCTGTCACCTGTAGGCTGTTGCCAGTGGGATTATTCGGGGAGCAGAGCCATATCATACGGGTCTGCTCATCAACGGCTGACTCAAGAGCGTCCAAGTCAATACCAAATGCTGCATGGAGAGGGGCTTTTCGGACGGTGATGTCATTGATGGCAGCACTCACTTCATACATCCCGTAGGTAGGCGGACAAACAATCACATTATGTTCACCTGGCGTACAGAAAGCCCTGTAAAGGATATCGATGGCCTCATCACTGCCATTGCCTAAGAAGATATGAGACGAGTCGATGCCTTTTATGGCGGAGAGTCGCTCTTTGAGTGCCGACTGATGCGGGTCAGGATATCGGTTATACCATTTCATCAGAGGGGATCCCAGGCTATTCTCATTGGCATCTAGGAATACCCTCGCCTCACCGTGGAACTCATCGCGCGCCGAGGAATATGACACGAGGGAACGGATGTTATCTCTGATCAGCTGGTTGATGTCGAACATCGAATACGGTTTCAAAATTATTTTAAAATGCAGACATGTGTGAAAGCCCTGTCCTTATAGACCTTAGGAGATAGTCCCGACCCTGCATTTCTGCATGCGACATCGCACAGCCTCGGCATGCGCATCCAGTCCTTCCGCCTCCGCCATCTGCACGATGGTGGGGCCTAGGGTGCAGATACCCTCTGCCGTGATGTGCTGGAAGGTCACCTTACGTACAAAGCTGTCGACGCTGACACCACTGTACGCTCGGGCATGCCCATTGGTCGGCAGCGTGTGATTGGTACCACTGGCATAGTCGCCAGCGCTCTCTGGCGTATAGGAGCCAATGAAAACAGAGCCGGCAGACCTCACTCGTCCGGCCCAATGTTCGGCCTCCTGGCAGGCCAGGATGAGGTGCTCCGGAGCATAGGCATTGGCCAGGTCCATGCCTTGGGCCAGGTCAGACACCCGTACAGCCCGGCTGTTCTCCAATGCTTTCTCTGCGATGGCCTGACGCCCCAGCCGGGCAGCCTGCAGACGAAGCTGCTCGAGGGTGGCGCCAATGAGGGTGTCGTCATCGCTGATTAGCAGTACTTGCGAGTCAGGCCCATGCTCTGCCTGTGATAGCAGGTCGGCTGCGACAAAAACCGGGTCGGCCTGCGCATCTGCCAGTATGCAGACTTCGCTAGGCCCTGCGGGCATATCGATGGCGAGGCCTTCCGACTGCGCCAACCGCTTGGCAGCCGTGACATATTGGTTGCCGGGACCAAAGAGCTTGTCGACACGGGGGATGGTAGCCGTCCCATACGACATGGCAGCGATGGCCTGCACGCCTCCCACCCGGAAGACATGGTGCACTCCAGTGAGCCTGGCAGCATAGAGGATAGCAGGATGCACTTGCCCGTGCGCATCAGGAGGAGTGCACAGCACGATGTCACGGCAGCCTGCCAAGGAGGCTGGCACGGCCAGCATGAGGACGGTTGAGAATAGCGGGGCTGTCCCACCAGGTATGTAGAGTCCCACCGACTCAATGGGCAGCGATTTCCGCCAACATAACACTCCCGGCATGGTCTCCACCGGCTCTTCTACCCTTTGCTGCGCGGCATGAAAGCGCCGAATGTTTTCTGCTGCCTGCTGGATGGCCCGCTTTAAGTTTTGATCGAGCAACTTCTCTGCAGCTGCCAATTCCCTCTCCGGCACGGCCAGCTTTCGCAGCTGCACTCCGTCGTAAACTTTGGTGAACCGGCGAAGGGCTGGATCCCCCTTGCGCCGCACGGTGTCCATGATCTTCTGTACCGAGCGGTCTAGGGAACGGCTGTCCATGGCAGGACGGGCAATGATCGATGGCCAAGCCGCCGGATCAGGTCTATGAATAATGTGCATCGATATTTATTTTCATGTACTAGAGTACCATCTTCTCAATGGGAATGACCAGTATCCCCTGAGCACCGGCCGTCTTGAGCTGCTCGATCCGCTCCCAGAACTCCTCTTCGCTGAGGACGCTGTGGACACTGCTCCATCCGCTTTCTGCAAGGGGCAGCACCGTGGGACTCTTCATGCCAGGCAGGAGTGCGATCACTTCACCAAGGCGTTCGTTGGGGGCATTCAGCAAGACATACTTGTTGCGCTTGGCCCGCTTGACAGCACGGATCCGAAACAACAGGCTCTCGAGCAAGGCCTGCCCCTCTGCTGTCATGCCTTGATACCGGATCAGCACGGCCTGGCTCTGCAAGATCGTCTCGACCTCCCGAAGGCCATTCATAAAGAGGGTGCCGCCACTGCTGACCAGATCGGCAACGACGTCTGCCAGGCCGATACCCGGAGCAATCTCCACTGAGCCGCTGATCTCATGGATCTCTGCCTCAATGCCCTGGCGCTGCAGATAGGCACCGACAATCCGGGGATAGCTGGTAGCGATACGACGGCCTCTCAACGAGGCTGGCCCTTCCCACACTTCAGAACGGGGTGCCGCCAGTGAGAGCCGACACTTCCCGAAGCCAAGCGCTTGTACCACCTCCACGGTACGTCCTTTTTCCTGCAGGACATTCTCCCCGACGATGCCAACGTCTGCCACGCCATCTTCCACATACTGTGGGATGTCGTCGTCGCGCAGGAAAAAGACCTCCAGGGGAAAGTCGTCCGACTCAGTCCTGAGCCGGTCTTTGACATTGCGGAGGTCAATCCCGCATTCCTGTAGCAACCCGACAGAATCGTCATGAAGTCTGCCCGACTTCTGCACTGCTATTTTCAACTTACCCATATTTGATGGTTTCATCGCCCTGGTTTGACTGGTAAAAAAGCAAAAGGCTCACGTCCCCGCGAGCCTTTTGCATATCCCTGCGCATGCAACATCGGCTCACCGGGCAGGCGAGCTGTGATGATGACGGAGGCGGAGGGATGTGCACATGTCGCAAAAATAGCCTGACACGACTTGAATTCCAAAATTTGATGCGGCAAAACCCGGATGGGTTAGATTTGTAAATCACCCAACAGACCCAAAAATTAGAGAAATATGAGACTTTCACGTAGCGGGTTCATCGCCTTTGCCGGTATTTCGGTGGCCAGCATGGGACAAGACGCGGCGATGTATCAAAAGCCACCCCGGATCATGGAGGAACTGCTCCTGGCCGCGCCCACCCCCAACGTCGGCATCGGGCATCAGGGCAGCTGGATGCTGATCACAGAGCGTAGCAGTTACCCTTCATTGGCAGAATTGGCAGAGCCTGAAGTAAGGGTCGGCGGCCTCAGGATGAACCCTTCCAACTTCAGCCCCAGCCGCAGCTCAGGCGTCATACGTCTCCGACTGCAGCATCTGGGCACCCGTAAAGAGGCAGCCATCGCCGGATTACCCTCGCCCCTACGTGCCATTTCGATTCAGTGGAGCCCCGATGAGTCACGCTTCGCCTTCATCCACCTTACTGCCAAAAGGGCTGACTTGTATATGGTGGACATCGCATCGGCCACGGCCCGAAAAATCAACCGAGCCCCCCTGAATGTATTGCCTGCCGCCAGCTATGCATGGGTGGGCAACGATAAACTGTTATATAAGACCGTTCCTGCCAAGGCAGGGACCATGCCAGTCCGCAACACCGTCCCCAAAAGCCCCGTCATACAAGAGAATATGGGCCGGCAGGGGGCTTCCAGAACCTACCAAGACCTCATCAAGACCGCCTACGACGAAGAGCTGTTCGCCTGGCTCACCCGCGCTCAGATGATGTTAGGCGACGGCCGCATGGAACAACCCCTGGGAAAGCCCGCCATCTTCGCCAGCCTGTCGGTCTCTCCCGATCAGGCCTTTGTCCTAGCGGCAACCATCGAAAAGCCCTTCTCCTACCTCATCCCCGCCAGTGGCTTCCCCCAAAAAATAACAGCGATCCGTATTTCCGACGGCAAATCTTGGACCCTTGCGGAGACGCCTTCGGAAGAAGGTGCCCCCATTGGCTTTGATGATGTGCCCGACTTCCCCCGCAGCTATGCATGGAGGAGCGACGCCGCCGCTACGGTCACCTATGTACAGCCACTTGACAAAGGAAGAGGCCGCTCCCAAGCAAATTACAGGGATGCCCTCATTGCCATAGACCTGCGGGGCGACCGTACCCCCCAGGAGATGTTTCGCACCCGCATGCGCTTCAACGGGATCGTGTGGGGCGATGAGCAGCATGCCATCGTATATGAAGGCATGTTCGCCAACCGGCGGCAACGCATGAACCATTTCAACCCCACCTCGAAGCACCTCGACTCCCTGTTCGAGCGGAGCAGCAACGATGCGTATAGCGACCTGGGGACACCCATGACCGTACGCAACAAGATGGGCAGGGAAATATTGGCGCTGCGCCAGACGAACCAGATATTGTTGCGGTCTCAAGGTGCCTCACCGGAAGGAGACATGCCCTTCGTACAGTCGCTGGACTTGCTCACTGGCACCCGAAAGATACTCTGGCGCTGCCAGGCACCCTGGTACGAACAAGCCATCGACCTGGTCGATGTGGCGACAGCCACCATCCTCACCTCCCGGGAGGGGGCCGACCAGCCACCCAACTATTTCCTGCGGACCCTTGAGCAGAAAGATGCCCCCGCCATCGCCATCACGCAGTTCCCACATCCCTATCCGGCAATGAAAGGAGTTGTGAAAAATAAGGTCTCCTACCCCCGGGCAGATGGGATCTCTCTCACCGGCGACTTATACCTCCCGGCAGGATACGACGCGGTGAAACAGGGACCTCTACCCGTACTCCTATGGGCATACCCCAGAGAATACAGATCGGCCGCAGACGCAGCCCAGGTGAGGGGGTCCAGATATGCCTTTACCCGCATCGGATGGGGATCTCCCATTTACTGGGTCACCCAAGGCTATGCAGTCCTCGACAATGCGGAGATGCCCATCGTAGGTGAAGGAGATACAGAGCCCAACGACCGCTTCATCCCCCAGCTATATCTCAATGCACATGCCGCGATCCGACACCTCGCCGCCATCGGGGTGGGCGACAGTAACCGCGTCGGGGTCGGCGGCCATAGCTATGGCGCCTTCATGACGGCCAACCTGCTCGCACATACTACCCTCTTCAAGGCGGGCATCGCCCGCAGCGGTGCCTATAACCGGACCCTCACGCCGTTTGGCTTCCAGGCAGAAGAACGCACCTACTGGCAGGCCCCGAAAGTGTATTTCGACATGTCACCCTTCAGCTTTGCCGATAAAGTCAAAACACCCATCTTGCTCATCCATGGAGAGATGGACAACAATACAGGCACCTTCCCCATCCAGAGCGAACGCTACTACCAAGCACTCAAGGGACATGGCGCGACAGTTCGATATATCCAGCTGCCCTATGAGAGCCACGGATATCAGTCTAGGGAGAATCTGCTGCACATGCTATGGGAACAACACCAATGGCTGGAGACGCACGTGAAAGGAACAAAGTAAACACCGGCTGATGATGCCCCTGCATCATCAGCCAAGCATCTCATCTTGGGAACCTGACTTTTCAATGGACTGCAGGTAGCCTTGCAGAATGAGGGTGGCGGCGGTGGCATCGACCAGCGACTTGTCGCGACGCTGCTTTCGCTTCAGCCCCATAGCAGCCAGGGCACGGCTGGCCTCCACAGAACTGTACTGCTCGTCGGCAAACACCACAGGAAGACCGGGGAAAGCCCGACGAAGGCGCCCGGCGACATGGCGAACCGGCTCCGTGGCATGGGTGTCTGTCCCGTCCAGATTCTTTGGCAGCCCTATCACAAAAAGGTCTACCGATTCCTGTGTCAGGTAGCCGCGGAGGAATTCCGTCAGCCGATGCGTATCGACGGTGGCAAGACCAGTGGCGATCAGCCGCAACGGGTCTGTCACGGCGATCCCGCAGCGCTTCAAGCCATAGTCTATGCAGAGCACTCTTCCCACGGCTTTGGCTATGAAGCGGAGACGATGTCCAGGATGACAAATATGGCAAATACCACGCTGGCGATTCCATTGGATGTCATGAAGGCCAGGTTGATGCGGGAGAGGTCGCCGTGCCTGACAAGAGATTGTTGATAGACGAGCATCCCACAAAACACCAAGGCACCTACTACATACCAACCGCCAAAAGCACCAACCAATCCGGCACCTACGATCAGGGCTGCAGTCAGCCAGTGCAACCAGCGAGAGACCAACAACGCACGTCGCTGGCCCCAGACAGCAGGAATTGAATGGAGGCCCTGCGACCGGTCGAATGCCTCATCCTGCAACGCATAGAGAATATCGAAGCCGGCCACCCAGCCGACTACCGCTATAGCGAAGAGCACAGGAAGAAGAGCAAACACCCCAGTCACAGCCAGGTAGGCTCCGAGAGGTGCCAGCGAAAGGCCGACGCCTAAGACGAGGTGGCAAGATGGCGTGAACCGCTTGGTATAGCTATAGCCGAGGATTACAGCCAGCGCCACTGGAGAGAGGGCAAAGCAGAGCGGATTGATCAGCCAGGTGGTAGCGACAAACCATACCGACATGACGAATGTGAACCACAAAGCCCCATCTGCAGACACCAACCCGGAAGGGATCTCCCGGATAGCGGTACGGGGGTTTTTCGCATCGAAATGCCGGTCCAGCCAACGGTTGAAGGCCATGGCGGCACTGCGGGCCGTCACCATGCACACGACCACCGCTGCCAACAATTCCCAACGGATAGCCTCCCTACCCGCACCCGCCTCCTGATAGAGGCCCAAGAAAAAGCCGATCAGCGCAAAAGGCATAGCAAAAATTGTATGCGAAAACTTGACCAGCGAAAGGTAGTGCTTGACCATCGCGCCCAGCATTCAAATTTGTTCGGAAAAGTACGGACGGCATAGCTCCCATAAGACAATGCCGGCAGCGACAGAGATGTTCAGTGAATGCTTCATGCCCAGCTGCGGGATCTCCAGACATCCATTACAGGCCTGGAGGACCTCCTCCTGGATGCCTTCCACCTCGTTGCCAAAAACAACCGCCTGCCGTTGCCCTCGCAGACCCTCCCACTGATGCAACAGGAGACTGCCATGGGCTTGCTCCACCGCCCAGACAGCATACCCTTCTGCCCGCAGCACGCGCACCCTCTCGGCAGCATCCGGAAACGACTGCCAGGTGACCGTCTCAGTGGCTCCGAGGGCCGTTTTATGGATATCTCGGTGTGGAGGGCAGGGCGTATACCCACATAAATCGAGGCCTTCGACGAGGAAGGCATCGGCAGACCGAAAGACACTGCCGACGTTGTGCATGCTTCGGACATTGTCGAGTACCACCCGCAATGGCCGCTTGTCGGCCTGGCGGAAGGCTTCGACCGACTTCCTCTCTAGCTCAGATAGCAGTTTCTTCACGAGGTACAAAGGTAGGCTGCTTCCGCCAGCCACCGCCTCGTCAGTCGGCCGGCACCAGCGCCAGGTCGACCAGGGCATTGTTGGAGCCTGTCTCCTGATATTGAAGACGCAATGAAGATGCCGTCAACTCAACGATGGTAGCCGTGCGACCGGCATAATTGAGGCTTTTTTCATCGACAGAGAAGGACCATGTTCCTGTGGAGATGACCTGAGGATCGGAAGCATTACACTTAGTGAGCCCCTCTTCCTGAGTCAGGGTCTTGTCCAATTTAAAACGGATGAGATCGTCTTTCTTGCAGGCGGTCAGCTGCTGCAATACATCGACTGTGATACCATTCGAAGTGGCTTTGAAACTGGCATATTTCCAGGCCCTAGAGATCAGTTCCGTATTGGTCGGTGGATCCGCCTTCTGGCAAGATACAAAACAGACAAGCGTAGAGAAAAGCAGGCAATAGGATATTCTCACATGGATGAGTTATCCTGTAAGGTATATAAATCTCAGCATCTTTTACAATCCTGATTCATCCGTATGTACAATCATAGGACATCCGATAATTCCTGCAGGATCCCAGAAATTAGACTTATCAACAAAGGGCCAGAATTCTTCACACCGATGGGATAGGGCAGGCGGATGCCTAATTTTGACCCGCTCACATAAGCGTAGCAGGAAAAGAAATTAGCAGATGTCTAAGAGCGGACAGGACACTCCTCTGATGCGGCAACACCATGCCATCAAGCAACGCTATCCGGATGCAATCCTGCTATTCCGGGTTGGAGACTTCTATGAGACCTTTGGAGAAGATGCCATCCGGGCCTCCCAGGTGCTGGGCATCACCCTCACCAAGCGCAACAATGGCGCCGCTGCCTCCTCGGAGCTAGCCGGCTTTCCACATCATTCCCTCGACAGCCACCTGCACAAACTGGTGCGGGCCGGTTTTCGGGTCGCCATCTGTGATCAGCTGGAAGATCCCAAGCTGGCCAAGGGCATTGTCAAAAGAGGGGTGACAGAGTTGGTAACACCCGGCCTCGCCACCAGTGAAAAACTCCTGGAGACAGGATCCAATAACTTCCTCGCCTCCATTCACTTCACAGAAGGCGTACATGGCGTCTCCTTCCTGGATATGTCCACCGGAGAATTCTTCCTGGCAGAAGGCGACAACGACGCCATCGACAAGCTGCTGCAGACACTGCAGCCCATGGAAGTGATCTTCTCCCGGTCCTATCAGAAGTCGTTTCGGGAATCCTATGGCAATCGTTTCCATACCTATGCCCTAGAGCCATGGATCTTCGACGGGACCTATGCCCGGGAGATCTTACTGAAACATTTCGGCACCCACTCCCTGAAAGGATTCGGGGTGGAAGACATGCCTGCAGCGATCGTCAGCGCAGGTGCCGTCTTACATTATCTGCGCGATACAGAGCACCCCAACCTCAGCCATATCACCGCACTGCAGCGGGTCGACAAGGAAGAGCATGTATGGATGGACCGCTTCACCGTACGAAACCTCGAACTCACCGCCAGCCCAATAGAGAACGGAGCCACCCTCCTCCGCACCATCGACAAGACCGTCTCACCCATGGGGGCACGCCTGATGCGCCGATGGATCCTCCTCCCCCTGCTCGACATCCGGCGTATCCAGGAACGGCTGGACCTCACAGAATATCTGATGGCAGCAGCAGACACGCGTAGTCTGCTCCTCCAGCATATCCGTGCCTGTGGCGATCTCGAACGACTGGCCGCACGCATCCCCATGCGGCGCATCAACCCGCGCGAACTCCTGCAGGTCGCCAGAGCACTGCACCATACCCAGCAGATCCGGGAAGCAGGGCTACTTGCTGGCAACGACTACCTGCGACGCCTCTCAGATGCCATCAACCCCTGCGCCTATATCATGGAGAAGATCCTCCGTGAAATTGCAGACGACCCCCCGGCAAATTTTTCAAAGGGCGGTGTCATCGCCGAAGGCGTCCATGATGAGCTCGACAAGCTCCGGCGCACAGCCTCCGGCGGGAGAGGGTTCCTCACAGAACTGCAGTCCAGAGAGGCCGAAAAAACTGGCATCTCCTCCCTCAAAGTTGGCTATAACAATGTCTTCGGGTACTACCTGGAAGTCACCCATGCCCACCGGTCGAAAGTGCCGCCGGAATGGATCCGCCGACAGACCCTTACCCAGGCAGAGCGCTACGTGACGCCGGAGCTGCAGGAATACGAACAGTTGATCACGGGGGCAGAAGAGCGCATCCAGCAGATAGAGGCAGCGTGCTGGGAACAGCTGCTGACAGAGCTGTGCGACTATATCCAGCCCTTGCAGGTCAATGCCCAGATGCTGGCCATCATCGACTGCATCTGCAGCTTCGCCCAGCAAGCACTCTCCCATCATTACCATCGCCCGGTTCTGCACGAAGGAGCTACACTTGATATTATAAAAGGCCGCCACCCGGTCATAGAATGCCAGCTGCCCCCAGGAGAGGCCTATATCCCAAACGACGTCCTGCTGGATCGGGAAGATCAGCAGATCATCATCCTCACCGGACCCAATATGAGTGGCAAGAGTGCCCTGCTACGCCAAACAGCCCTCATCACCCTCCTGGCACATATGGGCAGCTTCGTGCCCGCAGAGAAGGCAGAAGTACCCATTACAGACCGGATCTTTACCCGTGTCGGCGCCTCCGACAATCTCAGCGGTGGCGAGTCGACCTTCATGGTAGAAATGAACGAGACGGCCAGCATCGTCAACAACTTATCTCCCCGAAGCCTGATCCTACTTGATGAGATAGGCCGCGGTACTTCCACCTACGACGGCATCTCCCTGGCATGGAGCCTCGTCGAACACCTCCACGCAAGCCAGCATAAACCACGGACACTCTTCGCGACGCACTACCATGAGCTCAATGAGCTGGAACAAAGACTCCCCGGCGTCCGAAACTTCCATGTGACACATCGAGAGTCAGGCAACCGCATCCTTTTCCTTCGGAAACTCGAGCCGGGCGGCAGCACCCACAGCTTTGGTATCCACGTCGCCCGGATGGCCGGCATGCCACAGGAATTGCTGCACCGGGCAGAAGAGATCCTCCATCAACTGGAAGAATTCCGCAGCGGGCCGGCACAGAAAGGCTCAATCCCTCCACCACGTATGCCGAACCTTCAGCTCTCCATCTTCGACGCACATACAGAAACGTTCACAGAGATCCGACGTATGCTGCAAGGCATAGACATCAACAGGCTCACGCCCGTCGAAGCACTTCTGAAGCTCAATGAGATCAAGGGACGGCTCGGGTGAGCAGCCGGCCAGGATCCTTCTGCCAGAGGATGTCGCGCATATGGAAGGAAGCCCCATCAACTCCTCTGCCGGCGGCGTTCCATGAGTTCGCGCATCGTCGTCAGGATGATGCCCTCCTGCTCGATAAATCGCCGCAGCGCCGGATTCATCATGGCCAGAAAATCTCCATGACGCACGGCCCAAGAACTGGAGATATAAGAAAACTCATCAGTGAGTTTGATGCAGTGCATGATCACATAGGTGATGCCGGGCTTGACAGCACGCAGCACATCCATATAGTAGCGGGTCTTGTACTTTTTCAGGAGACGGGTCTTGGGCTTTAGGCCCTTCGGCATATGCAGGTCGTAGCTCTCATTGTGCAGGTCGTCAATCACTGGCAAGCCCGCCTGCCAGAGCGTGCGCCCGACCGCCCTTGCCATGCCGGCCTGGGCGGCCGTGGCGTTAAGCTGCTGAGCGATGAGGGTGTTATGACCACCGGGGAACATCACGGGGATGCGTTTCTCGATGCCGAGGCCCACATACTTTGAGATGAAGGCAGGCGTCTCGAAAAGGGTGCCCATATGCGAGTCGAGGTGCGTAGGACGAAACCCGGCGGTGAGAGCTCGGTCGAGCTGGGCCCGTATCTCGCGGTCTACCTCCTCCGCCGTAGCATGCTGTACGACGTCTTTCACACTCTTCCACATCGCCCCTTGGCTGTCGACAAGCCCGGGCACGGCAGGCTTGCCCGCCAGCGGCCCCCATCGATAGTCGTTCCATTCAGACGTCAAGGTCAAATGAAGGCCCGCATCTATCTCAGGATGCTCTTGCAGAAAATGGAGGAAGCCTGGCACCCAAGCGCAAGGCATCATTACACTGCAAGAGGTGGCGACTCCTTTTGTCATGGCCTCCATGGCTGCCAGGTTGGCATCGATGGAATTGCCGATGTCGTCAATGTGTAACACGACTACCCGGGCGCCTTTCGGAAATCCCAGCCGCTCGGCATAGGTGCTGTCTTGCGACTGTGCCGACACGGTCAAGAGGGATATGCCAGCGAATAGACCCAGGCGAATGAAAGAGCATATATGCATACTGTAGTGCTTATGTCAGACCAGAGCCGCGACCTTTTGGACAACGGCGTGCACCTCTTCGGAGGTGTTGAGGCGACTGAAAGAAAACCGCACCGCCACACGGGGACCCTCCCCATAGATGGCCCGAATCACATGCGAGCCCTGGTGGGCGCCACTGGTGCAGGCACTCCCGCCAGAGACGCAGATGCCCGCCATATCGAGATTGTAGAGGATCATCTCAGACCGCTCAGTACGCGGCAAAGACACGTTCAGGACAGTGTAGAGGCTCTCTCCGGCAGGATCTCCATGAAAGGCCACCTCCGGCACCGACTGCCGCAGGCCCTCCATCATCTGCTCCTTGAGGCCAGAGATATAGGAGCGGTCTTTGGCATAGCCCTCCGTGGCGATCTCTAAGGCTCGGGCGAAGCCAACGATCCCGTAGAGATTTTCTGTGCCGGCACGCATGTTGCGCTCCTGTCCGCCCCCCTGTATAAAGGGAGATAGGGCAATACCTTCCCGCACATATAGGATCCCTGTGCCTTTAGGGCCATGAAACTTATGGCCAGAGCCCGTGATGAAGTCGACAGGCGTCTCTTGCAGCTCAAACGGAAAATGTCCGACGGTCTGTACTGTATCGGAATGGAAGAGAGCACCATAGCGGCGGCAGACGGAACCGACGGCCCGGATGTCGGTGAGATTGCCCACTTCGTTGTTGGCATGCATGAGCGTCACCAGGGTCTTCTCTTCGCTGGCTGCCAGCCGCCGCTCTAGGTCAGAAAGATCGATGTGGCCATCGGGGTGCAGGCCTACATATTCCAGCGTCGCTTCCCCACGCCGCTGGAGATGTTCGACGGTATGGAGGGTTGCATGGTGCTCAATGGCGGAGGAGATGATGCGGGTGCAGCCCAAGTCCCGCACAGCCCCGTAGATGGCAGTATTACTACTCTCCGTCCCCCCGCTGGTGAAGAAGATCGAAGCCGGTCGAGTCTGGAGGATGCGGGCCACCGACTTGCGGGCCGTCTCGATCGCCAGCCGCGACTCGCGCCCATAGGAATAGATAGAAGATGGATTTCCGAACTGTTTCGTAAGGTAAGGCATCATGGCCTCCAGTACAGCTGGCTCCAGAGCTGTCGTGGCGGCATTGTCGAGGTAAATCCTGTCAGGCATGCTAGCTTCGTTGGAAGACCATCTGCAAATGGTCGGACAAGATACAGAAAGGCCGGCTCATGCGGAATTGAGCTGGTCGCGTATGTCATCTATAAACCGGTCTGCAATATGCCTTGCAGCCGTCTCCGAGCGAGCTTCTGCGATGACCCGTATGATAGGCTCGGTATTGCTGGTACGCAGGTGGACCCAACCCTCTTCGAATTCGATACGAAGCCCGTCTTCCCTGTTCTGCGGGGCATGAGCATAGCACTCGGACAAACAGTCGAAGACAGAGGAGAGGTCAAGCCCAGCCGGCATCTCTATGCGATTCTTGCTGATGTAGTAATCCGGATAGGTCCTTCGCAGCTGTGCTAAGGACTTCCCAGTCGACGCGAGATGACTTAGGATGAGGGCGATACCGATCAGTGTATCCCGTCCATAGTGCAGGTCAGGCACGATGATGCCGCCATTGCCTTCTCCCCCAATGACGGCGCCTACCTCCTTCATACGGCGCACGACGTTGACCTCTCCTACAGCCGCGGCATGATAGCGGCCGCCATATCGCGCTGTGACATCCCCCAAGGCGCGGGAAGAAGAGAGGTTACTGACGGTATCTCCGCTGCGATGACTCAGTACATAGTCGGCGACTGCTACGAGCGTATACTCCTCGCCGAACATAGAACCGTCCTCACAGACAAGCACCAGCCGGTCTACATCCGGGTCGACAGCGATGCCCAGGTCGGCATTGGAACGCAAAACCTCAGCTGACAACTGCTGCAGATGCTCCGGCAACGGCTCGGGGTTATGGGCAAATTGACCATTCACCTCCCCATTCAAGACAATGATATCGGTAGCGAGTACGCCGAGTGCCTGCAGCAAGGCGGGGATGAAGATAGCACCGGTGCTGTTCACGGCATCCACGACGACGCGGAACCGCCGCTCGGTGATGCGGCCCGCCTGCACCAGCGGGTAGTTACAAACCTGTTTGATGTGATGCTGCATCGATCCGCTGTCTGGAAGCCTGCTCCCCAACCGGTCGACCGATGCAAAGACGACCTCACTGCCGTCGGCCAGCGCCAGCACAGAGGCCCCATCCTCTCCACTGATGAATTCACCCGCACCATTCAGGAGCTTCAGTGCATTCCAATCCCGGGGGTTATGGCTGGCAGTGATAATGATGCCCCCGGCGGCTCGCTGGTCCACCACAGCCATTTCGACTGTGGGAGTGGTGCTCAAGCCGAGGTCGACCACGTCGAGTCCTAGCGACAGCAGGGTTTGGATGGCTAACTCCGAAACCAGAGGCCCACTGATGCGGCCATCCCGCCCCACAACCACCCGGGTAGCGTCGGACTGTTCCTTCAGCCACTGCCCAAAGGCAGCAGTGAAGCGTACGATGTCTGGGGGCGTCAGGTGCTCCCCGGCTCTGCCGCCGATGGTGCCCCGGATGCCAGAAATACTTTTGATTAATGCCACGTCGCCATCATTTCAGTGGGCGAAACTAATCATTTCCAGGAAGCTGCTGTTTCCGCTGGCCTGGGCCAGATGGCAGCGAATGGCGGCAAAGACCATTGTCGTATATTACCTTATTTTTGTATTATATGTTCCCTCTGCAAAGCCGGCCGCTATCCTCTTGGCTAGCCCGCCTCACTGATGCCGACAGATGGCTGCTTCTGAAGGTGAACCGTGACTGGCATCATCCTCTGCTCGATCCGATAGCCCTCGTCTTGCGGGAAGCAGTGACCCATGCCCCACTCTACCTATTTCTCATCCTGTTCCTATGCATGAACCATGGGGCAGATGGGCTTCGATGGGTGGTGACGGGCATCGTCCTGGTGGGCGTGAGCGACCTGCTGAGCAGTCATGTGATCAAAGAAGCGTTCGACAGGGCCCGCCCCTGCCGTAACCCTGCCACGGCCCATGATATCCGCTTTCTGGCCCGCTACTGCGGGCTCAATGGAAGCTTTATCTCTTCCCATGCCAGCAACCACTTCTCCCTGGCAACCTATCTTTTGCTGACCCTTCGCACCCAATCAACTGCCTGGACGCTGCTGCTGCCCTGGGCCGCTGCCATTGCCTACGCACAAGTGTATGTGGGCGTCCACTACCCGTCCGACGTCATTGGCGGTGCCCTCTTTGGCGCCTGGCTGGGATGGATGGCGTACCGTTTCACTAAGGATGAAACGCACGCGTTAAATCCCGCTTCATGACCGAAATCCTCATTGTATTCGGACTGATTCTGCTCAACGGCTTCTTCTCCATGGCCGAGATTGCCCTAGTGTCAGCGCGGAAGTCGCGCCTAGAAGCTCAAGGCAATAAAGGAGACATCCGGGCAAAGGCGGCCCTGCGCCTCGCGCACAAACCCGACCACTTCCTTTCCACCGTCCAGATCGGCATCACCCTCATCGGCATCCTCACAGGCATATACTCAGGCGAGAAGATTGTAGACGACCTAGCCCTAGAGTTCGGCCAATATCCTTCCATGGCTGCCTATGCCAAAGGCATTGCCACTGCGATTGTCGTAGTACTGCTGACCTTCCTGTCGCTGATCCTGGGAGAGCTCGTCCCCAAACGACTGGGCCTCAGCGCCCCGGAAGCCATCGCCAAATGGGTGGCCGCTCCCATGCGGCTCATCACAACCATCACCTGGCCCTTCGTATGGCTGCTTGACCAGAGCACATCCCTGATCCTCCGGATGTTCAAGATCCGCAGCGCCTCCAACCAGGTGACAGAAGAAGAAATCAAAGCCATCATCAGCGAAGGGACGGAACACGGAGCCATCGAGGAAGAAGAACAGGAGATCATCGAAAGGGTCTTTGACCTGGGCGATCGCAACATCACCTCTCTGATGACCCACCGTAGCGACATCATCTGGTTCGATGTAAATGACAATGAAGAGACCATCAAAGAAAAAATCATCCGCGAGCCCCATTCCGTATATCCCATCTGCGAAGGCAGTATTGACCAGATACGTGGCATCATCTCGATAAAAGATATGTACGTAAACCCGCATGACAGGCCCTTCCAGGAATGCATGCGGCCCGCCCTCTTCGTGCCAGACAACAATACCCCCTATCAGCTCCTAGAAAAATTTAAACAATCAAAAATTCATACCTGCTTCGTCGTCGATGAATATGGCTCCTTGCTAGGGCTCATCACCCTCAACGACATCCTCGAAGCCATCGTAGGGGAACTGCCTCAGCACGACCTGCAAGACTACCAGATCACCCCGCGCGACGACGGCTCCTACCTCGTAGATGCACAGATCCCCTTCTACGACTTCCTCTCCCATTTTGAACGTACAGAATGGATGAACGAAGGTGACCAGGATTTCGATACCCTTGCGGGCTTCATCCTGCATCAACTTGAAAGAATCCCCACGACCGGCGACCGCCTCGTATGGAAAGAGTTCCGCATCGAGATCGTTGACATGGACAGCCACCGGATCGATAAAGTACTGATTCAGGTATCCAACCAGATCCGGAAAGACATGCAGCTAGGCTAGCCCCTTACCTCAACCCATACCCGACCCATGGAACTTTCTCTCCGGCATCGGACAGCCGTCATCTGCGGCAGCACACAAGGCATCGGCTATGGCATTGCACAGGAACTGGCAGGGCTGGGCGCCGATTGTATCCTGCTGGCCAGAAACGAAGCACAGTTGATGGTCAGATCGCAGGCATTGCCAAAGACAGAAGGACAACAACACGGATACCGGGTTGCCGACTTCACAGACACTTCAGCTGTCCGCCAAGCCATCGACTCGATCGTAGCCGATACGACCGTCCACATACTGGTCAACAATACAGGCGGACCTGCCCCAGGCCTCATCACACAAGCGAGCCCCACAGCCTTCACCCAGGCCTTCGAACAGCACCTGGTCAACAACCAGACCCTGGTGCAGGCCGTCCTGCCCGGCATGCGGCAGGCCGGATACGGGCGCATCCTTAATGTCATTTCGACCTCCGTACGGATCCCTCTCCGAAACTTGGGCGTCTCCAATACCATCCGGGGGGCTGTCGCCTCCTGGGCAAAAAGCCTCTCCAATGAAGTGGCAGCCGATGGCATCACCGTCAACAACCTGCTGCCCGGCTTCATCGAGACATCCCGGCTGGAGAGCCTGATTGGGACCATGGCCAAAGCCCGCGAGACCGATCCGGAAACCATCGCGCAGGAACTGCGCCTGGAAATTCCGGCAGGCCGGTTTGGGAAAGTACATGAGATCGCGGCCCTGGCGGCCTTCCTGGCAAGTCCTGCCGCCGCATACATCAACGGCACCAGCATCACCGTCGACGGAGGGCGCACCGGCTCAATCTGAGCAGGAATCTCCCAACGGTGATCTACTCGTAGTGATTCAAGCTGTCTGATGAAATGGACACCTGCTTGCCGTAGCGGGCTTCCGCCAAGCGTCATCCGCATAGAAGAAATTAGGACTCACCACTGCATCGTCGAACTTCTGGTGGAAGACAGTCAGGGCCGATGCCGACATCGGAGGCACGATCCATGCCCAGTCTGCGGTCACAGGCCTCCCCGCCGCTTCCTCATTCCGCATGAACCGCATGAACTGTTCTGAGGCCTCATGATGGTCGGTCAACATTACCCCCGCCTTGTCGTAAGAATGACGCTCGGCCTCGTTGAGCACTACCATGGCCCGGTCCTTCCACAGTACAGAGGGGGCATCCCGATCAAGGCCCATTCGTTCCGCCAGCACAGGCAGCAGGTTGTAGCGCGATTCGTCGCCCAGATTCCGGGATCCGACCTCCGTCACCATGTACCACCCGTTGAAGGGCGCCGCAGGATAGCGGATGCCTCCAATCTCTAGCACCATGTCAGAGATCAGTGGCACGGCATGCCATTTGAGACGCATCTCCGCCAGCCAGGGATATTCGGGGTGAGAGATGGGCACTTCCAACACCGATTCCTGCGGCAATTCGAAGAGCCGGGGGGGTGCCCCCTCCATGCTGACGAGCAGAGGCAGGATATCGAAGGGTGTCCCCTCCCCTTGCCAGCCCATTCGACGGCAGATATTGGTAAACTCGGACTGTGCGAGATCGCCTATCCCCTTGCCGTCAGGAAGCTGATGAAAGGCATAACGGATGAGATGCTTGTTCCAGATGCGGACGGGTACGCTTCCGTCGGGGCGCAGGGCGGGAAAGACAGTGAGCGTAGGACGGATGCGCCCTCCCTGCGTCGCCATGGCCAGGTGGTCCACCATCGCTCTATGCACATCCTCGGCCGTGGAGACATCGCGTCGGTCCACGACGGCGAGCGACTTCCAGAATAACCGACCGATGCAGCGGTTGCTGTTGCGCCAGGCCATGCGGGCACCATGCTCAACTTCCTCGCAGCTATGTGTATACGTAGCCGTGGCGGCTATCTCCGCCTCTACAGCCGCTAAGCGGTCAGACAGTCCAGGCCGGCCCGTCTCGGCATAATAGGCTTCCAGGAAGGCCTGGGCCTGCTTCCTTAGCGGAGGATGACTCGTCATGCCCTCAAAACAACCAAGTACCCATTCCGTTCACCCGGATGAGCATTTTCACCCAATCTCTGATCGATGGGCTTTGTCTACCTTTATTGCGTGTCTGCTACCCCTGCAAAACATTTCTCGTCTCGTTACTTACCAGGGACTCAGAAGCCAGGCTTACAGCTGCATTTGCTGCTGGCCGGGATGCCGATGATGCGCATAAACCCTATCACATAATTATGTCAGGATTCGAAGCATCTGCAGCTTGTGCAGAAATGATGGACCGCATAGACCCGCTGGCGCAGTTTCGCCACCGCTTCCAGATCCCGACGGTGGAGGGCAGGCAGCAAGTCTATTTCCTTGGTAATTCACTGGGCTTACAACCGGTGACAGTACGGCAGCAGGTAGATCGAATCCTGGGCCAGTGGTCGCAGTTGGGAGTAGAAGCCTTCTTTCATGCTGATTTGCCCTGGATGGAGCTTCCGTCGCTTAGCTATCCCGTCTTGTCGAAGATCATCGGCTGCCTTCCGACGGAACTGACCGTGATGAGCCAGTTGACGGTAAACCTGCACCTGCTCATGGCCTCCTTCTATCAGCCCAAGGCGCATCGGTATAAGATCCTCTGCGAGGCCAAGGCCTTTCCGAGCGACCAGTATATGATGGCCTCGCAGGTCCGCCTGCACGGCTATGACCCCAACCAAGCCATCATAGAAGTAAGCCCGCCGCCCGGAGAGCACTGCATACGAGAGCAAGACATCCTGGAAGCCATCGACCAGCATGCCGACAGCCTGGCCCTGATCTTCTGGGGCGGCGTCAACTACTACACGGGACAAGTCTTCGACATGGCCGCCATCGCCCACGCCGCGCACCAGGCCGGCGCCCGCGTGGGCTTCGACCTTGCCCATGCCGCCGGCAACATCCCCCTGGCACTACACGACTGGGACGTCGACTTCGCCGCGTGGTGCCATTACAAATACCTCAATGGTGGTCCCGGCGCCGTGGCAGGGGCGTATGTCCACGAACGCCACCATGCTGAAGCCCAGACCCCTCGACTCAACGGATGGTGGGGAAATGACCCGCAGACCCGTTTTGAGATGGCTAAAGCGCACCAACCTTCCCCGACGGCAGAGGCCTGGCAGGTGAGTACGCCATCCCCCATCCTGCATGCCTGCTTGCAGGCCTCCCTCGACCTTTTTGCAGAAGCCGGATGGGATAGGATACAGGAAAAAACCCTGCGCCTCTCGCAGTGGCTGCGCTTCCTGCTCGATCAAATAGAGGACAAATTCCCCGATAAAGGATTTCACTGCATCACACCCCGCCAAGCCCATGGCTGCCAGGCCTCCTTGCTCACCGGCGCCAACGGCAAAAAGATGTTCGATTGCCTTACAAGCGAAGGCATCTTCGCCGACTGGCGGGAGCCCAACGTGATCCGCCTCGCACCCGTGCCCCTCTATAATAGCTTTTCAGAAGTCTGGCGGTGTTATGAAGTCTTCTGCCATTTCCTGTCGACAGCCCACTCCGACTAGCTTTGCCCTTTCTGGCCTATCCAAAGGGTTACATAAGCCATGCCACAACCGGCTTTATCTTTGTCCCATGCGCATCGCCCTCTTCAGCGACATCCACGCAAACCTCCCCGCCTTACAGGCCTGTTCAACAGACATGGACAACCGAAACCTCGATGCCATCTACTGCCTGGGCGACCTAGTCGGCTACAACGTCTGGCCCAACGAAGTGATCGATGAGATCCGCAAGCGGAGGATACCCACCATCGCCGGCAACTACGACGATGGCGTGGGGCGTATGAGCGACGACTGCGGCTGCGTGTACAAGACAGACGATGAGAAACTCATGGGGAAGATATCGATCTCCTTCACCAACCACCTCGTCCAACCCGCCCAGCGAAATTTCCTGCGGACACTGCCCTTCTCCCTCTCTGTCGAATTCCGCCTGGCAGACGGCCATCTCCACCTCGTCATGGTCCACGGCAGTCCCCGCCACCTCTCCGAATACCTCTTCGAAGACCGCGACGAGAAGAGTCTCCTGCGCATCTGCAAGGACGCACGGGCCGACATTCTCTGCATCGGTCACACGCACAAGCCCTTTCACCGCGCCCTCCCCACACAGGAGCCGGCGCACGGATACCACCGGCATGCCATCAACATCGGCTCCGTCGGAAAACCGAAGGATGGCGACCCGCGCGGCTGCTACACCATACTGACCATCGACCCTGGCAGCTCCGTACGCGACCCCGACTCCGTCAAAGTGGAGTTCATCCGCTTCGAATATGACATAGAGCAGGTGGCCCGCGCCATCGGCGAAAGCCCCCTTCCCAATGCCTATGCCGAAGCCCTCCGGAAAGGCAATTAAATATCAAATACAAGGCGAGAAATCATACCGACATGACACGCGCACAACTCACCGAACATATCTTCTCCAAGGGCTCCTACCTCTGCGTGGGTCTCGACACCGATCCGCAAAGAATGCCCGCCGACCTACCCAGGGATGCCAACGGCGTCCTCGCCTTCAACAAAGCCGTCATCGATGCGACGCTGGACCACTGCGTGGCCTACAAGATCAACACGGCCTTCTACGAAGCCCTCGGATACCGCGGATGGGAAGTGATGGAACAGACGGTCGCCCATATCCCCGACACACATTTCCGGATCGCCGACGCCAAGCGCGGCGACATCGGCAACACTTCCTCTCAGTACGCTCGGGCCTTCCTGCAGACACTGCCCTTCGACGCAGTCACCATCGCTCCCTACATGGGTGAGGACAGCGTCCGACCCTTCCTGCAATTCGAAGGCAAATGGGGGATCGTCCTCGGCCTCACCTCCAACCCTGGCGCGGCTGACTTCGAATTGCAAAGCCTCGACAGTGAAGGGAATCCCATGCTTTATGAAGAAGTGATCCGCACCGTCGCGGGATGGGGGACGACCGAAAACCTGATGTTCGTCGTCGGGGCCACGCAGACGACACAGTTCGATACCATCCGGCGGATCATTCCGGAGCATTTCCTGCTGGTGCCCGGCGTGGGCGCACAGGGCGGAAGTCTAAAAGAGATCTCGCAGAAGGCCCTCACCCCCGAGGGCGGACTCCTCGTCAATGTCAGCCGAGACGTCATCTACGCCTCCTCTGGCAACAACTTCGCCGATGCCGCCGGCCTCAGGGCACAGGCCTACCACACCGAGATGTCAGGCTTGCTGCTACCGCGCCTCCGGGACATTGGACGCGCGCCTATCTGATACCCTCCACATGCGCTGCCAGGGCCTCCGCCCAGATGGCATACTCGAGGCCCGACGGATGCAGGCCGTCCTTCGCGAACCGCTTGGCATCGCCCTTGGCCGCACGCGTCGAGGCCGTCAAATCCAGCCAGCCTACGCCTTCCCGTTGCGATACGGCGCGGTTCACGGCATTGAAGGCGTCGATCTCGGCGGCGATCTTCTGAACGTCGCGCTCCACCGCGAAGGGTGTCACTCCCCAGTCGGGGATGCTCAGCACGATCACATGCCCCTTCTCGTAGCCGGCGCGTTCGATGGCCATCTGCAACAGCGACGAGAACTGCCGCTCGTATTCATCCACAGCCCGTCCGCGGTACTGGTTGTTCACACCGATCATCAACGTCACCAGGTCGTATCTTACCATCAGCTGTGCCGCTGCGATGCCGGCCGTCAACTCGTCGGTCGTCCAGCCCGTCCGAGCGACGATCTCGGGCGCGCTCCAGTCGTCTCCCCGCCGGCGTAGCATGCGCAGGGTCTGATAGGGATAACTATCGTACAAGGGCACACCCTCCGCGACCGTGTAGGAGTCGCCTAATGCCAGCCAGGTCCGCGTCCATCTCATATGGGGATTTTTCGAGGAGACAAGTTACCCATTCTACCACTCCCTGAACAAGGACTCCACCAATCGCCGCCGTTTCTTAATTTCACCCCTTACACCTATTTCATGAGGCTCCACAAGATCATACCAGCGGCCCTGCTCTTGTCATCGGCCGCCTTCAGCCAAGCACCTCCCGCCCCAAAGGCCAACTACGCCCTGGCCGCCAAGTTCTCGCCCAAACGGCTCGAGAAGATGCTATTCTCCACCGCCGTCGACCCACACTGGATCGGAGAGACCGGCCGCTTCTGGTACATGTACGAAACCTCCGCCGGCCGGAAATGGTGGCTCGTGGATGCCGCCAAGGGCAGCCGACAGCCGCTCTTTGACAATGACAGCCTCGCCGCCGCCCTCACCCGCATCGTAAAAGACCCCTTCGACGCCGAACACCTGGGCATCGAGAACCTCCGCTTCCACGACGACAGACTCCAGTTCTCTGTCAAGAGCAGCCTCGAGGTGGAGAAAAAGGACAGCACCCGCAAAGGCGCACCCCCCACCAAGGAGAAGAAGACCTTCTACTTCAGCTACGACCCGGCAAGACGAGAACTCACGGAACGAAAAGACACCGCCCAGGCTAAGCCCAAACCGAACTGGGCCTCCGTCTCGCCCGACCGCAGATGGGTCGTCTTCGCCCGCGAATACAACCTCTGGCTCATGGACTCTGCCAACTTCCGAAAGGCCCGCGAGAAGGAGGATGATAGCACCATCGTCGAGATACAACTCACCCGCGACGGCATTGAGTACTATTCGTACGGCGACGGCTACAGCCAAACAAACGTCGAGAAGGAACGCGACCGAAAGAAGAGAAAGCCCGCCATGGCCTACTGGTCGCCCGACAGCCGCCGCATCGCTATGGTCCGCTCCGACATGCGAAAGGTCAAGGACCTATGGCTCGTACACAACATTGCCGACCCACGCCCCACACTCGAGACCTACAAGTACCACATGCCCGGCGAGAAGGAAGCACCTGTACGCGAACTGCTGTTGATCGACATCATCGAGAAGACGGTGCGCCGTGTGCCCGTCGAGCGCTTCAAAGACCAGGAGGTCTTCCTCTGGTCGGCCCCACCCAAAGAGAGCCAGCGCGACGAAGAACATCGCCCCTTCGTATGGCTCGGCAACGCCGATAAGTTCTACTGCTACATCACCAGCCGCGACCTGCACCGCATCGATCTATGCTATGTGGACGTCGCCTCCGCAAAAGCCCGGACCCTCATCGAGGAGCGCATGAACACCTACATCGAAGTACGTAGGCCCGGACTGATCAACAACGGCAGCGAGCTCGTCCACTGGAGTGAACGCGACGGCTGGGGACATTTCTACCTCTACGACTCCTCCGGCCGCGAGAAGGGACGCATCACCTCCGGCCCCTGGCACGCCGAAGACATTGAAGGCATCGACGAGAAGACGCGCACCCTCTTCTTCACCGGCAACGGCCGCGAGAACGGAGAAGACCCCTACTACCTGCATCTCTACCGCGTCGGCCTCGAAGGTGGCGGCCTGCGCCTCCTCAACGCGGGCGACGCCGACCATGCCGTCTCCCTCGACGACGGCAACCGCTTCTTCATCAACACCTCCTCGCGCGTCGACAAGGCCCCTGCCTCCAGCCTGCACGACCAGAATGGACGGCTCGTCATGGAACTCGAACGGACCGACATGGCCCGACTGCAGGAAGCCGGATACCGCTTCCCACAACCTTTCAAAGCCAAGGCAGACGACGGTGTCACCGACCTCTACGGTGTCGTGTACAAACCCTTCGACTTCGACTCTACGCGCAAATACCCCGTCATCGCCTACGTGTATCCCGGCCCCCAGACGGAAGCCGTCAACAAGGCCTTCGCCCGCGGCATGGACCGCATCGACCGCCTCGCCCAACTGGGCTTCGTGGTCGTTACCATGGGCAACCGCGGCGGTCACCCCTCACGCTCCAAATGGTACCACAACTACGGATATGGCGACCTGCGCGACTACGGCCTGGCCGACAAGAAGGCCGTGCTCGAACAACTCTCCGACAGGCATTCGTGGATCGACATCCACCGCGTCGGCATTCACGGACACAGCGGAGGTGGCTTCATGTCCACCGCCGCCCTGCTGGCCTACCCCGACTTCTTCAAGGCGGCCGTCTCCTCCTCCGGTAACCACGAGAACAACATCTACAACCGCTGGTGGAGCGAGAAACACCACGGCGTCAGGGAACAGGTGGGCGACAGAGGCGACACCACCTTCCTCTACAACATCGAACGCAACTCCGAACTGGCAGCTAACCTAAAGGGGCACCTGCTGCTCGTGACGGGCGACGTCGACAACAACGTCCACCCCGCCAACACCATCCGGGTCGTCAACGCCCTCATAAAGGCCAACAAGCGGTTCGACTTCACATTGCTGCCCGGCCAACGGCACGCCTATGGCGACATGACCGAATATTTCTTCTGGCTAATGGCTGACCACTACGCCAAATGGCTGCTGGGCGACTTCTCCCAGCCCGTCGATATGCTCGAGGTGAACCGCGACATCGAACGCACCGGGGGTAGCAGAACGAGGAATTGAACATCACCGCCCCTGCCACCTGCCGGATAACGGTCATCTATAACCGCTACCCGGCGGATCAGTACCGCCACGACAAGAGGTCGGCGCCCTGCGGCGCTCTCGCCTTCACCTCCTCCGCCCGTTTGGGGATGAACATGCGGTGATATCGCAACCGGCTTATGTAGTTGGGATTTTTGTGGTCGCCGTTCCAGCAATGCTCGGCCCGGTCGCCGTAATCGACCTCGCAGCCGCAGGCGGGGTTTCTGAGTTGTTTCAGCATGTCCTCAGCCGAGTAAACGGCGTTGTTGAGGTAGAAGTTGTCCATGTCGCCCACATAAAGATGGATCTTGCCCTTGAGCTTTTCGCCGATCTGTGACCAGTCGCGACGGATGATATGCGTGAGGTCGTAGTGCTCGCGCCAATAGGCCAGGACATCCTTGTTGATCTTCCCCGTGAGTTTGTCGATGACGCGCACCGGGTAGCCGTCCTTCCCGACGGGTGAATAGACGGCCTCCCAGATATCCCATTGGTCACCGCTGCGACTCTTCGTGCCTAGGGCGAGTTCGCGGTGGTTCATGTCTCGCACCATGGCGCTGACATGCCCGAGGTAGTCGCGGTACCCCGGCCGCGGCGTGTTGCGGAAAGGCCCCTGCCGGTCGTAGGCATTGTCATCCTTGTAGAGGTCGACGGTCATGTAGTGGTGGAAGTCGATGGGGTCAGGACAGGCGGCGTAGGCGCCGTTGTACTGGTCGGGGTAGAAGACTTGCACGGCGAGCGACTCCCAGCCGCCCGTGCTGCCGCCATAGGTGAAACGCGCCCATCCCTGTCCAATGCCGCGGAAGCGACGCTCAATCTCGGGGATGAGTTCGTAGGTGATGGCGTCGCCGTAGGGACCCAGGTTCTGCGAGTTGACGGCGTAGGAGTCGTCGTAGTAGGGGTTGGCGTGCTGTATCTCGATGGCGATGACGCGGGGGAAGGCTGGTCCCGTCCACATCTTGTAAAAGTCAAAGGCCTCTTGTTGCACGATGCGGTTGTAGCCGGTGATGCGGAAGCGGGTGCTGGTGTCGGGCTTCAAGTTCAGGTCGGGAGGCGTGGTGCGCCATCCGCCGAAGTCGGAGGGGAAATGACCGTGGAAGATCGCCAGCGGGTACTTCACGTCGGGATGGCTATCCCATCCCTCCGGTAGCAGGATATGCGCACCGAGATACATGGGCCTGCCCCAGAACTCAGTGAGGAGTTTGGACTGCACTTTAATGTGCTTGACGTATTTGCTATCCTCGGGTTCCTTGATGGGCGGGATGGTCTCGGTGAGTATCAGCCTGCGTCCAGCGTCGGCGGCACCTTTGAAGTCGATGGTGACGGGCTTGGAGTGGAGGTTTCCCGGCGCGATATTCCAATGCTGTCCCTCGCCGCGGTCCCCCGGCAGTTTCACAACATGGCCATCCTTACGGCGGAAGGTCTCGTACTTGTGCAGCAGGACCTGCACATGGTACCTACCCGATGCAATCTCCTTGAGGCTACGGACAGGATAACCGAACATGGAAGAGGTGAACGTGCGGGTGGTGCCGGGCTTCCAGTCCTCGACGTCCATCCCTAAGACCTGCTGCGTGCCGAAGTCATCGCCGATCTGGAAGCGCGGCTCGGCGGAGCCGTCGCGTGAGAGGAGGAGAAGCAGCCTGCCGTCCAGCGCCTCCTTGCCCGCCGTGGCAGGCAGTTCGACGGTGAAGGTCTGCGCCTCGGCATGCAGGCGGCAGGCCAGGAGGAATACGAGCAGTGCATATACTTTCATGGCAGTGGTGTTATATGCGATATTACCCCATTTCCGGGGTACGGCAAGGGGGCGGCGCTGCGAACCCGGGCGTGTCGGGTCAAGGATGTATTCAGGGGCAGACTTAGGACTGTTCAGGATGACGGCCGTCATGCGTGAGATCTTCATAGAGATTTGACCTATGGATGCCATTTTGCCAGCAAACCAAGAGGAATGAAGCTACACACTTCCCAAAAAGGTACGATGGGGAGATGATGCTCTTCATTTCCTTAGATCCCGACAGAATCGTAGGGATCTAGGGAAGATGGAGTCCGCGGATGCACTGTATGACGGACAACCGAATGACAATTAAAGCGAGCATTTCGTTGCCATTGCAGTCAATCCTTCAGGAATACAGAGGCAAACTCCAGAAATCGGGTTATAGATGCTATCATCTTCGACAAATGCCCCCTCGCTTACCCCGTTGCGGCAAGCGGCCCTACGTATGAAAAGGATCCAATGACTCAGTTCGACCTTCCCTGCGCCCGTTGCATGGCATTGGTACCGGTGCCCTGGCCACGGCTGAAGTTCTGACCGGCCTTGAAGAGCTGGAAACGGCTGGGCATCTCACGGACTGGCCACATGCCGTTCGACTCGTTGATGTCGGCCGTTTCGCGCATGGGATCAAGGCGGATGGATGCCACTTCCTTGTCCTTTACGAAGACTTTGCTGAACTGATGTTCGTTGGAGCGCCAGACGGTCACTGGCATCCTATCGACCTGCTTCGAGCCGTCCTTGAAAGTCCATTCGACGATTACCGGCATCACCATGCCTCCGCGGTTGGAGAAAGTGAGTTCGTACACATGCTTATCGGCCCAGCGGCCGGCATTCTCGTTGTCCTTCTGCGACTCCATCCCGCGCTGCTGCATCTCCTGGATCATCTTCATGTCGGCGCCGGGGTTCTTCCAATAGAAATCGCGCAGCGTGTTGTCGGTATCCACATAGAAGGAGATCGACTTATCCTCGCGGTTGCGAATCTTGTGTATCCCTTCGAACTCCTTTTGCTCAAAGGCGGCGGCATTCCGCCTGTCGTCGAGGCGGAACCACTTGACGCTGTCGATGGAGATGTCGACGGGGTCGGTCCCAAAATACCATCCGCGCCAGAACCAGTCGAGGTCGACAGCGGAGGCGTCCTCCATCGTGCGGAAAAGGTCGGCCGGCGTGGGGTGCTTGAAGGCCCAGCGACGGGCATATTCTCGGAAGGAGAAGTCGAACAGCTCGCGGCCCATGACCGTCTCGCGCAGGATATTTAGCCCGGTGGCGGCTTTGGCATAGGCGTTGGCGCCCACGTTGGCGACGGCGTCACCCTTAGTCATGATGGGCTCTAGCTGATCCTTGGGCAGCCGCATGTAGTCGGTGATGAGGTGTGCGGGACCGCGGCGCGAGGGGTAGTTGTTGTCGAACTCCTGCTCGGTGAGGAACTGCACGAAAGTGTTGAGACCCTCGTCCATCCACCACCACTGTCGCTCGTCGCTGTTGACGATCATCGGGAAGAAGTTGTGGCCCACTTCATGAATGATCACGCCGATGGCGCCGTACTTGATGGCCTCGCTGTAACTACCATCCTTCTCGGCACGACCGTAGTTCATGGCCAGCATCGGGTACTCCATACCGTTGGCGGCCTCGACCGACTGCGCAACGGGATAGGGATACGGGATGGAGAACTTGCTATATACTTTCAGCGTATGGGCTGTCGCCTTCGTAGAATATTTTTTATATAGGGGATAGGCCTCCTTACCGTAGAAGCTCATACACATGACCTTCTTACCATCGATGTATACAGGCATCGCGTCCCACACGAAGCGTCGGGAGCTGTTGAAGGCGAAGTCGCGGACATTGTCGGCCTCAAACAGCCAGGTCTTTTTTTCCTTACTCTTGGTCTTAAGCGCCTCGTTGGCCTCAGCGAGCGTGACGATTTCGAGAGGCTCAGTGGCCGTCTGTGACTGCGCCCATCGTTGCTGCTGCGTAGCTGTCAAAATAGACTTAGCATTGCGGAGCTCGCCGGTTGCGGCTACGATGTGGTCAGCTGGCACGGTGATTGCGACCTTATAATGCCCGAAGGTCAGGGCGAATTCAGCACCTCCGGAGAATTGCAGGTGCTGCCAGCCCTGGAAGTCGCTATAGACTGCCATCCGCGGAAACCATTGCGTGATGGAATACAGCTTATTACCGTCTTCAGGGAATAGCTCGTAGCCACCACGGCCGCGGACAAGCGCCTTGTCGTTGATCCGTTGGTTCCAGTCGATCTGGAAGACAAACTTCTGCCCGGGCTTCAAAGGGACGGGCAGGTCGAGTCGCATCATCGTTTGGTTCACAGTCCATTTGAGAGGCTGCCCTGCCGCATCGACGACCCGAGTGATATTTACTCCATACCCCTCGAGGTAGGTGTCTACGTTCATCTCCTCGAGCTGACGGCTCGTCATACGGGTGGGCATTCGGCCGACATTGTCTCGGTTATTATCACTCCGCGGATGGTGAAAGTTTTCATCGACCTGCAGCCATAGATAGCTCAGGATGTCTGGGGAATTGTTGATATAGGTGACAGTCTCCGAAGCTGTGAGGTGATCTTTCGCCTCGTCGATATCCACGCGTATGTCGTAGTCGGCACGCTGCTGCCAGTACTTGGGACCAGGGGCCCCGCTAGCAGTTCGGTACTCATTCGGAGTGGCCAAGAGCCAGTCGAGCTGCTCGAAGCGGTTGCCGTGGTTGGAACCCGGGTTGTGGTCGCCCTGTGCCAGCAGGTTGCCGGCAACCACTACTGAAAGAGTCAAAAGGAGTAGCCTTTTCTTCATTTTTTAAATTTTATTTCAGAAAGGGAGTCGGGCCGAGAGCAGGAACACAGAAACCGCCAAGACACAGGATGAAACGGCTACCATCCAGTACGACTTTGAGATGCCCGGCACGCGGGTCACCAGACTCCCCAAAAGAAGAACAAACAATACTACGAAAATCTGGCCTATTTCAAGGCCAATGTTGAAGCCGAGAAGCCCAACGGCAAGACTTTGGCCTTCCCCCAGCATGAATCGGACAGCATTCGCATATCCCATGCCATGCACCAGTCCGAAGGCGAATGCCATCACATAACGCAGCCGCTCATCGCCACTGCGGGCCCGCATATCCAGCAAGTTGGCGGCGGCAGTGGCAGCTATCGTACAGGGGATGGCGAACTCCACCCAGTCGTCCCGAAAACGGATGAGGTCAAGCACACTGAGCACCAGCGTCAGCGAATGTCCGATGGTGAAGGCCGTGACGAGGATGACCAACCGCCTCCAGTCGCCCCAAACATGCACGACGGTCAGAACGGCGATAAACAAGATATGATCCAAAGCGCCGGGAGAGATGATATGCCTCCATCCATCGGCCAGATAAAAAAAGAAATCCTGCCACATACATGAGATCGGTTTAAGTTATGAAATTATCAAGAAATTTGCAAACGACTCGGCTTCATATGTCTGCCCTCCCCGCCTGGATGCTTATCCTTCAAATGTGGATCCTCTCAGCCACACATCCATACTATGTGAGTGTTACGGAGATCGAATACGACCAAAAGGCCGGCACGATGGGTGTGTCCTGTAAATTCTTCACCGACGACCTGGAGGAAGCCTTGAAAGGGGTCAGCCACGAAAAAAAAAAAGTCGACCTCTCCAAAGGCGACAGAAAAGCGCACCAGAAGCGAATAGAAGCCTACCTGCAGGCACATTTCCAGGTCACCTGCGGGAAGGCTGCCGCCAGCCTTCGGTTCATCGGGACAGAACACGGGCCCGACGCCACCTGGTGTTATCTGGAGGCCACGGGGCTTCCATCAGCCTCTTCCCTGCAAGTATTGTCAGACTGTTTCTATGAAATCCGCAAGGAGCAAGTCCACATATTTCATATCACTGTCGGCGGGGAACGCAAAAGCCGCAAAATGGTGAACCCGGAGAAACGGTTCAGCCTATCGTTCTAAGTCATCCGACCGAAGACTCTTTCACCCTCAGACGACTTCCACCACCTGCGTGGCCTGCAGGTTGGCGTTCCGCATGGCAATGCTGCGAACGGCCTTCTCCGAGAATCGCTGGAAGGCCCCCCGGGTAATGCCATCTTCTCCCATCATCACGGGCACCCCTTGGTCGCCCCCTTCGCGGATGCCCTGCACTATCGGGATCTCACCCAGAAATGGAATATTCAGCTGGTCTGCCAGCCTTCTACCCCCCTCCTTTCCGAAGATATAATAGCGGTTTTCCGGGAGTTCGGCCGGCGTGAACCATGCCATATTCTCCACCAGCCCGATGATGGGCACGCGGATCTGCGCCTGGCCGAACATGGCGATGGCCTTTTTGGCATCTGCCAGCGCCACGTCCTGCGGCGTCGTCACTACGATCGCGCCCGTGACAGGGACGGTCTGTACCAGCGTAAGATGGATGTCTCCGGTGCCAGGCGGCATATCGATGACAAGATAGTCGAGATCACCCCATAGCACGTCGGTCACAAACTGCCGGATGGCAGAGCTGGCCATCGGCCCCCTCCAGACGACAGCACTCTTCTCGTCGACCAACAGGCCCATGCTGATGATGGAAATACCATATTTTTCTATCGGGACAATACGATCCTTACCATCCGCCTGTGTCATGAGCGGCCGCTCACCGCGGATGCCGAACATGATGGGCATGCTCGGGCCATAGATGTCGGCATCCATTAGCCCTACCCTCGCACCTCCCTGTGCCAGCGCCAGCGCCAGGTTGGCAGAGAGCGTCGACTTGCCGACACCACCTTTTCCACTCACCACCGCAAGGATGTTCTTCACGCCCGGCAAGAGCGCCTTCCCATCAGTCCGCATCGAACTGGTGCTGGCAGTGAATTGTACCACCACGGAGACATCCGCTCCGCACCGCTCCCGGATGGCGCGCTCACAGTCGCGGCGCATCAGCTCTTTGAGCGGACAGGCGGGCGTCGTCAGCACCAAAGTGAAGACGATGGAACGGCCTTCGATGCGGATGTCCCGCACCATCTGCAAGCTGACAAGGTCTTTCCCTAAATCAGGCTCTTGCACGGTCCCCAGTGCTTCCAGGATGTCTTGTATCGTCATATCATATATTTATCCTCTAACAAGGCGCAAACTTAACCAATCACAGTGGGTGTTTGTTTATCTTTCCGAGGACTACCTTTGTCAGTGAACGTTTGCATGCGCACACTCATACGATATGCTGCCCTCGCATGGATGCTGGCCCCCAGCTCCGCGAAGGCCCAGTTTGAGACGTTCCAGGACTCCGTCGTACAGCTCTACGGTGTCGTGATGACGGCGGACAGCCTGCGTGGACTGCCGGGCGCCTCAATCATCGTCAAAGGATCCGGCAGAGGCACAGTCAGTAATTACCAGGGCGTCTTCTCCATCGTCGTGCTGAAAGGCGAGGAGATTGAATTTACATCAGTTGGCTTCAAGCCAAAGCTAACGCGCATCCCACGCGAACTGGAAGGCAATGCATTCAGCGTCATACAACTGATGGTCACAGATACCGTGTACCTTCCGGCGAGCATCATCAAGCCCAGGCCTACCAGGGAGCAATTCGAAAGAGACTTCGTCAACACCCCCGTCCCGGACGACCTGATAGAAGTGGCCCGACAAAATACTGACCTGGCCAAAAGACGCATCCTCTCACAGTCGATGCCTCGCGACGGCCGAGAGTCCATAAACTATACCCTGGCCCGGAATGCCGCAAGGTATTATTCTAACGGGCAGTTACCACCGATGAATCTCATGAACCCTTTTGCTTGGAATGAATTTATACGGGCCTGGAAGCGGGGCGACTTCAAGAAAAAATAACCCAGACCCATGCAACCCGTCTCCATCATTGGCTCCGGCACGATGGGCAATGGTATTGCCCATGTCTTTGCACAGCATGGGTACCCTGTCACCCTCATCGATGTCTCTCCGGATGCCCTTCAGAAAGGGCTATCGACGATATCGAAAAACATGGACCGCCAGGTCGCAAAGGGTGCTTTGACACTGGAGAAGAAATCAGATGCCATGTCGCGCATTCGGACAACGACCTCACTGGCAGCAGGCGTACGGGAGAGCGCCCTCGTCGTAGAAGCAGCCACGGAAGACATCCAGCTTAAGCTGCGCCTCTTCCAACAACTCGACGAAGCCTGCCCCTCCGACTGCATTCTGGCCAGCAATACCTCATCGATCTCCATCACCCGCATAGCAGCAGCTACCCAGCGCCCTCAGCAGGTCATCGGCATGCATTTCATGAACCCCGTACCCGTCATGAAGCTGGTGGAAGTGATCAACGGATATGCTACCGACCCGGTTGTCACGGAAAAGGTCGTATCGTGGAGCCGCCACCTGGGAAAAGAGCCATGCGTGGTGAACGACTACCCGGGGTTTGTGGCCAACCGTATCCTTATACCCATGGTCAACGAAGCCATCCGCTGCCTGCACGAGGGGGTAGCAGACGTAGCATCCATCGACACTGTCATGCGGCTTGGCATGGCACATCCCATGGGCCCACTGCAACTGGCTGATTTCATTGGGCTGGATGTATGCCTGGCTATCCTCCGAGTCCTACAGGAAGGTTATGGCCAGCCTGCCTATGCACCCTGCCCGCTGCTGGTCAATATGGTCGCCGCCGGAAAGCTTGGCGTAAAAAGTGGAGAAGGCTTTTACAAGTATAACCCAGGGTCCAAGGAAGCCCTGCCTGTCAGCTTCCAATAACACGGGAGGCCAGCACCTGGGTTGCCACCACTAGGTCTACTGGGTATGTGATTTTTATGTTGTCTGGCTCACCTTCCAGGAGTTCTACCCTATGCCCGTAGCGCTCCACTACGGTGGCCTCATCGGTGAACGACGTATCGTAGGGCTGAGACATGGCGGGCAACAGAATCTCCGACCGGAAAGTCTGCGGTGTCTGTACAGCCCGCAGTCGCTCCCGGTCCGCGACCGCATGGCCCTCGTCACTGACTATACGCATGCTGTCTCGCACAGGCACTACGGGCACGGCCGAACCTTTCTCCAAAGCCAATGCATGGCATCTTCGGATGAGGGAAGGCGTTACGAGGCAGCGGGCTGCGTCATGCACAAAGAGAATGGCAGGGTCTTTCACCAACGCGAGTCCGTTCTGCACCGACCGGAAACGCGTCGGCCCACCCTCTGCAAAGAAGACGGTCACCTCAGGCAAGTATCTGGCCAGCAGGGCCCCGCCCTCCTCCCAGTAGGAGGAAGGTAGCACGACGATGATGTTAATATCCGGTAATGCCTTCACAAAGGCTTCCACCGTATGCACTAGCAAGGGGCGCCCCTGCAGCTCGAGGAATTGTTTGGGCGATGGTGCACCCATGCGGCTACCGGTCCCACCTGCCACGATCACAGCTACAGACTTCATGGCCGATGCGCGTATTTGGAAAATTCCAGGTATTGCATGCGGTCTTGCATCACTCCGTTCGCGTTGCATTGTACTTCCGGAATTCCTCCTCCAGCCGCACGGCAGAGATGGCGGTTGTACCAACCTCTTCGCAGACGAGCCCTCCCGCCATGTTGGCCATCTTGGCCGCTAACAGCAGATCCCCCGTCACCGCATAGGCCAAGGCAGCTACAGAGATGACGGTATCCCCCGCCCCGCTGACATCAGAAATGCTACGGGCATGTGAGGGTATGTGATGCGAATGACTCCCCTCGGCAACATAGAGTCCATGCTCCGACAAGGTGATCAGTGAAATACGATGCCCCAGCCGGCCCGATAGCGCCGCATGGGCTTGGTCCAGGGTGGGCAGATGGTCAGCCTGTACGGGCATACCCAGCCCATCCCTTACCTCTTTCAGATTAGGCTTGAAGATATCGACCCCGCGGTAGGAGAGAAAGTTTCTTCTCTTGGGATCCACCGCCGTCAGAATGCCTTGAGACCGACAGGCGTCGACAACTCGGTGGATGAGCGACTCCGTAAGTACACCTTTGTCATAGTCCTCAAAGACAAGAAGACGGGGCTGCTGCTCTTCTATATACTGGCAGAATGCATCAAAGAGACGATCCTGCCACTCATCCGAGAGCTCTGAAATGAGTTCCCGGTCCAATCGGATCATCTGCTGGTTTCGGGCCATCACCCGCATCTTCTGGGTGGTGATGCGGTCCTGGCAGAGGAGTAGCGGAGCCGTACCAATGCCCGCTGCCTCGAAGAGGCCGTGCAGCAGCTGGCCCTCTTCATCACCCCCGATGACAGAAATCATGGTTACCTGTGCCCCCAGGGCGGCGAGGTTGAGGGCGACATTGCCGGCTCCGCCCAGCCGATGCTCTTGTTGCCTCACGTCTACCACCGGCACCGGCGCCTCCGGAGAGATGCGCTCTACATGGCCCCAGTAGTAGCTGTCCAGCATTACGTCCCCGATTACCCCCACTCGGGCAGACCGGAAAGCTTCAAATACATTCCTGATATCCACCATACAACTCAGTTGCGGGCCCGTTGGGTGATCAGATAGATGGGAACACCAGTCAATGCAATGGCCAGTCCCCAGGCCGCATATGTCGTCTTGAATATCAACAATAACACACAAAAGGAAAGGCCCATGACGATATAGATTCCTTTTAAGACCGGATATCCGTAGGCGCGATAGGGCCGCTCGGCCCCAGGTCTGCTCCTGCGCAAGAGGAAGATGCCCAGGATCGTCAGCACATAGAACAGTACTACGACAAAGCTGATCATATCCAGCAGGTTCCCATAACCACCGCTCAGGCAAAGGAGGCTCGAAACGATAAACTGTGCCCACAGTGCCCAGGACGGGACCGCCTTGACATTCAGCTCGCCCGCCCGCTTGAAGAACAGTCCGTCACCGGCCATCGTATAGTAGACCCTGGCACCGGCCAGCACCAGACCATTGCTACATCCGAAGGTAGAAACCATGATAAGTACAGCGATGATCCAGGTCCCACTCTCTCCAAAGATGCGTGTAGCGGCGGTCGTCGCCAGCCGGTCGGATGGTGGGAAAGCAATATCCTGCAAGGGCAGGGCATACAAGTACATCAGGTTGGTGGTGACATACAAGAACGTCACGGCGAGCGTCCCTAAGAAGAGGCTAAGCCCGATGTTGCGGCGCGGGTTCTGGATCTCGCCAGCAATAAACGTAACATTATTCCAGGCATCGCTACTGAAGATGGAGCCGGTCATCGCTGCTGCTACTGCTCCCAGGAGGGTGATGCCGGAGATGCGCGTCCAGCCGGAGGGTGTTTTCCCATCGCCATCCCTGCCCAGGTCCTGAACCGCATCCATGCCCGAAGCCCAGTTGGTGACCCAGTGGCTGTCTTTCACCAGCAGAAAGCCGAAGAGCATCATGCCAAAGACGGCCAAGAGCTTCGAGACGGTGAAAGTCGTCTGTATCAGCTTGCCCTCTCGGATGCCGCGCGTGTTGACCCAGGTGAGAAAGAAGACGACGGCAATGCTGGTCAGTTGTGCGGCGGATACTTTTACAAAACCCAGATCTGCCAGGATATGCGTTTCAGACACTGCTGGAACTAGATAGGCCGAAAACCGGGCAAAGGCTACACCCACCGCCGCAATGGTCGCTGTCTGTATGACGGCAAAGAAGCTCCAGCCGTACAAAAAGCCCATCAAAGGGCCATAGGCTTCTCGCAGGTATACGTACTGCCCGCCTGCCTTTGGATACATTCCGCTCAGCTCGCCATAGCTCACGGCGGCCGTGATGGTCATGAAGCCGGTGATCAGCCAGACAGCCAACAGCCAGCCGGCACTGCCTACGTTCCGGACGATGTCGGCACTCACAATGAAGATACCTGAGCCAATCATGGAACCCGCGACGATCATCGTTGCATCCAGTAAGCTCAGGCTGGGTTTGAAGGAGGAGGATTCTGGCATGTCGGGTAAGTGTCTGGGGTGGAATGCAGAGAGCCCCAATACCTCGGGGACTCTAAAGTATGCATTTCCAGCGGATGTCAGGGGTTCTTACCCTTGCCAGTAACGGAATAAGCGGCGTTCAAACCGGCCACCACATCGTCTGTAATATTAAAGGCCGTGTCTTTGTGGAAGAGCACGTTGATTGTGCTGCTGGTGGAGAAAATGAGCGAGTAGGAGTGTGCCTTATTATATCGCTCTAGGAAGTCGTTGATGCGTTTCTTGAGGTCTTCCATCGTCTTCACACCTTCCTGTTGGATGTCATTCTCCAGGTTGCGTTTCTGGTTCTCGAGGTTCTGCATCTTCCTAGTGTACTCACGCTGGAAGTTTTCAGCCTCTACTTGGGTGATGGCATTTCCTCGTTGAGCAAAGGCCACACGCTCATTTTCAATTTTCTGGAAGGCGCTGTTGAGTTCGCGGTCGGCCCCCTCTTTCCGCTGTTCAAACTCATCCATCTTCTGCTTGTAGTACAGATATTTGATCTGGATGCTGTCAAGGTCTACATATGCCAGCTTGGGGATGACAGCTGGACCGTTCGCGACCTGTGCTGCGCCTGCCTGGGTGGCAGTGCGGCCACTGATATGCAGGTAGAACAGCACGGCTACGGCGAGGGCTAGTGCGATATTGATGAGTGTCTGTGGTAGCTTCATTTGTTCAAATTGACTACTCCGGGTAGACAATCGTCATTTGGCAGTCGTCAGCGACAGACATTATTGCCCCCACGACCTATCATGTCCTCTGAGCGGAGCCGATTATTCGTCCTCATCGTAGCTCATCACCTCACGGGTGGCACGGAGAAGCTCATACTCCTCCCTGCTTCCGGCAATGATGTTCTCGAATTCACGGAGGCCCGTACCCGCCGGGATCGGATGCCCAGTGATGACGTTCTCCTTGAGGCCGATCATGGAGTCACGCTTGGCCTGGATGGCTGCCTGCGACAACACTTTGGTGGTCTCCTGGAAGGATGCCGCAGAAATCCAGCTCTGGGTGCCCAAAGAAGCCTTGGTGATGCCCAGCAGAACCGGCCGAGAAGTGGCAGGCCTTGCGTCTTCAAAGACCACCAGACGCTTGTCGGAGCGGCGGAGTATTGAATTCTCTTCCCGGGCGTCCCGCAGGCTGACGATCTGCCCAGCTTTGAGTTGGGTGGATTCGCCCGGGTCTGTAACCAATTTCTTGTCGAATATCCAGTCGTTCTGTTGGTTGAAGTCTATGCGGTCTTCCAGATCTCCTTCAAGGAATCTAGTGTTGCCCGGGTCTACGATCTCCACCTTCTTCATCATCTGTCGGACGATGACTTCGATGTGTTTATCGTTCAGTCGCACGCCCTGCAAGCGATACACTTCTTGGATCTCATTGACGACATATTCTTGAACGGCAAAGGGGCCTTTGATGTCTAAGATGTCGCCCGGGGCTGTCTGGCCATCGGAGAGCGGCGTACCCGCTTTAATATAGTCTCCGTCCTGTGCCAGAATTTGGCGGGTCATAGGCACGAGGTACTTTTTCTCCATACCATCCTTGCTCCGGACAATGATCTCGCGGTTGCCACGCTTAACGGCGCCGAAGGCAATGACTCCGTCGATTTCTGAGACGACGGCTGGGTTACCTGGATTTCTGGCTTCGAAGAGCTCAGTGACCCTCGGCAGGCCACCTGTGATGTCCCGAAGCTTACCGATGATTCGAGGGATTTTCACTAGGACAGTACCAGCCACAACGGCGTCAGCTTCCTCCACGACAATGTGAGCACCTACTGGCAGGTTATACGACTTGGGAGTGCCTTTCTTGGCTTCGATGATAACCGAAGGTATCTTGGTCCTGTCTTTGGTATCAATGACAACTTTTTCACGGTGGCCCGTCTGCTCGTCTGCCTCTTCTCGGAAGGTCACGCCTTCGATGACGTTCTCGAAACGGACGGTACCGGTGATCTCGGAGATGATGACATTGTTATAGGGGTCCCAGGTGCAGATGACATCCCCTTTTTTCACCTTCTTTCCCTCTGAGACCATCAAGGTGGAGCCATAGGGAAGGTTGTTGGTGATAAGCAGCCTATCTTTTTGCAGGTCCATGATCCGGATTTCCCCAGTGCGTCCAATGACGATCTCGGTGCCTTTTTCTTCAGAGCGGACCGTGCGGAGGCCGTCGAACTGCACTGTTCCATCAAATTTCGCAATCAGCTGAGATTCTACGGAGGCGGAACCTGCCACACCACCTACGTGGAAGGTTCGGAGTGTCAGCTGGGTGCCGGGCTCGCCGATCGACTGGGCGGCAATGATGCCTACGGCATCACCCTTCTGCGCCATCTGCCCGTTGGCCAGATTTAGGCCATAACAACGGACGCAGACACCGCGCTTGCTCTCACAGGTGAGCACTGAGCGAATCTCGACGGTCTCGATACCGCTGTCTTCAATAGCTTTGGCGATATCCTCATCAATGAGCTCGCCGATACCAACCAGCAATTCTTCGGTGAGCGGATGATATACATCATGAAGAGAGGTCCTTCCCTGGATGCGGTCCAGCAAGGGCTCTACGATGTCTTCGTTGTCTTTCAGGGCACTGGTGGCGATGCCGCGCAGAGTACCGCAGTCTTCCTCTGTGATGACGACATCCTGGGCGACGTCAACGAGTCTGCGGGTCAGATAGCCGGCGTCGGCCGTCTTCAGAGCTGTATCCGCGAGGCCTTTGCGCGCTCCGTGGGTGGAGATGAAGTATTCCAATACGCTCAGACCTTCCTTGAAATTGGCGAGGATGGGGTTCTCGATGATTTCGGAGCCGGTAGAGCCGCTCTTACGAGGCTTGGCCATCAGTCCGCGCAGGCCTGCCAACTGCTTGACCTGCTGCTTGGAACCTCGGGCTCCCGAGTCAAGCATCATGTACACCGAGTTGAAACCCTGCTTGTCAGAGGCCATCGCCTGAATGAGCATTTCCGTCACCTTCATATCCGCCCTCGACCAGATATCAATGATTTGGTTGTAGCGCTCGTTGAAGGTGATGATGCCCATGTTGTAGTTATCCCATACTTCCTGTACTTCGGAAGAGGCATTCCCGATCATCGTCTCGCGCAGTTTCGGGATGACGAGATCCTCAATGTTGAAGGAGAGGCCGCCACGGAAGGCAGTGCGGAAGCCTAATTCTTTAATCGCATCCAGGAAGCGGGCCGTGGTCGGGACGTCGGTGATCTTGATGATATTACCTATGATCTCCCGAAGGTTCTTCTTGGTGAGCAGGGCGTCGACATATCCCACCTTTGCGGGTACTGTCTGGTTGAAGATGACCCGGCCGACAGAAGTGCTGATTACTTTCAGCTCGAGCGCTCCTTTTTCTGACCTTACAGGCACGCGCACTTTAATCTGTGCATGCAGGTCGACCCTGCCTTCGTTGTGGGCGATGATGACTTCCTCCGGGCTGTAGAAATGCATACCTTCTCCACGGACGGGCTCGCCGGGCATGCTTTTCTTCGCCTTGGTGAGGTAATAGAGCCCAAGCACCATGTCTTGCGATGGCAGCGTGATCGGTGTGCCGTTCTGGGGGTTAAGAATGTTATGGGAAGCCAGCATGAGGAGCTGTGCTTCGAGAATGGCCGCATTGCTCAGCGGCACGTGTACAGCCATCTGGTCACCATCGAAATCTGCGTTGAAGGAGGTGCAGACCAGCGGGTGGAGCTGGATAGCCTTACCTTCCACGAGTTTGGGCTGGAAAGCCTGTATCGAAAGTCGATGCAATGTAGGAGCCCGATTCAGCATAACGGGATGCCCTCTGAGGATGTTCTCGAGAATGTCCCAAACCACAGCTTCCTTTCTGTCGACCAGCTTGCGGGCCGATTTGACTGTTTTGACGATGCCTCTTTCGATGAGCTTGCGGATGATGAAAGGCTTAAAGAGTTCAGCTGCCATGTCTTTGGGCAGTCCACACTCATGCAGCTTCAACTCAGGCCCTACGACAATGACGGAACGGCCGGAATAGTCGACACGCTTGCCCAGCAGGTTCTGGCGGAAACGGCCTTGCTTACCTTTCAATACGTCGCTGAGGGATTTAAGGGCCCGGCCACCTTCTGCCTTCACCGCGTTGGACTTACGACTGTTGTCGAACAGAGAGTCTATCGCCTCTTGTAGCATGCGCTTCTCGTTGCGCAGGATGACTTCGGGGGCCTTGATCTCCAATAGTCGCTTGAGGCGGTTGTTGCGGATGATGACGCGGCGATAAAGGTCGTTCAGGTCGGAAGAGGCGAAACGTCCGCCATCCAGGGGGACCAGTGGCCGCAGCTCGGGGGGGATGACCGGGATGTGCTGCATGACCATCCACTCGGGTCGGTTGACCATACGAGTATTGGCATCCCGGAATGATTCTACGACGCTGAGTCGCTTGAGGGCATCTGCTTTTCGTTGCTGGGAGGTCTCGGTAGATGCCGCGCTGCGCAGCTGGTAGCTGAGTCCGGTCAGATCAATCCGGGCCAGCAGGTCATGAACGGCCTCAGCACCCATCTTGGCGATAAACTTGTTCGGGTCGTCGTCTGTGAGGTGATGGTTCTCGCGGGGCAGGGCTTCCACGATGTCCAGGTATTCTTCTTCTGATAGCAGGTCACCGGGCTGCAAGCCTTTGTCAGACCGGACGCCAGGCTGTATAACAACATAGCGCTCGTAGTACACGATACTCTCCAACTTCTTAGAACTCATCCCCAGGAGATAGCCGATCTTATTGGGAAGGCTTTTAAAATACCAGATGTGCACAACGGGTACCACCAACTTGATATGACCCATCCGTTCGCGGCGAACTTTCTTCTCTGTCACTTCTACGCCGCAGCGGTCGCAGACGATACCTTTGTAACGAATGCGCTTATACTTGCCACAGGCGCATTCGAAGTCCCGCACAGGGCCGAAGATCCGCTCGCAGAAGAGGCCATCGCGCTCAGGCTTATAGGTACGGTAGTTGATGGTCTCTGGCTTCAGGACCTCACCATGGGATCGTTCGAGAATGGAATTCGGAGAGGCGAGGCTGATGGTGATGCCGGAAAAATTGGACTTGGGGCGCTGGTCTTTCTTCTGAGCCATGTGCATCATTAAAAGGTGTCATGTAATATCTGAAGCCATGACATACGGAACCACCCCCAGGGTCATGACGACACAGATCGCCATAAAGTGCTGGTTATCAGATAAATAAAAGGACATTAAACCTTGGGGATTCTGGCATGCCTGTTTTCAGGAGAGCAAAAGTAAGGAAATTGGCTGATTTTTTATAATTATTCAAGGGCGGGGGCCCAGCGGCTTTTGGGCCTACCAGCACTCTGGCGAGAGGCCTTGAGGTATCGTTCTCGGATAACATCTTCTACCGGCACTTCCCGGATGGCGCTGTCGAGCCAGGATACGAAGTCCAAATAGAGAAAGGACCGCCGAGCATGTGGATCTCTCTCCAGTTCATGCAGTTTGTCACGCAGGGCTAGCAAGTCAGGCTTCAGTCGACGAGGATCTTTATGGAAAGTTCGTTGCAGGAAGGTGAGGATTTCCTTTTCTACAACGCTGAGGTTCTGCATACGTCCCATGAAGCGGTAGACCGACTTGATGAGCGACTCAAGGATGGAAAAATTGCCTTCTCCGTAATGAGCGATCAGGTGCAACAGACGGGCATAGCATTGAATATCGGCCCGTAGGTCAGCCTTTCCGTCGATGATCCGTTTCAGGTATCGAATGGCCGTGCCGCGGTCGCCGCTGCCAAAATAAAGACAGGCGATCTTGTAATAGAATACCAGTTCACGGTGTCGGTCTATCTGCATGGCATAGGCTTCGAGGCCAGCTTCGATTCCAGGTACGAGCGACAGCCCTTCCCCGAAGGTGCCTTCCATGTAATGCCGGTTGATGGAGGCCAGCTGCAGGTATACGAATGTCTGGACCTTGGTGTTGAGACTTGTCTGTGCCTCCGGTGAGGCGCTGAAGGCTTCAAATTGCCGGAGGCTCTCCAAGAATCCGGCGGGATTGTCGAGGGTAAAATGAGCGTTCAGGAGGTTGTGCATGCCTTTGATATACTGCTGGGCCTCCACCTTCCGCATATACGGCTCGGCAGTAAAGAGGTCCACCCAGCGCCGGCAGCTTCTGTAATACAGGAGCAGGTCTTGTGTGATGAATCCATGCCATGCCTGGCATTGATGGAAGTAGAGTTTTTCGTAAAAACCAGCCGTCTCTAGTGATACGGAGGGCATGTGCTGGAAAAAGAACGCCCGCAGGCTAGCTCCTTCGGAAGCATCGCGCACCTGGCCCTTCTGGATATACCAGCCATAGAGCCGCAGCGCAAGGTTGCTGAGGCGGCCTATGAGGAGGATGCGCTCGTCCAGCTCTTCGACTTCCTGAGATAAGGCCTCCGCCCGGTCGCTGAAGCTTCGCGTGATATGAAGGGACTCGATCTTTTTTTCCAAGATCAGGGCTTGCAGCAAAAAAGTATGCTGGTGATGGCTGCGGGCCAGCTCCTTGGCTCTTGCCAAAGCCTTCAGGCTTTGCTGGTGTAAGCCTTTGTTATAGAGGATGCGGGCATGGTCGAGTTGCTCATGCAGGCGGATGTCGATGTTGTCCTCATCGCGCAGCACCCGCAAACTTGTTAGCAGCTGCCGGTGCAGGTTCGCCTTCAGGTTGGAGATCTGCTGCTTGCTGATCCCGCGATGGCGGCGCAGCAGGAGTTCCTCGTCGTAGCTATCCATCGCATCGAGCGCGTCGAAGAGCAACAACGTCTTCGAGCGGTCGGTGGCGGCACTCCTACTCATAAAGAGCTTGAAGTTTCGCTTCTCCGCCTTTTCCAGTGTCTGAATCAACTGGAACAACTCATCCGGGGATCGGTTGGGCATCGTAGTCCGTTGGCTCTGTAATCTAGCACAGATGAGCGTCTTAGCAATTAGAAGCCATCTTGTAGAGTGTAAAATACGCCTCTTTTTGTGTTTTCGGCACCCCAAGAAAGGGGTAGATTGCCTTACTGAAAACTTTACATATGAGTGCGGAAGATGTATACATTTTTGATACGACGCTGCGAGACGGAGAACAGGTACCGGGTTGCAAGCTGAATACGAAAGAGAAAGTGGAACTCGCCCTGGCGCTGGAAAACCTGGGCGTCGACATCATTGAGGCGGGTTTTCCCATCTCCTCTCCGGGCGACTTCGAGTCAGTTGCAGCCATCTCCCGTGTGGTGAAGGATGCCGTCATCTGCGGCCTCAGCCGGGCGGTGGAAAAAGACATCGAAGCCGCCGGCGAGGCCTTGCGCCATGCCCGCCGGGCCCGCATTCATACCGGCATCGGCACCTCAGACTCCCACATAAAGGCCAAGTTCCAATCTACCCGCGAAGATATTCTCCGGCGGGCTGTGCAAGCCGTGGAATGGGCCCGCCGGTATACCGACGACGTCGAATTCTACGCCGAAGATGCCGGCCGGACAGAAAATGACTACCTGGCACGTGTGGTGGAAGCCGTCATTCGCGCTGGGGCCACCACCGTCAACATCCCCGACACCACTGGCTACTGCCTGCCGCTTGCTTACGGTGAGAAAATCGCCTTCCTCATGAACCACGTACCGAACGTAGACAAAGCCGTACTCTCCTGTCATTGCCATAATGACTTGGGACTAGCCACTGCCAACTCCATCTACGGTGCCATCCATGGCGCCCGCCAAATCGAATGCACCATCAACGGGCTGGGGGAAAGGGCTGGCAACACATCCCTGGAAGAAGTGGTGATGGTCCTGCGGCAGCATCCTGAGCTGGGACTCTCAACGCGTATCCGGCCGGAGCTGCTCAATCCGCTGAGTCGGCTTGTCTCAGAAACCATGCGGATGCCTGTCCAGCCCAATAAAGCCATCGTAGGCACCAATGCCTTCTCCCATTCCTCCGGCATCCACCAAGATGGTTTCCTCAAAGACTCCTCTACTTATGAAATCATCCGACCGGAAGAAGTGGGCGCGGACTCCTCCAAGATCGTCCTGACGGCCCGCAGCGGACGGTCGGCACTCGCCTATCGGTTTCGCAACCTCGGATTCGAATTCGACAGGAATGATATAGACCTCCTCTACCAGAAATTTCTCGCTGTCGCAGACAGCCAGAAAGAAGTACAGGATACAGACCTGGCTCAGATGGCACAAGCCCATTCCTCGGTCACCGCTTAATTAAAAGCTCTTCAAAATCCCCTTTCCACATCATATGGGTAAAACAATTTTTGAGAAGATATGGGAGTCGCATGTGGTCAGCACCATCGAAGGAGGTCCTTCCGTGCTGTACATTGACCGCCATTTCATCCATGAGGTAACCTCGCCACAAGCCTTCAATGGCCTTCGCCAGCGCGGAAGGCCCGTGCGCAGGCCGTCGCAGGTCGTGGCTACCGCAGACCACAACGTGCCGACCCTCGGGCAGCACCTGCCCATCCGAGAAGAACTCTCCCGCCGGCAGGTAGAAATGCTGGTGTCCAACAGCCAGGAGTTCGGCATAGACCTCTACGGACTCGGACACCCCTACCAGGGTATCGTACATGTCATCGGCCCGGAACTGGGTGTGACGCGGCCCGGCATGACCATCGTCTGCGGCGACAGCCATACTTCCACCCATGGCGCCTTCGGCAGCATCGCCTTCGGCATCGGCACTAGTGAAGTAGAAATGGTGCTCGCCACCCAATGCCTTCTACAGACAAGGCCCCGACTGATGCGCATCCGCGTCGAAGGATCCCTGGCCAATGGCGTACTGGCGAAGGACGTGATCTTACACATCATTGCAGTACTCGGCGCCGGCGGAGCCACCGGTTATTTTGTTGAGTATGCCGGGTCGGCGATCCGGGGCCTAAGTATGGAAGGTCGGATGACCGTCTGTAACATGAGCATCGAGATGGGCGCGCGTGGAGGACTCATCGCGCCGGATGAAACCACCTTTGCATACATGAAAGGCCGACCCTTTGCCCCCTCCGGCGAGGCCTGGGATATATCCCTAGCATACTGGCAAAACCTTTCGACCGACCCGGATGCCCACTTCGACCAAGAACTCCTGATCGATGCGGCATCCATCGAGCCCATGGTCACATATGGGACCAATCCCGGCATGGGCACGGGCGTCACCCGCTCCATCCCAAGCTTGTCCGAGATACCAGAAACGGAAAAAAACCATTTCTCCAAAGCCCTGCAGTATATGGGACTGCAAGCCGGCCAGCCACTCAAAGGGCAGGCCGTCGACTACGTCTTCATCGGCTCCTGTACCAACTCCCGCATAGAAGACCTGCGGCTGGTGGCTGCCTTCGTAAAGGGAAAGCGAAAGGCGGACAACGTAGAAGTTTGGGTCGTGCCCGGCAGCAAGCAGGTGGAAAAAGCCGCCCGCGAAGAAGGGATCGATGCCATCTTCGAACAGGCAGGCTTCCAGCTGCGCCAGCCGGGCTGCTCCGCCTGCCTCGGAATGAACGAAGACAAGATCCCCGCCGGTAAGTATTGCCTCAGCACCAGCAACCGGAATTTCGAAGGCCGACAGGGTCCTAATGCCCGGACCCTCCTTGCCTCCCCCCTCACCGCGGCCTTGGCTGCAGTCACCGGCCGCATCGACGATGCCAGAGACTACCTGTAACCACTACATCATCCCACAAGCAACGCATACAAGCATACCCTGAGAGCACATGAGAAAAATAAGATCCACAGCCGTACCGATACCGATCGAAAACATCGACACGGACCAAATTATACCCGCCCGCTTTCTAAAAGCGACCAGCCGCGAAGGGTTCGGAAAGAACCTGTTTCGCGACTGGCGATATGAGGAAGATGATGAGGCAAGGCCCCGGATCGGGTTCCCCCTAAACGACCCGGCCTGCAAGGGCTCTATCCTCGTCGCCGGCAAGAACTTCGGCTGCGGCTCCAGTCGGGAACATGCCGCCTGGGCTATAAAAGACTATGGCTTCCAGGCCGTCGTCAGCAGTTTCTTCGCAGACATCTTCCGCAACAACGCACTCAACAACTTCCTCCTACCCGTACAGGTCTCAGATGCTTTTCTGAAGCATATTTTCTCCACCCTCGAGAAAAACCCAGCTGCAGAACTGAGCATAGACCTGGACGCACAGACCCTCACAATGGCCGCCGAGGGCCGCAGCGAGCCCTTCGACATAAACCCGTACAAAAAAACTTGCCTGATCAACGGCTACGATGACATCGACTACCTCCTCAGCATTCTGCCCGAGATCTCCGCATTCGAATCCAAGCGCCCCATCTTCCTGCAATAGTCTAACGAGCTACCTAGACCTCCTACTTAAGCAATTAATTACATGTACAAGCACATAGCAGTCATCATGGGAGACGGCATCGGCCCGGAAGTCACCGGCCAGTCGCTCCGCGTCCTCGATGCCGTGGCCCAGCGCTTCGGACATACGTTTCACTACGAGCACGCCCTCATGGGCGCCGTTGCCATCGATGCCACCGGCGACCCCCTCCCACCAGAGACGCTCGCCACCTGCCAGCAGGCGGAAGCCACCCTCTTTGGCGCCATCGGGCATCCTAAGTACGACAACGACCCAACAGCGAAAGTCAGGCCAGAACAGGGACTGCTCCGCATCCGCCGGGAGCTGGGGCTCTTTGCCAACATCCGGCCCGTGAAAGCATATCCCGCCCTGGAACACCTCTCCCCACTCAAAGCTCAACGACTCGAAGGCGTCGACATGATCATCTTCCGGGAACTCACGGGCGGGATTTATTTCGGCAACAAGCATGTCGACGAAGGCCATACCATCGCGTCCGACACCTGCCTCTACCAACGGCATGAGATCGAACGCATCACCCATCTCGCCTACCGCCAGGCCCAACTGCGAAGGAAGAAGGTCACCCTGGTCGATAAGGCCAATGTGCTCGAGACCTCACGCCTGTGGCGGCGCATCGTGCAGGAAACCGCCAGCGTCTACCCCGACGTGGCTACGGAATATATGTTCGTCGACAATGCAGCTATGCAGATTGTCGTCAACCCCGCACAGTTCGATGTCATCCTCACCGAGAACATGTTCGGCGACATCCTCAGCGATGAAGCCAGCGTCCTCAGCGGCTCCCTCGGACTGCTGCCGTCGGCCTCCGTCGGAGGCCAGAAAGCCCTCTTCGAGCCGATCCATGGCTCCTACCCACAGGCGGCCGGCAAAGACATCGCCAACCCCGTCGGCTCCATCCTCTCGGCAGCCATGATGCTCGAATACCTCTCCCTGCAAGAGGAAGCCACCGTCGTCCGTCAGGCCGTCGACTGGACCCTGCAACACGGGTTTGTCACCAAAGACATCGACCCTGTAAACTTCTACTTCACCTCCACCATCGGGGAACTGGTCTGCGACCATATCACCCGGAAAGTGCCGGCCGAAGTGAACATCGCCAACATCCAAGTACGGAAGTCAACCATCATCTGAGCCCATGGCTGACACAAACCGATATAGCCGCATCCTAACACAGGACCCCACCCAGCCCGCCGCCCAGGCGATGTACCATGCCATCGGGCTGACAGAAGAAGACCTGCCAAAAGCACAGGTAGGCATCGCCAGCATGGGCTATGAGGGGAACCCCTGCAATATGCACCTCAACAGTCTGGCAGACGAGATCCGCGACGGCGTGCGCGCAGAAGGCCTTGTAGGACTCGTCTTTCACACCATCGGAGTGAGCGACGGGATGGCCAACGGCACCCCCGGCATGCGCTACTCCCTGGTGAGTCGAGACTTGATCGCCGACTCCATCGAGACCGTCTGCGGCGCCCAGTATTACGATGGCCTCATCGCCGTGCCCGGATGTGACAAGAACATGCCCGGCTCCCTTATCGCCATGGGCCGTCTTGACCGACCCGCCATGATGGTCTACGGCGGCACCATCGCCCCAGGACACTGGAAAGGGGAAGACCTCAACATCATCTCTGCCTTCGAAGCGCTGGGACAAAAGATAGCGGGCACCCTCGACGAAGCCGACTTCAAAGGCATCATCCGAAACGCATGCCCCGGCGCCGGCGCCTGCGGCGGCATGTATACCGCCAACACGATGGCCTCGGCCATCGAAGCCTTAGGCATGAGCTTGCCCTATTCCTCCTCCAACCCCGCCCTCAGCCCGGAGAAACGTGCAGAATGCCGCAGCGCCGCCGCAGCCATCCGACATCTGCTGGAAAAAGACATCAGACCCTCCCAGATCATGACGAGGAAAGCCTTTGAAAACGCCCTGACCATCATCATTGCACTCGGAGGGTCCACCAACGCCGTCATCCATTTCATCGCGATGGCCCGAGCCGTCGGCGTGCCTTTGACACAAGACGACTTCCAGCGGGTGAGCGACCAGGTCCCGGTTATCGGAGATCTCAAACCCAGCGGGAAATACCTGATGGAAGATCTGCACCGCATCGGCGGCGTACCCGCCGTCATGAAATACCTGCTCGGCATAGGGATGCTGCACGGCGAATGCCTGACCGTCACAGGCCAAAGCCTAGGGGAAAACCTGGCAGAAGTGCCAGATCTTGTTTTTGACAACCAACGAGTGATCCTGCCCGTAGAGCAACCCGTCAAAGCCACCGGACACCTCCAGATCCTCTATGGCAACCTGGCGACAGAAGGCAGCGTCGCCAAAATCAGCGGCAAAGAAGGGGAACGATTCTCCGGCCCTGCACGCGTCTTTGAAGGCGAAGAAGCCCTGATCGAAGGGATTGGCAACGGCCGGGTACAGGCGGGCGACGTCGTCGTGATCCGACAGGTTGGCCCGCGAGGAGCACCGGGCATGCCCGAGATGCTCAAGCCGACCTCGGCTATCATCGGGGCAGGACTTGGTAAGTCGGTGGCCTTGATCACCGACGGTCGCTTCAGCGGAGGCACCCATGGCTTCGTCGTAGGGCATATCACGCCGGAAGCCTTCCAGGGAGGAAACATCGCACTCGTACAAGACGATGACATCATCGAGATAGATGCAACACAGAACAGCATCACCCTGCATGTGTCGGAGGCTGAGCTGACAGATAGGCGGAGCCGATGGACGAAACCCGCCCCCAAAGCCACCCGAGGTATCCTCTACAAATATGCAATGACCGTACGCACAGCCGCTGAAGGCTGCGTGACAGACGAATGACCCAACCAAACGCCATGGCAACAGACACGATCCTATCTACAGCCCCCGCCGCTGCCAGCACCGCCCCCTCCCCCCGGACACTCACCGGCGCAGAAGCCGTCTGTGAAGCGCTGATAGCAGAAGGTGTGAAGACCATATTCGGATACCCGGGAGGTGCCATCATGCCCATCTATGATGCACTCTATGGCTATACAGACCGCCTAGAGCATGTACTGGTCAGGCACGAACAGGGAGGCATCCATGCCGCCCAGGGATATGCCCGCTCTTCCGGCCGTACGGGCGTAGTATTCGCAACCAGCGGCCCCGGAGCCACCAACCTTGTTACAGGCCTCGCCGATGCCATGATCGACTCCACCCCCTTGGTATGCATCACCGGGCAGGTCTTCGCCCACCTGCTGGGTACCGATGCTTTCCAGGAGACCGACGTGATCAACATTACCACACCGATCACCAAATGGAACCACCAGGTCACCGATGCCGCCGAGCTGCCAACCGTGCTGGCCAAGGCCTTCTATATCGCCGCGAGTGGCCGCCCGGGGCCCGTGCTCATCGACATTGCCAAGAACGCTCAGGTACAGTCGTTCGACTACAAAGGATACTCTCAATGCCAACACATCCGGAGCTACCGGCCCAAGCCAGTGGTCCGCATGCGCTTTGTAGAAGAGGCTGCCGCGCTCATCAACCAAGCCCAGCGACCCTTCGTCATCTTCGGCCAGGGAGTGATCCTGGGAAGGGCTGAGAAAGAATTCACCGCCTTCCTTGAGAAATCAGGCATCCCTGCCGCCTGGACCATCCTCGGCCTCAGCGCACTGCCTACAGACCATCCCCTCAACGTCGGCATGCTGGGTATGCACGGAAACTATGGCCCCAACGTGCTGACCAATGAATGTGACGTGCTCATCGCCGTCGGCATGCGCTTCGACGACCGGGTCACCGGCCGGCTCGACAAGTACGCCCGTCAGGCCCGCATCGTACACCTCGACATCGACCCCGCCGAGATAGACAAGAACATCAAAGCCACCATACCGGTCTGGGGCGACTGCAAAGAGACCCTGCCACTGCTCACGGCACTCATTGAAACAAAGCAACATAACACCTGGCTGCAACGCTTCCGTCAATGCATGTCAGAAGAGACCGAAGCCGTCATACAGGATGAGCTAAACCCGACCGGTGAAGTTCTCACCATGGGTGAAGTGATCCGCGAACTCAACGAATGCACCCACGGAAATGCGATCATTGTCACAGACGTAGGCCAGCATCAGATGGTCGCCTGCCGCTATGCCCGCTTTAATGAAAGCAAGAGCAACATCACCTCCGGCGGCCTCGGGACGATGGGCTTCGCACTGCCCGCCGCCATCGGAGCTAAATACGGGGCACCCCATCGCCAGGTGGTAGCCATCATTGGCGACGGAGGCTTCCAGATGACCCTGCAGGAGCTCGGTACCATCATGCAGTTCGGCGTCGATGTAAAAATCCTTATCCTGAACAACAACTTCCTGGGCATGGTGCGCCAGTGGCAGCAGCTCTTTCACGGCAAGCGGTACTCATCCGTAGACATTGAGAGCCCTGATTTTGTCGCGCTGGCAAAAGCATACCGCATCGAAGGTGCCACTGTCAGCAAACGAGCACACCTTGCAACTGGCGTTCGACAGATGGTCAGCCATCCAGGCTCCTTCCTGCTGGAAGTGATGGTCGGCAAAGAGAACAATGTCTTCCCCATGGTGCCGCAGGGCTGCGGCGTGGGCGAAATCAGGCTGCGCTAAGGCCATTCACACTACCCAACAAGACGCACATGAGACAGGAATACACCATCACAGTATACACAGAGAACCAGGTCGGACTGCTCAACCGGATTGCCATCATATTCTCCCGCCGGAAGATCAACATCGAGAGCCTCAACACCTCCCCCTCGGAGATCGAGAGCATCCACCGCTTTACCATCGTCGTCAACGAGACAGAAGACGTCGTGAGAAAAATTGTCCGGCAGATCGAAAAACAAGTTGACGTACTCAAAGCTTACTTCAATACCAACGAGGAGATCGTTTGGCAGGAGCTGGCCCTCTATAAAGTGCCAACCGACGAGATCGCCGAGAAGGCCAAGGTAGAAAGACTCTTGCGGGAACACGGAGCCCGGGCCGTCGTCATTCGCCGCGACTTCACCATCTTCGAAACCTCCGGACACCGCGAAGAAACAGACAAGCTCATAGAAGTGCTGAGTACCTTCGGCCTAATCGAATTCGTACGAAGCGCCCGCGTGGCAATCATCAAGCATAGCTCCGGCTTCCACGACAAACTCAAGGAATTCGAAGAGGCTGAGCCGCGCCAGCCCCTCGCAAGCCAGCCGGTAGAAAGCCAGCAAGGCATCTTCTCGATGTGAAGAAGCCACCAACAAGTCAACAACTGAAAACAAATACCAAAAAAATCGACATGGCAAAACTGAACTTCGGTGGCGTAGAGGAAAATGTAGTGACACGGGAAGAATTCCCGCTCGAGAAAGCACGTGAGATACTCAAGGATGAGGTCGTGGCTGTCATTGGCTATGGCGTCCAGGGCCCTGGACAAGCACTCAACCAGAAAGAGAATGGCGTCAACGTCATCATCGGCCAGCGGAAGGAATCCAAGAGTTGGGACAAGGCAGTACGCGACGGCTTCGTGCCTGGCGAGACCCTCTTCGAGATTGAAGAGGCCCTTCAGCGAGGAACCATCATCTGCTATCTCCTTAGCGATGCGGCACAGATAGCCCTATGGCCGACAGTCAAAGCCCACCTCACGCCCGGCAAGGCGCTTTACTTCTCCCATGGCTTCGGCATCACCTACCGCCACCAGACCGGCATCGTGCCACCCCCGGATGTAGATGTCATCCTCGTGGCCCCCAAAGGCTCCGGCACCTCCCTGCGGCGGATGTTCCTGCAAGGCCGTGGCCTCAATAGTAGCTACGCCATTCACCAGGACGCGACCGGCAGGGCCTTCGAACGCGTCGTAGCCCTAGGCATCGCCATCGGCAGCGGCTATCTTTTTGAAACAAGCTTTCAGCAAGAAGTATACAGCGACCTCACAGGTGAACGCGGCACCCTCATGGGAGCCATCCAGGGCATCTTCGCCGCCCAATATCAAGTGCTCCGGGAGCGTGGCCACTCTCCTTCCGAAGCCTTCAACGAGACGGTCGAAGAACTCACCCAATCGCTAATGCCGCTGGTAGCTGAAAACGGCATGGACTGGATGTATGCCAACTGCTCCACCACCGCGCAACGCGGCGCCCTCGACTGGTGGAAACGCTTTCGGGATGCTACCCTGCCTGTCTTCAACGAGTTGTACGACAGCGTCTCCGCCAGTAAGGAAAGCCAGCGCAGCATCGACAGCAACAGCCAGCCCGACTACCGCAGCCGGCTCGAAGAAGAGCTTCTGGAACTGCGACAGAGCGAGATGTGGCAGGCCGGCAAGACCGTCCCCAGCCTGCGGCCCGAAAACCAATAAGCTGAGAAATACTTCCTCCCGCCCGGTCCCTGGCGACACCCTCCAGAGCCCGGCTTAGATTGCCAGAATATCTGTAGATGCAACCAGCCACTCAAACGTCCATCGATATCCGAAGAGCCGCAGAGAGAATCGGCAAGGTAGCCTTGCACACCCCCCTGCAGATCAACCTTCGGCTTTCCCGCGAATACGAAGGACAGATCTACCTCAAGCGAGAAGACCTCCAGGTGGTACGATCCTATAAGATACGGGGTGCCTACAATCGGATGAGCACCCTAGACCCGAAAGTAGCCCGCCAGGGCGTCGTATGCGCCAGCGCAGGCAACCACGCCCAGGGCTTCGCCTATAGCTGCTGCAAGCTGCGCCTCAAAGGCGTCATCTTCATGCCCGTTATCACCCCCAGGCAAAAGATCGAACAGACCCGCATGTTTGGCGAAGAGTGGATCGAAATCCGCCTCATCGGCGACACCTTCGACGACTGTGCTGCTGCCGCCAAGCAACATACAGAAGACCATGGCATGGTCTTCATCCCACCTTTCGACGATCTGAAGATCATAGAGGGCCAGGGCACCGTCGGCCTGGAAATCCTGGAAGATCTCCAAGGGATAGACCTGCTCTTCCTGCCCGTTGGCGGTGGAGGGCTAGCCGCGGGCGTGGGCAGCTGGTTTCGGGAACACTCGCCCCATACGTGCATCATCGGCGTAGAACCCGAAGGCGCACCCTCCATGAGCGAAGCCTTCCGGGCAGGCCACCCCGTGACCCTCGCTACCATCGATCGGTTCGTAGATGGCGCTGCCATCAAAAGAGTCGGTGACCATACGTTCCCCATCTGCCGCGAAGTAGTCGACGAGATGCACCTGGTGCCGGAAGGGAGGATATGCACCACCATCCTGCGGCTCTATAATGAAGAGGCGATCGTGGTGGAGCCTGCCGGAGCCCTTGCCATCGCAGCACTGGAAGACTACCGGGAAGCACTGCGCGGGAAGAACGTCGTGTGCATTGTGAGCGGCAATAACAACGACATCGAACGCATGCCCGAGATCCGAGAACGATCCCTGCAATACGAAGGCCTCAAACACTACTTCCTCATCAGCTTCGCACAACGACCCGGCGCGCTGAAAGATTTCGTCAACAGTACCCTCAGCCCTACCGACGACATCACCCGCTTCGAGTATATGCAAAAGACCAACAAAGAAGCTGGCCCTGCACTGGTAGGCATCGAACTCCGTCACCGGCACGACTATCAATCCCTCATCGAACGGATGCGGCTATCCGGAATCCAATTCACCGAAATCAACAAAGACGATAAACTCTATGGATACCTCGTATGAGTTTAAATGTGCAAATCATAAAACATAAAACGTAAAATACCTATGTGTTTTGTAATTTCAGCCGAACGCTTGCCACCCTTTTAGATTCTATCCTATAAAACACCTTTATTATTCAATTTTATCAAATTTGACGCTGCATCATGGCAAGCGATTATGGATTATATCGCCCCGAATTCGAGCATGACGCTTGTGGGATAGGCTTCGTTGCGAACATCAAAGGCAACCGAAGCCATCAGATCGTCTCCGACGCGCTGACGATCCTCGAGAACATGGAACATCGCGGCGCTTGCGGCTGTGAAGATAATACAGGCGACGGAGCCGGGATCCTCATCCAGACACCCCATGAGTTCTTCTTCGAAGAGTGCCTGGCCCTCGGCGTACACCTCCCCCCCTTCGGACGCTATGCTGCCGGCTGTGTGTTCTTCCCTAAAGACCTGCGGAAGCGGGAGGAATGCCGGGAGATCTTCCAACGCACGGCAGACACACTGGGACTGGAGATTCTGGCCTGGCGGAAAGTGCCCGTTGACCCTACCGGCATCGGCCCCACGGCCCTCTCGGTAGAGCCGGAGATGGAGCAGGTCTTCGTCGCCTGCCCAGACCATGTGTCAGACCCGATGCAGTTCGAGCGCAAGCTCTTCGTGCTACGCAACCACGCCAGCCACCTCATCCAAGACACCGTCCGCAAAGACCCTGTCGGCTTCTACATCGCATCGCTCTCTCACAAAGTGATTGTTTACAAAGGGCAGCTCACGAGCGGACAGGTACGGCATTATTTCTCAGACCTGCGCAACCGACGGCTGGTAAGCGCCTTCGGGCTTATTCATTCCCGCTTCGCGACCAACACGTTCCCCTCCTGGAAGCTCGCGCAGCCCTTCCGATTCATCGCCCACAACGGGGAAATCAACACCCTCCAGGGCAACCTCAACTGGCTCAAAAGCAGCGAACGGGGCTTTACTTCACCCTTCTTCACCAAAGAAGAGATGGAGATGCTTCTACCTATGGTAGTAGAAGGGCAGTCCGACAGTGCCTGCATCGACAATATGATCGAGTTGCTATGCATGACGGGGCGCTCACTGCCCCACGTGATGATGATGCTCATCCCAGAAGCATGGGACGAGAACGACCTGATGGACCCAGCCCGCAAAGCCTTTTACGAGTACCATGCCTCAATGATGGAACCCTGGGACGGGCCGGCCTCCATCTCTTTTACTGATGGCCGCATCATCGGCGCCACCCTGGACCGCAACGGCCTGAGGCCCTCCCGCTACTGTGTAACAACAGACGACCGCGTGATCATGGCCTCCGAAAGCGGCGCCCTCCCCGTCAATCCATCCCTGATACGTGAAAACGGCAGGCTGCAGCCCGGACGCATGTTCGTCGTCGACCTCGAACAGGGGCGTATCATCAGCGACGAGGAAATCAAAAACGACATCTGCAATCGCAAGCCTTACTCCGAATGGCTGAACAAATACAAGATCCGCCTGAACGAACTGCCAGAGCCCAGGATCATGTTCACACACCTAGAACATGACCAGATATTCAAATACCAGAAGGCCTTCGGCTATACCCGCGAAGACCTCGACAAGATCATCACCCCGATGGCCCTGGAAGGCAAGGAGCCGGTTGGCTCGATGGGCAGCGATACCCCACTGGCCGTGCTGAGCGATCAGCCACAACACCTCAGCAGCTACTTCAAGCAGCTGTTCGCGCAGGTCACCAACCCTCCAATCGACCCGATCCGTGAACGACTCGTCATGTCTCTGGCCAGCTTTGTCGGTAATAACGGCAATATGCTGACAGAGGACCCCCTGAGCTGTCACACCGTCGCACTCAAGCATCCCGTGCTCACCAACCACGACCTGGAACGGATCCGAAGCATCGACACTGGCATCTTCCAGGCTAAGACGCTGCAATGCTATTTCCGGGCAGATGGCAAGCTCGGCTCCTTGCAGTCTGCCCTAGAACGCGTCTGCCGCTATGCCGTCGATGCAGTACAAGACGGATTCGAAGTCCTCATCCTGCAAGACAGGGCCGTTGACTCTGAGCACGCACCCATCCCCTCGCTGCTGGCAACCTCGGCCGTGCACCACCACCTCATCCGCAAAGGATTTCGCGGAAGGGTAGGGATCGTCGTGGAAGCCGGGGATGTATGGGAAGTCCATCACTTCGCCTGCCTGCTGGCATTCGGAGCCACCGCGATCAACCCATACCTCGCCCTGTCGACCATCCGGGACCTTAGAAATACCGGACGCCTACAGACCGACCTCGACCCCGAACACCTCAAGAAGAACTATATCAAAGCCGTCAACGATGGGCTGCTGAAAGTATTCTCCAAGATGGGGATCTCCACCCTGCAGTCGTATCAGGGCGCTCAGATCATGGAGATCATCGGAATCTCCAAGACAGTCGTAGATAAATACTTCACCGGCGCAGTCTCCCGTATCGAAGGGCTTGGCCTCGACGAGATTGCCCGGGAGGCCCTGGCAAAACATGGCATCGCCTTCAGCCGCAAACAAGTACCCAACGACCAGCTGCCGTCCGGAGGTCTCTACCAATGGAATCGGAAAGGAGAATATCACCTCTTCAACCCGCAAACCATCCACCTTCTGCAGCTTTCTACTCGGACCAATGACTACGCCGCATTCCGCCGCTACTCAAAAGCAGTCAACGACCAGGCAGAGAAAGCCTGTACGCTGCGCAGCCTGCTCGACTTCCGAAAGACGCATGCGTCGATCCCGTTAGAGGAAGTGGAACCCGCAGAGCAGATCTACCGCAGGTTCGCGACGGGTGCCATGTCATTCGGCTCTATCTCCTGGGAAGCACATACCACCCTGGCCATCGCCATGAACCGGCTAGGGGCCAAGAGTAATACCGGTGAAGGGGGAGAAGACGAAGCCCGCTACGAACCACTCCCTAATGGCGACTCTATGCGGTCGGCCATCAAACAGGTGGCCTCCGCACGGTTCGGCGTCACCAGCCGCTACCTTACAGAAGCGGATGAACTCCAGATAAAGATGGCCCAGGGGGCAAAGCCCGGCGAAGGCGGACAGCTGCCTGGACATAAGGTGGACGAATGGATCGGCCGGGTAAGGTATTCCACCCCCGGTGTTGGACTTATTTCCCCACCACCACACCACGACATCTATTCCATCGAAGACCTCGCCCAACTCATCTTCGACCTTAAAAATGCCAATCGCAGGGCCCGGATCAGTGTAAAGCTGGTCTCAAAAGCCGGCGTGGGCACCATCGCCGCCGGTGTCACCAAAGCAAAATCCGACGTCGTGCTGATCTCAGGCTTCGACGGCGGCACTGGTGCCTCCCCTGTGAGCTCGATCCGACATGCCGGACTGCCATGGGAGTTGGGACTAGCAGAGACCCATCAAACACTGGTGCGGAATCGCCTCCGCAGCCGGGTGACAGTCCAGGCTGATGGACAACTGAAAACCGGCCGCGACATCGCCATCGCCACCCTGCTGGGAGCTGAGGAATGGGGGGTTGCCACCGCAGCACTGGTGGTAGAAGGCTGCATTCTGATGCGCAAATGCCACCTCAATACCTGCCCCGTCGGCGTCGCCACACAAGACCCCTCCCTCCGGGCGCGATTCTCCGGGGCCGCCGACCACGTCGTCAACCTCATCCGCTTCCTGACGAAGGAACTCCGTGAGATTATGGCAGACCTGGGATATCGTACCGTGGACGAGATGGTAGGGCAAGTAAAGAACCTTGGCCTCAAGGAAGGCATCACCCACTGGAAGCACCGAACCCTCGACTTGTCACCCATCCTCTATCAGGAACCTGAAGGAAGATATACTGGCCTGCACTGCCAGGAAGAACAAAACCATGGCCTCGACGGCGTGCTCGACTGGAAACTACTGGACGCAGCCCGTCCCGCCCTGGAAGAAGGCATCGCAGTGAAGGCCGCCTTCCCGATCTGCAATACAGACCGCGCGACCGGCACTCTGCTGTCCAATGAGATCACCCGCGCCTACCCCGCCACCGGCCTGCCGGAAGACCAAATTTGCTTCCAGCTGGAAGGCACTGCCGGACAGAGCTTCGGCGCATTCCTCGCCCCAGGACTCACCCTGGCCTTGGAAGGGGATGGCAACGACTATTTTGGCAAAGGCCTCAGCGGCGGCAAACTCATCATACATCCACATCGGGAAGCAGCCTTCCAGGCGGAAGACAACATTATCATCGGCAACGTAGCCCTCTACGGCGCCACGTCTGGGAAGGCCTACATCCGCGGCAAGGCCGGAGAACGGTTCTGCGTCCGAAACTCCGGTGCGACAGCCGTGGTGGAAGGTCTCGGCGACCATGGCTGCGAGTATATGACAGGTGGTACCGTCGTCGTACTGGGTGCCACCGGACGCAACTTCGCTGCCGGCATGAGCGGCGGCATCGCCTATGTCTACGACCCGGGCAACCAGCTGCCGACCTTCTGTAACCCCGAGATGGTCGACCTAGACCCGTTGACCGATGCAGACCGCCAGACCCTTCGCCAACTGCTGCAGGAACATCTTCTAAACACCCGTAGCCGATTGGCCGCCTTCGTGCTGGATGATTTCGAACAGCAGACGGCCCACTTCCTGAAAGTCTTCCCCAAAGATTATAAGAAGGTCCTAGCCAAACGCACCAATAGCCTCGCAGTATAGCCACCAAAGGCCAACCATCCACCCGTTCGCGCAGCACCAATACCACTCATATGGGAAAGCCCACCGGATTCTTGGAATTCACCCGCGAGACCCCCAGCCACCGAAGTCCTACCGATCGGATCCACGACTATGGAGAGTTCACCTCCCTTTTTGAACCGACAAGCATCCACCGACAGGCGACCCGCTGCATGGACTGCGGCGTACCCTTCTGCCATCACGGTTGCCCGCTGGGCAACGTGATCCCCGAATTCAACGATGCCGTCTATCGGGACGACTGGAAAGAAGCATATGAAATCCTCGCGAGCACCAATAACTTTCCCGAGTTCACCGGACGCATCTGTCCAGCCCCCTGTGAAAGCGCCTGCGTACTGGGCATCAACCAGCAACCCGTCGCGATTGAAGAAATCGAGAAACACATCGCAGAAAAAGCCTTCCAGGAAGGATATGTACAAGCCAAAGTGCCAAACCTGCGAACAGGAAAAAAAGTGGCTGTTGTTGGGTCCGGTCCGGCAGGACTGGCAGCGGCCGCCCAACTTAACCAGGCAGGCCATCTGGTGACAGTCTTTGAACGAGATGACAGGCCCGGAGGACTATTGCGCTACGGAATCCCTGACTTCAAGCTATCGAAAGACGTCTTGGACCGCAGGATCCAGATCCTGGAAGAAGAAGGCATCCACTTTCGATGCCATGCACACGTAGGCGTCAACGTCCAGCCCTCCGATTTGCTGCAGGAATTCCATGCCATCGTCCTTTGCGGAGGAGCGACCCTGCCACGCGACCTGGATGTGCCCGGGCGAGGGCTCCAAGGCATACATTTCGCCATGCCTTTCCTCAAACAACAGAACAAACGTGTCGCTGGCCTGGCACCCCTGGAAGGAAGTGGGCTCGAGTCGAACGTACTGGGAGAGGAAGTCACAGCCCACGGCAAGCACGTTGTCGTGATTGGAGGAGGCGATACAGGAAGTGATTGCGTCGGAACTTCCAACCGACAGGGGGCACGCACTGTGACCCAGTTTGAACTACTGCCCAAGCCCCCGGCCAGCCGGACCCCTCAGATGCCATGGCCCAGCTATCCCATGGTGCTGAAAACCTCCAGTTCCCACGAAGAAGGCTGCGAACGCCGCTGGGCCGTCGCTACCAAAGAATTCTTAGGAGATGGACAAGGGAGGCTCAAAGCCATAAAGACCGTCGAGCTGGAATGGAAGTCGGCAGAAGACGGAAGACCGGCGCGCTTTGAAGAAAAGCCCGGCAGCGAATGTGAGATAGCCTGCGAACTGGCCCTGCTGGCTATGGGCTTCACGCAGCCCCAGCCGGAAGGGCTGCTGCAGGAACTGGACATCGAGACCGACGCAAGGGGCAATGTCGCGGCAGGCGAAAAAAACTATCAGACCAATATTTCACGTGTATTTGCCTGTGGCGACATGCGCCGCGGACAGTCGCTTGTCGTCTGGGCCATCAGCGAAGGCCGCGAATGCGCCAGAAAAGTCGACGAATATCTCTGCGGCCAATCTCTGCTTGAATCCAAAGACAGCAACTTGCTCCTCTCCTGATTCGATTATCGGTGGAGCACCAGCAGACTCCCGCCCCGAAAGGCAAGAGATGATATCTACAAGGCGGCTGGACTTGATACCTCCCCAATCCCCTCATGCCCGTCCCCGCACCCTGGACTAAGCCATCGATTTTTAAAATTATTTATTATAATTTTTTATATGCTTATTGTATTCCAAAATTCATATTTTGAATAACAGAACAGATTTTAACATATCTCGTTGATATTCTGATGATAGTAAAAGATAGAACCGACTTGAACATCAAATTATGTTTAATCATATGTGTATAATTATTCGGAAAATTATAACATTTGATAGATTTAATGGATTAGAATTGCATGAGTTCATTGATTATTCACAATAAAACATCATGCAAATGAAAAAAATCGGTCTCAGGGAGATTTTACCGTTTCTACTACTGATCACGCTGGCTGTTGCGGCGATTTTCATCCCCAGCTTGCCGAATTACGATGACGGTGGCAAGTACAGTGCGGCAGACATATCGTGGGTATTGGTGGCCACAGCCCTGGTATTTCTGATGACGCCGGGCCTCGCCTTCTTTTATGGGGGCATGGTGCACCGTAAGAATGTCATCTCTACCATGATCAAAAGCGTGGTAGCGGCCGGCGTGGTGAGCGTCCTCTGGATTACCTTCGGCTACAGTCTGGCCTTTGGCGACTCCATCGGTGGCATCATCGGCAACCCCTCCACGCATCTATTATTCAAAGGAGTGACTTCAGAAACGCCCTGGAGCCTGGCACCCACCATTCCAAAGTCGCTGTTTTCGATGTTCCAGCTCATGTTTGCCATCATCACCCCTGGCCTGGTGGTTGGGGCGGTGGCAGAGCGCATCCGGTTCAATGCATACATATTATTTACGGTCCTCTTCTCAACGCTGGTCTATGCGCCGCTGGCACACTGGAGCTGGCATCCGGAGGGATTTCTCTTTCAATGGGGGGCCCTTGACTTTGCTGGCGGCACGGTGGTACATATCTCCGCAGGCTGCGCTGCCCTGGCAGGCGCGCTGGTGTTGAAGCGTCGCAAGGTGCATATCCAGCGAATGGAAGTACCGCCTGCCAACGTCCCATATGTGCTCATCGGAACCGGGCTGCTTTGGTTCGGGTGGTTTGGCTTCAACGCCGGCTCCGCCCTGGGAGCCAATACCCTGGCCGTCTCTGCCTTTGCCACCACCAATACGGCAGCTGCTGCCGCGGGCCTTTCCTGGATGTTCTTCGATGTCATGAAAGGCAAGAAGCCCTCTGTGCTGGGATTCTGCATCGGCGCGGTGGTCGGACTGGTAGCCATCACCCCGGCTGCAGGCTTTGTGGCCATCCCCCAATCGATATTCATTGGCGTCGTGGCCGCAGTCATCTCCAATATTGCCGTGTACTACAAATCGAAGTCGTCTCTCGATGACACACTCGACGTGTTCCCCTGCCATGGCCTGGGAGGTATGGTAGGCATGCTGATGACGGGCATCTTCGCCACAAAGACTGTCAATGGAGCTGGCAACGACGGACTGTTCTTCGGGAATGTCGATTTTTTCCTCACCCAGTGTAAAGCCCTGGCCATCACAGTCGGCTATAGCTTCGTAGTCTCCTACGGCATCTTCAAATTCATCAACTTCCTCCTGCCGCTGCGGGTTTCCTCGGAAGAAGAGGAGATCGGACTGGACGCCTCACAGCACAATGAGAAATATGTACAGGGGACGCTGCTGGTCAGTAACCCCTCAGAGCGAGAAATGGAGAAAAAAGAACTAGACGTACTGATTAAAAAGGGTACAGCCGAAGAAGTGGTATCGGTCTAGGATGACACTTTTCGAACTGCACCCAACACTGAATAAACAGATATACAATGTTACAAAAAATCTTCATCACCCTGATGGGTGTAAGCAGCTTTGTATGCCTACATGCCCAAGAGAATGCATCTGAGAAAAAAGAGTCCGCTTCCACCTACAAATTATCCGGCTTTGTTGATGCCTATTTCCGAAACGACTTCATGCGGTCTTCAGACAACAACCGAACCAGCTTCACCTACTCGGACAAGTCCTTCGAACTCGGCATGGCCTCGCTGAAACTCGACTATGCCAAGGCAAAGGTGGGCTTTGTGGCCGACCTGGGCGTTGGACGCCGGGCCGAAGAGTTTTCCTACAATGAGAAAGGCCTCACCACTGCCATCAAACAACTCTACATCACCTACCAGGCCAAGGAATGGCTGAAATTCTCCGCAGGCAGCTTTGCCACCCATGTTGGATATGAAGTGGTCGATGCCCCCGCCAACCGGAATTACAGCATGTCATACATGTTCTCCTGGGGGCCGTTCTTCCATACCGGCCTGAAAGCAGAGGCAACATCGGGGAAAAGTACATTGATGCTGGGCATCGCCAACCCCACCGACTATAAAACGGCACCCGTCAACAGCACGAAATACCTGCTGGCTCAATATGCCCTGGCCTTCTCCGACGACGTCAAGGCTTATGTAAATTATGTAAGTGGCAAGCGATATACAGACAGTGCCAAGTACGGCCAATACGACCTAGTACTGACCGCAAGGGTGAACGAACGGCTGAGCCTAGGATATAATGGCACCGTCGCCCAATATCGGTTTCAGAAGAAGAACCAATACGACAGCAAGTCTCAGTCATGGTGGGGCTCCGCCGTCTATGTGAACATAGACCCCTCCACCGCCTTCGGCCTGACCCTTCGGACAGAGTACTTCAGCGACAAACACCAGCTCTCTGCCATGTCCCTGGCGCCGGTCGGCGCAGGGATCCTGTCCAATACCCTCTCCGGCAACATTCGCATGGGAGACCTCACCCTGATCCCTGAATTCCGAGTAGAGACCGCCAATCAGGGGATCTATCGCAACAAGGCAGGAAAGGTGCGGAGCTCAGACGCCAGCCTGCTTCTGGCAGCCGTGTACAAATTTTAGCAACACAGCGAAGAGGATCCATGCTGTGCGGATCCTGCAGGGGACGACCACCCGGTCTTTTCCCGCGGGATCCGCGCAGTTTATTGAAAAGTATTTTCGAGTATTGCCGATATACCGAAGACGGGCTACCTTTTTGAGATAAACGCATCCGGTTCACAAAAGGAAGAGGTCCTGAACTCCCACATCAGTTCAGACGTGGTCATGCATGGTCTGATCCTGAGCCAGCATGCGGTGGTGGTGGAAGGCATGTTGGTGGGCGATATCCGATGCGATCAAAATGTTTTTATCTTGGGTACCGGCTCCGTCATAGGCAGCATCGTGAGCCGGCAAGCCACCATTGAGGGGAAAGTCGAGGGCAATCTATACATCCTGGAAAAGCTTCGATCCCAAGGACAGGCGCAGCTGACGGGAGACATCCTGACATCCTGCCTGGAAGTAGCCTCCATGTCCTACCTGCATGGAAAAATGCCGCAAGATGGCAACCCAAGAGATAGAAGAAATCGTTTGGGAGATGGACCGTCAGTCTTCTAAAAAATCTGCCGGGAAACGAGCAAGCATCGCACCCCTCTCAGGCAGAATTTCGCCCCGCATTGATGATTCCAAAGGAACATCGCATCGCGAGTTTCTCGTACACCCGCTGGAGGGGTGACGAGACTGCGTGGTCTTCGAATTCCCTGACCTTGGCAAGGGCAAACTGCTGGATCGTGGTGAGTGGGAGTACGATCCGCTCGCGCATCTGAATGGAGAGTCGCTCCACCGGATGGTCTTCCATCAGTACCGCCCGGCCAGACAACATGCATACATATCGCTGGGTCAGCACATACTCATCATGTATCCTGTTCCAGATCGCACCATGCCGGGGGTGCGTGCGCAACTGCTCCGTCAGAGGGAAAAAGCATTTCTGCATGGCCATCTCACAGTTGTCTATCAGTGTCCGGAAAAAGGCCGCCCGCTGATACAGCCCTTGCACTTCCGCAAACCGGCCGGCCTCGTCCATCTGACGAAGGGCAGTTCCCACACCATAATAGCCTGTCACATTCTGTTTCATCTGGCTCCAGGCGCCAACATAAGGGATGGCCCTCATGTCTTTAAGCCCCAACCTTCCACCGCTACGGCGTTGGCTGGGCCGACTCCCGATGTTAGCTTCTGCATAAAACCGAAGAGGACTGATCTGTTTAAGGTAGTCCATAAAAGAGGGGTCTTCCCGAAGCGCGCGATAGGCTTCGAATGAGATGGCGGCCAGAGATGCGAACAGCGAGAGGTCTGCCTCCTGCATGGTGACGGCATGGTCTGCCAGAAAATCATTGCTCAGGCCCGCATGCATGAGCTGCTCGATATTGAACTGTGCCGACGCTGCCGTACCGAAGTTTGAACTGATGGTCTGCCCCTGTATGGTCAGCTGGATCTCCCGGTTCGCTACCTCCCTGCCCATGGATGCATAAAAACGATGGGTCTTGCCACCCCCCCTGGCCGGTGGGCCACCCCTCCCGTCAAAAAAAACCACGTCCACCCCCTGCGCCCGAGAGATGCGGGTCAGGGCTTCCTTGGCCCGATAGATGCTGTAGTTGGCCATGAGGTAGCCTCCGTCCTTGGTGCCGTCGCTAAACCCTAGCATGATCGTTTGCTGGTTGCCCCGGCGCAGCAAATGTGCAGCATACGCTGGCGTGGTATAGAGCTCCTGCATCACCTCCTCGGCACGGGAGAGGTCCCCGATGGTCTCAAACAGCGGGATGATATCCACGTTCAGATGCTCCCGCCGCCAGCCGGAAAGCACGAATAAGGCCATCACTTCCAACACATCGGCCGCATGACCGCACTGGCTGACAATATAACGCTCACAGCCCCGCTGCCCATTGGCCTCTTGGATTTTACGCACCGCCGCCATCGCGTCGATCGTCTCGCGGACAATGCCCTCACCCTGCCACCCTGCCGGCAGCGACGCACACACCTCTGATAAGGTAAGCATCCGCTCCGCCCCTGTCAGGCCGGCATAGCCGCACATCGACCCCGCCAGCCAGGGTGAGAGGGCGGAGAGCACTTGTCGATGTACCGATGCTTCCTGCCGCAAGTCCAGGGATGCGAAGTGCAGGCCGAAGAGCTCCACCCGGGTCATGAGCCGATCTACCATGTCGACAAAAAGGCTGTTATGCTGAAAAATCAGGGTGTCCCGGATGCCGGATAATGTTTGAAGGATCTCCGGGGCATCGATGTGTGTCCGCATCCCCGGGATGAAGATGTTGTCGTACAGCTTTTTCTCCAGCCCCTGCAAGACCTCTTCCACCCCTTCAAAGGTGAGCCTTCTGCGCAGCCGCCGGACATCCTGATAATAGCATTTGATGACGCTCCCACGCAGGGCATCTGCCACCCGCAGCGTTGTATCGGCCGTGACGTAAGGATTTCCATCCCGATCTCCGCCCGGCCAGAAACCCATCGAAATCAGTGGACGGTCGGCAGGCAACGACTCCCCAAAGGTAGCCTTGAGCATATCGATGATCCGTCCGCAAGATGTATAGAAGACATGCTCGAGATACCAGATCAGGCTGACGGCCTCATCATAGGGCGTAGGCTTTTGCTTCTTGAAAAAGGCGGTCTTCCCCAATTGCTGCAGGTATCGCTCGATGCTGGGCACGTCGTTGGCACCGACGGCCCTGGAAAGGTCATGGATGATCCCAAGTACGGTGCCGGGATAGAACTGAGTCGGATGAGCGGTGAGGACCAACCGCACGGAAAACGTCCGGAGCCTTTCGCTGAGCGACTTTGACAGGCCAAGGTTGGAGACTTCCGATGCCAGGTGTTTCAGGGTGCCGGGACCGGAAATGTCATTGACTGCATCGAAGGCTGCATCCTCTAAGGCATCGAAGAGTACGACCTGACGTTCCACATATTGCACAAATCTAAATAGCACATCCATGCGCTCCTGTTCGCTGCGAAGCGATGTGTGCCGGTCAAAGAATTCGTCTATGATGTCCACCGGCCCCTTCCTGCGCCGATACCCCTCCTCACAGTCTGAGAGCAGGATCGGAAGGAGGATGCCAGTCTTTTCGATCCGGTGGAAGGGAAGGGAGGTGAAAAGGCTGTTGTATAGTTGGAACTTCAGTCCTACCTGCGTCTTGAACTGCTGTAACACATTCGATAGAAATGGACCCATCTGGCAATTTTTCGGAAAGACAATCTGATAAATGAACACAAACTTAATCAAATGTCAGATCGGCTTTTGCACTCTCCCTCCACAGGCTTATCTTGCAGAGACGACGATGCATGCTGCTGGCCGTGAAGGAAACGCAGACGGAAAGATCGTTGCCCGCGCTGCAGGCCTAGCCATATGGGAGCCAACCCTCCTTTTCCACTGACAGCCACATGAAGCAAGTATTGAAATTCGGAGGCAGCTCCGTCGCCCACGCTGCGCATATCCGGAAGGTCATACAGATCGTCCTGGACCGTCAGGACCGAGGTCCTGCCCTCGTCGTCGTCTCCGCCCTCGGAGGCGTCACAGACGTCCTGCTGAGGGCAGGCGATGAGGCAGCCGCAGGCGCAGAACTTTTTCAAGAAACGCTCTCCGGAATAGAACAACGGCACCTAGCAGCGGTGCAAGAACTCTTACCCGTCGAGCGGCAGAGTGCTACCCTGAGTTTGGTGAAGTCGCTCTGCAACGAGCTGGAGGATGTCTGCAAAGGCGTCTTCTTACTGGGAGAGCTGTCAGCCCGTACCCGCGACCGCATCGTCGCATATGGAGAGATCCTCTCCTCGCGGATCGTCGCGGCCGCCTTTGCAGAGGCAGCCCCCGGGGCCACATGGCTGGACAGCCGAGAGATCATCTATACCAATGCCCGGTTCGGAAATGCCTTGGTAGACTTCGCCACCACCGACGCAGCCATCCGACAACGCTTTACTGCAACCGTCTCACCCATCACCATTCTCCCCGGCTTCATCGCCCGAGATGCGGAGGGCACGACGACCACCTTGGGGCGAGGTGGCTCCGACTACACCGCGGCCATCCTGGCGGCGGCCCTGCGAACCCCCATCCTCGAGATATGGACAGATGTTTCAGGCATGATGACAGCCGACCCACGATGGGTCGGCAATGTCCGCAGCATCCCCACCATCTCTTACCAGGAGGCGATGGAACTCTCTCATTTCGGGGCCAAGGTCATCTATCCACCGACCATCCAGCCAGTCATGGCGCAAGACATACCCGTCTGGATCAAGAACACCTTCGCCCCCGATGATCCTGGCACCGTCATCCAAAGCCAAGAGACTGGCAGCAGCGAGATCGTACGTGGCATCTCCGGCATCGGCCGCGTGGCCCTGCTCAGCCTGGAAGGCAGCGGCATGGTCGGGGTACCCGGCTTCTCCAAGCGACTCTTCGAAGCCTTGGCAGGCGCCGGCATCAACGTCATACTGATCACTCAAGGGTCTTCCGAGCATAGCATCTGTGTAGGGGTGGATGAGCAAGCCTGTGAGGCTGCCAGGCAACGAGTGGATGAAGCATTCACCGTCGAGATCTCCCTGAAACGGGTAGAGCCACTCCGGGTAGAGAAAGGCCTCTCCATCATAGCCCTCGTCGGGGAACGCATGAGGAGCCATCCCGGCATCAGCGGTCGCATGTTCGGCGCCTTGGGGCGTAACGGCGTGAATGTGCGCGCCATCGCGCAAGGCTCATCCGAACGGAACATCTCTGCCGTCATCTCCACCACAGACGTGCGCAAAGCCCTGAACGTTCTCCATGAAGAGTTCTTCGAGGCCAGCCACAAGCAGGTAAATCTATTCGTCATCGGCACCGGAAATGTCGGCAGCCGCTTGCTCGCACAATTACACCAACAGCAGGAATATCTCAGCCGCCAGCTACAACTCCAGCTAAGGGTCGTAGGACTCACCAACAGCCGGCGCATGCTCCTCCATGAAGAAGGCATAGACCTAGGCGACTGGCGCAACCTGTTACAAAGCAGCCAAGAGGCTGACCCTGCAGCGTTTGTTGACTTCGCTGTCCAACGCAACCTCCGCAACAGCGTCTTCGTAGACATCACCGCCAGCGACTCGATACCTGCCTTTTACGAGCCACTACTGCGCCGATCTATCTCGGTGGTAGCCTGCAACAAGATTGCCGCCTCCTCTTCGTATGAAACATATCGGAGACTGAAAGACCTAGCCCGTGCATACAACTGCCAGTTCCTCTTTGAAACCAACGTCGGCGCCGGACTGCCCATCATCGGCACGCTCAACGACCTCCTCGGCAGCGGGGATGAAGTGCTGCGCGTCGAGGCGGTCCTCAGCGGCACCCTCAACTTCGTCTTCAACCACTACGATGGCAGCCGGCCCTTTGCAGAAGTGGTGCGGCAAGCCCAGGAAGAAGGATATACAGAGCCAGACCCCAGACTCGACCTCAGTGGCACGGATGTGATGCGTAAGATCCTCATCCTCGCGCGCGAGACGGGCGAAGTACTCAACATGGAAAACATCTCCTGCGAGTCCTTCCTGCCGCCATCCTGCATGAAAGGCGCAGTGGACGACTTTTACCGAGAGATGTACGCGCAAGAATCCCATTTCCAGGCGATCCTCGAACAGGCAAATGCCAAGCAATGCAAACTTAAGTTCGTTGCCACCTTTGAAAAGGGCAAGGCCGGGGTAGGCCTACGACATATCGCCGCCGGACATGACTTTTACCATCTCTACGGCAAAGACAACATAGTGCTCTTTCATACCAAGCGATACCCCGACCAGCCACTCGTCGTAAAAGGGGCTGGCGCAGGGGCAGATGTCACCGCCAGCGGTGTCTTTGCCGACATCCTGCGCGCCACCCTTCGATGATGGGAAGCCAACAGAAATCCGAACTCCGACCGTGAGAAACTACATCCGCATCGCCGCCCCGGCCACCATCGCCAACCTTGTCTGCGGTTTCGACATCCTCGGACTGGCCCTCGAGGAGCCAATGGACATCATGGAACTGGAGCGCACAGACGACCCCGGACTGGTAATTCGACATACCGACGAATATGCACTCCCCCTGTCGCCAGAAGAAAACGTGGCAGGCGCCGCCCTGCTAGCACTTCTGCAGGAGCTGCAAGAGCCCATCGGACTCCAACTCACCACCACCAAACACATCAAGCCCGGCAGCGGCCTCGGATCTAGTGCCGCAAGCGCTGCCGGGGCTGTCGTAGCAGCCAACCGGCTGCTGGGGAACCCATTCCCAACCCCTGACCTGATCCGGTTCGCCATGAACGGAGAGAAAGTAGCCTGCGGGGTCAAACATGCCGATAACATCACTCCCTGTATCCTCGGCGGCATCACCCTCATCCGGGCCATACACCCCCTCGACATTGTACCGCTCGAGGCCCCACCTCTGCACGTCAGCGTCGTGCACCCACAGATAGAAGTCCGCACCTCGGATGCTCGACAAATCCTCCGAAAGGAAGTTTCCCTCAAGCAAGCCATCCGCCAATGGGGCAATATTGCAGGACTGATCGCTGGCTTCCTACAAAAGGACTACCGCCTGATCAGCCGATCCCTAGAAGATGTCATCATAGAGCCCGTCCGAAGTATCCTCATCCCAGGATTCGCAGAAGTGAAAAGCCGTTGCCTCGAAGCGGGCGCCCTCGGAGGAGGCATCTCAGGCAGCGGCCCCTCCGTATTTATGCTCCACGAGACCCAAACGCAGGCGGAATCAACCGCTGCCATCATGAGAGATGTCTACAACCGCATAGGGATCGACCATAAGACTTACGTGACACGAGTCAATACCGATGGGGTAAAGGAACTCCCATAAACACGTGAGGAATAAACAGACACGTATAACCGAGAACTCACCGCATGCAGTATTATAGCCTTGCAGGCCAGGCACCAGCGGCAGACTTCCGTACAGCCACCCTGAAAGGACAGGCCCCCGACAGAGGCCTCTACTTTCCCTCGGAGATCCCCCGATGGGGAAAGGCCTTTCTGGAAGAACTGCCAGGAATGGCCCGAGATGAGATGGCCCTGCGGGTGATGGAACCCTATGTAGGCGACAACATCCCCAGTGCAGAACTACACCAGATCGTACATGACACCCTCGACTTCCCCATCCCCCTTGTGCCCGTCGGTAACCCACATTCCTGCCTTGAATTGTTCCACGGACCCACGCTTGCCTTCAAAGACGTTGGCGCCCGCTTCATGAGCCGCTGCCTCGGTTGGTTTGCTAGTGAAAGGGGTGAAAAAATGGTGGTGCTCGTAGCCACCAGTGGGGATACGGGTGGCGCAGTCGCCCATGGCTTTCACCGTGTCCCCGGCATTGAAGTGGTGATCTTATACCCATGCGGGAAAGTCAGCACAGTACAGGAAAAACAACTGACCACGCTGGGTGAAAATATACATGCACTGGAAGTGCTGGGCGACTTCGACGACTGCCAGCGACTGGTCAAGCAGGCGTTTGCAGATTCCTCTCTGCAGTCCCACCTGTCTCTCAGCTCCGCTAACTCCATCAACGTCGCCCGTTGGCTTCCACAACAGCTCTATTACATCCTAGCCTGGCAGCAATGGACGCACCGTCCCGTCCCGCCGGTGATATCAGTACCCAGCGGCAACTTTGGCAACCTCTGTGCAGGCATGATGGCATGGCGTTCCGGACTGCCTGTCGCCCGGTTTATCGCTGCCTGCAACGCCAACGCCACAGTACCCCGCTTCATCAAAGGCAACGGCTATCGCCCTCAGAAGTCCATCGCCACCTATTCCAACGCGATGGATGTGGCAGACCCTAGCAATTTCATCCGCATCCTGAATATCCTGGGTCATAGTCCGGAGGACTGTCAGATCATCCTGGATGCCGATTCCATTACCGATGAGGAGACACTCAAGACCATCCAACAGGTATACCATCGATTCGGCTACTGGCTAGACCCCCACGGAGCCGTCGGCTACTTGGCATTGCAGAGATGGATGGCAGACCATCCATCTCTGCATTCCGGTTATTTTCTAGGGACAGCCCACCCGGTGAAATTCCCTTCACCCATAGAAATCGCCATCGGGACATCCATACCAATGCCTGAGCAGCTGCAAGCATTGATGTCGGGGGAGAAAAAAACCACGGAGATACCCGCCCAGTATGAGGAAGTGAGGGATTTTCTCAAAAGGCTGAGATAGTGTGATGGGCGAATGGAGCCCTGCGGAACAGAATGAAAAGAAGAAATTATCCTCTCACTAACCCACCAGCAGGGGACGGGGTGCTCGAACGTAGACGATGGTACATGTGGTGCATGACCTCCATGTGCGGAGCCGTCAATACCGCCAGCCCCATGAAGACGTACCATGCCATCGTCGTGGACGAGGCAAACATAAAACCGGCAAGGCCTACAGCGAGTATGCCAAGGAAAGCTATTGCACTGAAGATTCCAATCTGGGCAATCACCTTACGACGTGAGAAGGCGCCGGAACGACATAGATAGCCTACAATGCAGTCGAGGGAGAGAACAGAATGCCAGCTGATAAAATAAAATGTGAAACCTTCCAAGAGAGGAAGTCGCCATAAAATGATGGCCATCGGCAGATAAAAAAGGGCCCACTGCCTACCGGCTTTATTCCATTCCACTGGATGACGAATACAATGGACGGCCATAGCCATGAAAGCTGCCAGGCAAATAAATATCATAGCCCAGAACCCGTATGCATGGAGCCAGCCCATGGCAGCACTCAGTTCCATCCTTCCAGATCCTGCGAGTGCCAGATATGGCTTCAATTCATCTCCGTGACCCAATAAAATAATTCCTAAGATCGAGAGGCCATGCAACAGGATGGCGAGCTTACCTGTGAAACCTTGTGCATCAAGAGCCGATAAGTCGGTCTCTCCGAAGTGAAATGCCGCGATCAGAATAAAAATGCCTAGACCCAGCGTGGGAAAGAAAAACAACACACCGGCAAACAGAGCCAAGCGGGCAAGGTACCTGGCTAGAAACGAGAGCAGTGGGAAAGCAACAGCCTGACGATTGCGCATCTCTACCAAAAGATCTGCCGCACCATGAGGTACACCTAGAGTAAGGATGCCTATGAGAAAGAGCCCCATCTGCCAACCCTGACTTAGAGGGCCCCAGCCTTCGTGGAGAATAAGCCAACTGATTCCAACAACCATCAGCACCAGCCGCACAGAAATTTTCATATCAGCCAATGTAAGGGTGATAGGCATTACATTAAAAAGCCTTCCCCGATTCACCAATGGACTCGGGGAAGGCTTTTAATGAGGAGAGACAGTTACTTGCTCTCTGAAGTAGCAATGCCATAGACGACCAGACCGAAGCCGATCTTGTTGATGGCGTCTGCAATGTTGTAGAAGAGATTCACGTCGGTTGGTTGGAACATGCCACTCAGCCAACCACCGGGCATAGCCATGTAACCGATCGGATAGATAGCCCATCCCACCAGTACAAACCATGCCAGTGCATTGATGCCCTTAGCAACAGCAGGAGAGTTGCTCGCAGCTGCCAGGGTCTTGGCTTCACCTAACCATGCTGAATACAGCACATAGACATAGCCTATGGCAGAAATGACTCCCCACTTGACGGAATGAGCTGTCGAACCATCCGTGAAGGCTTCTCCAATGTAGCCGGCGACCAGCATCAACACGGAGGCGGCAATAAGCTTCCACATGAAGGATGCCTTTGCACCGGCCGGCTTCAACAATAAGTAGAACTCCAGGCACATCAGGGGAACCGTCAGGGTCCAGTCGATGTAACGGAGCGCTACCGGTGTCCCATTACCCGAGGCATAATAGTCGCGCATGTAATAGTAATGCACGGCTGCAATGCCCGTAATTAAGCCGGAGACCAACATGGAGGTCTTCCACTTGCCATCTACCTGACCACGCTCGAAAAAGAAGAAGACGGAAGCGGCCAACATACTCATGTAGCCAGTGAAGAATGTAAAGGCGACGGGATCGTCAACCTCGATTTTCATGACGTCTAGGAAGATCGTGTTCATACAGCGAATGTTTTGATTTAGTTAAAGATAATGCATTAAAGAGACGCGATGTTTAAGAAATGATGTTCGGAGAATTAACGATAATTGCTAAATCGTCAATTCTATACCATTTTCAACGATCCCTCAGATAATTTATTAGTTTTTATATAGTAAATTAGGATAATGGTCGATAAATTATCACTTTTTTATTAATATTGGCGTTAATTTTAGAATTTTTCGAAATATAAAGAAAGATGCAGCACCTGTGTGCGCAAAAAGTTTTGCATGCCATGATCATACATCATGCCCTAAATACGGGAGTGTAAAGGTGTACATTGTAGAAGCAGCAGGTTTGTATCCCAAGGTAAAGAGGGCACGGAAGCATTCCTGGACCGGCAAATGTTCCACCCATGCCAGCACAATCGTTTCGATGCGACCTACACATCGGTAAAGAAGACATCGACACGCTGGGTCATGTCAACAACGTCGTGTACCTGAGATGGGTACAAGAAGCTGCCCAGGCCCACTGGAATACCCTGGCAGGGCCTGCCATCCGGTCCCAGTACCTATGGATCGTCCTCCGGCATGAAATCGACTACCGGTCGGCGGCCCAGCAGACAGACAAACCCTTTGCGCTGACCTGGGTAGGAGAAACAGACGCCCTACGCTCCATCCGGCATGTAGAAATCAGGGCTGCCAGCGGCCTACTGCTGGCAGAGGCGCGCACAACCTGGTGCCTGATTGATCCCATCAGCCAGAAGCCGCGCAGAATACCCGCAGAGATCAGAAAGACCCTACAACCCATGTCAACAAACGATCCAACCCGGGACAATGCACAGGGGTATATATGAAAAATGCCACCCCACGGGGGTGGCATCCTGAAGATGATAATCGATTTATGATTCGAAATGAAGGTTCAGACCAAGCCCTTGCAACTCATGCACCAGCACATTGAAGGACTCGGGGATGCCTGCGCGGGGCACATTGTCACCCTTCACGATGGCCTCGTAGGTCTTGGCGCGTCCGATGATGTCGTCGGACTTCAATGTCAACAGCTCCTGCAAGATATTAGAGGCGCCATAGGCTTCTAAGGCCCAGACCTCCATCTCACCGAAACGCTGCCCACCGAACTGGGCCTTACCACCCAGTGGCTGCTGGGTGATCAGGCTGTAGGGGCCGATGGAACGGGCGTGCATCTTATCGTCGACCATGTGGTGCAGCTTCATCATATAGATGATGCCCACCGTAGCCTTCTGGTGGAAACGCTCACCCGTCTCGCCATCATATAGATAGGTATGCCCGTAGTTGGGTAGTCCGGCTTTGCCAATGAGGTCTTTGATCTCATCGATCGAAGCACCGTCAAAGATCGGAGTGGAGAACCGCATGCCAAGCTTCTCCCCTGCCCATCCCAGGATTGTCTCATAGATCTGCCCTAGGTTCATCCGACTGGGTACGCCCAGTGGGTTCAGGACGATGTCGACAGGCGTGCCGTCTTCCAGGAATGGCATATCCTCCTGACGAACGATTCGGGCTACAATACCTTTGTTACCATGTCGGCCGGCCATCTTGTCGCCTACCTTCAGCTTGCGCTTAACGGCCAGGAAGACTTTTGCCAGCTTAAGAACACCGGCAGGCAATTCATCGCCAATGGAGATATTGAACTTCTCCCGCTTATAGCGACCCAACTCCTCATTGTATTTGATGTTGTAGTTATGAAGGAGGGTATTGATCATACCATCGATCTTATCATCCCCAGTCCAACCAAGTGGGTTGATGTTCTGGTAGTCGATGGCTGTGAGCATCTTGGCGGTGAACTTGGAACCTTTGGCGACTTTCATCTCGCCATAGTTATTGGACACGCCGGAAGAGACTTTATCTTTTAACAGTACCTGCAGCTTGCCGAGCAGCCGCTCCAGGATGTCTTTCTCATTCTGCTCGTGGATCTTCTCCTGCTTCTCGATGGCAGCTCGCTCGCGGGCTTTCGCATTCTTATCCTTCCGTGCCCGCTGGAACAGTTTCTTGCCGATCACAACGCCTTCCGTACCACTAGGGGCTTTGAGGGAGGCATCCTTTGCATCTCCGGCCTTGTCACCAAAGATGGCACGGAGCAACTTTTCCTCCGGTGTGGGGTCACTCTCGCCCTTGGGGGTGATCTTGCCGATTAGGATGTCACCCTCTTTCACATGGGCACCGATGCGGATGATGCCATATTGATCGAGGTCTTTAGTGGCTTCTTCGGAGACGTTGGGGATGTCCGGGGTGAGTTCTTCCTCACCCAGCTTGGTATCGCGCACTTCAAGCTCGAACTCTGAGATGTGCACGGAGGTGAAGAGGTCTTCCCGCACCACTTTCTCATTGATCACGATGGCGTCTTCAAAGTTGTAGCCTTTCCAAGGCATGAAAGCAACCTTCAAGTTGCGTCCCAGGGCTAGTTCGCCGTTGCGGACGGCATAGCCTTCGGTGAGAAAGTCGCCGGTCTTCACACGCTGGCCCTTGATTACAGCCGGTCGGAGGGTGATGCTCGTCTCCTGGTTGGTTTTGACAAATTTGGTCAGCTTGTACACCTTGAGGTCGTCTTCAAAGCTGACAAGCTTCTGAGAATCGTCTCGTTCATAGCGTACATGGATCTCACGGGCATCGACGAATTCTATGGTGCCGTTGCCTTCTGCATGAATCTGAATGCGGGCGTCCCGGGCAGCTTTGTCTTCGATGCCCGTCCCTACGATGGGTGCTTCTGGACGGATCAGCGGCACGGCCTGCCGTTGCATATTGGAACCCATGAGAGCCCGGTTGGCATCGTCATGCTCGAGGAACGGGATCAAAGATGCACTCAAACCTACAATCTGATTGGGGGCCACGTCCATGTATTCCACCTCGCTGGGGCCCAGGATGGGGAAGTCACCCGTCTGTCGGGCTTTCACCTTATCTTCGACAAACTCCCCTTTTTCATTCATAGGGATGTTGGCCTGGGCGATACGGGCCAGGTCTTCCTCTTCAGCGCTCAGGTAGGTGAGACCTCGAGTATCGACCCGGCCACTGTTGACCTTGCGGTAGGGGGTCTCGATAAAGCCCATGTCGTTGATCTTGGCATGGACGCAGAGGGTAGAGATCAGACCTATGTTCGGTCCCTCCGGTGTCTCGATGGTGCAGAGGCGGCCGTAGTGGGAATAATGCACGTCCCGTACCTCGAAACCCGCCCGTTCCCGGCTCAGGCCACCGGGGCCCAGGGCGGAGATGCGGCGCTTGTGAGTAATCTCACTCAAGGGATTTGTCTGGTCAAGGAATTGAGAGAGTTGCGATGTGCCGAAGAAAGAGTTGATGACCGAAGACAGGGTCCGTGCATTGATCAGATCGACTGGAGTGAAGACCTCATTGTCCCGAACGTTCATGCGTTCACGGATGGTGCGGGCCATCCTAGCCAGTCCCACTCCAAACTGGGCATAGAGTTGTTCTCCGACCGTACGAACACGACGGTTGCTGAGATGGTCGATGTCATCGATCTCGGCTTTCCCATTGGTGAGGCGCACAAGGTATTTGATGATCTCAATGATGTCTTCCTTAGTAAGGGTCTTCTGCTCAAGCTTATAGTGTAGGTTGAGCTTACGGTTGATCTTATACCGTCCGACTTCGCCAAGGTCATACCGCTTATCGCTGAAGAACAACTTATCGATGATACCGCGTGCCGTCTCATTGTCGGGCGCATCGGCTCCACGCAGTTGTTTATATATCTGCTGAACGGCCTCCAGTTCGGAGTTGGCCACGTCTTTGTTCAGGGTGTTGTAAATGATGGCATAATCGCCGCTGATTTCTTCTTTTTGGATGAAGACAGTTTTCACACCTAGCTCAACGATCTCATGTATATTGGAATCATCGAGTATGGTGTCCCGCTCCAGCACGACTTCATTGCGCTCGATCGATACGACTTCCCCGGAGTCTTCATCCACGAAATCTTCTACCCATGTCCTGAGCACTCGAGCAGCGAGTTTCTTACCCACATGTGCTGACAGGGCCTTCTTCTCGGTCTTTACTTCATCGGCCATGCCGAATAGCTCGAGTATGTCCTTGTCGGTCTCGAAGCCAATGGAACGCAGCAAAGTGGTGACAGGAAACTTCTTCTTCCGGTCGATATAGGCATACATGACATTGTTGATGTCGGTCGCAAATTCCATCCAGGCCCCTTTGAAGGGGATCACCCGGGCGGAATAGATCTTAGTTCCGTTCGGATGGAGCGACTGCCCGAAGAAGACGCCCGGGGAGCGGTGCAGCTGCGAGACGACGACACGCTCTGCGCCGTTGATGACGAACGTGCCCCGGGGGGTCATATATGGAATATTGCCCAAGAATACATCCTGCACAATGGTCTGGAAGTCTACATGCTCCTCATCGTTGCAGCTGAGACGCAACTTTGCCTTCAGGGGCACTGCGTAAGTCAATCCCCTCTCCATGCACTCATCAATGGTATAACGGGGAGGGTCTATAAAGTAGTCTAGAAACTCCAGCTCGAATATGTTGCGGGTATCCTTAATCGGAAAATTCTCCTTGAAGACCTTGAAGAGACCCTCATTATTGCGCTTGTCGGGGGTAGTCTCCAACTGGAAAAAGTCCTTGAACGACTGGATCTGAATTTCCAGTAGGTCCGGCATTTCTGCCAGGTGCTTCACCTTACCGAAACTGGTACGCTTTGCTGGGGATACTTTAGAAGTGGACATATTCGAAGAGCGCTTTATAAGTAATGATGCCACGATTCCGACCTATCCACGCCTATGGCAGGAACAAGTAGGAATGGTGTCAGCGTTTGTCTGGCAAAACCCGAAGGATGACAATAGATCTTCTCAAGGGATTGCAAAGGTAGGTTTTTTTACAGAAACCCAGAAAATTTCCCGATAAGGGTCCTACAAAGGTGAAGCCATCCGCCGGATGGGCGGATGGCCTCGCCGTTCGTTCCCTTGCGAAGATTACTTGATCTCCACTTCTGCGCCAGCTTCCTTGAGCTTGGCAGCTATATCGTCGGCCTCGGCCTTGGAGACGCCTTCTTTCACATTCTTGGGGGCTCCATCGACCAGGTCCTTGGCTTCCTTCAGGCCAAGACCGCTGAGGTCTTTGACAATCTTCACCACGGCGAGCTTGTTGGCGCCTCCACTCTTCAAGACTACGTCGAAGGAAGTCTTCTCTTCAGCAGCGGGTGCGGCACTCCCTGCAGCAGGACCAGCAGATACGGCAACGGCAGCAGCAGCAGGCTCGATGCCATAGTCGTCCTTTAAGATTTTGGCGAGCTCACTGACTTCTTTCACCGTCAAGTTGACCAGTTGTTCTGCAAAAGCTTTTAAATCTGCCATAGTTTGAGGTTTTTACCGTCTTCACGCCAGCCTGGCGGCTGATCCGACGGCGGGGTTTAAAAAAAGATTTCGTTTGGTGTAGTGATGGGCTTAATTTTTCTTGCCTTCAAGAGCCTTTACCAGGCTGGCAAGCTTGCCACCGGCGTTGAGGGCCCCTACCACATTGCGGGCAGGCGACTGCAGCAGGCCAATGACCTCGCCAACAAAGTCTTGCTTGCTCTTCAACTCACGGAGGACAGACAGCTGATTGTCGCCCATGAAGACATCCCCATCGATGAAAGCGGCTTTCAGGGCGGGTTTCTCACCGGTCTTGGGGTTGTCTTTTCGGAATGAGGTAAGGATCAATGCCGGCTCTTTTGGGCTCTCGGAAAACATCAGGGCGGTCACTCCTTGGAGGGCATCGAAGGCGGGTTTGAAGCGATGCTCGTCTAGCTGCTCCATAGCCTTGCGAATGAGCGTGTTTTTGGCCACTTTCATCTCAATATGCCGGTCAAAGCAGATGCGACGAAGCTTATTGACTTGTTCGACAGTGAGGGATTCCGTATTGGTGATGTAAAAATTGTTGTACTGGCTGAACTTGCCTTTCAATACTTCAATCACCTGGTTTTTATCTTGCTTGTTCATAATGTGTCAGTTAACGATTCGTTTTCCAGAGCCATCAGTGCACGAGCGTTTTTGTGTCCACCGGTATCGATGGGCTCATGGTAGAGGCCATGAATATGCTCTTCAGGTAAGTACCCTTGGCAGAAGATGGCTTGGCTTTGATGATGGCGTTCAGGAACTCCAGCATATTCTCTGCAATCTTTTGGGGAGGGAAACTGACTCGGCCGATGGAGGCATGCACGATGCCGGCCTTGTCGACCTTGAAGGCAACTTTACCTGCCTTCACGTCTTTGACGGCCGCCTGTATGTCATTGGTCACCGTGCCAGTCTTTGGGTTGGGCATGAGGTTCCGGGGACCCAGAACCTTGCCAAGACGTCCAATCTTAGGCATGACGGATGGCGTGGCTACAATGACGTCTACGTCGGTCCAGCCTTCGTCGATCTTTTTTATGAATTCATCCAGGCCGACAAAATCAGCACCTGCAGCCTTGGCCTCCTCTTCCTTTTCAGGCGTGCAAAGCACAAGCACTCGCTTGGTCTTGCCCGTCCCATGCGGTAGGGTAACCGTTCCTCGGACGGCCTGGTCAGCCTTCTTAGGATCCACGCCCAACCGTACATGGAGGTCGACAGAACTGTCGAACTTGGTGCAATTCAGATCTTTTACCAGGGCAGAAGCCTCGTCTAGAGAGTAAAATTTATTTGCATCGACCTTGGGGCCAGCTATCTTCCTTTTTTTCGTGAGTCCCATCTTTCAGTTCGTTTAGGATGTGAACGTTCAGTTGCCCCAGGGCGCATTGCCTTCCACCGTGATACCCATGCTTCGGGCAGTTCCGGCTACCATGCGCATGGCACTCTCAAGTGTGAAGCAGTTCAGGTCAGCCATCTTGTCGCGGGCAATGGCCTCCACCTGTGACCAGTTTACCTTGCCCACCTTGGCGCGGTTTGGCTCCTTGGAGCCACTCTGAAGCTTGGCGGCTTCTAACAACTGGATGGAAGCTGGGGGTGTCTTGATGACAAATTCAAACGACTTATCCGAGAAAACCGTAATGAGGACTGGCAATACCTTGCCGGGCTTGTCCTGCGTGCGGGCATTGAACTGCTTGCAGAACTCCATTATGTTTACTCCCTTGGAACCTAGTGCTGGGCCTACGGGAGGAGCAGGGTTGGCTTGCGCACCTTTTACCTGCAGCTTTACATAGCCTGAGATTTCTTTAGCCATGGTTATTGTTTTTGGTCATGACGTCCTGCCGGGGCAGAACTCCCAAATCCAGTTACAAAAGAACTTTTGCGGGCTGCAAAGGTAGCTTTTTGAACGAAAAAATCAAAAACCTTTTTTTAGGGGGCCTCCGCTCTGTATAAAACAGGGAGTTTTCCCC